>Ga0315901_10007064_pt1 | contig 13329 bp, 5 predicted proteins | sample LakEriMetagenome_10_FD_203761 | JGI IMG/M metagenome (GOLD analysis project Ga0315901, IMG submission 203761) | Freshwater fungal communities from buoy surface, Lake Erie, Ohio, United States - Buoy 2 MA116 | ecosystem: Environmental > Aquatic > Freshwater > Lake | place: USA: Lake Erie, Ohio... | reverse complement strand
AGAGTTTTGAGTTTGGTATTTATGTTTGGAGCTTTTGATATTTGCTTAGAGACATCTACTGTTCTTCTTATACAGCGTAAAATATCTCCTTCGTCAATTAATGTATTTTTTGTCAAATCATCCCAGCTAACGCCGTTTGCCCAGTCTTCTACATAGCCTGACATCGCTGGATTATAGTCAACGGGTCTATCTAGTCCAAAGGATCTTTGGGCTTGAATGACTTGCCTTGCTACATTTCTAGATTTTTTTTCTACATTTGAGCAAGTCTTAGAGGTGTTTTGGAAGCTTCTATCTCTTACACGAGCTTCGCCAATTACAAAACATGAAAGTAAGCCGGCAAACTCCTTAGCTTTAAGACCATCAAATAAATCAGAATTAATGATTTCAGTGATGTAATAAGAGTTATCACTTCTAATAGACGCGCAGGTTCTACCTTTTTCGGTTACCTTGTAAGCTGAGTCTATATAGCCTTCTTTTTGTAAAAGATTAATTACTCTTTGGAAGTTTTCCCAATTCATGTTCTTGATGTCAAGAATTTTATTTTCTATGTCTTTTACTTGTTTTTTATATCTCTTTATCTTATCCATTTGCTTAGAGCAAGGTTTTTGCTTAGGACAACCATTACAAGGATAGCTTTTTGCTTCCATGGTTACTATCTGCAAAGTAGCTTCTAGCTCATCGACACGAGGGTCTAGATTTTTTTCGTATTCTTTTTTGCGACGGCGAGTTTCATCTAACTTAGCTTGCATCTCATTGTAGTAATTAAGATCTCCTATCTCACCTGGACAAAGAGGGTGCTGAGCCTCTGTAAGCTGGTTTTCAAGTCTTTTCTTCTCTTCTTCTTCGTTGTTAAGAGTGTTACTTACCAGATATTGTCCGAAGCTTTTTTGTACAAGAGCTTTTATTTCATCGTAGCTATGTCCGAGTAATAAGTTTAGTACCATCTCATAACTAGCTCTAAAATGGCTAGAAACATCTTCTGGCTTGGAATTAGCAAGTAAAGAGATTTCTCCAGCACCAGCTTGACCGGTTTTAATGGTTATCACATAACCATTTTCATCAAGGCCTCTGCGACCAGCTCTACCAGACATTTGTAAGAATTCAGAAGCTGTTAGGTTTCTAAAACCTGCATCACTAGCCTTATTGATACTGCTAATAACGGTAGAGCGAGCCGGCATATTAATACCTGCGGCAAGAGTTTCAGTAGAGAAAACCACCTTTACCAGAGCTTTTGTAAAAAGATCTTCAATGAGAGATTTTACTTGAGGTAAAAGTCCAGCGTGATGCGCCGCGACACCTTTTCGCAGTAATTCTAATTGATTGAAGTTTTTGATTACTGGTGTAAAAGCTATAGCTTCATCAATTAATTTATTAAGTTCTTTTTGTTCTTCTGGTTTTAGAAGATTTAGATTCTCACATTCTCTAACAGCCTTATCACACCCTTTACGAGAAAAAACAAAATAGATAGCAGGTAGCATGTCTTTTTTGTTTAGTTCCATGACTACATCAGGGATACTAGCTTTTTGATCGGGCTCATTATTATATCTCTTACCAAATTTACCTTTATGCTTACTAAATTTATTATCGTCGCGTTCTTTTAGCTTAGGATTTAGCTTACCGTTAGGTGTCATCAAAGGTGCTAATTGATTGTCTTTGAAGTAATAGTGATAGAGAGGCACAGGACGTTTTTCAGTTTTTACCAGTGTGCAATCTCCGTGAACTGATTTTATCCATTCGACTAATTCTTCAGGATTATTAATTGTTGCAGATAAAGCTATAAGCTGTATGTCTTTTGGTGAGTAGATTACACTCTCTTCCCACACAGTGCCTCTGCTTGAATCATTGATGTAGTGAAACTCATCAAAAATTAAGTACTTTAGCTCTTTTAAAAACGGATCAATAGATCCAAAAGTTGTACCGTAAAGCATATTACGGTAAATTTCTGTAGTCATTACGATGATTTGTGCATCACGATTACGGTTGGTGTCACCGGTTATTATGCCAACTTTATCTTCGCCAAACTCCTTGGAGAATTCATAGAATTTTTGATTGATTAGAGCTTTTAGCGGTGCTGTATAAAAAACTTTTTTGTTTTCAGCAATTGCCATTTTTATGGCTTGTTTGGCAATTACGGTTTTACCGGCTCCTGTTGGCGCGCAAGTGATGACACTGGTACCCTTCTTGATATGTTCAATTGCCTCTAATTGAAAATCGTCTAATTTAAATTCTTTTTCTGCTATACACTGCCCCACTTAGGACTCCTATTTAATATTTAAAAACCAATATATTTATAGGCTCACTTGAGCCCAATTTATATTTATAGCACTAAGATTTACCGCGGTTAGTGGGGATTTTTTATCTTTTTCTTTATTTAACCTTTGACTCATTAAGGATCCACTGAAGAATGCGACTTCGTCGATTTTTCAACCCTGAGCCAAGAATGAAACTTGGCTCAGGGAGTGGATCCTTAATATTTTTGTTAAGCGGATTCCGCTTCAAAACTTCGTTTTTCAGCGAATCCTTAACTCGCAAACCCTATAGTAGTACTATAGGGTTTGATAATAAGCATAACCCTATAGTGCCACTATAGTGTTATCCTGAAATCGCAGTTTCACACTGTTTGCAAATATGATTATGTATTTCTGATTCCTCGAAAAGCTTCCAGCAACGGATACATTTAACCCCATCGAATTTATAAGCTTTTACGTTTAGGGATTCTCCTAATTCCAATCTTAAATCCGAAATTATAAACACAGCTTTTATTTCAGCTTCGATTCTTTTAAGAAGTTTGTAATCCGTATCGCTTGCAGTTATTGCTACTCCAGCTTCAAGTGATTTGCCGATGATTTTTTCTTGTCTTAGAGTTTCGATTTCTTTATTACATAGTTCTCTTAATTCAAGTATTCTAGTCCAGTCGCGCGCTAGATCACTATTTATATATTCAGTTTTTATTTTTGGCCAGTTACTTAGCAAAATACTCGCTGAATCCAGCTCTACATGAGATTGAAAGAAATTTTTGTCTGCTAGATATGAATCTTTTATGCTTGCTGGGCTGTAATTAAAAATATCCTCTGCTAAATGCGGAAGCACCGGTACAAACATTCGGTTAATAGCACTCAAAAGCTCATAGCAAACGGTCTGCGCTGATCTTCTTGAAAGAGAATTAGTGCCGTGAGTATAGAGTCTATCTTTTATGATATCGAAATAAAAAGATGATAAATCTACCGAACAAAAATTTTGTATGAGTTGGTAGTATTTAAAAAACTGATAATTATCGAAGCACTCTTCTAACTTGCTAATTAGCTCTTGTAATTTATGCAATAAAAGCTTATCAAGCTCCCAGAGCTGATCGTAAGCTACGTAGTTAGTTTGTGGATCAAAATCAAACAAATTACCAAGCATATAGCGAGCAGTGTTTCTGAAGTTACGGTAAATATCTGATAACTGCTTGAACATATTCTCACCGACTTTAATGTCGATAGAATAATCTACGCTAGCTACCCAAAGCCTCAGTATGTCTGCTCCATAACTATCCATGACTTGTATAGGATCGACTACGTTACCAAGAGACTTAGACATCTTGCGCCCTTTTTCGTCCATGACAAACCCGTGAGTCAAAACTGCTTTATAAGGAGCTTTGCCATTAGTAGCAACGCTTGTCAGCAAGCTCGATTGAAACCAGCCACGATGTTGATCAGAGCCTTCTAGATATAGATCTACTGGATGAAACTTCCCGTCTGGACAGAGTTCTGGTCTTTGCATGACGACAGTGCGGTGGGTAGATCCTGAATCAAACCAAACGTCCATCGTATCCATTTCTTTTACAAGGTTTTCTATTTTAATTTCTGGGTGCTTAGTAAGGAAGCTTTCTGGGACTAGGTCTCGCACGTCCATTAAATACCAAGCATTAGACCCGTGCTCGCGAAAAATTTTAGCTATATGCTCAATAATTTCTTGGTCTAAAATCGCTTCAGGGTTGCCGTTATCATTGAGTTTGGCTTTATTATAAAAAGCTGGGATAGGCACTCCCCAAGTGCGCTGACGGCTGATACACCAATCACCGCGCTCAGCTACCATGGAATAAATTCTGTTTCTACCTCGCTCAGGAATCCAGTTTACTTTATCAATCTCCTCAAGAGCTTTTTGGCGGAAGCCATCCACGCTAGCGAACCACTGTTCTGTAGCTCTATACAATAAAGGGGTTTTTGATCTCCAGCAATATGGATAACTATGAGTGATTTTGTTTTTGCCTATTAAAGCACCAGCATCAATGAGCATGCTTACGAGAAGATCATTTCCCTGTTTGATTACATGAAACCCTTCTAGATTCAGCTCTTGTGGGTTATTCAGGTTAGCTAGTTTTTGTTTTAGACTTTCATTTTTTTCGCTAAACGAATTTAGGATATCTGGATTTTTGAATTTATAACTACCAGCTTGTTTAGTATAAACTCCCCTACCATCTACCGGACAAATTATTTCGATATTAAATTTTTTACCAATCTCAAAATCCTCATGACCGTGTCCTGGAGCGGTATGCACGCAACCAGTACCAGCGTCTATTGTTACGTGCTCCCCAAAAATTATCGGTGAGGGTCTTTTAAATAATGGATGTATAGCTACCAAACCTGCTAAAGATGAGCCTTTTACGGGGGCGCTGGGGTTCTCTAGCTCGAGTTTTAGATCGCGCGCGACTGAATCTTTTAGATCTTTTGCAATTAATAACTTGCCAAGAGATATTTTTTCGTTTTCTTTTGTGCGGTAAGCTTCTACTGTAATGTAGTCTATATCAGTATTTAAGCAGATCGCCATATTACCAGGTATAGTCCATGGAGTGGTCGTCCAGATTAAGATCCTTGTCTGATTTAGGTCTAAACCAGTGCTAGGAAGCTTTTGCACTGAGTTAGTATCTAGGTCAAAAGCCACATAAATCGAATTAGAAACATGCTCCTCGTTATACTCAACTTCCGCATCAGCAAGAGCAGTCTCAGCTCCGTAGCTCCAGTAAACGGTTTTAAGTCCTCTATAAATATACCCTTTAGCAGACATCTCACCAAATAATTTTATTTGTTCAGCTTCAAAACCCTTATCAAGAGTGACATACGGATGCTCCCAGTCGCCAAGCACGCCAAGTCTTTTAAATTTTTCTTCTTGCCCTTTTAGATTGTTAAGAGCAAAATCCTTACAACGTTCTCTAAGCTCAGCTACCGTAACAGCTGATCTGCCGCCTTTAATTTCTTGTACTACAGCATTTTCAATTGGCAATCCGTGACTATCATAGCCAGGCACATAAGGTGCTTTGAAGCCTTTAAGAGCTTTATACTTGATAACGATATCTTTAAGAATCTTATTAAGTGCTGTTCCAATGTGGATTTTATCTGAGCTTAAATAGGGCGGTCCATCATGCAAAACAAATAATTTAGCTGACTCTTTTTGACGGAGTTCTTGGGATTTTTGGTAGATATTTTTTTCCTGCCAAGATTTTTGGATTTCAGGCTCACGTACTGGTCCATTACCTCTCATAGGAAACTCTGTTTGAGGCAGGTCTATAGTGTCTTTGTATAAGTTTTCTAGGTTTTCAGTGGTCATAAAAATAATATATATATAGTTTATAACAATTCTTGGATTTTTTTCCCTATTTTTAGACTATAATCTATATGTTTTTATATTATGAGTACTAGCCAAACCCAAAATTCTGATAAAACTAAGCCTTACTCGCCAAGCGAAGTAGAGAGCTTTTGGACAGATCATTGGCTTAGTAATAATCTTTTTAATTGTCAAATTCATCCTCATAAAGAAAAATTTAGTATTGCCCTTCCTCCACCAAATGTAACTGGTGAGCTTCATATGGGGCATGCCCTGGGAGGCACTATTCAAGATATTTTGATTAGATATAATCGGATGCTTGGTAAAGACGTGCTTTGGCAAATTGGTACTGATCATGCTGGAATCGGCACTCAGATTGTTGTTGAGAAAGACCTCAAAAAACAAGAATCCAAAACTAAAGAAGATCTTGGACGCGTAGAGTTTATTAAGCGAACTCAAGCTTGGAAAGAGAGCTACGGCAATAAAATTATAGAGCAAATGAAGTTAATGGGTTTTAGCCCAGATTATTCTCGTATTAGATACACGATGGATGATCATTATGCTCATTCTGTTCAATCTGCTTTTATTAAATATTTTAACTCGGGTCTTATTTATAAAGGTAAGCGCATAACTAATTGGTGCCCTCATTGTTTGACCTCTCTTTCTGATCTTGAAATTGAAAAGGAACAAATCAATAAAAAACTTTATAAAATAAGATATAAGCTAAAAACTCAACCAGCTAATAAAATCACTCAAGATTTTATAGTAGTAGCTACAACCCGCCCTGAGACTATGTTTGGTGATACTGCTGTTGCTATTAATCCAGAGGATTCCAGGTTTTCTGATCTGATTAATCTTATTAGATCTCAGCCAGGTTCAGTTTTAGCTTTAATACCTTTTAGTAATAAAGAAATCCCTGTTATTCTTGATGAACATGTAAAAATGGATTTTGGTACAGGTGCTCTAAAAGTAACTCCAGCACACGATGCTAATGATTTTGAAATAGCTCTAAGGCATAATTTACCAAGCGCTGTTATTCTGGATAAAACAGCTAAGCTAAAATCATGCCCGGAAGTTCCTGAGATTATTAATATTAAAACAGAAGAAGGTTTTGTAACACAATCATTGACTGGACTTGATCGTTACAAAGCGCGCGATTTTATTATTCAAGCTCTTGGTGACGATATTTTAGCTACTGAAGAATATGCTCAAGAAAAAGACTTGCATGATCGCTGTAACACTGAAATAGAGCCTTATTTATCTAATCAATGGTACGTGTCGATGTCTGAGCTTGCTAATGTTTCTTTATCAGCTTTTGATTCAGGACGCTTTAAATTTGTGCCAGAAAGATACTCTTCAATCTTTAAAAACTGGCTTAGTGAAATAAAAGACTGGTGTATTTCTCGTCAGATTTGGTGGGGACATCAAATTCCAGTTTTTTATTACGACGATACTCCGGCTAATACCAGTGTTCAAGAACTTCACCAGCTTGTAAAATCTCAAAAAAATTGTTTTATTGATGACAATGATAGATTGATTAGATATTACGCAAGCCAGTCTCCAAGAGATCCTGCTCACTATCAAGATCCGGATGTTTTAGATACTTGGTTTAGTAGCGCTTTGTGGCCTTTTGAAACTCTTAAATCTGAGCATGGTTCTTTAAACTCCAGTGATTGGGATAAAAAAGTTTATGAGAGTTTTTATCCGACAAGTGTTTTAGCGACAGCAAGAGAAATTATTAATCTTTGGGTCACTAGAATGATTTTTTCTAGCTTGTTTTTTGAGCAGGATATTCCTTTTAGAGATATTCTTATTCATCCTGTTGTCCAGACTCCTGATGGTAAGCGCATGAGCAAGTCTAAGGGTAATGCTATTGATCCTCTTGAGATGATTGCAAAATACGGAGCTGATGCTTCACGTATGTGGTACGCAAGTGTAGGAGTGGTTTCTAATCAAGACGTTAAATTTCCTGGACAAAAAGATAAGGATAAATCCTGGACTTCAGATACCTTTGAACAGTACAAAAAATTTGCCAATAAATTATTTAACGCTTTTAAATTTACCTGCCTGAAACTCAATGAAGATGGTGGTTTTGTTCCCCAAGCTCCAGAGGCCTGGGATAAATCTAAATTCAATCTAGCTGATACTTGGATACTAAATAAATTTTTTGTTTTGGTTACTACTGTCAATCAAGCTTTTGAGATCTATGATTTATCAAGTGTTCAAAAATCTATTTATGAATTTATTTGGTTTGATTTTTGCGATTGGTATATTGAAGCTGTAAAAGTCAAACAGGGAGCAGATTTTAATACTCAAAAACAAATTTTGTTTTATATTCTTGAAGCGTCTTTAAGATTACTTCACCCAATAATGCCTTTTATAACTGAAGAGTTATGGCAAAACCTAAAATCGAGTTTTGATTTTTCTAATATCTCTGATTCAATCATTGATAAGGATCTAGATACTAAATACTCAAGTAGCATTTGTTTTGCTAAATATCCAAATTCATGTCCAGCATTTTTTGAGGATAAAAACAATTTAGCGGAAAAGATGGAATTTATTCTTGGTATTATTTCTCAACTCCGTAATACTCGTCAAAGTCTTGGTATATCTTGGGCTAACCAGCTTGATATTTATTACGAAACCCAAAATTCAGGTCATCAATCAGCTCTTGAATCTGCGCAAGCTTTTGTTCAAGAAATGGGTAAGGTTGCTCATCTATCCTCTAAGCCAGAACACCTGGCTCGCCCATTAAATGTTTTCGTGGTAGATTCTACGAAGTTCTTCGTACCACTTCTAAATCTTGTCGATATTGAAAAAATCAAGTCAGGTATTAATCTAAAAATTACTAAACTCGATAAAGATATCTTGGGTCTTGAATCTAGGCTGAATTCACCTAATTTCATCCAAAACGCTTCAAAAGAAAAAATAACAGAGACTAAAGCATCTCTGGATCAACTTTTAGCGCAAAAACAAATTTATTTAGATGAAATATCAGCTTTAAGTTAACCAATCCTTAATCTGATTTTAATTCTATATATTTGTGGATAAATACAGATAAGGAGAGAGAGTTTGTCTCAAAGTTCCACTCTTGAACAATCTATTGAGTTTGCAAGGCAAGTGCTAGCCGCTAAGCCTGGTGAGGTTGTGAATGTTGGTCACAGCTTTAATTATTTTAATCGTAATCGTCGTAGCTTTAAAAACTCTACTGAAAAAAAACAAACTCCCGATAAAGTAATCTACACTAACCCTGGTCAGGCTCGCTCGTTACAACTCTATCAAAAAGCTTTTGAATATCGAGCAGGAAATATTCCACAGCATAATAGTCAAGGCGATTTTCATACTAATTTAGAAGTACTACCTTCAATCTCTTTAGAGGTTTATGCTAATTTACATACAGTTGCTAATTTGATTGAAAATGATTTTGAAGAACATAATGCTGTTTTGACTAAAAAGAAAATAGCAAAAATTGGTAAACAGTTTGCTAATTTAAGCCCAGAGTGTTTTTTACAAATGATGTGTTTGCATGACTCTAAAGACAAAAGAGATTTTAAAGTTTGGGTAAAACGTGGTCCTATAGGCTTTTTTACTGACCCTAATATTTCTCATCAAAAATCTCTTGAAGGTGAGGAGCTTGTCATAGCTTACATTAATCAAAACAGAGGTACTATTCAATTTATCCAAACAATAACTCGAAATATATACGGGGATATTATAGATCTTAAGCACGTTGTGTATGAGTTAGGTATTCCAATAGTTATTAATCAAAGTACTTTTGATAAATTTGGAAATCTTCGCAATGTTGCTCACGTTGGTGTTACAGGATCAACTCAAAATGGTTTCATAAATTCTCTAGAACGTTTTGATGATGGAACTGTAATTTGGACTAGCTCAGAAGCGATAAAAAATAAATATACTAGTGGTTCTTCCGCTTTAAAAACTGATGGTTCAGTTATTTTATTAGAAGGCGGAGATCAAAAGATGTCTGAGTTTTCAGCAAGAAATTTAGGAGCAGAGGGAATTCATCCTAGAACTCTTTCTTGGAGCGGAAAATATTCTCCCGATGCTTGCCTATCTGAGATTGAAGATAAATTTATAGTCCGAAGAGAGTATAAATCTGCTGTGCGCAAGCAAGTTTACCAAATAATAGACGGGGCTTGTATCCCAGGTCCCGATCCTATCTTTAATATTTTTTAGCCTCTAAATCTGCCCATTTCGTATTGTTTTATATATTGATCAAAGACTTCATCTTCATGATATTTTTTGATGATTTCTTTTGCAAATTTATAAGCATCATCAAAATGACCAGTATAAGTTGCTCCATGAAAGGCATAGACAGTAAATACTTGCGTATTAGGGAATCTCGATCTGAACAATAAAGCATATTCATAACATCTAGGATCTTTTGTAAAGAACATTCCATCCATAATTCCTTTAGCTAAAAATGAATTATTTACAGCTTCTTGTTTCATCAGATCAAGAATATAGTCTGTAAACCTTTGATCATTACCATAAGTATGAATATAAAGCTGAAGGTTCGTCTGAAAATGCTCTTTGTAGTACATATGAGCAAGCTTGAAGAAGTTCATCGCTCCTTCCCCGTTTCTTGCTTCTATTGCCTCTGTCGCGTTAAAGAATAAAGCGGATGCGATACTTTTATTGCCGATATAAGCATATTTATTTAAAAGATATTTTTCTGGATTTTGCGCTTCTCTTAAATAAAAATTTAGTGTGTTAGTTTCAAATAATCTATAGGTAAAAGGAAACTCAGCAAAGTCTCTTTCTGCTTGAGCCTTAATGATAGGGTTCGGCTTAAATGTAGATGTACCTGGATCTAAATAGTACTGTAAAAGTCTATATCTCCAATTTTGTTGGCTTCCAATATCATCACTAGATTTCATAGTTTGAACCCAAAACTTCTCACCATTACTCCAATCTAAGCTTTTTACTGCAGCCCTTACGCCAAGAGCCGTTAAGGCAATTAAAAAGACTATCAAAAATGGTTTAAATTTTTGTTTTTGTAAATCAGGTTCAAGGTCTCTCCATTTACTAAATAGATATTTATCAAGCAGTAGTGCAATAGAACAAAAAAGACCTAAGCAAAAATAGTAACTATATCTATCTCTCGCTAAACAATATATAGGCAGTATATTTAGCGCTATTGCGATGCTGAATCCTGTAAAAAATAAAGACGCTGAAATCAGTACGTTATGCAGTTTATAAAGAGGATTTTTTTCAAATAAAAAATAAAATATACCTATGATAAAAGCCAAAGCAATCACAAAGCACATTAGATGAAAAGGTTTAAAAGCATTTTCTAATATGACGCTATGTTGCTCATCAATACTGAGTTTGGCTGGCCAAAAAAACAATCTGAAATAATGAAAAAATATTTGCGGAGCAAGTACAAAGGCTCTTTCTATAAACTCACTAGACCTAGCTATCCATTCTGTATGCTCTGTTACAATCTGTGAGCGGTGTGACGAGTAAGCCAAAAAAGATGTAAAAGCAAAAACTACTTTTGGAATTTCAAAACCATAGCTCTTATGATCTTTTTTTAATATACTTGGTAAGAAGATCAATAAAAGCATCGGAGCTGTAATAATTGTCATCTCTGAACCGTGATAACCCAAAAACATAAATATCCAGCTCAAAACTATTAGTAAAATACCTTTTAATGTCGTGAGATCTTTTACGTATAAATTTATAAAAACAGCAGTTAAACAAAATAAATTAGCCCATAAAAAACCAACTCCAGATGTCAGCATATTGACGGCTTCGTTATGAAGAGGATGCACTGTCCAGATTGAAATTATGGCAAGAGGTAACCACCATGTTATTGGTTTATAACTAAAATTATTATTTTCAAGCTTCTTGGACTTCTTCTTATCTTTGGCTCCTGATTCTAAAATTGAATCATTGAGCTTGGTTTGAGCTTCATTTAAGGGTGTAGAAAAAATCTTATTTAGAATAAAAAATAATAGAATACTATTTAGAACATGAAATAAGTAATTTACAAATAAGTGAAAGCACCAGGCTCTCGGTCCCCAAATTGCATATCCTAGTGAAGATCCAGTCCACTCTAAAGGACGATAAATTACTGATGGATAATTAGTCCAAGCTACATTGTGACTATCAGAGACGATATTCCAATAAAAATTGATTGTGTAAAGTATGTCATTATGAATCCTTTCGTTACGAACTATGAGTTTGATGTCATCGTAACCTACAAATTCATTAGTTATACTGGTAGCCCAGGCAAGAGCCGCTAAAAGTATGATTATCCCTATCCTAATTTTTAATGATCCAAAATTTATATTTTTCATAGTCTCAATATATATAATAAACCCAGTTTCATTTTTTGAAAAATTTCTTGCTAAAATGATAAAGGAGACCATTTTTGAAAAATTTAAATTTAGCCACACCTGATTCTGTAAATACCCAAACCTTTTTAAATCGATTAGAGGAAGGTTTCACCTTTGATGATGTTTTGCTTGTACCTCAATATTCTGATATTGAACACAGATCCGAGGTTACACTTAATACCAAGATTTTACCGAACCTATCGTTAGACCTTCCTTATGTTTCAGCTAATATGGATACTGTTACTGATCATAGAATGGCTTTTACTATGGCTTCTCATGGAGCTTGCGGAATTTTACACAGATACTTAACTATTGATGAGATGCTGGAAGAAATTAATTCTTATCGTAGACTTTTTTTAGATCATGCAATCCCCGAAAAAGATTTGATTGTTTCAATAGGCGTTCATGATTCAGATAGAGTTGATGCTGCTTTTTCTGTAGGTATCAAAAACTTTTGCATTGATGTGGCTCATGGTCACCACGCTCTTGTAAAAAAGAAGATTAAAGAATTAAGGAACAAGTTCGGTAATCAAGTCGGTATTATTGCTGGTAATGTTGCTAGCTACCAGGGTGCTTATGATCTTTTTGACTGGGGAGCTGATTGTATTAAAGTGGGTATTGGTCCTGGATCTGTTTGTACCACACGCATTAAGACTGGTTCTGGTTATCCTCAATTAAGCGCTGTGGTTTCTGCCTATAGAGCAAAACTAGACTATTTATCTTCTAATCCAGCTAAGGAAATTTTTATTATTGCTGATGGCGGAATTAAAGTCTACGGTGACATTACTAAGGCTTTAGCGGCTGGGGCTGATGCTGTTATGATGGGTTCTATTTTTTCAGGGTGTAAAGAAACCCCAGGAACTGTTTGGCGTAATGAAAATGAGGAAATGACTAAAAGCTATAGAGGTATGGCTTCAGCGCCTGCTCAATCGGATTTTGGTATTGAGAATATTAATGAAGAAGGTGTCGCTGTTACTGTTAAGTACAAAGGAAGCGTTAGGCATATAATTTCAAGAATGTCCAAGGGTGTAAGAAGCGGTTTGAGCTATTCCGGTGCTAGAAATATTTCTGAGCTTCAAGAAAAAGCAAAATTTGTAAAAGTTAGTTACAGTAGCTATCTTGAAGGGAAAGCTCATAAGGTATAGGTTCTAGTACCGATTGGATGATTTCTCCTTCGGGTTTTTCTCTATACAAAAAATTTAATTTAAACATACTTGTCTCTAATTTATGTTCTTGGCAAAAATCTTTTAAAGCTAGATACGCAAGATCTTCTAGGTATATAGGTTTGCCAGAAGAAATATTATAAATGCCAGATTCTTCTTTCTGGAGAACAGATACTATTTGTTTAATGGCATCATCAATAAATATCATATCTCTTACC
>Ga0315901_10007057_pt1 | contig 13339 bp, 10 predicted proteins | sample LakEriMetagenome_10_FD_203761 | JGI IMG/M metagenome (GOLD analysis project Ga0315901, IMG submission 203761) | Freshwater fungal communities from buoy surface, Lake Erie, Ohio, United States - Buoy 2 MA116 | ecosystem: Environmental > Aquatic > Freshwater > Lake | place: USA: Lake Erie, Ohio... | reverse complement strand
TTGCGAACTGTTCACTACGAAACGAACTGCCCCAGTCTTAGTCTCCACCTGGTTGGCCTCCCGGCCATCTTGAAGGGTCACACGTGTAATATCTTTTTTATTGATTGGTGAGGACCGAATACCCTTTATTTGCGCTGCAGCAGTCATCCGCTGCCCAGCGCCGTGTTCCAGATTTAGCAGTAGAGCAATTTTACGACGAAGAGGAATATCTTGTTGCCTCTCCTCAGAGAAGTAATCCATTCCTTGTGCTCTGAATTTTCCAAGTATCCTAATTTCTTTCAGAAATGCAGATTTAAGCTGCAGAAGTTTTAGTTCCGACTCTTCGCCTTCATTTTCTTCGGAAAGAAGACCGAACTGCTGACGAAAGTCTGAGTTGAATTGATGACCAAATCTGGCCAGGTAATGAGATAAAATCCTGTCCTTACGATCTGTGGCACGATCGAAACGGCGCATCAGCCGATCCAAATGAACCTGACTAAAAGAGCAGTCTAATGGTTTTTCCATAAGCTCTTCCCAAACCAGGTCTGAGATATTTCGGATGAGTTGTTGCTGGACATCCGACAATTGCCCAAAATGTTTTTCGGTGAATTGAACCTTTGAACCAGCAGGAATCGTCTTAATGAGCTCAACTGCAGCTTTCATCAGCTCCAGGTTATCTGTGAAGGATATTTTTTTGAGCTGTTTTAAGCTCATATCCTGAAGTTCTTTGATAAATCCCTGGACCTTTTTTGTGACAAAAGTTTCTTTCTCGGCAAGGTCTGAGCGTAATGCAGCAATTTCAAACCGAACTTCAGCCGAAAGGAATTCAGAACTTGATTCCAGCTCCTTGATTCTGGCCACTATTCCGGCACGGGGCCCAATAGTATAATGAAGCAATTCTTCGGCACCCGTCGACTCCATGGGAACTAAACGTGTGAAATAGGTCTTCAGCGGCACCTCTGCAGGGACATCAATGGAAAACATTTCAGAGAGACCTGCAAGCTGAGCCAGATGATTAACCATTACCTGGTCAAATAGCAGCAAATATCCTTTCAGTTGTGAAGACTGGGCTACACGAAGCGGACCCTCCTCAAGGGTAGGAGAAAAATCCCCTACACCATACACCCCGGGAAAACTTTTCTGAACTGACTCATATGAAAGCAACTCATCGGTGCGGTTAGCTTTTACAACAAGAGCTTTAAGTTCTTCCCTAACAGGATAATTCCGTTGGGTCCGCGCCATCATTATTTCCAAGTGATTAATGATGCTCTCGGGAGAAAAGGAAGAAATAGAACCTCCTTTATACAAATTCAGGATAGACCGATTAAAAAAGGATTTCGAAAAATGATTTCCCGTAATACCAAGTGTCAGATAATTTCTTGGAGATACATCAATGAGATCGGCCTGCACTTGCAAGCCATCTACCATCACAGAAAGATTCCTAACCATTTTCACCCCGGAGACACCGGAAAGGCAATCACCAATTTGTGAAACAAAGTACTGCTGTTGCTTAGGTTCCAGTTTACGCCGGTCAATGAACCCGTGTTGATGAGAAGGTATATCAAAAATTTCCTCCAACCCGACCCCCTCTTTTTCCAATTCAGGAAGGGTCTGAAACTTAACCACGGGGTTGAAATACTGTTCTACCTTAAATAAAATTTCAGCCAGGACCTCTACCCCTGAAGCATCCTGAAACAAATCGATATCGGCTGAAATGCTCACCTCAACTGGGTCAATAATGGTAATCGTATCCAGATCTTCACCCAGGTTACGGTAGCGTGTAAAATACTTACGAACTTGATCCCGCACCTGAGCATGTTGTCCCGCATCCAAATGGCTGTGCAACAGCAGGGTTACCTCATAAAGACCACGTACTCCTTCTCCGTGATCGCCAATACTATTTACCCAACAATTCTTTATGATACCTGGAAAACCATCAAGCAGGAGGATGCGGTAATCCTCTGCAGTGATAGGACCCGGTGTCAGTATCTCAGCAGGACCGAACAAGGCGTGTGAACCCCGGATACGTTCAGTATCTCCTCCATGAAAAAGAATAGTCTCCACATCGAGGTTAGTCCGGTAAGATATATCTGTAATCGCAAAGCAAAACTGTTCCAGGATAGTCACGCCGGGATCATGGAAGTTGTAGTCCGTCCAACGATCACCGGAGGCACCTTGAGTAAATGCAATACCTTCCTTTCGGAGCCGATTGAAGTCCATGCTCAGGGGCCATTCTTTTTTAGGATTGATAGATGGTGATTCCTGGCTCATGGTTAGGGTATTCAGTTTAGTTCAATTCAGGGAGAACAGATTATCCGTTATCCCAAAGAGAGGTGATATGATATCGAATATGCACCACCTTATTTTGTTCATCAGTGCCGTAATGGTCGGCCGTGCGAATTTCGAGACGGTACTTTCCATTTTCAGATTTTCGCCACCGGAACCGAAGTCGGTGCCAGAAGAATCCGTAGCAAGCCTGCGTGACCTTGATTTTGTTTGAACCGCTGTCAAAAGCACTCACCGCGATGGCATGAGCCATAGCATATTTTCCTCGCTGACGAACTCCGGAAACCTGAGCAACTATTTCAAAACAATGGCATCCCGTCAAATCATTAAGTATGATGTGCCACTCCCCATCAGCTGCAGTTTCTGACTGACGTTGATAGGTTCCAACTCGATAACGCATAGAAGCGGTACCATTTACCTCCAGAGTATGCTGAGGATTCTCAGTTCCAACACCAACATTACCACCGTTTTGAAGAAATAAAGAACTTCCACGCTGTTCTTCAACAATACTCAGTCCGCGGGATACTTCATTTGGGTTTAGAGCCACAAACCATTGCGGATCACGCTTTTTTATATCATCGTAAAAGCTTAACAACTTTTGTGACTTACCACCGGATGCAATTTTTAATCCATGCTCACTGGTTTTGGCAAAACCATCATCAATCTGATTGATTGTGGAGTCAATTAAATTGGCGAAATGTTCCTCGGTAGGAACACTTCCCTTTTGGAAGAATCCTTTTAGCGTATTGCGATTAAATATTCCCATATAGCATTTATTTTAGGTTGCAAGGGTACTCATATGTCTATATCGACGATGAAAAAAGAATCTTTATTCGAATCGATGGGCGGTATAGATATTTGCTCCTCGGGGGAATCCATAATCACGAAACTACCTTCGATACGCATAGCCTCAATGCGGGTTAGCTCAGGCGCTTGATGAATGGAGTGATCTACAAGTTCAACCTCATGCCCTTCATCGGGTATAAGAACACTCCACGGATTGCTTGAGCCGATTGTCATTTGCCCGGGTAAATCATCGGCCGAATCAGAAAGTGAATATTTTCCATCCTGATTTTGAATAACCACCACGGAAAAACGAGATACAAAACGTACGTAATCGAGGCTATAAATAAATGAGAGCAAATCTTCCTTTTCAATGAAACCACCAAAAACCATTTCCTGCTGAGGGCTTGAAAACCAGGGGCAGAGAAATCGTCGAATATCGGACTCAAGCCGACGCACATACTGCCCTGTATTTTGGGCGCTTTCAAATCGAATCCGACATCGAATCCTAACCCGCTCGTAATTGGGATTGACCACTTTGATAGCCACAAATGGTGATGCCAACTGGACAACATAATCGCGTATAGCCTCAAGGGTATTGTAATCCAGGCGTGGTTGAGTAAACGCTTCAGAATTTTTTACGTGTGGTACCACCACCAAGCGCACAGTTCCAGGTTTCACAAAAGCAGGATAGGAATAATGTGTAATGCATTTTACCTGAAAAACATCCGGGAATTTTTCCAACACCAACTTTTCATAATCTTCAGCCTGCACAATTCGATTCTTGTGCATCAGACGTTCCGATACACGGGTGTAGTAATCTTCTTCTATCTCCTGAACACGTCCCCCAAAAGATGGAAAGGGCTGAATGACTCCGTTCACATCCGAACGGCTATTGAGTAAGGAATTTATTTGGCCAGCAGGAATCAGCTTTGACCATTGGGCACCCGGCTTATGCGCTTTCCAAACAGCACTAACTCCGTTAGTACGTAAAAATCGGACGCGGGAAAGTACATCGGTATTGCCTGCCGCCTGAACAGCAATCCAGTAAAAACCTTTAGGCAGGATATGGTGATTGGTGTCTATGCCAGCAGGAAGATCAAGAATAATGATACCTGATGTGGTGAGATGATTGGTTGTATCCGACAACAATGCCTCCTGTTCAAAGAATCGCCACTCATCCCCAACCAGATATTTCCAGACTGTTTCAGGAATCTCAATGTCAGCCTGAGGGCTGATGGTTCCTGAAGTCAATTCCAGAAAAAATGACAACTGTACCGGGGCATGAACACCCGTCAAACCGATGAGTAAATACCCTTCCTCATTAAACTGAGGAAGAAGATGGTCCACAGCCGGCAGTCCGTCCTGAAAAACTACCAACTTTCCAAAGGGGTGAAGGTGATAGACTTGGTCCTCCGAAGTCCTGTCGTTGGAGGCGACAGCCGATGGATCAAAGGCCAATGTGGTGGTTGCGGAATAGCTTAGTGAGATCGACCTGATCTGCGGTGCATAGGGCTCCCGAGGCATGTCAACCGTTTTGCCGCTAAAATTAAGTAAGCCGGAGCCTGCCTTGGAATTTTCAATAATGGCTTGCGAAAATAAACGAGGGTAATCAGAAAACCCGAAACCCATGGCAGGAGATACCATTTGTATTTTTAAAAATCCGCTTTTGGTTTGACCATTATATTCATTCAGGTCGATGCTGCCGTAATTTGGCTTGAGTTTAAATTTATCAAGAGCAATGGAGTTTAGCGTACATTTATCCTGAAGCAATTTAAGTGCACCGTCCTCTTTGAACAATTCAAATACCTGCACGTTTTCTTCGCGTGCTGGAAGAAAACGAAAATCTGTTAAAGCTGTGATGCCGGCCCGGAAAGAAGAGGTGGTCAACTCAGAACCATAGGCTGAATAATGGGCACCAAGCCCACCTTCTGTCCTTGGTAAATTATGCCACTGGATATTGAGAGATAGGTCAGTCAGATTTTTACGAACCAGCTCCTCATTTCCAATCAGAAAGTAGGAACCTAAACCTGGCGTGCTGCCAAACGGAAAGAATGGTTTATTTATATCCAGTTTACCCAGATCATTGAATAAGTGAAGGTCTTTGACATGCGTAACGTTAATTTGGATAGTACAGGAAGTAACAACCAAATCTTTCAGGTAGGAATATGCATACATCGATTCGTGTGAGTCTAGCACGAGCTCAAGCACTGGCCACCTTGTAACATAGTCTCCGCCATGGGTCTCCGGATCATGGGCGATCACCGCAGGATCGGAAATATCTAACAAAATATCTATAAAGAAGCATCCCGATGCCCACTCATCAGGCGGTGAGATCTGATAATTTGAAGTGGTAAACCAGCCATCCACGGAGGTCAGCCGCACACGAAATACCTTATGAAGAACCTTATGAAAAGCATGTTCTGCAGATATACCTTCCGAAACTGAAATCTCTTCAATGAATGAAACCAATGCAGTAAGCGATTGTAGGCTGAACTGGTATTTCAGTCTGATGTTGCGGTCGCCTTCTTTCAGCAAAAGAATGGGTGAGGCTATTGCAAATCCGACCTCAGCCTGATTCATAGCACGATGGTCAGGTCCTATTGCCGACTGATCCCGCCCAAGTGCGTCAAATGGACCCGGGTTATCGGTCATATCAAGCGCTATACCTGTGGGATCCAATGCAATTTGCTGTGCATAAATATTGGAAACAGCCTGATACTTGCCACTGATACCAATGGCAGGATTTCGAGCAACATGAATCACACGGAGGTCTTTAATGAGCACCTGACTGATCTCCACATCAAACTCAGTTGAATAAGTGTATTCCCTGCCATCTTCATCTGTTCCCGCCGCCAGCAAAGTACCTTTCGGTATAAAAGTCTTAAGTACATGATCGGCTGGCACAAGACTCACATGCACACGATCAGGTAAAGCATGGCGTTGGTGTTGCCCAAGAATGACACCATAGTAATAATTTAAGTGACGTTTGGTGATTTTGTTAAAATCAAACTGTACATGGCCATAGAGCCTGAGAAATGCCATTAATAACGCACTATCAGGCGAATGAAACGGATATTTTTCCAACACCTGGTTCAGCCATTGCCCGGCCTGACTTTTCAGAAACGTAATGGTATCTACCACTGCACGAAAAATAGCAGAAATCTCACCTGAAATTCCCCTGAGATCATCATCTGCTGTACGCTCAGTTTTTGCCTTGGCCATTTCACTACTGATTTCCCAGATATAATTAAAGTCCTTAAGCGTTTCGGCAATATGCTCCGCAGACCAGTCAGGTAACTTTAAAGCGCCAGATACCTCAGAAAATCTTAGCAACTCGGGACGCAACCGAAACCGGATGGCACTAGATAATTGACCCGCGACTGGATTTTCCTGCAGATTAATTAAATCCTGTCTGCTGGCGGTGTACCAATGGTCCACTGAGGTAAACAAACTAAGAGTCATGCGAAGAATTTTGGCCATGGCCTCTCTGCGTTCACGCACATCAAATGAATGCTCAAAAACAGAGGCCTGAGATTTATAGCCTGATCTTAGCTTTTCAATGGGAAAAGTGCCCATTCGTGCAAGCACAAAGGCCAGATTGTTGCTGTAAAAGTGTGACCAATTACCAGCAGTTTTATTTTCTTTATTAATAAATCTAATATGACGAGCAAATTCCTCTATAAATACCATCAGGTCCATCATTCCTCGTTCATCCAGCCCGGCGTAATTACTATCCAGCGCCAGGAGTCGTCGGTTTCGCCTGCTGGTACCTTCTCGCTGGTTGATAGGGTAATCTGATGTAGCCATTAATTATATTTTTTACATTCCAGTGACATTCGTCCCTTCCTTGAAATAGAATGGAAACACAATGTTGGTTCGCACGTTTGTCAGCCGAATGGAGTATTCTAACTTTATATTCAACCGGCCCTCCACACTTTCATCATTGCTTACATTCACTGCATGTAAGGAAATCCGTGGCTCAAAACGCATCACCGACGAGCGAACACCCTCTGACAGGGTATTGATCAACGAAGAGTCTACTGGCTGAAAAACAGAATTATCGATATTTGACCCGAACTCAGGCAACATAACCCTTTCCCCGAATGAGGTAAAAAGGATAATGCGAAGACTTTGAGCAATATCTTCTTCATCCGCAACCATCACCACTGAATGTGAGGCTGCATCGAATGTGGGTGGAAAGGACCAGCCAATTCCCAGAAATGATTTGTTCTCCATACTCATCCACCGATTTGAACAGTTGGACACCCCAAAACAATACTGCCACCATGTGCGGTGGTATCACCTTGCCGGGCAGCAGGTTTACCACAAATCATTACAGTCGCCGATCCCTTAACAATAGAATCCGGAGGACCAACACAAACACACATGTCACCCATTACCGCAGCGGGTAATTTTCCAATCAGAACAGTCGGCGAACCAGGGCCTGTTACAGGACCACCCACATGCGGAATCTGCACCGGGCCTGCCGGTGTAGTCATCGGGCAACTATGAAAATCTGTTAGACGCGCGGCCATCGGCATAAATACAAATTTAATTAATCATAACCATTGCACCCTTAACGGTTACCGTACCAGAAGCTTTGAGTTCCGCACTGGCTGCACCCTCAACACCCAGGGCAATATTTGCTTTAGCATTTACATTATTACCCTTTAGTGTAACGTCACCAGTTGCAGTGATCTCGGCATTTCCGGTCGGCTTAATTTCCACTTTACCTTTAGCCACCAGACTGATGTTGCCATCACTTTTGAGGGTGATTCCAGCCGAAGCCATTTCAATGGAATTCTTATTTCCATCTTCTATTTTAAGTGTCTTCGCCTTGTCATCGAGGGTGACTTTATTTCCACCAGGGGTCTCCAGCACCATAATTTTATCCGTCTCATTGAACGTGATTTTCATTTTGGATTTGGTGATGATGGCTTTATCCTTGTTTGTACTCTCAGGTGTATAGGCGGGTTTATTTTTTTTACCATACAGCGAACCAAGAATTACGGCAAATCGGGGATCGCTATTTAGAAATCCAAGGATTACTTCATCACCCACCTCCGGCAGGAAATAAAATCCTACATCGGCAGATGCATAGGGATGACCCAACCTTGCCCATACACCATTTCCTGAGTCCTCCACCATTGGCAAGTCAACCTGAATCCGATACTCACCATCCGGATCGGCATCAATTTTCTTGACTTTACCGATGTGAATACCGGAAATCGCAGGTAGTAAACCTAATGCCTGCGGACCGGAATGCTCACTATTATCTGTGAACATACGAGGGCTGAGACCAAATTCAATCTCAGTTGTCCAAACGCCTTCCTTAACCTCGTGACGAACACCGGAAATATAGGCTGCCCCATTAAAGTGGGCACCAAATCCAGCCAGGGAAACCAATTTTCCCAGAACTGCAAGGGTCGACCCATGAAACTTGACTGTGCCACGGATTCGTGCGAGCCTGGAGCGTTGCAGATTTGCGTCAGCCCAGGATTTAAGTACATCTTTATCTTCAGGTGCTGAAGTTGTAGCAGCCACCTCAGGACTGGATCCCACCTCAGCCAATGTGGTACCACTCAGATCACCATGAGTACCTGCAGTAGGTTCTACGCCGGTGCCCTTGAGTAGGGCCAAGGTCGTTCCATCCCAGGACTGAAATGCAGCGGATTTAATCTGGGTAAGCCCGTCGATTTCTCCATTAAAGTTTATCACATCTACACCATAGTTCAAACTGAGCACCTCCGTACCTGACAGAGAAGGTTTTTCCACTGTAACCTTACCGGCATCATTGATTACAACCATACCATTGGCATCTGAGCGGGCTAACATAAAATCCCAATCGGTACAATTGTATTGAACCAGCGCTTTATGCTGGAACGTAGTTGCTGTCACAGCTGCCGTCAGACTATGGTCCTGAATGAGGGTTGAAATGACATCGCTATCTTTTTTGAGTTGAAAATTTGCACTAGTCCGTGCAAGAGTCATCTTTATCGCCTTGTCATGGCAGGTGATAATCAGCTGTGAGATTACCTTGTGGGCGTAGCTCATCACCTTAATTGACTGTCCGGTAATGATACCTTCAAACGCGTCGTTATCTGTCGTATGATAGCCAAGCTTGATTCTTATGCTCTTTCCAGGATCAAAGTCATTGCTTTCACTTATTTCGAATGTCTCATCCGCAGGATTTCCGTCTATGAGCACAATCTGAGCATATGACACACGGTTGATTGCTTTTGCAATAGAGATGCTTACGACTTGATAGGACGACTGAATCTCGGCGCCGTCCACCAGAATGGCAGAACTTATTACATCAATTTCGGCTTGCAGCGGGGATTCAGGCATATCCTATTTTTCCATTCTGGGGAATAATATACGCTGTCCGGGAATCAATTTGCGGAAATTAATTATACGATTTAGTTCGGCAACCTGGAGGTAAAATTTAGAATCGCCATAAATACGATTACACAATTCAGGCAACTGATCGCCGGCTTTCACTGTTACAAGGTGCGACATGTCAGGCGAGCTGAGATTAGCCATGATGGCTTTGCTTGCCGGGGTGATGAATTCCTCGAACTCAGCATCCACCTTTGCACGCACCGGAATGCCAGCGGGGTTGAACATGGTGTATTCAATTTTCAGTGTTCTTGTTTTACACTTGAACACCATCATGCCCCAGAATATGACCAGGTAATTGCTTGTATGGATATCTCCATTAATATTCAGGCATAGTGTACTAAGCCACTCAATATCCACAGGCAGAACTGGCGGAAACGGCAAAATAGCGCCAGTTGAGTCCACCGTGAATGAAAGATTCAGCTTTTTTTTGTCTGGCACCTCGGATTTGGAAGCCTGTGTGGTATTGGCAAGCTGGACGGGCTCTTTGGAAACAGTTGAATAGGCGAACGAGTAGGTGGTTGGATTGGTTTGCAGCATGTACATACTTAGCAGCTCGATGCCATTGACTGGAGTACTGAACTCCGGGTCCTTATATGCCACAATCATTAGTTTGATAACCTTACCGTCGAGCATCGCGTAGGTGTCTGTCCAAATATTCTTTTACTTTTTCCATACATCGGTCAATGATCTCTTGTTTCACCGACTGCGGGACAATAGGACCTTCGGCCTTTTCTGGTGTGGCAGCATATGAAGAAGTATCTTCCGTTATCTTTGCCTGTATGACAATTTCGTTCACTTTAAGTGCCATAGCTCAGATTCAGGAATAGGAACGAGAGAAATTGGAATATCCGAAAGTCATTGACTCAATCAAAACAGCACCATTGCGGGCATCCAGTTTTTCGACAGAAAGTGATTTTGGAATGGCATTTCTGAAAACCCATGTTATTTGAGCATTACCATTCTCATCTAATAACTTGACATTAATATCCATCGGTACGATTGGAAGCAGCAAGGTTGATTTTATAGATTGCTCCACCCAAATAAATAATGGAGAAGATTGTGGCACAATTCCGCGCTTCAATTCCAGGTCTTTATATGTTACCTTTCCGGGTAATAATATCACCCACCCATTGTTTCCTCCTTCGTCGATTCGCTCAAATTCACGGCTCATTTCAATTCCAGAAACTTCAGAGAATAGGCAATCGACGCCCGGGAACAACCAGATGGAAACTTCAAAATGATAATTGGTAGGCGGATAATTTGCACCATCGGAGGAAGTTGAAATACCAAACAGGCTCATATCAAATTTATTGCTGAATTTTACGGAATGGAGATTATCATATCTTCATGAGCAATGATCAGAGTTTCCACAGCTACAGCACTTTGTTCGGCATTGAAATCGGTACTTTCAATTTTCATAGGAAATGCATTCAACAAGGTCCAAACCATCTCTGCTTCATGCTTTTCGTTAAGTAGGCTGATGGTTACAGTGCGACGATCCGGACGATTCATGCGATTAGAGTTGTACCATTCGAATAATTTGGTATCTCCCGAGAATAATCCCTTTTTAAGGGTTACATTAACTACCTTCTTCATTCCTGGCATCTTAAAAGCAGAAAACTGCTTACTTTTGCCATGGCGGTATTCCAACACTTCCACTTCACTTTCAAGTCCTTTAACTTCCTGAAAAAATGCCTCCTCGTCACCCATTTTGACCTCAAAATGGAAGTTGGTTAGGGGCCAAATTGAGTTTTGTTTTTCGCCAGGCAACGACAAGTCGTCAGAACTATCCAATCTATACAGTTTTGAAGGAGTAAAATCCCTCCATTTCAAAGATTTGAAATGGAGGGATTAGATATTATACTAAGTAAAAACGGATCAGGCTGCAGTTGTGACAATACCTTCGTGCGCCAGCACCAGGGTTTCCACTGCAACTTCGCTGCTTGCGGATTTTAGATCCGTGCCCTGCAACTGTTTGGGAAAGGCATTAGTAAGAGTCCAGACAATCTGAGCCTCTCCCTTTTCGTTGAGCAACATGATTTGCACATTCTTACGTGCAATGGTATTCATCAGGTTTTCATTAAACCAGGTGAAAAAGTTAATGTCTCCAGTGAACATACCCTTCTTGAGGGTGACATCGGTTGCTTTACGGAGACCGGGCATTTTAATTACACTGAATACGGGGCTGTCGCCGTGACGATACTCGATGATATCAACTTCCGTGTCAAGTCCGGAAACTTCCTGAAAAGAGGCAACAATACCACCTTCCACTTCCACTTTGAAATGAAACTTAGGTAAGGGCCAAACATTGTCTTGTACTTCGCCTGCCATATGTTTAGGTTAAAATATTTGGATTTTGATTTTCTTAAAAATTATTTTCAATTATCACGATTTCTGCATTTGCTGCTGGAACGTGATGACGATGAATTCCGCAGGACGCGTCACAGCCAGTTTAACCGTCACTCGCATGATACCATCCAGAATGTCAACCGGTGTCATGGTCGCACCCAATCCAATATCAACGCTGAAGGCATCCTCTGGTACTGCTCCTGCCAGTGCACCTTGCTTCCACTGATCGGTCAGGAAGTTGGTCATCATGCCTTTCACGGCAACCCAGGTATTTACAACATTCGGCTCGAATACATATGATTCGGAAGCAATCTTAAGCGACTGCTCAATCATAATAACAGTGCGACGAACGCTCAAATAGCGCCAATCCTGACTGTTTCCATCTAATGTACGGGCGCCCCAAATTAGAACACCTTTTCCAGGGAAGGATCGGATTGCATTTATGGCTTTTCCGTTAAGTGGTAGATTCAAATCTTCCTGAATTCTGCTGGTAATATTCACTGCCGGGCTAACTACTGAACCGACGGAAACATTGGCTGGTGATTTAAATACACCAACTTCACCGTCAACCATACTGATCACACCCGCCACTGCACCACTGGGAGGGAGTGTATTCAAAGTTGACCTAACATCAGCTAATACGGCCTTATAAGTTGGCAGCTTAGCTAACAAGGTTTGATGTAGGTTAAGCGGATCATTAGACTGAGTAAGCTTGGCCACCTCATCCTTGATCAGTTTTGCATCCTGCGCAGCATAAATAGCATCAGCCTCTGCATTCAAAATTGTAATCAATTCTTCCAGGTTACTGATATTACTGAAGTCAACCTCATCGACCTGAACAATGGTTGTATTGAGAAAGGGATAATAGGATGCACCCCACTGGAGGAATTCGGTACCCAATCCTTCACGGCTAAGGGTAACCACATCACTTTCATCATTGGTGCGGGCATGATCGCCGTTGTGAACATCCAGAACGGCTACACGGCTCTTCATATCCTTGCCACAATGCATCAGCATATCTTTCTGAAGCTGGCTGCAGTCCTGACCTGCAAGTAGTACAGCATCAGGAATCACAACCATAGTGGGTTCAGGGAATTTAAGCAGGCTGGCAATTCCGCCTTCCGTAGCAGGGTCGTTTAGAGATTTGTATTTGACACCTCCTTCATAATCATAAGATCCTGCCGAAACAATATAGCAAGTGCTTCCTCCATTGGAGAAGAACAGGCGCATGCTTCGATAAAGGTTGAATTTGGTGGTTGCATCCACGGCAATCTTAAATCCAGTAGCCGGATCAGCTGCAATTTTGAATGTGGTTTTTGGTGCTCCGCCAAACATTTGGTGGAATTCAGTTAATGAGGTGATGCGGGTCGGGACATTCACAAGTGATTTAGTGCCACGAATGGCCTTTTCAGTATAACCGATAAAGGCCGGGATCGCCGTAGCCACTTGAACGGCGGAACTCGGAAATGCACTTTCCTCTTTGATGTAGACACCAGGGGTAGCTAAAACTTGTGCCATTTTTTTTTTGGTTTGAGGG
>Ga0315901_10007056_pt1 | contig 13339 bp, 9 predicted proteins | sample LakEriMetagenome_10_FD_203761 | JGI IMG/M metagenome (GOLD analysis project Ga0315901, IMG submission 203761) | Freshwater fungal communities from buoy surface, Lake Erie, Ohio, United States - Buoy 2 MA116 | ecosystem: Environmental > Aquatic > Freshwater > Lake | place: USA: Lake Erie, Ohio... | reverse complement strand
TGATGAGGATCTCGACCTTCGGGTCGGGGATGCCGGTGGCCCGAAACGCTCCGCTGATGCGGTCGAGCGCCTCGCCGACCGCGCCCTTCGCCATGCCGCTGATCTTCACGGCCTTGCGCCACGGCAGTCCGTCTTCTTCGACGTTCATCGCCCGGGCTTGGATCTCGATCGTGAGCCCATCGAGGCCCACGAGCACCGCGCCGTTGAGCGTGTGGCTGCGGTCGAGCAGGCGGACGAGCTGGTTGTCGGGGATGGTTTGCCAGAGTGTGCTCGTCGTGCCGGTGCTGTTGGCCATGTACATCGCTCCAAACCAAGGTCTACGTTCCGGGGATGACGATCCCGCGAGAGAGGGGTATTCTAGGGCTCGGCCGTCAGCCGCAAAACCGATCGGAGCCTTGGTGGGACCAAGGTTGTCCCTCGGATAGATATCGTTCCCAGCATGGTCGCAGCTTCGAGTGCCGCCGCAGATCAAGCCGCTCGTTAGCAATCTTGGCATAGCCCGCCTTGCTGGGGCTCGCCCTCGCGTTGCTGGCGTAGACTGGCGATCTTAGTGCCGCGAGGGGCGAGGCTGGACCGCGGGATGACCGGGGTTCTACGACGGGGTCGCGTGATTACCCGGCGGGTACGAGCAGGGCGGAGGTTTAGGTCGTAATGCCGAGATTATAAGGTTCGCAATCGCGCCAGAAATCCGTCGTTAAAGCCAGATAAGCCGACATGCCGACACCCCCTTCGTTCGCCGGCATAAACCCCCCGTTTGTCTGAAAGGAGATCCTCTCGATGCCTCGTCCACGCCCGTTCTCAAACCTCGGAAGCGCCGAACTCGTGCAACAGCTTTTTGATGCAGCGTTTGTGTCCGATGCTGCGAGATTTGAGGATCTTATATTTGAGGTCCAAGGCGGCGAAGACGATTACACTGGGCGCGGCGGGCTCAATTTCATCAAGTCACCGTTAATCGAAGCAGCCCAGCGGGTGTTTGAGATGGAAACCTAGTAATCTAGAGCGACCACTCCCATCTGACTTTTCGGGTAAAAGCGCTCCGTTTTGGGAGTGCCAAACGAGCGAAGTTCATCACAAAGATGCTCGGTCCCCTGACGTACCGCCTTCAGCCGTGGCAGCAGGAAGCACTGGTGGCATGGCGGGCAGCCGTATCTCCCGAGCTTGGGGTCCGGCATGGCGTTGCGGAAGTCTTCACCGGCGCCGGGAAGACAATCCTGGCGATGGCCTGCATGGCAGACGCGCAGGCCCAGGATCCTGATCTTCAGTTTGCGGTCATTGTTCCAACGTGTGCCATCGCAAGGCAGTGGCAAAAGGCACTCACCAAGGGGTTTGGCCTTAAGGACAAGGACATTGGCCTCAGGATGTCGGGCAAGCGGGGATCGTTAGCCTCGCAACAAATCGTGATCTATGTGATCAATTCCGCCCGGAAGTGCCTTGAGACGGAGACACGAGGCCGCAAGGTGATGTTGATTGTTGACGAGTGCCATCGAGCAGGCTCTCGTGACAACCTCAGCATCTTTCGGGCACAAACGCGATTTCGGCTGGGACTATCCGCAACGGCTGGGCGGGATGACATGTTCGATGAGGTCGGAAACCTCATTCCGGCGGACCTTCAGCCCCACATCAAGGCGTTGGGCCCTATCTGTTATCGACTCGATATCAAAAGGGCCCGTACCCTCGGCTTGTTGCCGAGGTACGTGATTCATCACCATCGGTTGCCGATGTCGGCCCCAGAGAGCGAGAAGCACGAGGAGTTGTGCCGCGAGGTCCAAGACCTTAAGGACGAGCTTCGCCGTACAGGTGTGGCGCCTGAAGCGTGCAACAAGTACTGCACTCGCCCGCCCCCGAATGCAACACCTGCCCAAATCAGAGCGGCGAAAGCACTTCAGGCTGCGATTTTTCGTCGCAAGCAATGGCTTTACGGAGTGTCCGCCAGAAATACGGTAGCGAGGCTCATCTTGATCAATGCCGCAAAGCGATTTGCTGAGATGGGCGTGCCACTTCGGGGTTTGGCGTTCAATGAACGCATTGATCCGTGGCAGGATCCTGATCTCAAACCCAGCGAAGAGGTCAGCAGTGAAGCTGACGACACGGTCGACGACGAACCTCCGCAGAATGTCGACTCTTCGGCCGACGAAGATGCTCTTGAAGCCACCGCAACCAGCGGCGCGGCTGCATTATGGGAGAGCCTGCGGGCCGACGCCCGCGCTGGCACGCTTTCCCTTCCAGGGGGTGAGGCAGCGGTAGCGATCTACCATTCGCGACTCGTCGCGCGCGATCGGGAAAAAGCTCTGCAGGACTTTGGGCAGGGTGTCACATCACTGCTTGTGTCGGTGAAGGCATTAATCGAGGGCCTTGATGTTCCCGACGCCAACATTGGCTTGTCGGTTGCATCAACATCGAGTGGGCGCCAACGCATTCAAACCATGGGGAGAATCCTGCGGGCTCCCCGCGACGCCGATGGCAAACCACTGGCGGCTGATATTCAGGCCGCCATGCCGGCAAAAGAAATTCATCTTCTCTACGTCGGCGATACCGTCGACGAGGAGATATACATCAAGACCAACTGGTCTGATCTCACCGGCGAAGCAGAGAACAAATGGTGGCAATGGGATGCGACCAGTGAATTGCCAGCCAAACTTCCTGACTCAAATCCTCCCAAGCCGCCGCCGACAGAGGATGAGGCGTGGGATTTGATCGCCGCGGGACCACTGCCTGCGCCTTGGGCTGGCTCAACCCGCGGATCCCGATGGTCTTACCGCCAGAAGGCGATCTTTTCAGAGATCGAAACCGAAGCAATCAAACCAGAGCAAGCAATAGCATTACTCGAGGCCGCCTCGAGCCGGCTAGGTGACTGCCGCGGCAAGTTTGTTGTTACGCCACGGCTCCACATCATTTTGAAGCGAGCCGCCGATCAAACGACGTGGCTCGCCATTGGACGGCTGGATGGACCTTTGACTGCGAAGCCCCGAGAGCAGAGGACGAATCCCCAGCCGACTGCTGGCGACGCCGAGGCACCACGCGGCGAAGACGCATCCTCCGTTAAGTCCTCATGGGAATCGCCCATGGCTGATGCTCTAGTCGACATCGCTCGCACCGGCAAAATCAACGAGCCAACATTGCAGACGCTGCTCGTCGATCCGCTTTTGCCAGAAATACTTAGGACTGCTTGTGACTCTTTTCAGTCAGTTCATCCAGCCGCGCGGGAACCCGATGGACTCTTAGCCAAGCCATTAGCCGTGGACACTCTCGTAGCGTTCCGCATCGGCGCGTTGGATCGGGCAGCGCGGTGCTTAAAAGCTATCCAATCTCGACGGGAGGGTTGGGGGCCGACATTCGCGTCGGCGATAGAAAAGGCTCTGGTGTGCCTGCAGTCGAATTGACGGTCCCGACGGCTTAATCAGAGTGCAGGAAAGACGTCAGCCCCCAAAATTCCTGTTGCCCATTTGCCGAGGCAGGCTCCCGCATGGGACCAAGGTTGTCCCTGCAGGTGGTATCCTGCCCCCCAAAGGTGCCGACCTTACTTTGGGCCGGCATAACACCCCAGCTCCTAGACGTTGGCACCGTGACGAGCATTTTCAGAAACCGTTACTGACATGACACGGACTCAAATTCCAGAAGACGTCGTTGCTCCCAACCCGGCCGACCTTATTGAGTCTTTGCGTGATTTTGGCTACACGCTGCACAGTGCCCTTGCAGACCTGATCGACAACAGCATTACGGCCAAGGCGAGTCGCATCACGACTGTTCTAGAACCAAAGACGCCTGCGCCTCATGTTGCAGTGTTGGACAACGGCAACGGTATGAGCGAGGAAACGCTGGTAGATGCCATGCGCATGGGAACAACCGGCCCTAGCGCCAGACGGCAGGTCACAGACTTAGGTCGCTTTGGTTTGGGAATGAAAACCGCGTCGTTATCTCAGGGGCGGTGCCTCACCGTCATTTCCAAGCACCAAAACCGTTTGTCGCACCGTTGCTGGGATCTCAAGCACGTTCGAGCGGTTCGGGAATGGTCCCTGCGGCGAGATCTTACACCAACGGCAACCGCGTTTGCCGCAATGGTCGATGCCCAGAAATCCGGGACGGCGGTAGTTATTGAGGATCTAGACCGAGTCGCATTCTCGAACTGGCGACACCCTAACGCAGGGCATTTTCTCCGCAGCGCTCTTGAAGCAGTGCGCGCCCATTTGGGAATGGTGTTCCACCGTTTTATTCAGGAGGACCGCCTAGCACTATTGCTTGGTGAAGCTGCAGTTCCTGCTTGGGATCCATTTCTTGTGGGACAGTCCACGCCGCTCCCCAAGGAACGATTAGGTTTGCCAAGATACGACGGAGAAATACTCGCATCACCGTTTGTGCTGCCACATCATTCGAAGCTGACGGACGATGCTTACTCCGTCGCGGCAGGGCCGAACGGCTGGAATGCCCACCAAGGCTTCTACGTTTATCGTTGCCGACGACTTATCGTCCCCGGAACCTGGCTGAACCTCCGCCTGAAAAAAGAAGAGCACTTCAAGTTAGCGCGAATTCAGCTGGACCTGCCAAATACCATGGATGATGCGTGGCACTTAAACGTGATCAAGTCACATGTGGCAGCCCCCGCCCTTCTTCTCGATGATTTCAAGAGGATTGCCACGGATTCCAGACGGCAGGCCGCTGAGGTTTACCGATTTCGCGGCGAACGAGAGGCCTCCGATGACCGCAAGCCTGAAAAGTTCGTATGGCGCAGAACACAGGGACGAACCGGGGTTCGTTTTTCGATAGATCGCACGCATCCAGTCATTGCAGCGATGCTTTATTCCGGCTGCTCCCATGATCCCGCCCTGAGAGCCGCGCTTTCGCTAATCGAAACATCGCTTCCTATATCTGCGATTTTACAGGAGCCAGAGAAATCGTTGGAAGGACTACCGGTTAGCCCAAGCAGTGAAGTCCTTGTGGAACTCGCCAAGGTCGCCGCTGAAGCCATTCAACACTGGGTGAGGACGGGAAAGTCGATAACGCAGTCGCGTGAAATCGTTTTGGGGGCGGAGCCATTTTGCCGGCATAGAGACGCGATCACTCGATTAATTGACGAACAGAGGAATACCTAACGAGGACCGCCCTTATGAGCACGAATCCATCAAACAATTCAGCCGACTTCGCGTTCGGCGCCGACATGCTAATCGACATGTTGTTGCGCGCTTACGCATCGGGCGAGGAAAGTCCCACGCCAGCCCAGGTCAGGGAACAAGCGGAATCCCTGGTGCAGAGCCCGGCACTGAAGCATCTAAGAGCACACATAGATCACATAGTCGCAGAAGTAATGCGCCGAATTGACGTGCGCATAGGGACGGCCTCGCTTCTGGAGGACGCCGGCGGCCACGAACCGTGGGTAGACAATGCACCAAAAGACGCATGGCAACTTTGGCCACGACTCAACGCGTTTCTTCGAGAGCATGAGCGGCTTCCGATTTCAGTCCTCGCTGAGTTGGATCGGTCCACCGATCAAGTACTCGACCAACTTGAGTCGCCGCACAGGCACGGCCGTTGGGATCGCCGAGGCTTGGTCGTGGGCCACGTCCAGTCCGGAAAAACGACACACTACGTGTCACTAGCAGCGAAGGCCATCGATGCGGGATATCGAGTTGTGATCATCCTCGCGGGAGTACACAACAGTCTTCGCAGTCAAACGCATGATCGCGTAGATCGCCAACTGATCGGACGCGACAGCACAGCCTTGGGGCTCGAGGGCGGCCAACCAAGGGTCTTTGGCGTTGGCGAGTACTCGAGACGAATGGGACTCGCTGAAGTTCCATTCGCCATTCTGACCTGTACAAATTCCGCCAACAATGGCGATTTCAACGCCCGAACCGCAAGCCAGGTGTGGCTGCAAGTTAATGCTGGCGCGCGCCTGGTCATGGTTGTAAAAAAGAACGCCACCATCCTGCGCAATCTCCGCAGTTGGCTGCAAAACCTGCTCGGCGAAGGCAACTCGGCTCAGTCGCAGGAACTAATCCACCACGCCACGCTTTTTATCGATGACGAGGCCGACCACGCATCTGTCAACACTCGCGATGCGGACCAAGATCCCGCGGTAATAAACGGGCTCATTCGGCAACTGCTTATGTCTTTTGCGCGGGTCGGCTTCATCGGCTACACGGCAACGCCGTTTGCAAACATCTTCATGGACTCGAGTGATGCAGGCGCCGCTACGCGATACGGCGCAGACTTGTTTCCGCGGTCCTTCATTGTGGGTCTAAAAGCACCGAGTGACTACATAGGTCCGCAGGTGGTTTTTGGTCACCCCGGCGACGAATCCGTGGGGCTGAGTCCGCAGGAACCCTTGCCTATGTACACGGAGGTAGCGGATGCCGCGGCATGGATTCCTTCGCCCCACAAAAAGGATCATCGCCCGGGGCCGCTAGCACAGTCAGTCAAGCAGGCTGTGCAGCTGTTTCTGGTTGCATGCGCCGGACGTCACTGTCGCGGCGACGAGAAGGCGCACAACTCAATGCTCATTCACGCGACTCGGTTTGTTGCGGTCCAGAACCGAATCGCAGAGCAAGTAGAGGAGTACCTTGGTTACTTGCAGGCGATACTCAGCCATGGCTCAGCTGCGTCCAAGCAAGAGTTGACCGACAATATTAAGCACCTTTGGGACTCGCATTGCGTGGCGAATCATGACTCATTCGTCGAGCGGCTCGGCACAGCGTCTTGTCCGCCGTTGCCGGATTGGCCCGCAATCAGAGCCGCCCTGCCCGTCGTTGCTAATAAAGTGCGCGTTATGAAGATCAATGGGTCATCAGATGACGCATTAGCTTACGCAAGGGCAGAGAACGGACTGTCCGTCATCGCCATTGGGGGAGACAAATTAAGCCGAGGCCTGACGTTGGAAGGGCTGTCAGTGAGCTATTTTTTACGCACGTCGTCTATGTATGACACGCTCATGCAGATGGGCCGCTGGTTTGGGTACAGGCCCAAATATGCAGACCTATGCCGCGTGTTTACGACCCGTGATCTGTACGAAGGGTTTCGGGAAATCGCGCTAGCTCTGGACGACCTTCGCGGCGAGCTTGATCGAATGGCCGCCGCACATCGTACGCCAATCGAGTTTGGCCTTCGTGTTCGGACTCCAAGTGACGGCCTCTTGATCACTGCTGCCAATAAGCTGCGGCGCGGGGAAACTATTCAGGTTAGGTATGACGAAAAGTTGCTGCAGGCTCTGCATGTCCCAAAGTCCGGCGCAGCGGCGGATCGCAACCGTGAGTCGTTTGCGAGGCTAATTGAAAGCCTCGGTAGGCCAGTTCGCACGGTACGGGGGGTCGAAACTCCTCACCATGTGTGGGCGGGTGTTTCGCCCAGCACAGTTCTTGAGTTTCTCAACGACTACGAAGCGTATCGGACGCACTCCTTCCTAAGCCGCTGTGAACAGCTCAGGCGTTACATTGACATGGCGTTGCAGCAAAATGAACTTACCGAGTGGACTGTTGTAGTGGTTTCTAAGCAGCGAGGAGCTTCAACGCCAGCAATACGCGTGGGCACAAATAGCTTCGTAACCGTCGAACGCAGCCCTGACCGCGATGCCGTCATGCGAGACGATCGATATGCGATGAGGGCAGTATGTGGGCGGGAGGAGGAAGCCGTTGACTTGACTCCCGAGCAGTACACCGATGCACTGCAACTGACGCCGGCTGAGCGAGGCTCCTCCGCTGTGTTTCCATCGCGGGAAGCAATACGCGCTGTCCGGCCCGGCAAACGTGGGCTGTTGCTGCTCTACCCTATCGTCCCCAGCGGCGCCATCGCCGATAGCTACGTCCTGTCGGCGTGCATCAGCTTCCCAAGATCCCAGAGCTCACAGCCTTTGGCTTATACAGTCAATGAGGTCTGGCAACGTGAATACGGCCTCGCGCAGGAAGACGCAGATGACGACACTGAATAGCTTGTGGGAATCGCTGCGGACTCCATCGCGCGCGACTGGCGAACATGAATGCCGGACACGGCTACAGGTTACACGACACGGAACAAACGTGTTTGCAGGCGTGTGCGGCCCGCAAGCACAGGCGTCGCTCATCGTTGACGCACCGGAAGATATCGTTCGGCGGTTCACCCAAACGTTTGCGGGTCGGCGGATTAACGTCACCGCCGGTCCACTCAATGCACTTGGGCCCGGGCGGTGGGGGGTCATCATCCGCCTTCTCGACCATACATATGAAGATGTTTTTGCCCAGTTGTGTGAGTGCATTCTTAAGGGCGTGCAGCACGCGCAGAACGCGGCTCAGTTGCTTTCCAGCGTGTTGCTTCAACTGGAGCGATGGAAAGGATTCTTTGAGCGTCCAAGGCGCGGATTATCCAATGAGGAGGTGCGTGGCCTCATTGGCGAGCTGGCGATTTTGGAAAGACTAGTGCGCCGGCTTGGTCCGGAATCAGCGATTGGTGCCTGGAAAGCACCAGCGGGTTCGATTCGGGATTTTGAGACAGCCACAGAGGCGATCGAAGTCAAAACGTACTCCGCGTCCTCTGGCAGCACAGTCTGGATTAGCGACCCACTGCAACTCGAACAAGATGGCGTTAGACCTCTTTTTCTTGCATGTCACGAGCTGGTTGAAACTGACAGTGAGCAAGGCACACTAAATGCACACGTCGGTCGCGTAGCAGCCTGTTTTCGCGACCATGTTTCCCTGCACGACCGCTACTACGAGGCCTTGGCCAAAGTCGGGTTTGTGCCGGAGCAGGCGGGCCTATACGACGCTCGGCTGGCCTTGGGATCGCTGTTGGTTCTATCTGTGTCGACGGACTTTCCGCGCATCAAGCAAACGGATATCCCGCCGGAAGCCGGCAACATCCGGTACACCCTAAAACTTGCGCCATTACAACGTTTCAGCGTACCGGCGTTCGAAACCATCGGGCCGAAAAGCAGTGACGCGGGTGTGTCGTGAGCGACCAATTTCTTCGCACTATTCTCGAGGATGTGTTTGAACGCGCCTATGACCCGGATGCGGGCGTCATGCGGCTGACCGCCCTAACCGAAGTGCTGCTCGGCATACTTGAGGAAGCCGATGAAGCAGATGGTCCGCAAGTTGCATATTTTCGTAGCGATGTGCGACGTAGCATGGCCGAGGTTCATGGCTACGCATATGACGTCGAAGATGACGTCATTCAACTTTTCTACATCCTCGACGCAACCGAGGATGTCAATCTGCTGGATGCCATTGAGGCGCGGCACACATCAAAAGATCATTTGGACCGCGCGTTTAAGCGACTCGACGCCTTCGTCGTATACGCCGACACCGTCGATGCATCAGGTATCGAAGAATCCCAGCCTGTACGGGAGTTGATTGACCTCATCAAGAGTGCGCGCCGCGACGAACTCAGCGTTGAGTTGTTCGTCATCACCACTGGGATTGTTGCGGACCGAGCGCTGGCAGTTGTGGCTGACAAGACGCCCAAGCGACACGTGTGGGACTTGGAGCGATTGGAGAGGGCATGCAGTTCGAGGCGGGATGGGACGATTACTGTCGATTTGGCTGGCGAGTTCGGCTGCACTCTACCGTGCCTTGTGTTGCCGCAAAACACGGAGGGGGTCCAAGTTCTACTGACATGCATGCCGGGCAATCTTCTTGCCCGCGTATACAACCGTTATAGATCGGGGCTGCTCGAGCGAAATGTGCGATCGTTTCTTCAGTTCACAGGAAAGGTAAATAAAGGAATACGCAACACATTGCTTTTGGAGCCCCATCGGTTCCTTTCTTTTAACAACGGCCTTTCGGCGACCGCGGGGGCCGTGGATCTCGATGTCGGCCCTGATGGGACGGGGCGACTGCGAACGCTGCGCGACTTTCAGATTGTGAATGGCGGGCAGACCACTGCGACTATAGCCAGTTGCCAGCGCCGAGACGGGGCTGACCTGGCGGGAGTGATGGTGGCGATGAAACTCACGGTGGTTCCCGAGAACATGCTCGCGGCATTGGTGCCGCAAATTTCCAGATACGCCAACACGCAAAATCGAATCGAAGATGCTGATTTTAGTGCGAACGCGCCCTGGCACATCGAGATAGAACGACTTTCCCGCGGGACGTGGCTGCCAGCTACGAACGCGGCGCCCAGGGGCACTCGCTGGTTTTACGAGAGATCGCGTGGTCAGTACGCAGATGAAGTCAATGCTTGTGGCACGCCGGCACGGAAGCGAGTGTTTCGGATTGAAAACCCACCCTCACAAAAGTTCACGAAAACAGATCTGGCAAAGTACTTACTCAGCTGGGAACAGTTTCCAGCAATCGTTAGCCGCGGGGCACAAAAATGTTTTGTCTTTTTTATGACGCGGTTAAGCGCGGCGTCGGAAAGAACACCAGTTCTAGAGGACTTTAAGCAGATCGTCGTATTGGGAATTCTTTTCCGTTTCACTGAGCGACTCCATACGGAAATGGGGTTTCAGGGCTATCGGGCAAATGCGGTCACGTATGCTATCGCAAGACTTTCGCACGAAATGGGCATGCGGCTGGATGCGGACAGCATTTGGTCGCGACAAACGGTGACGGAGTCAATTGCATCGGCGTTGAAGTTGATACTGCCGGCCGTCAGGGATGTGATCGAGCATCCGCCAGCAGGCCAGCGTAATGTTACGGAATGGTGCAAAAAGGACGCATGCTGGCACGCGGTATTGGCCCGGACGATCGATACGGAAATAGGCAGTGAGTTTGTCGGCGGCGAGCTTGAGCCACGGGACGCGACCATTGATGCCGCCTCAGGGCAGGGAATTGACTTGGCCGCACGGATCCCTGCTGACGTGTGGTTTGCGACAGAAAAGTGGACGAAGGACAACGACGCGTTGCAGCCGTGGCAGCGCCGCTTGGCCTATTCGCTGGGGCGCGTCGCCTCAAACAAAAAACAGCCGACTCCCAAACAGGCCAAGCAGGGGCTGCTTTTGCTCTATGAAGCAATATCGCGAGGGTTCATCTCGGACGGCATCACGAGTGCCTTAATGCGAGACATTAATGCTTGGCGTGCGGAAAACCGGGGAAACAGGAGTTAATCAGTGCGTGACATTTCTTCAGACCCCTATCGATTGGCTCAGCACGCAATCGCGGATCTTAAAGCTGCGGTTGTCTCGGTGCTTCGCGAGGGTCCTCCGACAGGCCTTCGTAATGCTGACGTGGGCCGTTCGCTTGGAATCTATTCTGGGCATGTTGGTCATGAGGGCCATATTTCACGGACGCTGCTATCCATGCTCGAAAATGAGGGAGTGGTGCAACAAGACCAAGAGAGCAAGCTTTGGAGGCTGATTGGGCTTAACGAGCCGGGCGAAGACGATTAGCAACCGCATTCTTTGCGTACTACAGCTGCGGCGCCTTTGCAATCCAGGGGAATTAGATGCCAAGCGCTCGCCGTACCCGAAGTAGAACGCGAGTTTCCCGAGCATGAACCAGATCGTGTTCCCATACTCGCAGCACGCGGATGCCACGTCGCCTCAGCTCGCCTGCTACCCGACGATCTCGCTGCACATTTCCGGCAATCTTGGCTATCCAAAAACGGCGGCGTGTCGCTGGTGAACTGAAATGTAGCGGGCAGCGATGCCAAAAGCAGCCATCGACGAAAATGGCGACTCTTGCCACGGGAAAATAGAAATCCGGCTTGCCCGGTAAGGCGGCATGCCTGCGCCACCCGCGGATGGAGTTGGATCGTAAAAGCGACGCAAAGTATTTCTCGGTCGACTTTGCGTTCCGGCTTTTTATACGGGCCATGACGTCGGATCGTTTCCGACGATCAAACACGTCAGGCATGGCACAGAGTGATGACGGCGATGTTTAGCGAGACCGTAAAACAAGCGACGGAACGTCGTTCGGTGATCGCGCCAAGGACTTCAGCATTTTTCTTGCGATTCGCGCAACAACGGGAACGACAACGGAGTTGCCGAACTGTCGGTACGCCTTCCTGTCTGAGACAGGTATCTTGAAGGATTCAGGAAATCCCATTAGTCGAGCACACTCGCGGGGCGTAAGACGCCTTGGATTGCGGCCAGAACCTCGTGCCACGAGAATTTCCGCGCCATCTTTGTAGTACCGCGCGCTTAGAGTACGTGCGACTGAGTTTTCATCTACGAGCCCATAGCCAAAGCCATTGTTGTTAGCCCGGTGTTTCTCTGCATATGCCCGAAGGTACGACCACAATCGTGTGGACAGCACGTAGCGCGAGTCCACTTCAGACTCGAGAATGTCTGCCATCGTGCGCACAACGGAGGGGAATCGTGGGAACTCAAACCATCGCGAAGGCGAAAAGCCCACTATGTAGATTCGTTCCCGCCGCTGTGGCACGACAGATCGCGAATCGATGACTTTCCATAGCACTTGGTACCCAAGGTCTCGCTGCAGGGTTCCGAGGATCGTTTCAAACGTTCGGCCCGAATCGTGGCTGCGGAGATTCTTCACGTTCTCCAACAGGAACGCGGCTGGCCGGTGTTGATCAAGAATAGTTGCGATTGTGAAGAAAAGATTGCCTTGATCTCGATCGGCAAATCCATGACGACGCCCTAGGCTGTTCCGTTTGGAAACGCCAGCCAAGCTGAATGGCTGGCATGGAAAGCCTGCGCAGAGAATGTCGAACGAGGGAATCGCCGATAAAGGCACCTCAGTGATATCGCCGGTAGGGACCTCGCCGAAATTAGCTGTGTAGGTTTCCCTCGCGGATTGGTCGATTTCGGAGGAAAAAACACATCTTGCTCCAGCACGCTCGAAAGCCAGCCGAAACCCACCTATTCCGCAAAATAGATCAATGAAACGCGGGGAGGTGATCCTGGCCTCTTGTCGAGAAATACGTGCTTTCGTGCTCATGTGCCCTAGTCCTAGTCCATCGGACGCACCGCAAGGGGAGAATTACCCCTCGTTAGCGACGGGTCGCGTTAGTTGGCTTTAGCGTGGCTGGCCATACAGAACCTTAAGTGCGGCAAGGATATTTCGGCATCGCTTCAATCCTGCATGCTATTGATAGCAGATTCGATCATCGGCCGTCTGCGACACCCGTAAACTTTAAGGGCGTCACCACCTCGCCGACAACAACGAGGTCCCCCGCGTCCTCCGGCTCGAGCGTGATCGGCTCGAACACCGGATTCAGCGGCAGGAGCTGAATGCGGTCGTGTCGCCAGCCGTCGGCGGTGACCGTCTTCTCCGAGTGGTATTTCTTGACGGTGAACCGGCCGCCGTTTTCGCCCGCGCCGAGCGATGCGAACTGCACGAGCACGATCCGGCCCTCGCGCGAGCCCGCCGGACACGGGCGGAACAGGCACCATGAGCCGTCCGGGATCAGCGGCTCCATCGACGTGCCCGTCACCCGCGCCACGAACATGCCGGGCTTCACCGCCACGCCCGGCACC
>Ga0315901_10007055_pt1 | contig 13342 bp, 19 predicted proteins | sample LakEriMetagenome_10_FD_203761 | JGI IMG/M metagenome (GOLD analysis project Ga0315901, IMG submission 203761) | Freshwater fungal communities from buoy surface, Lake Erie, Ohio, United States - Buoy 2 MA116 | ecosystem: Environmental > Aquatic > Freshwater > Lake | place: USA: Lake Erie, Ohio... | reverse complement strand
CGATACCACTGAATGTGACGGCAGCAGCGGCGGCTTCATGCTTCATGGGCGCCACCAACATCACAGCAATTATCAGCTCCGGTATCCCACCATATATCGTGACCGTATTTGATCCGTTGAACAATGCAGTGGGTAATGTCAGTGCATCCACCGATACGATCTCGGTAAACGATCTTCCGGCCCTGTCGTCCGGCCTGCAATACAGGGTTGAGGTGATTGACGCATGCGGCCGGTCATCATCCATGATGGTCACGCCTCAATTGTCTTCGATCAATAAAACCATCAATATTGTAAGGCAGTGTCCTACCGGCACTTTACCCGATGGCTCTTCAGATATCCAGGTAACTGTTTCATCTAACCTGGGTGCCGTGTTCCCGGTGATTATTAAAGTGGATAATGCAAATACCAACCTCGGGTATTCCATCCAGTCCGGCAACACATTCACATGGTACAGTCAGGGTCCTGGTACATACGTCATTCAGTATGACCTTCCGGGTGCCTGCGTCAATAAGTTGTATGACACGGTCATTGTTACACCTTATGAGTATCCAACCATGGCGAACTCTGCGGTTTACCAGTGCAGCAACAATAATTTCAGTGTGAGTACAGAAGTGATCGGCGGAACAGCACCTTACCAGTACCAGATCATCGGCTCTAACCCATCCAGCCCGTCCATCAACACAGGCTGGCAGAGCAGTCCGATCTTCGACATCACCAACGGCCAGAGCTATTCGCTGGTGAGGATGAGGGCCATTGACGCCTGCGGCAATGCATCCCTGAGCGATGCCAGTGTGCTGCCGCTGGAGAATGTGTTCGTTGACGCCAGCAGCAACTGTCTGAATGCAAATATCACCCTGAGCGCAACCATCGTTGCCAACTCCGTATACACCTGGTACAAGCGGGTGGGGACTGACAGTGTGCAGGTGGGGACAGGACCAACCTATACCATTCCTTCCCTGACCTTCGCGGATACAGGTACCTACGTGGTGAAAATGACCGTCAACAATGGCTGCTTGAGCCAGGTTACCGAACATCGGGTCTCGGGGGATTGTATCCTGCTGCCTGTATCGAAGATCGTACTGACGGGACGTAAGAATGGCAAGTCCGCAGATCTCAGGTTCGATGTGGAGGGTGAGAAGAATATCAAAGAGTACATCATTGAAAGAACAGAGAACCAGGGCAGCGGCTATCGGGTAATTGGAACCATGCCGGCAAGATATCCCGCAGGATCGAACAGTTACAGCTTCTCAGATGGCCAGCCTTTCAACGGCAACAACTATTACCGGATAAAGGCCGTGGACATCGACGGAAAGCATGTGTACAGTAATATCGTATCGCTCGGTTGGGCGAGCACCAGCCTGAGGATCTATCCGGTACCTGCAAGAGATGTGGTAAACCTGGTATTCTCCAACAGCAAGAGCACCGATCTGAGGATCCAGTTGTTCACCATAAATGGCCAGTTGCTCCAGGATAAAATGCTGCAGCGCGTCCAGCAGGCTTCCGTTCCCATTTACCGGAAGAACATGGCGCCCGGCATGTATCTGATCAGGATCACGGACCTGAAAGCAGGCACCAGCCAGACCGAAAAGATCATATTTGAATAAACCCCCCTTCAACCCGTTATAAACCTATGGGCCGGTAACTCGATTACCGGCCCATTTTCTTTTCCGGGCGCCCGGGCTACATTTTATGGTGTCATATTTTCTTCCTACCTTTGCACCCTCAAATTTCACAATACTATTGTCATGGCAGACTTAAAATTTCAAAGAAACTTCGGTATCGCAGCCCATATCGATGCAGGTAAAACAACCTGTACAGAGCGTATACTTTACTACACGGGTATGTCGCACAAAATTGGAGAGGTGCACGACGGCGCGGCAACTACCGACTGGATGGAGCAGGAAAAGGAGCGGGGTATTACCATTACTTCTGCTGCCGTAACCTGTTTCTGGAATTTCCCTACACAGCAGGGACAGCCCGTTCCGGATACGAAGAAATATAAATTCAACATCATTGATACACCGGGTCACGTGGATTTTACGGTGGAAGTAGAGCGTTCCATGAGGGTATTGGACGGTCTGGTGGCACTTTTCTCTGCAGTGGATGGCGTTGAGCCACAGTCTGAAACAGTATGGCGTCAGGCGAATCGCTATAAGGTTCCCCGCCTTGGTTTTGTGAATAAGATGGACCGTGCCGGGGCCGACTTCCTGAATGTTGTAAAGCAGGTCAGGGAGATGCTGGGAGCGAAATCCGTTCCGCTGCAACTTCCTATTGGCGCGGAAGATAATTTCAAGGGTATTGTAGACCTGATCACCATGAAAGGCATCATATGGGATGAAGCCGGGCAGGGTATGACCTACCAGGAAGTTCCTATCCCTGATGATATGAAAGAGGATGTTGAGTATTGGAGAAGCCAGTTGATCGAGTCTGTAGCGGAGTATGATGATACCCTGATGGAGAAGTTTTTCGACAATCCCGATTCCATCAGTGAAAATGAGATTCATGAAGCGATCAGGAAAGCAACCATTGACATGACCATTGTGCCTATGCTTTGTGGATCAGCTTTTAAAAATAAGGGTGTACAGACCATGCTTGACTGTGTGGTGAGGTATCTGCCAAGCCCCCTGGATATTGAAGCCATTGTAGGAACCAATCCAGACAACGGCGAAGAGATCACCAGGAGGCCCGATGCGAAAGAACCTTTTGCTGCGCTGGCTTTCAAGATCATGACCGATCCGTTTGTAGGGAGGCTCGCATTCTTCAGGTGCTACAGCGGTCACCTGGATGCGGGATCTTATGTGAAAAACATGAGGAGTGGCAAGAATGAGCGTATCAGCCGTATTATGCAGATGCATGCGAACAAGCAGAATCCGATCGATTTCATTGAGGCCGGTGATATTGGCGCGGCTGTTGGATTCAAGGAGATCAAGACTGGTGATACCCTTTGCCATGAGGATCATCCGATTGTATTGGAGAATATGTTCATCCCTGAGCCGGTGATTTCGATCGCCATTGAGCCTAAGGCCCAGGCTGACGTAGATAAAATGGGTACCGCCATTGCCAAGCTCATTGAAGAAGACCCGACATTGAGGGTTAAGACAGATGAGGAAACTGGCCAGACCGTATTGAGCGGTATGGGTGAGCTTCACCTCGAGATCATTGTGGACAGGATGAAGCGTGAATTCAAGGTTGAAGTGAACCAGGGTGCCCCGATGGTGGCGTATAAAGAAGCGTTCCAGGCCTATGTAGAGCATAGGGAAGTGCTGAAGAAGCAAACGGGTGGCCGTGGTAAATTCGCTGACATCGTATTTGAATTCGGCCCGGCTGAAGAAGAGTGGCTGAAAGAGAACCCCGGTAAGCAGATGCAGTTTGTGAATGACATTTTCGGTGGATCCATCCCCAGGGAATTCATTGCGCCTATACAAAAAGGATTTGAGCAAGCGATGACCAATGGTGTTCTGGCCAACTATCCTGTTGAGCACATGAAGGTGCGTATATTCGACGGTAGCTACCACCAGGTTGACTCGGACGGTATGTCGTTCGAGCTTTGTGCCCGCAGTGGCTTCCGTGAAGCTGCCAGGAAGGCTAAGCCGGTTCTGCTGGAGCCAATCATGAAAGTGGAAGTGATCACCCCCGAGCAGTACATGGGTGATGTTACAGGTGACCTGAACAGGCGCCGTGGTATCCTGGAGGGTATGGACAGCAGGGCAGGAGCCCAGGTCATCAAGGCCAAGGTGCCGCTGAGCGAAATGTTCGGATACGTGACCCAGTTACGTTCCCTGTCATCCGGACGGGCTACCAGTACGATGGAGTTTTCACATTATTCCCCGGCCCCGAGCGGTATCGCCGAAGAGGTGATCGCGAAGGTCAAGGGAAAGGTGAACGCATAAAACAAAGCCCCCGAATTAATTTAATTATAAAGCCCCTGTTTTACGGGGGCTTTTTTTATGCGAATGTGGGGAATGTGATCAATGTGGCCAATGTGGGAGAATGAATGTTGGAGATAACCCTCTCATTTTCAGTCATTTCATTCGTCGGGTTCCGTTTTTTGACATTTTTCCCATTTATGATATTTTCCCATGGTTTTTTTTGCGTAACAATAAAACTTTCCCTACTTTTGCATCCCCATTGAAAAGTGGCTAAAAAGTATGTCGCAGCGTATCAGAATAAAATTGCAGTCTTACGATCACAACCTGGTTGACAAATCAGCAGAGAAGATCGTCAAAACAGTTCGCAGTACAGGAGCCGTTGTAACGGGTCCTATTCCTTTGCCCACGCGGAAGAAGATCTTCACGGTTCTTCGTTCACCACACGTGAATAAGAAGGCCCGTGAGCAGTTCGAGCTTTGTACGCACAAGCGTTTGCTTGACATTTATACCTCTTCTTCACGTACGGTAGATGCGCTGAGTAAGCTGGATCTGCCAAGTGGTGTGGAAGTTGAGATCAAAGCCTGACGGCGGATCATTAGTTCTTTACATTCATCTCCAAATTCTCCTGTCGCTGGCGGGAGGAAGTAGGAGCGCTGAAGTCAAATTTTTTCCCGCTAGCGGGAAGTGAAATATGAACAAGCCCTTCGAGGTTTGTTTACTGCCGGTACTTCTTTCCATCCGTAAGGGGGAGTAAAAGAAAAGGTCGGTGGCAAACCAGGATTGAAGTATGCGGTTATACCGTACTGTCCTCGTAACCGGGGAGGGGCAAAAAACTTATATAATGAAAGGTATTATCGGAAAGAAAATCGGGATGACCAGCATCTTCAATGCCGATGGAAAGCAGACTCCCTGCACCATCATTGAAGCGGGTCCCTGCACAGTGACCCAGGTCAAATCTCAGGACACAGACGGTTACAGCGCACTCCAGCTTGCGTTCGGCGAAAAAACAGAAAAGCATACCAATGCCTCAGAAAGGGGCCATCTCGCCAAAACCGGTTCATCTCCCAAGAAAGTTGTAAAAGAATTCCGCGATTATTCCATTGAAAAGAATGCCGGTGAAACCATCACTGTTGACATCTTCTCCGAAGGAGAGGAAGTTGATGTTGTTGGTACTTCAAAGGGTAAAGGTTTCCAGGGTGTTGTAAAGCGCCATGGATTCAGTGGTGTTGGAGAGCAGTCTCACGGTCAGCATGATCGTCAGCGTGCTCCTGGTTCCATTGGTAACTCATCTGACGCATCACGTGTATTCAAAGGCATGCGCATGGCGGGCCGTATGGGTGGTGACAGGGTGAAGGTGAAGGGATTGCAGGTGGTCAAGATTTTCCCTGAGAAGAACTACATACTCGTGACCGGTTCAATACCTGGCCACAATGGTTCAATAGTATACATTCAGAAATAACTAAACGGATTACGATGCAAGCAGATGTATTAAATATAAAAGGAGAGAAAACCGGCAGGACAATTGAACTGCCCGATGAGATCTTCGGTATTGAGCCCAACACGCATGTGGTTTACCTGGCAGTTAAGCAGTACCTGGCCGCACAGAGGCAGGGTACGCACAAGGTGAAGACGCGTGCCGAGGTGCATGGTGCGAGCCGCAAGCTCCACCGCCAGAAGGGTACCGGCGGTGCCCGTAAAGGTAACATCCGTAACCCGCTGTACAAAGGCGGTGGTACCGTATTCGGACCCAAGCCCCACGCTTATGATTTCAAGCTCAACCGTAAGGTGAAGGATCTTGCAAAGATCAGCGCACTGAGTGCGAAGGCGAAGGAGAACAGTGTTGTTGTTGTTGAAGACGTGACCATGGGTGCTCCCAAAACAAAGGATTTCGCTGGTATCCTGAACAACCTGAAAGTGAGCGATAAGAAAGCATTATTTGTGATCCCTGAGTATAACGATAACGTATACATGAGTTCAAGGAATATCCCTTCAGTGCTCACCACATTGTTGTCGGACCTGAATACTTACGATCTGGTGAATGCTGATGTTGTTGTGTTCACTGAAAGTGCAGCAAAGATCTTCACTGAGGAAGATGCAGCAGTAACCGCATAATCAAGGGGTAATTTAATAAATGAATTTAAAGAGTTAACAATGAGACTCAACGAAATACTGATCAAACCGATACTCACTGAGAAGGCGAACGGCCTCCAGGAAAAGAAAAGAACTTTTTCTTTCCGCGTTGCCAGGGAAGCAAACAAGCTCGAGATCAAGAATGCTGTTGAAAGCTTTTATGGTGTGAGTGTTGAAGATGTAAGGACCGTGGTGGTGCCTGGAAAGAACAAGAGCCGTTTCACAAAGACCGGTTTTGTAAAGGGACGCAAACCAGCATACAAGAAAGCGTATGTAGTGGTTGCTGAAGGCGAAACCATTGATCTGTATTCTAACATTTAATTGAAGAATGGCCGGCAAAGGCCGCAAACATTGCAATAAACATGGCACTTAAAAAATACAAACCGGTTACAGCAGGTACTCGTTGGAGGATCGGAAACGCTTACGCGGAGATTACTTCAGACATCCCTGAGAAAACGCTGCTGGAAAAGAAAAGCAAAACTGGTGGTCGTAACTTCCAGGGAAGAAGGGCTATGCGCTACATCGGCGGTGGTAACAAGAATATGTACCGCGTGATCGATTTCAAGCGTAACAAGAAGAACATTCCCGCAACTGTGGCATCCATCGAGTACGATCCGAACAGGACTGCATTCATTGCGCTGCTTAACTATGCAGATGGTGAAAAAAGATACATACTTGCTCCCCAGGGATTGCAGGTAGGCATGACCGTTATTAGCGGCGACGAAGTTGCCCCTGAGATCGGGAATGCGCTGATGATGAAGAATATGCCACTCGGTACCAATGTTCATAACATTGAGATGCAGCCTGGCCAGGGGGGTAAGATCTCCCGCAGTGCCGGTTCTTCTGCACAGCTCACGAACAAAGAAACCAGCTACGCAGTGCTGAAAATGCCTTCAGGCGAGCTAAGGAAGGTGCTGATCAACTGTTATGCTACAGTTGGTGTGGTATCCAACTCTGATCATAACCTCGAGAGCATGGGTAAGGCCGGCAGAAACAGGTGGAAAGGTATCAAGCCGCGTAACCGTGGTGTTGCCATGAACCCCGTTGATCACCCGATGGGTGGTGGTGAAGGAAGGGCCTCTGGTGGCCATCCAAGGAGCCGTACCGGCAAATATGCCAAGGGCCTGAAGACCAGGACAAGGGGTAAGGGCAGCGATAAGCTGATCCTGCAGCGGAAGAATGGTAAGAAGTTAGCTAAATAGTAAACTCATTTATCACATTCCATTTACCACATTCATCACATTTATCACATTCATCACATTCTAGTATATGGCTCGGTCAATAAAAAAAGGTCCTTACGTAAGCGCAAAACTGGAGAAGAAAGTTGTTTCCATGAATGAGGGCAACCTGAAGAGGGGCGTTTTGAAAACATGGAGCAGAAGGAGCACCATTACACCGGATTTTGTGGGGCACACCCTTGCCGTGCATAACGGTAATAAGTTCATCCCGGTTTATGTAACTGAATTCATGGTAGGTCACAAGCTCGGAGAGTTTGCACCAACCAGGAACTTTAAAGGACATTCCAGCAAAAAAGTATCGTAAGTCTCCAGGGACTTCGGCAACACTAAACGAATTATAAATCATGGAAGCTGTAGCAAAACTTAGAAACTATCCAACATCACCCCGCAAGATGCGTCTTCTGGCTGATGAGATCCGCGGCATGAAAGTGGAGAACGCCATCGCGCTCCTGGAGCATCATCCGCAACATAACTCAACACCGCTGCGTAAGCTCGTTCTTTCTGCTGTAAGCAACTGGAAGGCGAAGAATGAAGGAAGTGATGTGGGTACCCTCGTTGTGAAAACGATCTTTGTTGACGGAGCGAGGTCGATCAAGCGTATGCTGCCTGCCCCCCAGGGTCGTGCATACCGCATGCGCAAACGCAGCAATCACGTTACCGTGATCGTAGACAGCAAACAAACAGATAAATAACATTTTCAAAATCTATACATGGGTCAGAAAACGAATCCAATTGGTAACAGGTTAGGCATCATCCGTGGATGGGAGAGCAACTGGTACGGTAATAAGAAGGATTATTCCTTGAAGCTTATCGAGGATCACAAGATCCGTACTTACCTGACTGCCCGTATCAACAAAGGTGGCATCGCCAAGATCGTTATCGAAAGAACTTTGAACAAGCTCATTGTTACCATCCATACGTCAAAGCCTGGTATCATCATTGGTAAAGGTGGTAACGAAGTGGATCGTATCAAGGAAGAGCTGAAGAAACTTACCGGTAAGGATGATGTTCAGATCAATATCCTGGAGATCCGTCGTCCTGAGCTCGATGCTAACATCGTTGGAGACACCATCGCTAAGCAGATCGAGAATCGTATCAACTATAAGCGTGCGATAAAGATGGCGATCGCTTCTTCACTCCGTATGGGAGCTGAAGGTATCAAGATCAAAGTTGCCGGTCGTTTGGGTGGTGCTGAGATCGCTCGTACCGAGGAGATCAAATCGGGTCGTGTGCCTTTGCATACATATAGGATGGATATTGATTATGCCTCTGTATTCGCACTTACCGTATATGGTAAGATCGGTATCAAGGTATGGATCTGTAAAGGTGAAGTACTGACCAAGCGTGACCTGAATCCAAACTTTGTAGGTGGAAAGAGTGAAGTAAGTGACAGAAGGGGCGGTGGTGAAAGGCGTGAAGGTGGTCGTGATGACCGCAGGGATAACCGTGGCGGTGGCGACAGAAGGGATCGCAGGGATTCAAAGAGATAATAATTAATTAAAAGACTAAGATCACAATCATACGATCATGTTACAACCGAAAAGAACCAAGCACAGGAAGGCGCAGAAAGGCAGGATCAGGAATGTAGCCAAAAGAGGCACAACATTGTCTTTCGGAACCTTTGGCCTGAAAGCGATGGAGCCTATCTGGCTTACCAACAGGCAGATCGAAGCAGCTCGTCAGGCAATGACCCGTGCCATGAAGCGTGAAGGTAATGTGTGGATCAGGGTATTCCCGGACAAGCCGATCACCCGCAAGCCTGCCGAGGTTAGGATGGGTAAAGGTAAAGGTAACCCTGAGTACTGGGCAGCTGTAGTTGAACCAGGAAGGATCCTGTTCGAAGCTGATGGCGTTACAGAACAAGTAGCAAAGGATGCCATGCTCCTCGCTGCAGCCAAGCTTCCGATCAAAACAAAATTCATCATCCGTCGTGATGCTTAATTGATAATCGTAAAAAAAAGAACATGTCTAAGAAGATCGATTTTTTGAAGAGCCTTGCGGGATTGAATGTTCAGGACCTGAAAGCCAGGTTGGAAGAAGATGAGCAGCGTATGAAGAAGCTTCAGTTTGCACATGGCATCTCTCCGCTTGAGAATCCAATGAGCCTGCGTACTCTGAGAAGGGAGATCGCCAGGTTGAAAACCGAACTGAAGAAGAAGGAACTGAGCGCTTAACAAGAAGACAACTGAAATATATACAGGCTGGTAACAGCCGGAAAAAGCTAAAAGAGCAAAAAATGTCTGAGCAAAATTTGGAAAGAAAGATACGCAAAACGAAGACCGGCGTGGTCAGCAGCAACAAAATGACCAAGACCATCACGGTGGCCGTTGAAAGGAAAGTAAAGCATCCTATCTATGGTAAGTTCGTAAAGAAGACAACGAAATTCCACGCTCATGATGAGAAGGGTGAGGCAAATCCGGGGGATGTTGTAAAGATCATGGAGACACGCCCGATCAGTAAGACTAAGCGTTGGAGACTGGTGGAGATCATCGAGAAGGCGAAGTAATTTCCGGCAGGAAGTTCTAGAAAAATAATTGTTTCAATTGTCGTGTTATAAGCACGACACAAAGCAAAATAAAATGATTCAGCAGGAAAGCAGGCTCAACGTAGCTGACAACAGTGGTGCAAAGGAAGTACTCTGTATCCGGGTTCTCGGGAACAGCGGTCAGGATTATGCCAAGATCGGTGACAAGATCGTTGTAACCGTTAAAGATGCCATCCCCGCAGGTGGTATCAAGAAAGGTACAGTGACCAAAGCCGTTATTGTGCGCACCAAGAATAAATTACGCCGCAAGGATGGCAGTTATATCCGTTTTGATGACAACGCAGTGGTTCTGCTGAACCAGTCTGATGAGCCTCGCGGAACGCGTATTTTCGGCCCGGTTGCCCGCGAACTCAGGGATAAAGGATACATGAAGATCATTTCACTTGCACCTGAGGTACTTTAATTCATTATACCATTCTCAAAGGAGAATAAAACTATAGTCAAACATGAGCAACAGATTCAAAGCCAAGTTCAATATCAAGAAAGGTGATTCCGTAGTGGTGATTACCGGAGATGATAAGGATCTGAAAAAACCCAGGAAGGTATTGGAAGTATATCCTGATGATTCGAAGGTACTTATTGAGGGCGCTAATATCGTGACCCGTCATACCAAGCCTTCGGCTCAGAATACCAAGGGTGGCATGATCAAGAAAGAAGCCCCCATCCATATCAGCAATGTTATGCTTTGGGACGCTAAGAAGGGCGAGCCTACCAAGGTGAAACGCACTCGCGAGAATGGCAAATTAGTTCGTGTATCTAAAATTTCAGGGGAGGTTATTAAATAATGAAAACAGCAGCATATACTCCAAGGTTGCAGAAGAAGTATCACGAGGACGTGATCCCTGCACTGCAGAAGAAGTTCAGCTATAAAAGCAGCATGCAAACGCCAAAGCTTACCAAGATCTGTATCAACAGGGGTGTGAATGGCGCGGTTGCAGATAAGAAGCTGATCGATATTTCCATCGAAGAGTTGACGACTATTACCGGTCAGAAAGCGGTTGCTACCATATCCAAAAAGGATATCTCAAACTTCAAACTCCGTAAGGGTATGCCTATTGGCGCGCGCGTTACACTCAGGGGTGTGAAGATGTATGAGTTTTTGGACAGGTTGATCGCTGCCGCGTTGCCACGTGTACGTGACTTCAAGGGTGTTAGTGAGAAGGCTTTCGATGGCAGGGGTAACTATACACTGGGTGTCACAGAGCAGATCATTTTTCCTGAGATCGATATCGATAAAACGAATAAGATCACGGGTCTTGATATCACCTTCGTGACAACTGCGAAGAACAACGAAGAGGCTTACGCGCTGCTTACAGAGCTGGGCATGCCTTTCCGTGACATGAGAAAAGAAAAAGCATAACTAAATAAATAAAATCAGCAATGGCTAAAACATCAGTAAAGGCCAGGGAACTTAAAAGGCAGAAAATGGTGAAGAAGTTCGCTGAAAAGCGGGCTACACTCAAAGCTGCCGGAGATTGGGCGGGACTCGACGAGTTGCCAAAGAATTCTTCAAAAGTTCGCCTGCACAACAGGTGCCAGCTTACAGGTCGTCCACGCGGTTATATGCGTTACTTCGGCATGTCGAGGGTGACTTTCCGCGATATGGCTCTGGCAGGTAAGATCCCAGGGGTTAAAAAAGCAAGCTGGTAGTCGGCGTGCTCCGGGTGTGAAAATTTTGATAACGACAATTGATAAAATATTATGATTACAGATCCCATAGCAGATTTCCTGACAAGAATCCGTAATGCCCAGATGGCGGGACACCGTATCGTTGAGATACCAGCATCTAACCTAAAAAAGCGTATTACTGAGATTTTATACAACCAGGGATATATCCTGAAATATAAATTCGAAGATGATTCAAAGCAGGGCGTGATCAAGATCGCACTGAAGTACGATCCAACCACCAAGGAGCCAGCGATCAAAACCCTGGAAAGGATCAGTCGTCCGGGTTTGAGGCAGTATGCAAGCCCTACTGAGTTTCGCCGTGTGAAGAACGGTCTTGGTGTTGCCATCGTTTCTACGTCACGTGGTGTGATGACAGATAAGGATGCCAAAACCCAGAACGTGGGTGGTGAAGTCCTTTGTTACATTTATTAATGTTGGAAGCCAGCAGCAAGCTGTTGGACAAAGACGATCAGTTAGCATTTTTAATTCTCTGATACATTAAGCCGGTACCTATTCCGGCTGACCGGTCAGAAAAAAATAGAAGAATATGTCTCGTATAGGTAAAGCTCCAATCACAGTTTCAAGCGGTGTTACAGTTACCGTTGGAAGCGATAATGTGGTCACTGTAAAAGGTCCAAAAGGTGAACTGAAAGAAGCTGTTGACAGGGATATTACTGTCACCGTGGAAGATGGCAAAGTGTTGTTCACCCGTCCTACAGACCAGATCCGCCACCGCGCGATGCACGGTCTGTACCGTGCCCTGGTTGCCAATATGGTGAAAGGGGTAACAGAAGGCTTTAAGAAAGAACTTGAACTGGTGGGTGTGGGTTACAAAGCTGCCAACCAGGGAAACATACTTGACCTGGCCCTCGGATACTCGCACAATATCATTTTCGAGATCCCGAGCGAACTGAAAGTGACCACTACACAGGAAAAGGGTGATAACCCTAGGATATTCCTGGAAGGTGTTGATAAGCAATTGCTCGGACAGGTGGCCGCTAAGATCCGCTCACTGCGTAAGCCTGAGCCGTACAAAGGAAAGGGTGTGAAGTATAAGGGTGAGTTTATCCGCAGGAAAGCAGGTAAAGCAGCAGGTAAATAATATTAACTAATTACCTAATTGGCTGATTAGCTGATTAGTCAATCTTAAAAGTATGGACACAAAATCTCAAAGGAGACAGAAGATCAAGTACAGGATCCGCCGCAAAATTTCAGGTGAATCAGCTGTAAAACCACGCCTCAGTGTATTCAGGAGCAATACCGACATTTACGTTCAACTGATAGACGATGTCAATGCTGTGACCCTGGCTTCTGCTTCCAGTAAGGAGAAAGATATCGCGGCGCAAAAGGTCACTAAGACCGAGAAAAGCAAACTGGTTGGTCAGTCACTGGCGAAGAAAGCCGTTGCACTGGGTATTGAAACCTGCGTTTTCGATCGTGGTGGTTATCTGTATCATGGTCGCGTGAAGGCTGTTGCCGAAGGCGCTCGTGAAGCTGGTCTTAAATTCTAACACAAATCATTAATTGACTAAATAATGTCTAAGGTAAACTTGAACAAGGTAAAAGCTGGCGATCTCGAATTGAAAGAGAAAGTGGTGGCTATTAATCGTGTTGTGAAAACCACCAAAGGCGGACGTGCTTTCAGTTTCTCTGCACTGGTTGTGGTTGGTAACGAGAACGGGGTAGTAGGTCACGGATTGGGTAAGGCCAAGGAAGTACAGGAAGCGATCACAAAGGGTATCGAAGATGCCAAAAAGAACCTGATCAAGGTTCCAGTGATGAAAGGTACCATCCCGCACGACCAGCTTGCCAAGGAAGGAGCTGCCAAGGTGTTGATCAAGCCAGCTGCCCATGGTACTGGTGTGATCGCCGGAGGTAGCATGCGTGCTGTG
>Ga0315901_10007054_pt1 | contig 13343 bp, 12 predicted proteins | sample LakEriMetagenome_10_FD_203761 | JGI IMG/M metagenome (GOLD analysis project Ga0315901, IMG submission 203761) | Freshwater fungal communities from buoy surface, Lake Erie, Ohio, United States - Buoy 2 MA116 | ecosystem: Environmental > Aquatic > Freshwater > Lake | place: USA: Lake Erie, Ohio... | reverse complement strand
TCGCCGAGCCCATATGTGCGCTATATGCTGTATGTGGGTACATTGCAGCCGCGCAAAAACATCATGCGCATGATTGAGGCCTTTGCCCAGGCAAATCTCCATCCCGACACGCATCTGCTGATTGGTGGCCGCACCGGCTGGTTGAGTCAGCCTTTGCAACAGCGTATCGACGAGTTGGGTATGGCTGATCGCATTCATCTGCTCGGGTTTGTCCCTGATGAGCAACTCTATGGACTTATGGCCGGGGCCCGGGCATTCGTGTTCCCATCACTGTACGAGGGGTTTGGGATGCCCGTGCTCGAGGCGATGGCCAGTGGCACACCCGTGATTACCTCGACGACCTCGGCACTACCTGAGGTGGCCGGCGATGCCGCGTTGTTGGTGGATCCGACCGATGTAACCGCCATCGCCAGCGCCATGCATCGCATCGATACGGATGATGTGGTGTATGAAAGCCTGCGTCAACGTGGTTTGGCGCATGCGGGAACGTTTACCTGGGCGCGCACGGCTGCACAGACGCTCGACGTGTTACGAGGAGCATGCTAATCATGCGACGCTGGTACTACGGCTGGTCGATTTTGGGAGTGTTGGCGGTGACCGAGACGCTGGCCTACGGCATGCTCATTTATGCGTTTAGCGTCTTTGTAGTACCACTCGAGCAGTATTTTGGTTGGTCGCGGGCCACGATTAATGGTGCAGTGTCTGCCTCGCAAATTGTCGCTGGTTTGCTGGCTTGGCCCGTCGGTGTCGTGCTCGATCGCCATGGCGCCCGTTGGTTGATGACGTTTGGGGCGATCTGGGGCGCGGTGTGGTTTGGTGTGTGGGGGTTTGTCACCGAGCCGTGGCAACACATTGTGGTCTGGGTCATGCTGGGCATCTCGATGGCGACCGTGCTATATGAGCCGGCGTTCGTGGTGGTGGCCAACTGGTTCCACCACAAACGTAGTCATGCCTTGACCGTGCTGACGTTTGTGGCCGGGTTCGCCATTATCATTGCGACACCCACGACGGAGTGGTTGATTCGTCAGTATGGTTGGCAAGTGACGACGTGGGTCTTCGCCGCAGTCATGCTGCTCGTGCTTGCGCCTATTTTGGCCATTTGGGTGCGCCATAAGCCGAGTGATGTCGGGGCGTTTGTCGACGGTGCGGCTAGTGAGTCGTCGAGGCCGCAAGTCGCTGTGGCGGCCGCCAAGGTGACCGAGATTGTGCGCGACCAGGGGTTTTGGGTCTTGACCATCGCCTTTTTGTTTGCCACAGCCTCACTCGTCGTCATTTTGCAGACATTTGTGCCCTACTTGATTGATCGTGGCTACTCGGCAGCTCAGGCGGCACAGTTTGCTGCCATTATGGGGGTGTTAGCGTTGCCGAGTCGATTGGTGTTCACACCACTCGGAGCCATCATTTCGCGCTATACCATTGCCACCATTTTGTGTGTGATGCAGAGTATTGCGCTCGTTGCGTTGATTATCATCCCCGGCGAATGGGGTGTATGGGCATGTGTCGTCTTGTTTGGCCTGAGTTTTGGGGCGATCACGCCGGCACGAGCTGCGCTCTTTGCCGATCGATATGGTGTGTTGGTCTACGGGGCGATTAGTGGGGTGCTGGCGCTGGTACTGACGATGGCCCGGGCTGTGGTACCGATTGGGGTCGAGATTGCCCGACCGGTCTTTGGAGATTATGCGCCGATTTATTTGGTGATGGGGATTGTGACCACGCTTGGGTCGCTATTGATTGTGGTCGTGCCACGGCTTGGGCACAACAAAACGGGCACCACGCATGCGTGATGCCCGTTGGTGTGATTGGATTAGGCCAGGCTGCGCAACACGGCAATCAAGCGATCAACCTCGGCGGTGGTGTTGTAGTGCACAAGGCCGATACGGACCATGCCACCCTTGTCTTCGACGCCGAGGCGCTCGGTCAAGTTGATGGCGTAGTAGTTGCCGTTCCACACAAAGATGCCCTCGTTGGCTAGGGCAATTGCCACTGCCTCGGGGGTGTGTTTGGCCATACGAATGGCCACGGTAGGTGTGCGGCTGCCGAACTTGTCGCTGTCGGTGATGCCGTAGAACGTCAAGCCGGGGATGGCTAACAACTGGCTAATCAGGTACTCGCTTAGCTCGCGCTCGTAGGCCTGAATGGCGTGCATGGCGTAGTCAACCGCCTCGCGACGCGTGGCAAATGATTTGCCAGCGGTGCGATTGCCTAACTCGGCCAAGTAGTCGATGGCGCCGGTGACGCCGGCCATGACCTCGTGGTTTTTGGTGCCCGTCTCCCAACGCTCGGTCGTCTCCTCGCCGGCGGGGCGCACCTTATAGGGGGCAAGTCGCTCGAGGTGATGTTTTTTGCCATAAATTGTGCCGCTGTGTGGAGCGAAGAATTTGTACGGCGAGCAGGCCAAGAAGTCGACGTCGAGCTCTTTGACGTCAATCGGCCCATGTGGCGCATAGTGCACTGCGTCGACAAACACCATGGCGCCGACGGCACGGGCCATTTTGACCACAGCCTTGACGTCGTTGATGGTGCCGACGGCGTTTGAGGCAAACCCGACCGCTACGAGCTTGGTCTTGGGCGTGATTTTGCTGGCAAAATCCGCCATGTCGAGGGTGCAGTCCTCAACGTCCACGTCGACTTCTTTGATGACGACGCCCAATTCTTTGAGGGCATGCCATGGAGCAACGTTGGCGTCGTGGTCAAGTCGGGTGGTGACGATTTCGTCGCCTGCTTTGAGTGTGCGCCCAATCGAGCGGCTCAAGGCAAAGGTCAACGACGTCATGTTAGCGCCGAACATGATCTCGTCGGGCGCACACCCCAAAAAGTCCGCCATCGCCTGGCGTGACTCGTTAATGACGGCATCGGTGCGCTGACTGGTCAAGAATGCACCGTGCGTGTTGGCGTTTGAGTGGCGTAAGTAATTACTAATGTTGTCGATGACGCGCTCAGGGACTTGGGTGCCGCCAGGGCCATCAAAAAAGACTGCCGGCTTGCCATTGACCTGCTCGGCCAAGGCGGGGAATTGACTGCGAATCCAGGCAATATCGAGTGTCGTCATACCGCTCTCGCTCCTTGTACGTTTTCGAGTGACTGCATTGTAGCACAGACCCGTTACTGGCTTGTGACTACTACGTGACTCAGGGCTACGCCCAAATGTCGCTCACCCACCTGCTGTGTATGTGGCACCACAATCGATAATTCATCGTAGTGGAGTGCGGTTTTGGCTTGCCACGCCTGGCGCTGTATCTGCCAATCGCGGGCTAATTTGGTGTGGGCTCTGATATGCCAATGCCCGTCACGCAAAGCCCGGTTGGTAATCGCCAGCGCCTGCCCGTTGATGGTCACCGTCAATCCATTCAGCACCTGTTCGTCGATGACGTAGCGCAACACAATATCGACCGTCACCGACCGCGTGGTGGGGTGGATGATACTCGACATGGCGATGGTCGACATCGTTTGTGGCCCACTCCAACGCCAATAGCCGTACTCGTCGTGCTCGTGTGCGTACCAGCCGGTGCCTGCCATCGGCGCTGCGGCCTCATACCGAAAGTGGCGTTGTGCCGGATTGTACTGCTGACTCACCACCTGATAGTGATGGGTGGTGAGCAATTGTTGGAGCATCTCGTGATACTCTTTTTGAAAGCGTTTGAGGCCGTGGGCGTACAACTCAATATCCGCACGATTTACCTCGTGCAACACTGAGAGTGTCTCGGCATCGAGTGCCACCGATTTGCTTGGGGCCTGATTCAGATGAATCTGACTCGGAGGTGGCGTCCAACCGAAGCGATAGCTCAACAGGTGTAACGACTCGGCGAAGTGCTCAGTGAAGCCAACCACTGCACATTCATCGAGGCGTGCTTTGGCCAGCGCGAGATCCATGGCCTGCCAATCCTCACCCATCTGCATCAAATCGCGCGGGTGGCGTGGTATGCCACGTAATCCACCGCCGAAGACACGGGTCTGTAGGTTGTTGGTCAGGCGACTCGTGGTTGCGTCGCGCACAAAATCGCGCAACGCCAGCTGGTTGGCCTCTGCGGCATGAATGGCCCCCTCAACGCGTTGCTGCTGGGCATACCCCGAGATGGTGCGTTCAACCGGATCGCGCAACATGGTGATGTAGTGCGGGTTGGTGACAAAGGGTGCAATTTGCGCATAGAAGTAGTGGCCCGTAATCAGGCTATATGGACGCAAATCGACATCGAGATTGGCCTGTTCGGCGGCGCTCCAGTGGTTGCGTGGCGTCCAAAAACAAAACGGACTAATCTGGTTGGGTGCGAATTGACTGTGTAAATAGTCAAGCAATGATGTGCCGGCCGTTTTGAAAATATGGATAAAACAGAGTTGTTGTTGGGGAGATGGGCGTAAAGGGAGGGCACTCATGCACGTAATCATCCTGAATCGTCTATCTGCCCTGCATTGTACACGAATCCCCCCACTATCATGTATGACAGTGGGGGGATTGGATAGGGATGCGTTAGTTGCGCGTCAACAACATGACTTTGGGGGCGCGGTCAATCATCCAAAAACTAATCGGCAAGCCGATGATGGTGGTGCTACATGCCCACGCAATTGCCAACCAAATAGCACTCAGCCATGATCCAACCAAAATGAACCAGAAGATGCGAATAATCAATGGATATTGACTGGTGTAGTTGATGACGACGCGACCATTTGCGTCAACATATGTGTTGTTTTGGCGCGCACGCAAGGTGGTGATTTGGGGCAAGGCATTGAGCATGGCCATACCAATCGGCAAGCCGATGATCGTCAACGAAATAACCCATGCCGCAATTGTCCAAATACCACTTAACCAGAGCCCAATCGCAAGAAACCAAATAATCCGGATGATGATATTGGGCGATTGTGAAACCTCGATACGTTGCATCGTTTTCTCCTTTTTGTTTTCACAGATACATCAACGAAGAAAACACGCGATTTGTTGCAATCAGTACCGTGTGAAGCATCAACTTGAATCGGGTATAATGCCTGCATCACCAATCCAACAAAAAGTGTCTGCAAGCATGTGCTTTCTAGTAGTGACTAGGTGCTCATCACGATGTAGTGTAAGGAGTATAGTTCGATGACGAAAATCAGCATTATTCTGAATCCATGGGCAGGGCGCGGCAAAGCCGGCAAACGACGCCCAGCACTAGAACAAGCGCTCAAAGAGGCAGGATTGCAGTACGAATTGCTCGTCACGAACGCCCGTGGCCATGCGATTGAACTGGCTCGGGATGCCGTGGTACGTGGCAGCGATGTCGTCGTCGCCATCGGTGGTGATGGGACGCTGAATGAGACTGTCAATGGGTTGATGCAGGGCAATCAAGCGACCGGCCGTCGTGCGGCATTTGCGGTGATCCCACTCGGTACTGGCAGCGATTTCATCAAAGTACTTGAGACGGTCGAAGCAGATGATATCCCGGGTGGGATTGCGCGTTTGCAGCGCATGCAACGTCGACCAATTGACCTCGGTTTGGTCGAGGTCAAAGGCCAAGTATCGCGCTATTTGCTGAATGCCGTCGGCGTCGGCTTTGATGCCCAAGCGGCCGCCGAGGCCCTCAAAATCACTTGGGCGAAGGGCTGGATTGTGTATTACTTGGCGATTATTCGAGCGCTGATTTACTATAAGGCATTCCCCATGCAGATTCGCTTCCGCGATGAGATGGTCGAGCGCCGCATGATGTTTACTACCGTCGCTAACGGGCGCTGTCAGGGTGCCGGGTTTTGGTTGACGCCGGATGCGCACATCGACGACGGGCAACTTGATGTCTGTATGGTGGACATGCTTAGTATCCCCAAGGTTGCACAGTATATCCCGATTATCCAAAAGGGTGCTCATACCAATCTCAAAGAGGTGCGCATGGAGCGCATCCCGCAGATTACCTTAACCTGTGATAACGATTTGCCCGTGGCCATTGATGGTGAGGTGATTAGTACGACTGCGCGCGAAATCGTGGTCACCTCGGTGCCAGCTGCCATCGATTTATTAGTCTAGAACTGCTCGATATCCCATGATTAATCAACAGCGTTTGTGGAATAACCTCGCAGAACTTGCTCAGATCCGTGAGGCCGATGTACCACCTATTGGCACCACACGCCGCGCCTTCACCCCTGCGTATATTACAGGCCGCCAATGGCTGGCTACCCGTTTTGCAGCGGTGGGCCTGCAGGTGTTCATCGATGCCGGCGGCAACCTGATTGGCCGACTGCCCGGCAGTGATGACGCATTGCCACCCATCATGATTGGGTCGCACAGTGATACGGTGATGGGAGGAGGGAGTTACGACGGCGCACTCGGTGTGCTTGGTGCCCTCGAGGTTGCGCAGACGCTGATTGACCACGGTATATCGCTCCGCCATCCACTTGAGGTGGTTGATTTTATGGCCGAGGAGTCAACGCCACTCGGCTCGTTGTTGGGCAGTACCGCAATGGCGGCCGGCCTCGATCATGATGTGCTGATGCGTGATGTGCCTGGTTGGGGCACATTGGCTGATGCGTTGCGGCGCGTCGGTGGCAATCCTGATGCTGTGGCACAGCCGTTGCGTCGCCCGGGCGAGATTGCCGCCTATGTCGAGATTCATATCGAACAAGGGCCACGGCTTGAGCGAGCTGACATTGTGCTTGGTGCAGTGACGGGGATTGTCGGTATTCGCCGGGCAGATATCACCTGCTATGGGCAACCCGATCATGCAGGGACGGCCAGCATGGATGTGCGGCGTGATGCGTTGGCGGCCGTGGCACAGTTGATTGTGGCTGCAGAGCAGGCTGCTAATCGCCGCACCGGCGCGGTGGCCACTGTCGGTGCCCTCGAGGTACTGCCCAATCAATCGAATGTTATTCCCGGCCAGGTGCGCTTTACGGTTGAGATGCGGAGCCTCGATATGGTCGAGGTTGAGTCAATGTGGCACGAAATACACGATACCTTCGTTGCCGCATGTGCCGCCCGTGGGGTGACATTTGCGATTCATGCCCTGCATGATTCACAACCAGTGGTATTTGGCGAGTCGATGATATCGACCATTGAATCAGCATGTAACGCCGCTGTTGGAACGAGTATGCGTCTGCCGAGTGGTGCCGGCCATGATGGCAGCATGATTGGCCTGATTGCACCGGCCGGCATGATTTTTGTGCGCACAAAGAACGGCCGTAGTCATTGCCCCGAGGAGTTCAGCGCCCCTGACGATAATGCCGCGAGTGTGCGCGCCCTGCTTGATACCGTGCGCGCTCTTGATACCATGGTAGATTGAGGTACCAGTTATGGCAGCCCCCGTTGCCCGAACGGAATCATCCAAACGACGCTTGCGTCGCCTGCGTGAGGAGCAACGCGATGTGGCGCTCCGCGATATTCCGTTGCTGGCGGATTTGCCAGTAAACGAAATTCGTTGGATTGGGCGGCACGCCGTGTTACGCCTGTTTGCTGATCGGGCCACGATTGTGACCGAGCGCATGTCAAACGACTTCTTGTATGTGGTGCTACAAGGCATGGTCACCGGTGATCTGCACGATCGACTCGGTCGCGAGGTGTCGTTGGGGGTGTTGCCGGTGGGGGCATTGTTCGGCGAGGGTAGTCTATTCGGCGATCGCTTTGCCGGTGCTAACGTGATTGCGCAGTCGGCATGCCAAATCTTGCAATTATCGTTGGAGCAGATTCGTGCGAATCGCCATCAAATTCCGATGCTGTATGAACTGCTCAAGCAGATTTATCGGCAGCGCCTGATTGATTACACCTTGATGCGGATCCCGATTTTGACGACACTTGATGCTGACGAACGCCAACAGTTTGTGAAGCACTTGATTGTCCGTGAGGTGCCACGTGGCGAGACGGTCGTGCGCGCTGGTGACCGTCCCAATGGCCTGCATTTGGTCGAGAACGGCCAATTTGTCATTGAGAATCAAGGCAAAGCGGTTGGTCATCTCGATGAAGGCGATTTTTTTGGGGCGCGTGCGTTGATTCAACGTTCGCCGGCGACCGATAACGTGCGGGCAGTAACCCCGTGTCTTATTCTGACGTTGCCGAGCATGACCTTTTATGAGCTCCTTGATCGCCATCCCGAGATTCAGCAACTGATTCAACAGGTCCTCGATGACCGACGTGCCTATAATCAGCAGAACAAATCTGTGCTCGATGCCCTAGTGACCCATGGAGTGCGTCGTGGCGACAAATTGTTGTTACGCGATGCCACCAAGTGTCCACCGGGGTGCGACCTGTGTGTGCGTGGTTGTACGACGCGCCATGGTGCACCTCGGCTCCGACTCGATGGTGTTCAAACCGATGCTGCAGTCATCGCAGATAGTTGTCGTCAATGTCGGATTGGCGCCCAGTGTGTAGAAGCGTGCAGACACGAGGCAATCACGTGGCATAAACAAGCATTGGTGGTTGATCCTATGCGGTGTACCGGGTGTGGCGATTGTGTTACTGCCTGTGAGTATGATGCGATGACGTTGCAACCGCGAGACCAGAGTTTGCTTGGCACGCTCAAGCGGCGTATGTACTCGCATCCGTTGCATCAGCATCAGCCGTTGATTCCGCTGACTCCAACCAAACCACTCTACTATGCTGATAAATGCGATTTTTGTGCTGGGCATGATGACCATGCCTGCGTCAGTGCCTGCCCGATTGGTGCGTTGCGTGTAGTGAATGTGGTAGATTTGTTTCCCTACTAATCGGGTATTGCATGTACCGATTTGACCTCCTGTGACGGTGTATGTCACAGGAGGTATTGTATGTGGGAGCGTATTTTACAAGCAGTATTCCCTGATGCATGTGTCGGGTGCCAGCAATTGGGTGGGTTCTTGTGCGATCGATGTATGGCTACATGCCCATTATATGAGGGGGATGTGCCAGAGATGCATGGTGTGCCGTGTGTCGTGCAGTTTGTCTATACAGGAATGATTCGTCGTGCGATTTTGCTCCTAAAGTATGCCGGGCGCCGACGCATGGCAGATGCGTTAGCGGCACATCTGCCAGCGTTGTGTGGTGGGCAACGCGTATGTTATGTGCCTATTCCGGCAGCTCCTGCGCGAGTGGCCCAGCGTGGGTACGATCAAGCAGTACTCTTGGCCAACGCACTTGCGCTCCGGCATCATGGCTATGTCTCATGTCAATTGGTGCGTGTACGGAATACGCCGACGCAGGCCAAATTAAATCGCCAGCAGCGTCACACAAATGTCCAAAGTGCATTTGCCTGGTACGGGCCGGCAATTCGTGATCCTATTGTGCTTGTGGATGATGTGTGTACAACCGGTGCGACATTGTCTGCGGCAATTGCTGTGCTCCATGAGCTAGGCATGCGTCGACTGATGGTTCAGGTCGTTGCGCGCGGTATTTTGACATAAAAGCGCCACCGCACACATTAGATGTGTGCGGTGGCGTTTGGTGATTTATTCGTCTTCGGTGTCGCGGTCGGTATTTTTGCGGGTCTCGTCGCGCTGTACTTCGTCGAGACTCATCATCGAGCTGGCGCTTGCGCGGCCACTGGCCTTGCCCTTTTTGGGGGTAAAATCATCGACCTCGTCATCGGCATCAGCACTGTCATCTCCGCCATCGAAGCTGTCATCGTCGTCGTCATAGGATGACAAGCGAGTCGTTGCCTCTTCTTCCATGTCGAGTGCATAGGGCTCGTCGACGTTGGCGTCGTCGATGTCCTCGTCGACGGGATCCATCAACGCTGACTTCTCTTCGTCGTTCAACTTGCCGGGGAACGAGACGCTACCGGTCAAATCGGGATCGCGATATGACTCACGAATGACCAGGTCAATCATGTGGTAGTGCTCGCTGACGCGCCATACAACGGCCATGTACTTGTTGCCTTTGCGCATAAAGTCAATAATGCGCTGAGCTAGGCGTGGCTCGAGTCGGCCAAGCAGGGTGTTGCCGGCATCGTAGATGTCGATGGCATGACACTCCTCGGCAATCGTTGTGTGTTTGGGATTATGGCCCACAATGCGCATCTCGACAATCTCACCGGGGACCAATGCAATGGCCACAGCTTGGTCGATGTGCATAGTAGTAATCGTTGACTTGCCTGTCTCAACCACAAACGTGCGCATGTCAGCGAACTGGCGCTCTTTGCTGGCACGGGTTTCGGTATGGTCGAGCAACGAAATCATGCGCTTGGCAATCGGATTGTTCTCGTTGACGCTCAACACGCGCTGATAGATTTGGCGAGCGAACTCCACATTGCCAAGCTCATACTGGGCTTTCGCAAGGCGATTGAGTGTCTCGACATCAGTGCTCTTGGCAACCAAATCGCCGATGGTCGTCTCAGCTTCCGACTCCGATTCAGGGTCTTTGGTAAACTCAATATCTTCGACACTGAGCCCGTCATACAGCATGGTAGTGTTTGCTTCGGCGGCGTTCGCCCAATCACCTTGATTGGCATAGGCAATGGCTTCGCTTTGCTTGCGACGGCGCAAGAGCGCCACATCATCACGTTTACTCACGGTCGATTCCTTTCCCTCACGACTCGCCGGCGACTGCACATCCCAGCTCAGGGTTGTTAAGACAAATCATTAGAACAGATATAGCGAGGGCGTTATTGGCGGCATGTGCGAACACTGCCGGCCAAATACTCCCACTTGCCAAGCGTAACCAGGCGAGGATCACGCCCATCACCAAGGTCTGCGTCACCAACACCCCTGCACCCTCAGTGGCTGACCAGCTATGGGCTACCGCAAACAGGAGCGAACTAGCGACGATTGCAATCGTACTGCCCCACCACCCTTGGAGTCGCTGCAGCCAATACCCGCGGAACACGATTTCTTCGCCGAGTGGTGCAATGACGGCCGCAGCGAAGCCGAACAGCAGTTGCCCCGTCACGTCTCCTGCCTGGAGTGGATAGCTGGCGACTTGGTTTTGACGCAGGTCCAGAATCGCAAATACCGCTCCGATGATGACATTGACTGCAAACAAGAGCGGCACGCCGACCAGCGTATATACCACGGCTAACCGATCAAAGCGCCACCCTACCACGATATCCGTTCGCCCGCGCCACCAGACAAACCCGATGAGTGCCACATTTTGGATGAGTACGATGAGTGCTACGACCCAAGTGTCGACATCGCTTGTGTTGAGATCTGTTGGCCATTCGCCAAAGCGTTGCCATGCCCAAATCCCCGCAATCCCAGTTGTAATCCCAAATACAAGCGCAACTATCACCACCACGTCGACCAGGTGATGGACGAACCGATTAGTCCACTGGCTGGTCATCAACTACCGTACCCTGGAGTGACCATGGGCTCGTATTCGTCACGTGCACTTTGGCCAACTTGCCGCGCCAATCGTGTGGGCTAGCAAAGAAGACCAACAAGTTGCCGGGCGTACGCCCACGCCACTTGCCTTTGCTCTCACCCTCGACCAAGACCTCGACCGTCTGGCCGAGCAAGCGCGCACTGCGCTCGGTGGCAATTGCCTCTTGGGTGCGTTCGAGCTCGATACGGCGCAGTTGCTTGATACCCTCGGGCACCGCCATGGCAGGATCCTCCTCCATGACAGCAGCACGGGTACCGGGGCGCGCCGAATACGCGGCGATGTGGACTTTGTCGAAGCGAATCTCTTGGATGAGACTCTTGGTGCCCTCGAACTCCTCGTCGTTCTCACCCGGGTGCCCAACGATGATGTCAGTGGTCAACGAGATGTCGGGCATGGTTGCACGAATCTTGCCAATCAAATCGCGATAGCGCTGGACGGTGTATCCGCGACGCATGCGCTTGAGCATCGTGTCGTGACCTGCTTGGACCGGCAAGTTAATCTCGCGCGGGCACTTGGGTAGTTGCGCCATCGTCTCAATCAGCTTGTCTGTCATCCAGGCGGGATGTGATGTCAAGAAGCGCAAGCGCACCAAACCGGGCACCTCGTGCACTGCCTTGAGCAAATCGGCCAAGTCAGGGCGCCCCGGCAAATCGTGACCCCATGAGTCAACAATCTGGCCGAGCAAGGTAATCTCTTTGGCACCACGGGCCACGATGCGCGTCACCTCCTCGACGATTTCGTCGAGTGGGCGACTACGCTCTTTGCCACGACGCAACGGAATCACACAAAAGGCGCATGACATGTTACAGCCGTACTGGATTGGCACATGCACCGATACCGGTGGCGTCGACCAATCTGATACGGGTAAGGCGGGCTCGTCCATTTGGTAGACCGGATTCGGTGCCAGTGCGACAACCTCGTCGACGGCTGATGGCGACACGAAGTGATCGACCATCGGCAAGCGCTCTTTGAAGATTGATTGGTTCTGTGGGCCAACCATGCACCCCCACAACACGACTTTGGTGTCGGGTTGGTTCTTTTTGGTGCGCACGAGATCGCCCAGCTTGCCCAAAATGCGCTCCTCGGCTGAGGCACGCACACTGCACGAGTTCAGCACCACAAAGCTGGCATCGTTGGGGTCGTTGGCGGGTGCGTATCCGACGCTCTGTAAGGCGCTTTCGAGTCGCTCAGAGTCCGAAATATTCATCTGGCAACCGACGGTCCAGACATAGTAACGTCGCTCACGTGGCGTGTCGTCACGTGAGCTACCTGGTTGTTCGTTCAAAATCAATGGGATGTCGTGCATTAAATCGCTCGTCCTTGCACAATATTCCTAAATTGTTATTATAGCACAGCTTGGGTGGCTCTGCTCATTTACCAGATGATTAGTGGCAGGTCGTTCTGGACACTGATACTGACGGCCTCGCGTAATGTATTGAGGCATTGCATTACGGGATTCCGTGACGAAACGCGTAACTGGTTTAGAATCATTGATAAGGTATGCAGTTCGCGTTGCAGAGCGGTTGATGAGCCAAATGCAATAATCGCTTCGTCATCTTCCCAATCATCACCTGTTACTTCATCCATGTATGCTTCGTCTTCAATCCAAATAGGATTAGAAAACTCAATAGGCAAGTAGTAACCTCTATCCCCAGGGTGTGTAATTAAGTGTGGATATTGTGTTGATTCCTCGTCGGCAAAAATAGCTGCAAGTAATGGATCAATATCCTCATCAATATCTACATCCGTTTTCACGAGTAACTGTGAAATATCACGACCGCGCTCAACATATGCTGCTATTTGTCGAAGGCGGTAGATATGGCCGTACGACTTTATCCCTCCTTCCCAAATTTCTGCACCTGGGTTAGCTAATAAATCAACGACCACACCAGATTCACGCAGTATATCTTGTATTTGTGAAAGCTTTTCGCGCTCTTCTTCAAAAGCATCACGGTCTTCTTGTGGAGTAACAGCAAGAACAGAGCCTACTGTCAATGAAATCTCGTAGTCTTGATCGTCAATATGGTTGCTCACGCCGACACTCCTCTGGTGTGTACATAACGTCTATAAGCATACACAATCTGCCGATTTTGTGCAATTT
>Ga0315901_10007051_pt1 | contig 13344 bp, 9 predicted proteins | sample LakEriMetagenome_10_FD_203761 | JGI IMG/M metagenome (GOLD analysis project Ga0315901, IMG submission 203761) | Freshwater fungal communities from buoy surface, Lake Erie, Ohio, United States - Buoy 2 MA116 | ecosystem: Environmental > Aquatic > Freshwater > Lake | place: USA: Lake Erie, Ohio... | reverse complement strand
GGGAGGCTTCGCCGGCCTGGTGCTGGGGACATTCGCCAGCGGGATTTACCTGATGATCTATCGCGCGCGGCGACATCTCCAGGGGAAGCACGATTGACTTCGGGCGCTTCGCGGGAGGCCAGCCCGTCCGCTGCGCACCGCCTTAACAGACGCCGATTGCCGAGTTCAATTGGCCTGTGCCACCAGACACTCCGCGGACACGACCGAACCGTCAGCAGCGAATCGACAAAACAAATCCAACGAATTCCAGTCATCGCCATCCCGGCAATCGTTGGCGACAATGGAACATCGGACACACTTTCATGCTGCCGGGAGCGTTAACCATCGGGATCATCAAGCAGGCTTTGCAGTCGGGTGCCCAGATCGCCAGGAAACCGGGAAGGCCAGGTCTCATCAACCAAACCAGTCTGAATGAGATCCAGGAGATGCACCTGATCTTTCCGACGAAAGCTGTTCAGCTTCATCTCGACGAGTGCCTGTAAATCGTCCACTCTTTTCTGATTGAGCTCGACCGACTGATGAACCTGAGGGGTGGAACTTGAATACTCCGGTTTGACTTTTCTTCCCGCCAAACGGATGTGTAGCCCCTGACTGGGCGTGCCGTCCGGTCCGTCAAGAAAGACGACTGTATCCAGCACTTCAGTCCGATAAAAACCGGCAACTCGCAGCGCAGCTGTGGCTCGGGGCAGATCTTCTTCGGCGAGCAACAGGTCAACATCGCGGGTATTCCGTACTGCCCCGTCATCGACCGTTGCCACCCAGGCGGCAACTGCATTGCCACCCACCACCGCATAGACTCTGCCTGCCTCGCGCAGGGCCTCACATGCTCGATTCAATCGTTCTTGAACGAGTTCCACGGCTCGAAACATCCGATCGAAGACATCGAAAGGCTGCTCGCGAAACAAGCCAGCCACCTTTGGGAGTTCCATTTCCTGATCGTCATACAAGATTCTGCGCCAAGACCAGTTCTCCTGCCGCAACAACCGCTACCAAAGCAGGTTATCGCCCGATTCGACATCACTGTCTTAGTATCAAGCGATTCACCAACGCATTGATGGTGGTCCCTGTCACCTCCTCCCGGTAAGGTTCGTGGAGGGAGACCTGGTCCGAGACCTTTGAACCGGAGAACGATGATGTGGCACGGTGTCCGCGGGGTGGTGCTGGCGTGGCTGCTGGTGATGGGGCCGGGGTGGGCCTGGGGCCAGGGCACACGGTCGACCGAGGTGTACCGCCGGCTCAAAGCCGAGGTGAACCAGATTCCCCTCATCGACACCCACGACCATCTCTGGCCGTTCGAGCAACTCCCCGCCCTGCGGCAGACGCAGGAGGGGCGGGGGGTGAATCTCGCGGGGTTGTGGCAAAACAGCTATCTGTCGGGCTACAACCCCATCACTCCCTGGAATGACAACATGGACTTCCTGGAGTGGTGGCGCAAGGCGAAGCACGACTTCGACAACGTGCGGGCCCTCAGCTTTTACCAGTACCAGTTGCCCGCCTACCGCGACCTGTACGGCGTCGACTTCGAAACCCTGACCGACGAGCAGGCGGTCGAGCTGAACCGCAGGATTTTCGACAACTACCGCGACCAGAAATGGCTCTACCATGTGGTTACCGAGCGGGCCAATATCGAGTTGATGTTCAATGACACCTACTGGTCGCGGCTGGAATTCGTACAGTCGTACCCCTGGGAGGTGCAGGTCTTCAACGTGACCAGCCTGGTGTCGGGGTTTCACCAGTCCGAGTACGAAAACCGTCCGGCGAACAATCCGTTCAAGGTCGACAGCCCGTACGACTTCGCCCGCAAGCACGGCCTGACCATGGACAGCCTCGACCAATACCTCAAGGTCATCGACCGCATCTTCCTCGAGGCGAAAGACAAGGGAGCGGTCTGTCTCAAGTCGACCCTCGCCTACCAGCGGACGCTGCAGTTCGACAATGTTTCAAAAGAACGGGCCGAGGCAGCCTTCGGCAAGCCGCGTTCGGCCCTTACCCCGGCCCAGGTCAAGGACTTCGAAGACTTCATCTTCTGGCGGCTGTGCGAGTTCAGCGCCAGGTACGAATTGCCCTTTCAGATCCACACGGGGCAGGCCCGCATCCAGGGATCAAACCCCATGCTGCTGGTCGACCTGCTGGAGGGAAATCCCAAGACGAAGTTCATCCTCTTTCATGGCGGCTTTCCCTGGGTGGGGGAGACCGCGGTGATCATGCAGCGGCACTGGTGGCATTGCTGGGTCGACTCGGTCTGGCTGCCGGTGTTGGGTTATTCCACCGCCAAACGGGCCTTTATCGAGTGGCTCGACGCCTTCCCCTCCAACCGCCTCATGTGGGGGGCCGACTGCAACCATGCCGAGGGAATTTACGGAGCCACCGAGTTCCACAGGCAGTGCGTTTCCGAAGCGCTGGCCGAGAAAGTGTTGAACGGTGATATCAGCGAAGACACCGCCCGGCACATCGCCCGACAGATTTTCCGCGACAATGCGCTCGAGTTGTTTCCACAGCTCAAAGACCGGCTGTGGAAACACCGCGGTCTCAAGCTCGAACCGAAACCCGCCGCGAACGGCCAATAGCGCCCCGCGGGACATTCACGTTCATCCGTTGGCGATCTCTCTTCATGCTGCGAGCCGGCAGTGTGCGCCGCGGGCCTTCAGCCGCGGGCCTGCTTCACGAATTCGAGCAGGGCCGAGCGCAGGCCGACAGCCGACTGGAACCGTTGCCGGGGCTGGCGGGCCATGGCCTGCAGCAGGATCCGTTCGAGTTCGGCCGGCATCGTGGGGACCAGCTGGCGGGGTCGGGGGGGACTGGCCGCCCGGACCAGTTCCAGCAGCGCCTCGGTGGTCGCGGCCCGATAGGCGGGGGTCAGCGTGCACAGTTCGTAGAGTGTGACCCCCAGCGAATAGACATCGCTGCGCTCATCGGCCCGACCTTCGAGCTGCTCGGGAGCGACGTAGGCGAGGGTCCCGGCCAACTGCAGCGGTTGGCGGGTGAGGAGCGAATCCCAGTCGATCGCCACGCCAAAATCGGTGATGTAGACCATTCCCTGATGGTCCAGCAGCAGGTTCGCCGGTTTGATGTCGCGGTGCAGCACCGCCTGTTCGTGGGCGTAGTCGAGGGCCGAGGCGGCCTGAATTCCCATCTTGGCGATGGCCGTCCAGGCGTACCGCGTCAGAACCCGGGCCGCGGGGGCCTCCGCCGCTTGTCCCGCCCCGCGGGAGGTGGGAAAGCTCGAGTGATAATCCTGGCGAATCTCGGACGCCGAGACACTCCCCTGGGATCCCTTCAACAGGTCAATTACCCGGTCGAGGGGCATCCCTTCAATCAACGGCATGATGTAATAGCACCATCCCTGTTCTTCGCCGAAGTCCGAAACCGAGACGATGTTGGGATGGCGCAGGCGACGGGCCACGCGGGCCTCCTGCTGGAACCGCTTGCGGATGATCTCGCTCGAGTAGCGCCACGACATCAGTTTGACGGCCACCCGTTCGCCCGTGGCGAGCACGACCCCCTCGTAGACCACTCCCATCCCGCCCCGACCCAACTCGCGGACCAACCGGCAGCCTCCGATGTCGGGGAGCGAGTTGTCGGTCGTGGGGAGTTCCTTCAGCGCCCGGGTCTGCTCTTTGCCAATCTTCCACGACTCCATGGCGGCCGCCACCGACAGCAGATCGCGGACCTCGTTCGACCGCTTGGGAAAGCGTGAGGCGAACTCATCGATCGAGGGCTGCCGCCCCGCCCGCAGAGCATCGAGAAACTCGGTCACCGCGAGATCGAGCGGGTCGGCGACCGGCTGGCGGGACTGGGGTGCGGCGCGCGGCAAACCGAAAATCTCGGCCGACGCGTCGCTGTCGTCCGCGGGAACGGGATCGGGTTGGACGGGGGTCATCCGGAGGTCTTCCGGTCGACCAGGCCGGGAATGCGGGTGAGGATCTGCTGCAGGCGAGACAGCGCCCGCACGTACCGCGCACTGGCCCCCTGCTCCGACAGCCCCAGCATCGCGGCCGCCTCGATGTTCGACATCTCCTCGACATGCCGCAGCATGAGAATCTCGCGGTCCAGTTCCCCCAGGTCGGCCAGGGCCCCTTCGAGCTGCGCGGTCAGCTCTTTGCGCAAGGCCGCCTGGCTGGGAGAGGTCATGTGTCCGAGAATCCACGAGGCCATCGAAGACGCCGACGAGACTCCGGGAGGCCCGGAATCGATCGAGCGTTCGCGGCTGGCATCGCGCGACTGCGCGGCGAGGTGCCGGCGGTGCACGTCGGCAATGGTCTGCTGCACGATGAGCCGCAACCAGACGAACATTCCCCCGGCGTTCACCTCGCGCCAGACATGCTGCAGGCGCTGCTCGGCGTTGAGATACGACTCCTGCAGCACATCATCGACATCGACCCGCGAGGCAATCCGCGGATCGAGGCGGAACGAAACGATGCGCCGCAGCCGGTCGCGGTAGTGCTCGAAGACCTCGGCCAGCGCGGCCCGGTCTCCATGCAGCACCCGGTTCACCAGGGCGTCGAGCAGGGGATCGTCGGAGACGGGGTCGGACATGAATGGGAGATCCGGGATGGAAGACGACTCCGAATTCTATCGGAACCGCCGGAGACTTTTCACTTCCTCGCGTCTCCCGCCGGTGCCACCCCCCACAGTTCGCCCAGCAGGGAGTGCATGTCGGGGTCATGGTCCCGCAGTTCGGCCTGGTCGAAGGGAAAGAAATCGTTCCGGCCGAAGTACGATTCACTCAATTCGGCGAAGTATTCCATGGGATTGGTGAGGGCGTAGGAACGAGCCTCGCGACGGTTTCCTTCGGCATCCTGCACCAGGACCTTTTCGTACTTCCCGCCAGCCTTCGCCTGCTCGAACAGGGCCTGCACGCGGGGATGATCGAAGCCCAGCACCTGGTCGTGCCAGGCGTGGGCCAATTCGTGCAGCACGAAATTCGGCATCCGCTTCAATTCCTGTTCGAAGATGGGAATGTCGGTGAATTCGACCCCCTTGACCATCAGCGGATTGCGGCCATTGTCGCGCAGCCAGGCTTCGCCGGGATGATACTCGGCCCGGGCTCCCACCCCCTCATACGCGGGAGAGAACCACAGGTTGACCCGCCGCAGGGTCTCAACCGCCTTGGCCGGAACCAGCCGCTCCACCTCGCGCAGCTGGCCATCGAGAATCTGCACCGCCTTCCGCAGCGCCTCGGGCTGATCGCGGGCCAGCCGGTCATCGATGAAGAGCTTCCACCCCTGCACAATCCGCAGCGAGTACCCATTGGGTACGGGGAGTTCTGGGGGAGCCAGTTCGGCGAACTGGGAACTGGCCGGTGCCTGCAGCAGGTGTTCGCCCAGGTAGCGCGTCATGGTGGTGAAGAGATGCCGGCTGGTGTTGGCCCCTTCGAAGATCCCGTGGGATCGATTGGCATAGGGGAGCACGCTGAAGTGCCGGTGATTGGCGATGAGAGCATCCATCAGTTGTTCCACCCCCTGGTAGTGGACGTTGTCGTCCCCTGTGCCGTGGACGATGAGCAGGTTTCCCCGCAAATTCGCCGCATGGGTGATGGGCGAACCCAGGCGGTAACCCTCGGCATTCTCTTCGGGAAGGCCCATGTAGCGTTCCTGATAGATCGTGTCGTAGAGCTTCTGGTTGGGAACGGCCGCCACCGCCACCGCGGTCTGGTAGAGATCGGGATATTGCAGGATGGCGTTCAGGCTGGAACTGCCGCCGCCGCTCCAGCCCCAGATGCCGACCCGTTGCGGATCGATCTGCGGAATCTGGCGACAGAGTTCCTTGAGAGCGGCCGCCTGGTCGGCCGGCCCCAGCTGACCGATCTTGTGATGGACCGATTTGCGCCAGGCGCGTCCCTTCGGCAGGATCACACCGCGATTGTCGAAACTGGCGACAAAACAGCCCCGCTGGGCCAGCATGGCGTGCCAGAGCCCGGTGTTGCCCAGCCAGGCATCACGCACGGTCTGGCCGTGCGGTTCGCCATAGACGTGGACAAGCAGCGGGTATTTCTGCTTCGGATCGAACTCGGGCGGGGTCATCAACCAGCCGTCGAGTTCGACTCCGTCGGCGATGGGCAGTTTTACAAACCGGGTTCCCGGCAGCCGCAGCGTGGACAGTTTCTGACGCAGACGGGCGTTGTCGGCCAGCGGGCGGACCACCTCATGACTGGGGAGCTTGATGAAATTGAAGGTGGCGGGGGTGAGGAATTGCGACACGCCATGCGTCGCGTACTGGCCCTGCGGCGCGATGCGGTAGGTGTTCCAGCCGGGGGAACCGGCGGGGGTGATCCGTTCGGTCTGCGTGCCATCGAGTTTGGCCCGATAGAGGTAGCGCTGGGTGGCATTGTCGGGCGAGGCGGCGAAGTAGACCCAGCCCCCTTCCTGGTCAAGCGCCTCGACCTGCATCACATCCCAGTCCCCCTGGGTGATGGGGGTGAGCGTGCCATCGAGCCCGGCCCGGTACAGGTGGCGCCACCCCGAGCGTTCGCTCAACCACAGAAACTGCCGCCCCTGATCCAGCCAGCGGATCGGGTTGTCGTTTTCGATCCAGGCATCGTCCCGTTCGACCAGCACCACCCGGGCCCGCGCCGTTTCGAAACTGGCGAGGTACACCGTGTTGGTGTTCTGGACCCGATTCATCTGCTGAATGAGCAGACCGGTCGAGTTGGGGGTCCACTCCATCCGGGGGATGTAGTGATTGCGGGGATCACCCGGCAGATCGATCCAACGGGTTTCTCCTCCGGACACCGGAACAATCCCCACGCGGGTTGCCGAGTTCTGTTCGCCCACCTTGGGATAGGGAATGGTGATGACCCGGGGATAATTTCCCTGGGTGTTGTCGATGAGTGACATCTCGCGCACGCCGTCGAGATGGAATTGCCAGTAGGCGATCGAGCGTCCGTCGGGACTGAACCGGAAAGCATCGCGGATTTCCAATTCTTCTTCATTCACCCAGTCGGCAGTGCCGTTGATGACGCGGGCCGAACCATCGGTCGTGAGCGGGGTGATGGCCCCGGTCTCGACCGACTCAACGTAAATGTTGTTGTCGCGCACGTAGGCGACCCGGCTGCCATCGGGCGAAAACCGGGCGAACATGAGCGAGGCGGGGGCCGCATCTCCCCCCAGCCGGCGCAGCTTCCGCGAATCGAGATCGAGCACCCAGTAATCTCCGCGAGTGTTTTCGCGCCAGACCCGGCGGGTGTTCGTGAACAGCAGCAGGCGCCGTTCGTTGGCGGAGAACCGGAAGAGGGATCCGGCGAGCGAATTGTTTCCTTCGCCTGTCAGAAACAGGCTGGCGGAGGCGATGACCTCGGCGGCGTCGGTGGCACAATCGCGGCGGACCAGATCTTGTCCGGGGGTGTCGGGAGTGGCGGGCTTCTCCCAGGTGAAGTAGGCGGCCGACCGTTCGCTCCAGAACGGGGTACGGGCCCCCTGCTCGCCGAATTCCCCCTTCTCGTACAGGCGTTCGAGCGAGAGCCAGGGGCTGCCCGCCGGTTCGGCCTCGGGCTTTTTCGGTGGTTCCTCCGCCTGCGGTTTCGGCGTCCCATCACTGCGGGCGATGGCCTGGGCGCGAATGGCTTTCTGGGCCGCCGCCAGCCGTTCGGGCCAGGCGAACTTCGGGGCGCGGGCCGGGTCATAGCCGGCGAGATGATCCTGCAGGCGGGTGACCGCCTTGCTGTACCGCCAGTCGCGGTCGCCAAACACCTCTTCGCACAGGGCGGCCAGACCGGGGTCGTACTCGCGCAGTTCCTGCCGGGTGTTCACATGGTTGTGGTCATGGTCGTTCTCGCGATTGTCGTCGAACCACGACTGGGCCCCCTCGGCGAAATACTCGGCCGAATTGACCGAGGCATACTTCCCCTTCCAGAGCCCCTTGTCGAGAGCGGCGCGCCAGGTCTCGCGCAGGCGGCGGTCGAAGGTGGGATCGAGCTGGTTCAGGGCCCGCAGGTGGATGGTATGGGCGAACTCGTGCAGCAGGAGCGACTCTTTGGCGTAGGGGTCACCCGCATAGCCCAACAGGTTTTCTTCGCCGCACGAGCAGCAGGGATCGGTGGCACTGCCGCCGGTCCCGCGGGCCCGGGCATCCCAATAGTCTTTGGGAGAGAGCGACTCGAATCCCGGCACCGGTCCCAATTTGGCGAAATCGGGCAGGTCGGTGGTGAATTCGCTGTGGGCGATCACACACATCCGCGAGCCGGTCGCGGCCAGCGCCTTCAGGATCTCGGGACGATGGCCAACCATCTGCCGCACGAGGAAGGCGGCTTCGCGCAGGGCGTAGTCATTCACCTGTGCCGAGGCGACGATGGGATAGCCTTCGACGTCGATGTAGCGGGTGTAGAACGGGGGAAGCCGCAGCCCCTCGGGAGGGGTGCTGACGGCGGGCAGATTTGCCCCGTCGGCCGCCTGTCCCCAGGCCACCCCCAGCCCGCTTCCCGATACATGGTCCCATCCCAGACCGAGGCCGACCAAGAGGACCAGTCCCCGCACACAACGCAACCACCAATCTGCCACAGCCATCACCATCCGGGGCGAACGCCCCTGTCGAACCAACCGGCAGCCCCACCAGGCGGAATTGCCCGGTACCAGAACGGTGCAGGGGACGCTCTGAGTCGACCCACCCCTCAGGCAATCCCCCACAGACACTCCCTTGATGGTAACAGCTTGCGACTCAAGGGCCAGCCACGGGGCGGTACTGTGACCTTCCCCGTGGGCGACGCTGAGGAACGAGTGGTTCTGCCGATTGGGGGTGGGTTAGACTGACGGTGGTCGGCCGGAATGATTCGACCGGCGACCGAGACCGGCGGCCGTTTCAGGCAGGGGTGGTGACGGGTGGACGAGCACGGACGGGCAGTGGTGATCTGGAATCCGCACTCGGGCAAACGCCGGGGGAGAGCGAGGCTCGCCCGGCTGCGCGAACGACTGGGATCTGAGGCGGAGTTCTGGGAAACCACCGGTCCTGGGGATGCCGAGCGCCTGGCCCGCGAAGCGGCCCTGGCGGGGGTCTCGCGCGTCTACGCCAGTGGCGGCGATGGGACCGTGCATGAAGTCGCCAATGGCCTGCTTTCGGCCAGGGGGGATCTGGCCAGTCTGGCCAATTCCCTGGGGGATGATGACAGTTCGAACTCTGCCAAATCGATCGTTGGCACCTCGGTGACCCTCCCACGTGAGCCGATGGCGGAGCGTCGTGCGGCGGGACATCAGCCCGCGCTGATGGTTGTTCCAGTCGGTTCCGCGAATGACTACGCCCACAGTCTGCGGGCGGAAGCACGGGCGGCCGATCGTTCGCCCGGTGAGTTGCGGCCGGTCGACGTGGGGCAGATCACGACAACCTCGGGAAAGAGTCGCTTTTTTCTGGCGGGTGTGGGGGTGGGGCTGAATGGCATGGTGACGGAAGAGTCCCGCCGCATTCACCACCTGCAGGGGGTGCTGCTCTACGGTCTTGCGACCGCCCGGGCGCTGTGGAAACTCGACCGGGCTCCCGAGATGGCGGTGCAGCTCAACGGCGGGGTGCCGTTGGTGGGCCCGACGATGATGCTGAGCGTGCTGCTCTCGCAGCGGGAGGGAAACTTCCTGTTGGCCCCCCAGGCCCGCCTCGACGATGGGTGGTTTGACGTGGTGCATGCCTCCCTCACTTCGCGCTGGGAGGCGTTGCGGCTGTTACCCCGCATCGCGCTCCGCGGTCTGCCGCTGGTCTATCCCGGCCTGACCCGCAGCCTGTGCCAGCGGGTGCGGGTGTCGGCCCCCGAGCCGCTGGTGGCCCATGCCGACGGCGAACTCTTCTGTGTGTCGACCGCGGGAGTGACCGAGCTGGAGATCGGGATTCTGCCCGGCCAACTGCAGGTCGGCCTGTGGGAGGAATGACGGAGGGGTGCCTGTGGAAGACTGTGATTTGGCGGCTGGCCGACGTTACAGATTGCCTGGCCCGCAGACTCTTCGGGTTGGGAAAGGTCTGGTTCCGAGGCATGTCGTGCGTGCTGACCAAGCAGTCAGAGTGTCGCCCGCAGTTGGGTTTCGTTTGCCTCATGCCGTGCGAAATTCGCGGACGAAATCAACAGACAACCCAATTTGCGCTGCGAGTCGGGGAAATCTCCCCGCCGCCACCTTCCCGCCCGGTCCCGGGCGACTGGGGAACTGCATGCCTCTGAACGAGACTTCCGAGAATCTCTCGTCCGTGAACTCCGACGAGCCGACTTCGGCCTCGCCCCAGGCGGGGCTGGTGCTCGAGATCTCCCGCGGACGAACCCGCTTCCCCCAGCGGCCGGTGAACGGTCCGCGATTTCTGATTGGCTCGGCCATCACCTGCGACCTGCGGCTGGGGGGGGTCGACATTCCCGCCGTCCACACATTGATTGTGCATTCGGACGAGGGTTATGAACTGGAGACCCTGGTCGGGGATCCACCCCTCAAGGTCAATGGGGAGACCGTTCAGCACACCTGGCTGCGGGATGGTGACCGGATTGAGATTGGAACCATCGAGTTGACCGCCCGGATGGTTTCGGAGTCACAGTTTGTGCCCACAGATGCTTCCGCCGACCGTCCCGCGCTGGAGCAGATGACGACGGCCGAACTGGTCGACTACATCGAGCACGAGCAAGACCAACTGGCGCGGCACGAACTTTCCCGGCATGCGGGGGCGGCGGCCCTGCTGCAGGAGGTGCGCCGTCTGGCGACCCAACCCGGCTCGACCAAATCGCTGCCGGGCCGGCGGATCGACCATTCCGAAGCGGGCATTCCTCGTCCGCATGCCACACCTCGCGTCCCCGTGACGGAGGCCAACCCGGCAGTGCCGGATTCCGCGGATGTGAAGGCGCTGGGGGAACAGATGGCGGCGCTCTCGCACGAGCTGCGGTTGACGCTGGAGGCGGCCGGTCAGCGGGAGGGGCAGTATGCCCAGTCGCTGGCCGATCTGCTGCTGGTGCAACAGAGACTCGCGCGGCAGTTGGCCGATGTCACCGACACGGTCGAGCAGCTCCGTCAAACCCAGGAGACGCGGGGTTATGACGCCCCCCGCCCGCGGGTGAGTGCCTGAGCCGCGCCGTCCGCAACACACGGGCTGTTCGCACCGCACGGCCGGTTGTGGCCCTGGCAACTGTGGCCCTGGCAACTGTGGCCCAGGCAACGCGAAGGGATTCAGGGCGTGGGTGAGTGGGTTCCCGCCTCAAGTACGTAGAGTGCCGAGTCGGCGCGGAGATTCGCTCCCCACGCATGCTCCATGGCGCGACCGGCGATGAGGGGGATCTCGCGAACAATCCGCCCACCCACCACCTCGATCAGATCGCGGAAGTCGGTCATCGACATGAAGTGCAGGTTGGGGGTCTCGTACCACTGGTATGGCAGGGTTCCGGTACGGGGAGCCCGACCATTGAGCAACAGGTCGAGACGCACCCGCCAGTGTCCGAAGTTGGGGACCACCACCAGCGATTGCCGGGCCACCCGCAGCATCTCGGTGACCAACAATCGGGGATGCCGCACCTGCTGCAGCGTCTGGCTGAGGACCACGAAGTCGAACGACTGGTTGGGAAAGCCCTGGAGGCCGCGGTCGAGGTCGGCACACAGCACCGGCACCCCCAGCGACATGGCCTGCAGCATCGCTTGCCGGTCGAGTTCGATTCCCTGGATTGAGGCTCCATGGGTGTCACGCAGCTTGGCCAGCAGGCGGCCATTGCCGCACCCCAGATCGAGCACACGGCTGCCGGCGGGAATCTGGGCCACGATGGTGGCGTCGGTCAGCTGCGCGAGTGGATCGGGCAGACAGTACCGACGATCGTGACGTTCGGCCAGGCGCTGAGACATGACGGCGGGAAAGAACCAGGGCGAATGGGGACTGACGGGGATTGACCACCGTCTCTCTGGGGTTTGGTTTACGAGGTAGACCGCCGGGCGGCCAACAGCGTCTGTTCGAGGAACGGGGACAACAACTCGGCCAGCGGATCGACTTCCAGCAGGAACGAATCGTGGCCGTAGGGGCTGGTCAACTCGACAAACGAGACATGGCGGCGGGCCGCCACGAGAGCGTTCACCAGTTCGAGGCTCTGGGAGGTGGTGAAGAGCCAGTCGGTGGTGTACGAGGTGATCAGGAAGCGGGCCTCGGTCTGGGAGAGGGCGCGCTCGATGCTGCCGTGGGCACCAGCCAGGTCGAAGTAGTCCATCGCCCGGGTGAGGTAGAGGTAGCTGTTCGCATCGAACCGCTCGACAAACCGGCTTCCCTGGTAATGCAGGTAGCTTTCGACCTGGAATTCGGTCTCGTGCATGAGCTCGTAGGCCAGTTGCTGGGCATTCTGAAGCCGGCGTCCGAACTTTGCCTCGATCGAGTTTTCGGAGAGATATGTGATGTGGGCCACCATCCGGGCCAGCGCGAGCCCGAGGTTGGGACCGCTGGGCTGGTCGTAGTAATCGCCGTTGGCAAAATTGGGATCGGTGACGATGGCCCGCCGGCCGACGCAATTGAAGGCAATTCCCTGGGCCGAGAGTTGCGCGGCTGAGGCGAGACAGACCGCCGCCCGCAACTGCTGCGGAAAACGGGCCGCCCAATCGAGCACCTGCATCCCCCCCAGGCTGCCGCCGACGACCGCCAGGAGGCGATCAATGCCCAGGTGCCGCACCAGTTGCGAGTGCACCTGCACCATGTCTCCCACGGTAAGAAACGGGAACCGCAGTCCGTAAGGACGACCGGTCTGGGGGTCGATGGAGCCCGGCCCCGTGGTCCCCTGGCAGCCCCCCAGCACATTCGCGCAGATCACGAAGTACCGGTTGGTGTCGAGCCCCTTGCCAGGGCCGACGAGTTCATCCCACCAGCCCGCCTTGCGGTCGTCGGCCCGTCGCCGCCCCGCGACGTGGGCATCTCCCGTGAGGGCGTGGCAGACGAAAATCGCATTGTCCCGCTGGGGAGAAAGTTCTCCGTAGGTCTCATACGCCACCCGCACGGGGCCCAGGGTCGCCCCATTCGCCAGCACCAGCTGGTGGGGAGCCGCACACAGGTAGGTGTGCTCGGTCTGGACAATGCCGACCGAGGGGGCGCCATCGCGGGAGTTGTCCACCAATTCTTCCTCGGCGGCCGAGCCTGAGGAAGCCGGTGGCGAATCGGGAGAGGTCACGATGAGAACGGGAAGCCTGAAGGAAACCGGGCGCGACGGGCAAAACCAGCCGGTCGCAGTCTACACCAGTTCGAGGAACTGCGATACCCGCCGCTCGACCACATCGAGACTGCGATTCCAGAAGTCGGGAGCCGCGAGGTCGTACCCAAACGTCGACTTCACCGCGTCTTCCGTCTCCTGGCAGCCGGTGGCGATCAACAGATCGCGGTACCGCTGCGGGAACGAGGCTCCCAGTTCAGGAGCGAGGGCGAACAGCCCCGTCGACA
>Ga0315901_10007048_pt1 | contig 13348 bp, 15 predicted proteins | sample LakEriMetagenome_10_FD_203761 | JGI IMG/M metagenome (GOLD analysis project Ga0315901, IMG submission 203761) | Freshwater fungal communities from buoy surface, Lake Erie, Ohio, United States - Buoy 2 MA116 | ecosystem: Environmental > Aquatic > Freshwater > Lake | place: USA: Lake Erie, Ohio... | reverse complement strand
GTTTGACAGTCGCTCGTTGCTTTCCTGAGCGTTGCATAGTTTGACATCGTTGCACAAGCCGTGGGAATCACGGAATTAAGCAACGCACTAAGCATCGACAAGTCGGTCGTCTCCCGGCTCGTCAAGAAAGGCATGCCCACGACCAGCGTGGACGCCGCCCAGGCATGGCGTGAGACGAACGCACCGCCCCGCGCCAAGCGTGGGCAACGCGGCACGCCACCGCCTGCGCCGAAGGTCGCCGAACCTACTATCTCGGAAAAACTCAAAAGTTCCGCAATAGTAGGCGATCCAAACCCGCCGGCATCGTTAAACGATACTCCACCGCCGCCACCGCCTGTTTACGACAGCACACCCGAACCAGACGACGAAGACAACACGCCCCGCCAATCCCTCCGCCGCGCCCGCCTTGCCGAGAAGGTCGGCTACAACGAACTCGTCATCTGCAAGCGCAACGGCGGATCGGTCGAAGACATTCGCAAGGCAAACCAAATCTATATCGCCAGCCGGAACAACCGCATCAAGGCCGAGAAGGATTTCAAAGACTGGCAACGCCAGGAAGCCATCACCCTCTTCTATGACGAAGCGCGCGACATCACGAGCCGCCCGCACATCACCGCCAAGCAGCTCCTCGAAGTCATGCCCAAGACCCTCGCCACCCGGCTGCACGGCCAACCGCAGAAAACCATCGAAGCCACCCTTGCCGAGTGGGCCGACAACCTCACGACCATTATCCGAAAAGCAATATGACAGATTTTGACCTAAGTGCAGATTTTGAAGCCTCCGAGATTACGATAAACGAAGACATAACCACAGCGCCGATTCAAAATCCAGAACCCGGCGGAATGTTTGCCCTATCGAAAAACCATTTCCTTCAGCAATTTCACGCAGCCAAAGCAAAAGACAAATCCGCCCGCCGTGGCGTCAAAAGATTCATCAAGCCAGAAAACGCGCAATGCCTCGCTCCCTATTTACCAGACCCCGGAGACACCACGCACGCCATAGTGCGCGGCGACTTTGTTCTGGCTGAAATCATTCCAGTCATCCTTAAAAAGAAAACGGCAGAAACCATCGCAATCGCCACCCTCGGCATGTCTGAAAAAAACGCCGAAATGTTGGCCGGACTTCACGCCCGCGGACAGGTTCAAAATCTTCAAATCGTGGTCAGCCACTATTTTGCCAGCGTGGATGCCACCAGCACATTCGCAAAGGTCTGTCAGATTCTTGGACCGCACGCGCCCGCTGTTACGCGTAACCACGCAAAGGTAATCATCATTATTCAGCCTCCAAATTTCTACACGGTCGCAGGATCAGCCAACCTCCGATCAAGCGATAACATCGAGCAATTTGCAATCTGGAACGACCCCGAAGTTGCCGACTTTCACCTGAACTGGATGAAAGAACTCATCAAAAACAAGCCATGACCATCGAACACCTCAAAACCTCCGACCTCATCCCCTACGCGCGCAACGCGAAAAAGCACGACGCCAGCCAAGTCGCCAAGCTCGCCGGGAGCATCCGCGAGTTCGGCTTCACCAACCCCGTCCTCATCGACAAAGACAACGGCATCATCGCCGGTCACGGGCGCGTGCTCGCCGCTCAATCCCTCGCCCTCGAGACCGTCCCCTGCATCCGCCTCGGCCACCTCACCGACACGCAGCGCCGCGCCTACATCCTCGCCGACAACCGCCTCGCCGAGATCGGCGGCGGGTGGGATGAGGAAATGCTCAAGCTCGAGCTGGCGGATCTTGCGGCCTTGGGGGTCGACTCAACGGAAATCGGGTTCTCACCAGGAGACCTTTCCAATCTTGATATTGAAATCGATGACGAAAAGCCTGTTGACGCTGAACCAAAGATAGACCTTGCCGCAGAACTCTGTGCCAAGTGGGGAACAAAGCTCGGTCAGCTTTGGGAGCTTGGGAACCACCGGATTATTTGCGGTGACTCCACAGATAAAAAAACCGTCCACACCCTTCTCAACGGTGACAAGCCACACCTCATGGTCACCGACCCGCCATACGGAGTCGAATACGATGCAAGCTGGCGAGAGGAGGCGGGCATCGGAGAAAGCGCACAAGGAAAGGTCCTTAATGATGACCGCGCAGATTGGCAGCCGGCATGGGACTTGTTCCCCGGAGCCGTTGCTTACATTTGGCATGCTGGAGGATCTTTCACGCCAATCGTTGCAGATAGTTTGATTGCATCAGATTTCGTTCTTCGAAATCTAATAATTTGGGCAAAAGACCGTCTCGTTATTTCACGCGGCAACTACCACCATCAACATGAGCCGTGCTGGTATGCGGTGAGAAAAGGACAAAACGCCAAGTTCACGGAGGACCGAACCCAGACCACGCTCTTCAAAAACATTCAAGATGTCACCCGCCAAGGGGAGCTTGTATTTCTTGCAAAAGACCACGCAAAAAGAGTCTACGCAATCCGAGGGGATAAAAGCACGCTCTGGGATATTCCAAAGCCTACAAAATCCGAAACAGGCCACAGCACGCAAAAGCCCGTTGAGTGCATGGCGCGCCCAATCCGCAACCACGACAGCGAATTTGTCTACGAACCTTTCTCCGGCAGCGGCACAACCATCATTGCCTGCGAGCAACTTGGACGCAAATGCCGCGCGATTGAGTTGAACCCAGGATATGTCGCCGTGGCTCTGCAACGGTGGGCCGACGCCACTGGCAAGATGCCCAAGCGCCTCGCATGACCCCCGCCGCCGAAGCCCTCCGCGAGCACCTCCGCTCGATCTACGCGCCGATTGACCGGCGCACCGTAACCGAGTGGTGCGCTGACGAGGTGATCCTGAGCGAGCGGCAGACGCAGATGCCCGGCAACTTCAGCACCCGCCTCACGCCCTACCTCCGCGAGCCGCTCGAGTGCTTCGGCGATGTCGATGTCTCCGACCTCGTGCTCGTCTTCGGAACGCAGACCGGCAAGACGACGATGGTGCAAGCAGGCACGGCATGGCGCATCGTGAACAAGCCGCAGCCCGTCGTGTGGGTCATGCCCACCGAAGGCCTCGCCCGATCCTTCTCCGAGACGCGGTGGCTCCCGCTATTCGACGACAGCGCCACGCTCGCCGCTCAGAAGCCAGCGGACCGGCACCGATTCAAAAACCTCGAGCAGCATTTTTCGCGGTGCTCGCTCGTCTTCGTCGGCAGCAACTCCCCGGCAAACCTCGCCAGCCGCCCCGCCGGACTCCTGCTCATGGACGAGGTGGACAAATTCGCCCGCGAGACCGACCAAGAAACCTCCGCGCTTTTCCTCGCAGAGAACCGCACCAAGTCCTTCGTCGGCGCGCTTCGCGTCAAGACCAGCACCCCCACCACGCCAGACGGAGCGATCTGGCAGGAATACCAGAAAGGCACGCAGGAAAAATTCATGCTCGCATGTCCGCACTGCCACGAGCGCATCGAGCTTTTGTGGGAACAGGTGAAGTGGGACACCGACGCGAAAGTGGCCGGCAAGTGGAACATGGCTCGAGTCGAAGAATCCGCGCGCTACATTTGCCAGCGGTGCGGAGGCGAGTGGAACGACGGCCAGAAGATCGAAGCCCTCCAAGACGGCAAGTGGCAGGCCACAAACCCCAGCGCCCAACGCGGCTTTCGCAGCTTCCACCTAAACTCCCTCTACGCTCCCTGGCGCAGTTGCACATTCGGCGCGCTCGCCGTGAAATTCCTCCGCGACAAGGACACGCTCAACGGCCTCCAAGATTTCACCAACAGCACGATGGCCATGCCGTGGGAGCAGGTCGAGACCAGCATAGGAGACGCCAACATTCTCAGCCTGCGCGGCGACTACACGCGCGGCACCTGCCCTATCGAGCCAGCGCACATCGTCACCTGCGCCGACATCGGCCAGGACAAACAGCACTGGACCACGGTCGCCTTCGACGCCAACGGCCAGAGCTATGTCCTCGACTACGGCACCACGCTCACCATCGAAGACCTCCTCGCCGACTCGCCCCGCCGCATCTACCGCACGCCCAGCGGGCAGGAGGTCCGCCCCGAGTGCGGCCTCATGGATTCCGGCTTCGCCACCTTCCGCGTTTACACCGCCTGCCAAACCAGCGCCGGATTCTGGCACGCCGCCAAAGGCTCCGGCGCAACCTTCGGCAGCCGCATCGGCCGCACCGTCATCGACGACTTCCCCGGCGTCGTGCTCTACACCTTCGTTGACCACGCCATAAAGACGGAACTTTTCATTGATCGCATCCGCAACGGCAAGCCCCCGCTCGCCATCCCACGCGACACCACCGAGGACTTCCTACGCGGCATGAGCGGCCAGCGCCTCGTCCCCCGCAAGACCGCCACCGGCCAAGAGTTCGTCTGGAAATCCGTCGCGCAAGACCACTACATGGACGCCGTAAAACTCTGCCATGTCGCCTGGCACATCTTGAAAAACTGACCTGTGAAAAAATCACAACTCTGGAAAATATACTGCGCAAAAAATCCCGCATTCGAGCGCGATGGAAATGTTACTTTGTCAACGCGCGGCCTCCGCAAGATGTTCGATCAGACATGGGACTTGGCCATTCACGAAGGCGAAGAGGAGAACGAAGCCCCGCCGGTCACCGACTCAAAAGGCGTTGCAGACCTTATGAAAATCTTCGGCATGTCCTAACCATTTTCGTGGCGTCACGAAAATGGTTTTTTTGTCGGAAAAACACCTACACATTTCCGACAAAACTATCTGCGCCGAGGTATAAAATCGGGCTATTCGCTCACGAGTATACCCCGCACAGCTTAAAATTTACGCTAAAGCTCAAGCGTGCCTTGAGTTTTAAGGCAAAATCTAAACATCCCGCCGACAGATTTGCCAAATTCCGCAAATCCCCCCTCTGCGTCTCCGCGCCTCTGCGGGAGATTCTTCTTTTGACACGCCCCCTCCGGCGTGACCGACCTCGACAAAATCAGCGGCGTTAAAAGTTTCCTCCGCCGCACCAAAACCACAGCGGAACTCGAAGCCCTCGCGCTCTCGACCTTCGCGTCGGCCACCGAGGAAGTCGTCATCACCAGCCTCGGCTCCGAAGGCGCAAGCAGCGCCGGGCAAATCTCGTTCCCGAAGTGGCTCCTCCTCCAAGCCGTCGAAGAACTCCTCTCCGAAGGCACCCACGGCCGCCAGCTCGGCCCCTTCGCCAACTTCGGCGCGGTGACCTCCCCCGTTTGACACGCCGCCGAGGGCAATGCCCTCGAAAATCAAGAAATCAAGTGGATGGGGAGGCACTCGCCCCGGCGCCGGCCGCCCGCGCAAACTAGACGCCAAAGCCGCCGCCTTTGAAGCCGCCGAGCACTCGCCCGCCCGCAGCTTGATTTTCGTCAACACCGTTGACCCCAAGCGCGAAGTCACGCCCCGCACCCGCGAGGAACTCATCCGCAAAGCCCGTTGGCTCTACAACAACATCCCCTCTGTCACCTACATCATTGAGCACATCGCTCAACGCGCCATCGGCCTCGGCATTGTTCCAAAAGCCCGCACCACCGACCCAGCGTGGAACCGCATCGCCGAGCGCCATTTCGAGGATCGCGCTTGTGGAGAAGCCTGGGCGTTCGACGCCAGCGACTCCGTCAATTTCTACTCCGCGCAATCCCTCATCGTCCGACAGGTCGCACTCGATGGCGATGTCTTCGCGCAGAAGCTCGTCACCGGCACCGACGGCGCGCGCTTCCGCTTCATCGGCGGCGAGAGCGTCGGCAATACGCTGAACTCCCCCGACTACGCTTTCGACGGCCTCCTCCTCGACCGCTTCGGCGCGCCCCGCAGCTACCGCGTCATCACCGACCGCACCAATGGGAAATTCGTCGATGTCCCCGCCGATGACATGATGCACATCCGCCATGTCCGCCGCATCGGCCAGCCGCGCGGCGTCTCGTGGCTCCACTCCGCCATCATCCCCGCGCAAGACCAAAGCGAGACAAAAGCCTATGTGAAAGGCGCGTTCAAAGCCGGAAGCCAGATCGGCTATTCCATCACCAGCAACGAAGCCGTGAAGATCGGCCTCGGCGCTGGCAAAATCACCAACGCCGCCGGGGAGGAAATCACCACGGACAACCTTTACAACGGCACGCTTATCCCCCGCCTCAAGCCAGGCGAATCAATTCAAAGTTTCAAAAACGAAATCCCCGGCCCCGCTTTCGAGCCGCTCATGCGCGACTACACCTCGGACATCGCCCGCGCTATCGGCGTGCCGCCCGAGGCCCTCATGCTCCTCGTCGGCCTCGCAGGCACCGAGACCCGCGCCCTCCTCGAGGTCGCGCAGAACTTCCTCGACCGCATTCAGCAGATGGTCATCGATCAATTCTGTTTCCCCGCGTGGAAATACTGGGTGTGGCAGGAAATCCAAGCCGGTCGCCTGCCCTATCCCGGCGATGATTGGTGGCGCGTCGAGTGGGTCACCCCCCGCAAGATCACGGTCGATAATGGGAGAGATGGAAGGTTGTATGCCCAACTCCTCGACTCCGGTTATCTGAGTTGGGAGCGCTACTGCAACATGCACGGCCTCGATGCCGAAGCCGAAGAGGACGACATCCTCGCCTCCTATGTCCGCCGCAAAGCCAAGTGCGAAGCCCTTGGCCTCGACCTCGGCCAAGTCTTCCCCAACCAGCAGTCTCAACTCACCTCAACCCCAATCCCATCATGACCAAATTTTATGCACTGGAAAAATCCAACGACGGCACGGCAACGGTTCACCTCTACGATGAGGTCGGTGCTTTCGGCGCAGGCTCAAAAGAATTCCTCGCAGACCTCGGCAAGCTCGACGGCCAGCACATCCACCTCCGCATCAACTCCCCAGGCGGTTCCGTGGTTGAAGGCACCGCGATTTACAACGCTCTCCGCCGCCACAAAGGCGGCCTGACCGTCCACATCGACGCCCTCGCCGCCTCGATGGCCAGCGTCATCGCCATGGCCGGAGCGCCAGTCTACATCGCCGACAACGCCCTTATGATGATCCACAATCCGTGGACCGTCTCCATGGGCGACAGCGACCAGCTTCGCAAAGAAGCTGACCTTCTCGACAAGCTCAAGAGCACGCTGGTCAACGCCTACACGCGCAAGACCGGCATGGATCAGGAGCAGATCGCCGAGATGATGGACTCCGAGACATGGCTCGATGCTGTCGAAGCCGTCGCCCTCGGCTTCGCCGACGCCATCGAGGAAGGCGTCGCCGCCGCAGCCACCGCCACACCGGAAAGTTTGCGCGCGCGATTTGACAAATTCGCCAAGGGCATGACCGAACCAGTAGTCACCGAAACGCCCGAACAGCCCGAGGTCGTCGAGACCCCCGAGGCCAGCATCGTGAGCGAAAACGCCGAAACTCCCGCGCCCGAAGTCATCGAGACTCCCGTCTCGGAAGAAGTCGTTGAGGAAATCCCCGCCGAGCCAGTCGCCGAGCCACAAGCCAAGGCCAGCGCCGCAGACTCCATCCTCGCCAAATACAACGAACTTTCCGCGAAGCTCGACAGCGCCCTCGCCGAAGCCTCCGCCTACCGGGCGAAGTTCGACGGCGTCACCCAAGACCTCGCCCGCCTCGAGCGTAGCCTCGGCCTCGCTCCCGCCCGCGTCGTCCCTGTCATCGAAAATTCCGCGTCAGAGGCATCCGATCCCGTTGCCGAATATCTGGCCGCAGTCGAGGCCGGCGACCGCAAAGCCGCCTCGCTCCTCTTCGAGAAACACAAAGCCGCCATCTGGCAGCACCGCAATAAAATTTCCAAGGCCTGAGCCAAGGAGAACCCAACCACCAACCCAACACCACCAAAATGCCCAATACATTCGACAGCGCCCTGGTTGCTGACTCCATCGCTCAGCAGACCAAAACCGTCCTCAGCAAGCGCCTCAGCGCGCTCAACCTCTTCGCCTCCGATTTCTCTTCGGATGTTAAGAAGCCAAAAGACACCGTCCATGTGCCAATCGCTTCCGCGACTGCCAGCACCTCGGTGAACCCCACCACCTTCAACAGCATCGGCGGCACGACCCTCGGCAAAGCCACGGTCTCACTCGATCACATATACCAGCCCTTCGGCCTCAGCTACAGCGACCTCCAATCCGCGCACCGCTTGGAGCGCCTCATCCAGATCAACCTCGACGCTATCGCGGACAAAATCTGGACCCTCGCCACGACTCCCGTGACCGTTGCGAACTTCGGCGCGGCCGTTGTTACCTCCGCCCCCTCGAGCGTGAACGCCGCCAGCGGCGACCTCGCCAAGCTCTGGGCCGGAGTCCACAAGAGCGCCCGCAAAGGCCTCGTGGTCTCGCCCGTTGTTTACAGCCAACTCATCCCGACCAGCACCACCGCCCTCAACCTCGGCGACGGAGCTTACGGCTTCGAGAACGGCGTCCACTACGCCACCAGCTTCGGCGGTGAAGCGGGCCTCTACGGCTTCGCATGTTCCCCAGAGGCGCTCGTCATGGCCGCAGCCGTTCCCGCCCTCGCGGATAACGACTACCTCGTCAGCGACTCTGTCACCCTCGATCAGATCGGCCTCTCGATCGCTTACAATGTGTATAGCGACAAGAGCACCCGCTCGCTCATCGCTTCCTTGGAAGTGATGTTCGGTGCAGCCCCGGGCCTCACAGCAGGCACGATGGCCCTGATGGTCGACTAATTCCCGACACCCGACAACACCAGCCCGCAAACGCCTCGCCGGTTCTCACTCCCGGCGGGGCGTTCTGCTTTTTGACACGGCACGAGAAGCGTGTCGCCTGAGCAAAAATCCCGCCTCGAAACCCTCGCCGCCTCCGCGCGCAATTCACTCCTCGGGATTCCGGTAAAATTCCGCGCGCAGGATCTCCGCGCCTGCATCTCCCCCGTCGCCGTCTCCTTTGATCTCGAGTCCGGCGGCCTCCGCCAGGGCGGCGAGTTCGCCGTCCGCTTTCAAGCCAGCGACCTCGAGAGCGCCCCACGCCGTGGCGAATCGATCCACTTCCACGGCCGCAGCTACCTCGTCCAATCCGTCGGCGAATCGCTCAACAACCCCGCCGAATACACCGCCACCGTCAGCCCCGCAGGAGGTGGCCAATGAATTTAGAAGTCGAAACCTCCCTCGCCGCCTGGCTCCGCGGGCAACCCGCCTTTGACGGCATCCCCGTCCACACCGGCCAAAGCTCCGACCCGATCCCAAACGACCAGCCGGTCCTCATCGTCGGAGTCGAGAGCACCGAGGCCATCGTGCGCGGCCTATACAAAGTCACCGCCTCGATCGTCCTCGCCACCCCGAGCGTCGTCGAGGCCGCGCTCGATACCCACGCCGCCCTCGCCGCCTCGCTCAAAACCTCCCTCCTCGCCGCCGACCAACTCGCCGCCTCCTTCCCCGCCCCGCTCACCCTCGCCGGTGCCGACCTCCGCACCTGGAGCGAGAGCCAGCAAGACGGCCGCTGGATCACCACCGCCGCGCTGACCCTCGGCCTCGTCGAGTCCGCGATTTGACACCCGCCCCTCTCCGTAACCCGCAACCAACCTAACCAACCCACTCAATTAAATGGCCAACACACTTTACCGCCACGCTGATTTATCCACCGCAACTTATGGCACACCTGTAGTTGCCGACATGAAGGCACTGAGTTTCACAGTGTCAGAAACCGCTTCTCCAACAGAAATCAAGGATGACCAGGGGTCGGTTCTAGCGGTTGCCATCCCCGAGCCGGTTCAAGAAATCTCTATCTCCGGATATCGCACTGGCAGTTTTAGCGCCACCGTTGGCGATACGCTCGCCATCACGATGCCAGCTTCCGTGACTCTGGGAGCGACCACCATCGTCACCGGCCTCACGACTACTTACGCGGCCGAGCAATTCGAACAGATCGAGATGACGGTCCGCTCTTACAAGACAGTGATGTCCGCCTCCTAATTCCCCAGCCCCTCCCGCCGGGGCAGTCGCCACGCGGCTCCCCGGCTCCCATTTACGAGAAATGAACCCACGACAAATCACCATTTTCACCACGCGAGACCTTAAGCTCGCCACCATACTGGATCGCCTCGGCTTCGACTTTGAGAGCGACACCATCGCCACTCGCATCAAACGCGAGAGCGGCGAGGAATCCACGGTTTTCCATTTCAACTCGGTTCACCCCGAAACCGGACAGCAAGCCGAGGAAATTCTTCGCGTTTTTATCAAGACCAAGCAGGTCATCGATCAGATCACGGAAGCCGTAACGGGCAAAACTCTGGAAGAAGCCAAACCCATATCCCGGCGCTTGTGGAACGCTCACCTGGCAGCGCATCCCGGTTCTCTTGTGCCTGAGTTCACTGCGCTGCTTTTTAACCGCGACGCCCTCCTGACCGTCATCAAATCCATCCCCCGCCAAGTGGTATTCCAGCGCAACGGCAAGACCATTTCCCTGCCAGAAAATGCAAGCCCCGAGGACAAAGCTCGCCTTGCAAAATTCATCTAACCCACAACCCAAACGACACATGAAAAAAACGAAAGAAACCCAAGACCTAGAAACCGACGATGAAGCCCTCCGCGAGGCTGGAATGCGCGAAGGCACGCGCACATCCGGAAAATTCAAGCTCCGCCCCTGCGTCCCTGGAACCATTAGCATAATCCGATCCAACATGCTCGAGAAGCGCGATGAGTTCTGGTTCGTCGCCGCCTTCGCCTTCGTCCACACCGCACCGCTCGAAGATGTCCTCGCCGTGGATTCCGATCCGGTCGCCTTCAACAAAGCCGTCCGCAAATGGCAGATCGAAAACATCGCCGACCTCGAGGAACAGAACGAACTCTCCCGCCTGGTCTCGGCAGCGTGGGATAAGGTGAACGCCAGCGAAACCCGCGCGCAGCACGCCTCCGCGCCAACCGGCTCGAGCGGGGGAAAGTAGCCTCCCCCAACTGGCTTGCATCCTATGTCTACCGCCTCGCCAGCGTCACCGGTTGGGGGTTTCAAGAAATCATGTGGGAGATCCCCTACGCGGCCGGTCTCCAAATCTTGGACGCCGATTCATTCAGCCGCGGCATACCTCGCGTTTATCTGCGCGATGATCCGGCGGCGGTTTTTGACTCCCTACAAGCGATAGAAAGCGTTTTCCAAAAACTCTGATCCCATGGGCAACCCGATCCAAATCGACGACAAAAAGTTTCTTCGCAAAATGAAGAAATACGAAGAGGTCGTCGGCAAGGAGGTCGCCCAACTCGTCCAGAATGCCGGTCGCCTCTGCGCCATCGAGTGCGCCAAATACACCGCCCCGCGCGGCACCGGATCGGATTCCAAAAAGACAGGCGAGAAAAGAGTCACTAAAGACCTGCGCGGGATTTTCACCATCGTGAATCCTTTCTGGTGGGATGAGGTGAACAACATGTCTTACGACGCGCTAATCCATAAAAAGCACGGAGGCGTCTGGGTTACCAAAGATCAGAAAAAAATCTCAGGAGTTGAAGAAGCAAAAGCCTGGCATAAATCCAATCGCTCCGGCGGAAAAACCGACCGACTTGGGCTCATAGATCGGGCGGTCATTCAGCAAAGAGTCTACAAAAAATACCTCGCCGAGACTTTGAAGAAAGTCGGCATCTCAAAAGCCGGGTGGGCAATCGTCGCCGAGCAGTGCAAGGCCGATGTCCGCGAGCCGCTGAAAGGCTTCCCTGCATGGGTAAAGCGCAACATGCCCAAGGCCAGCGGAGTCGTTTCCGAAGCCAAGCGCGACGGCTTTGGCTTCGAGATCAAACTGAACAATAAAGTTGGCTATTCCCGCGACACGCTGGACTCCCAATCCGAATCCTTCGCTGTGAACCTGGCGAAAAAGAAAATGCTTTCGATGATGAATAGAGCCATCCGCTACGAGAAAGCCAAACAAGCCCAGCTTCAATCATGAGCGATGTAACAGTCACACTCGGGGCGAAAGACGAGGGACTTTCTAAGTCCCTTCAATCTATTTCCAAGAATCTTGATGACTTGAAAAACAAGGGAACCGGAGCCTCCAAAGGCTTCGACCTTTCTTTCGGCAAGATCGGCCTCGCGGCCGGTGTGGCCGGTGCCGCCGTGAAAGCTGGCATGATGGCCGTCGAGGGCGCGACCGCCGCCGCCCGCGCGGTGGTGGATGGATTTGGCAAAGCGATCGATCTCGGCGGCAAGCTCACGGACCTTTCCTCCCGCACCGGCGAAACGGCGGGCAGCCTGATGGTGCTCCAGCGCGCGTTTGAAAACTCCGATGTCGGCGCGGATAAGGTCGGTTCCACGATTAACAAGTTGCAGAAATTCATGGCCGAGGCCGCTGCCGGTGGGGCCGAGCAGACCGCCACGATGCAGGCGCTCGGCATCTCGATGAGCGACCTGGCGGGAAAAACTCCCACCGAGCAGCTCCAAGTCTTCGCCCAAAAGATCGCCGGAATTTCCGATCCCGCCCAGCGCGCCCGCGCTTCCATGGAAGTCTTTGGCAAAAGCGGCGGCGAACTCCTCCCTCTCCTCAATAATTTTTCCTCCGAACTGGAAACCGCGAAGGGCCAACTCGGCTCGATGCCTGGCGTGATGGACCGAACGGCCAAGGCGCTCGACGACTTGGGCGACAACTACAAGGCGATCCAGGCGAAAACTATGGAGTTTGCTGCTGGATTCCTCGAGGACGCGCTCCCTGCTCTCAATGCTTTCGTGGCCTCCCTCTCCGGCGTCGATGCCGCAAGTTTCGGCCAAAATCTGATGAAGCAAGTCATGAGCGTGGCGGATTTTCTCATCGGCGCTTTCAAGGCCCCGATGCCCGCCATCGAGGCGATCGGCCTCGGCCTCCTCGCCGGGGTGAAAATCGCGGGCAACAACTACCTCAATTCCCTCATCGACGCGGGCCGGTTCGCCAAGGCGTTTTTCTCATCTGATCTCCCTGGCGTGATCTCCGGCGTGCTCGGCAACACGATTCTCAAAGTCTTTGTGGATGGCGCGAAGGCTTTCATCGATGCGATCCGTAGCGTGATCCGCGCCTTCGAGGATTGGCTCGGCGCGGCGATCAGCAATGTCGTTGATTTTTTCACGCGCAAATTCTCGGGCGTGATGAATGCAGTAGCCAAGGATTTCCAGGCTGCAATGAGCGACCCGATCGGATTCGTGAGCGGCAAGCTCGATAGCGCCCTAACGGCCGTGATGAACAACGGCGGCGACACTTTCAAATCCTCGTTCGACAAAGCCGGTGGCAGCGCGCTCGACAAGATCAGCGCCGGGCTCGGCGCGGCTTCCGAGGAATACGGCAAAAAAATCGTGGATGGCTCGATCCGTGCCACGAATGAGTTCGACAAGCTCGTCGGCACCCTCGGTAAGAGCGATCAGGATTTCTTTGGGGCCAAAGCTACCGCCACGGCCGCCGCCGAGAAATTTGACGAAGTAAAAGCCGCAGGCACCAAGCTCCGCGAGGATTTCGAGAAATCAGCAA
>Ga0315901_10007045_pt1 | contig 13350 bp, 14 predicted proteins | sample LakEriMetagenome_10_FD_203761 | JGI IMG/M metagenome (GOLD analysis project Ga0315901, IMG submission 203761) | Freshwater fungal communities from buoy surface, Lake Erie, Ohio, United States - Buoy 2 MA116 | ecosystem: Environmental > Aquatic > Freshwater > Lake | place: USA: Lake Erie, Ohio... | reverse complement strand
AATTTGAATGGCACCAGTCCATCACTTATACAGAAATCACTACGGATACTTTCATCCATACTCATGTAGAGATTCATGAGCGCTTTGGGAGCGATGACGATCAGCGCTAGTTGAGCTAGTTGAGCTAGTTAAAGTAATTGAGCGAATTGACTCGTGGGAATACCCCCCAGTAGCGCGCCGTTGGGCTAAGTTGTAGAACGTGAATCAGACCATTCGAGCCGAGATGGTGGCTAACGTCTTGGAAGTCTCCGTTGTTGTTGGCGATAAAGTCTCCGTGGGCGAAACCCTGCTTTTGCTCGAATCGATGAAAATGGAAATTCCCGTACTCGCCGAATTCGATGGTGAAGTAGTTGATGTAGGAGTCGTGCCCGGTGATGTCATCCAGGAGGGTGATCCACTAGTGGTGTTGGCCGTTACCAATCAACGGAAAAAATCCACGCCAGATAACCCGGGGAATGGTTGAGGATGAGCCCAGAGCGATTTATTGGAGCGATTGGCCTCTCTCGAATGACCGTGCGCCATGGCGACACAGCGATTGCGCTTGGAAGTGGCGATGTCCCTGTGCTTGGTACCCCAGCGGTGATTGCACTTGCTGAAAATGCCACCATTGCTGCTCTAGCCGAGTTTCTTGAACAGAGTGAGACAACAGTTGGCGTCCGAATAGAGATTGACCATAGCGCAACTGCCAGCGTGGGTGATGAGGTCGTAGCGACAGCGAAAGTCTCCTCGGTGGAGGGCAAGAGAATTATCTTTGATGTGGAATGTCACAGCGGTACACGCCTAGTAGCTCAAGGAACTATCACTCGTGTCCTTGTTGATCGGGTTTCATTTATTGCCCGAGCAGCTGCAGAAGCGCTCACGCGCGGTAATTAACCCTTTCGCCCGTAAATCTCAGCTTTCTTTGCATCTGCAGTAAAACGAAGAGGCCAGTGAATTGATTTCTCAACTCTCTGGCCTCAGGCAACTTTAGTGTCAGTGACAAATCGATAGTTGCGCGATTCCTACTTCGTACTTACTTCTTGGTTGCCCAGAAGATATCGGCAATCTCGTCGATCTTTGCAAGCAACTTCTCGGCAACTGCAACATCATTTGATCCCTTGGTGCCAGCGGCTCCAGCAAGCTTTGTTGCCTCATTAAAGAGTGAGTGCAGATTTGGATACGCCTCGAAGTGATTTGGCTTGAAGTAATCAGTCCAGAGCACCCAGAGATGCTCCTTTACTTGATGTGAACGCTCTTCTTTGATTGCCACGGCACGTGCTTTGAAATCTGGGTCGCTGCTTGCGTTGTACTTTTCCATCGCAGCTTTTACAGATTGCGCTTCAATTTTCGCTTGTGCTGGGTCGTAGACGCCGCATGGTAAATCGCAATGGGCATGGACGGTAATTGTTGGTGTAAAAATATTCTTCATTAAAACTCCTCAGAAAGTGTCATAACTTCTCGATTTCGAGTTAGTTATCGTGAACTCTTTGGTCAGAGCCTACCTCGCGGTTGATTTCAGCGAAATTCGAATGGTGAATTTCGAAACGGGTGGCCATTGGCCGCCACTTCTCGCTACGCTCGCGCGCATGGGCTGGCCATTCTCATCATTTTCAGCGTCATCGTCGCCATCGCCCTCAGCCTCGCCTTCCATAAGAACTGTACTTGTAGAGGGGGAGTCGATGGCGCCCACCTATCACCATGGAGATTGGCTCCTCGTTCGTTTCACTCGACGCGGGGGAATTCCTCGAGGGATAAAAGTTGGACACATCGTGGTGATCGAACGTGAGTTACAACCAGGGGTGCTCTTCATCAAGCGCATCACGGATATCCGGAGCGATTCACCAAATCGCCATTACCCAACCTATTGGGTTGAAGGAGATAACAAGGTGCTCTCACAAGACTCTAGAACATGGGGAGCGATAGCGGGTGAGGAGATTCTCGGTCGAGTTCTCTTTCGGATTCGACGCAGTAATGAATCTGTACGCTAAGTAATGCGCCGCACGAATCGATTGACCTAACGCAATACTCCGGCAAATGATCTACCGATGGAAAGCTCTACCGCTGGAAAGCTTCGAAGATCAGCGCTTTCTGCTCCTCTTCATGGAGATGGTGATTACCTGTTGCTGGCGCTGCAGATGCTAACCGCGACACACGTCGCACCGATCGACCATCAAGTGATTCCATCGAATTAAGTGCAAAGAATGGCCATGCACCTTGGTTCGCTGGCTCATCCTGAACCCACAAGATATTTGCGTTTGGATGCTTTGCTACCTCAGCTTGAATTGCCGCAGCAGGGAATGGATACAACTGTTCAACTCGAACAATTGCAGTGGTGAGCTCATTGAGCTTTGCTCGTTCTGCAACGAGCTCGTGATAGACCTTGCCAGAGCAGAAGATTAAACGCGTTGCATTTGTGACCATTGGGTCTGGAATAACTGTTTGGAATCGACCTGATGTGAAATCTTCCAACTTTGATGCAGCAGCTTTGAGGCGGAGCATCGATTTTGGTTCAAAGACAATCAGTGGTCGACGAGCAGGGTTTGTCATATGCCAGCGAAGCAGGTGGAAGTACGAGGCAGGACTCGATGGTTGTGCCACCGTCATGTTGTTCTCCGCACAGAGCTGAAGGAATCGCTCAATACGTGCCGATGAGTGATCTGGTCCTTGACCTTCGTAACCATGTGGCAAGAGCATCACGACTGAAGAACGTTCACCCCACTTCTGTAGCGCTGAGGAGATGAACTCATCGATGATGGTCTGCGCACCATTGGCAAAATCACCAAACTGTGCTTCCCATAGTACGAGCGCATCATCGCGTTCTACCGAGTAGCCATATTCAAAACCAAGAGCTGCATACTCAGAGAGGAGCGAGTTCACGACAAAGAATTGATTCTCATTAGAGATCAAGCCACGAAGTGGAATCCATTCACTGCCATTATTTCCATCGACAATAACTGCGTGACGTTGGCTGAAAGTACCTCGTCCAACATCTTGACCAGCTAAGCGAATGTGCTTGCCCTCTAATAGCAACGAACCAAAGGCAAGCGCCTCACCCATCGCCCAGTCGATTGTGCCCTCGTTAAGCATCTCAACACGTCGTGAGAGTTGTGGGAGCAGCTTAGGATGAACAGCAAAGCCCTCCGGAATCGCTATTTGGGTAGCAGCGATTGCTCGCGCGACCTCTTCGCTGATTGCGGTAGCTGCTTCTTCTGGCGCAAGAACTTTCTTGGCATCGAGAGTTGGCGCGCTCGCTTCTTTGTTATGGACTGCTGCGAAAATCGCTTCCAGTTGCGTCTGGAAATCTCGGGTGACTTCTTCAGCCTCTTCCATGGTGATGTCACCGCGTCCGACGAGCGCCTCTATATAAAGAGTGCGAGTGGTGCGCTTTGCATCAATAAGTTTGTACATCAACGGCTGGGTAAAGCTCGGCTCATCGCCTTCGTTGTGGCCGCGACGACGGTAACAAATCATGTCGATGACGACATCCTTATTAAAGGCCTGGCGATACTCATAAGCCAAACGGGCAACGCGTACGCACGCCTCTGGATCGTCGCCGTTAACGTGGAAGATTGGTGCTTGCACCATGCGGGCAACATCGGTGGCATACGTTGATGAGCGCGCTGCGCTCGGCGAAGTCGTAAAGCCAACTTGGTTATTGATGACGATATGAATAGTGCCACCAGTTCGGTAGCCGGGAAGTTGCGAGAGATTAAGCGTCTCAGCAACTACTCCTTGGCCAGCGAATGCCGCATCGCCGTGAAGCAGGATTGGCACAACGGAGAATTCATCGCGAATGTTGATCTTGTCTTGCTTGGCGCGGACGATTCCCTCGAGAACCGGATTGACTGCCTCTAAGTGCGATGGATTCGCTGCGAGATAAACCTTTGTCTGCGCACCTGAGTCTGCAGTGAAGACAGATTGCGTACCGAGGTGGTACTTCACATCTCCAGAACCTTGGACTGAATTGTCTTGATAATGGCCCTCGAACTCTTGGAAGATCTGCCCATGTGGTTTTCCAGCGACATTTGCTAAAACATTGAGTCGACCACGGTGGGGCATGCCGATACATACCTCATCGAGTTTCTCTTCTGCTGCTGCAATGAGAATGGCATCGAGAATGGGAATAACGGATTCGCCACCTTCGAGGGAGAAGCGCTTTTGTCCCACGAATTTTGTCTGGAGGAAGGTTTCAAAAGCCTCTGCGCTATTGAGCTTACGTAAGATTCGAAGCTGTTCGTCTCGATCCATCTTTTCAGCTGGGACCTCTAGGCGCGCTTGCATCCACTTTCGCTCAGCTGGGTTGCTCAAATGCATGTACTCAATGCCGATTGTTCGGCAGTATGCGTTGCGCAAGATTCCGAGAATGTCACGCAGCTTCATGAATTGCTTGCCACCAAAGCCGCCAGTGGCGACTTCGCGGTCGAGATCCCACAGCGTTAATCCATGAGTGACGGTGTCGAGATCTGGGTGGATACGTAATTTGAACTCAAGTGGATCAACATCTGCCATGAGATGGCCACGACTGCGGAAAGCGTGGATGAGCTCTTGGACTCGAGCAGTCTTATGGATGTCATCATCTTTGCTGCGATCCAAATCGGTATTCCATCGAATAGGAACATAAGGAATGCGCAGGGCAGTAAAGATTTCGTCGTAGAAACCCTCTGCGCCAAGGAGTAGCTCGTGAATTCGGCGGAGATAATCGCCCGATTGCGCACCTTGGATGATGCGGTGGTCATATGTGCTGGTGAGCGTGACAACTTTGCTCACAGCCATTCGAGCAAGCGTCTCTTCGTTTGTTCCTTGGAACTCGGCGGGGTATTCCATCGATCCAACACCGAGAATCAAGCCCTGCCCCTCCATTAAGCGAGGAACTGAATGGACAGTGCCGATGGTTCCTGGATTGGTGAGCGAGACGGTCGTGCCCGCGAAATCTTCGACAGTGAGTCCGCCAGAGCGGGCCTTCTTAATTAGTGATTCATATGTCTCAAGGAATTGTGCGAAGTCCATTGACTCGCAACCCTTGATGGAAGGCACGAGGAGTTGGCGGGTGCCATCTGATTTCGCAAGGTCGATCGCGATACCGATATTTATATGGTCTGGTCTGCCGATCGCAGGCTTACCTTCAATAGTTGTGTAGTACGCATTCATCTCTGGCATTGCGCGGAGCGCTTTGACCATGGCGTAACCGATGAGGTGTGTAAACGAAACTTTTCCGCCACGTGCACGTTGCATGTGGTTATTGATGACGATGCGATTATCGATTAACAATTTTGCTGGGATTGTGCGGACGCTTGTTGCAGTAGGAACATGAAGCGACGCCTCCATGTTCGTGACCACTCGCGCCGCTGTTCCTCGAAGCGGATCAACTTGTCCTGCCGAAGGAGAGGTGACTACTGGTGCGCTCTTTTGTAACGGCTGCGCAGGAAGTGGATCAGAGGTGCGCGGCGCTTTTGAGATAACAGATTGTGCTTGTGTAGTTGTTACTGCAGGAGTTACTGCAGGAGTTACTGCGGGGGTAGCTGGTGCTGGAGTAGCTGGTGCGCTAGCGGAAGGCACGGATGCGCTCGCCGCGCTTACTCCATTTCCATTTCCAGTTACATGTATCGCACTTGCACTTTTCGGTGCAGGTGGTCGTCCTCCACTTGCTGGAAGGGTGAGGCCAGGTGGTAATTGAAGAGCTTGAGCTCCTTGAACTGGGGACGTTGGAGCAGAGGCCGATGGTGTTTGCGCTGAAGTACTTGCGCCCTGACCTCCGGGCGTATGTGCACCACTAGCGAATAGCGTTTTCCATTGATCATCTACCGAATTCGGATTCGCGAGATATTTTTCGTACATCTCATCGACAAGCCATTCATTGGCGCCAAAATCCCCAGCGAAGTCTGTAGTCGACACTGACTCTCCCAGTACTCGTTTAAGGCAAGGGTATCGAGCATTGGGGGTGGTTATCACCCAGAGCGGTCGCTGGAGAAGGTGAGGTTCCTCAACTTCTCGGTGCGGCGGGCGGGGCCGCCGGTTCGAATACCGGAAAAGCGCTCGCCGCCATTCGCCAGGGGAGGTAGTACCCCAGATTTCGAGGCCTCCAAGTAATCCAGGGCGCGCAGCCGCTCTTCGCGTTGCCTTGGGCGCTCAGGCACTGAAGAGTACGACCATGACCATCCCTGCGGAATCCGGCGCTCTTTCACCCAGCCCTAGCTCGCATGCCAGCACCGAACCCAACAAACACCAGATGCGGGCTCTGGTGACTGGCGGATCACGAGGAATTGGTTTTGAGATTGCTCGAGGATTACACGCACGTGGAATCGACACCACAATTCTTGGCCAGGATAGTGAGCGAGTTGCGAAGGCCGCGCAAGAGTTAGGTGTATCGAGTATCTATTGCGATGTTCGTGACTATAAGAAATTGCAATTACATAACGAAGCCGTTGCACCTTTCGACATACTCGTGCTCTCGCATGGCGTCATGTCCGAGAAGATGTCAAAAACTATGCGCGCATCGAAAGACGATTGGGATCGCACGCTCGACATCAATCTCACCGGCGTATTTAATGTCGTGAATATCTTTGGTCAACACTTAGTCGAGAAACGAAATGGTCGTGTAATCGTGTTAAGCGCATGTCTTGGTCGAATGTCTGGTCCGGGAAGCGCTGGCGGTCTAGCGCCGTATCGAATCAGCAAAGCAGGAGTGAATTCATTCGTTAGAAACCTGGCCCATGAAACAGGACTTGGTTCGCGTGGGGTACTCGTTGATGCGATATGCCCTAATCACTCAAAGACCGACATGGGCGGTCCTGATGCGCCACGCACTGCAGCAGAAGGGGCCGAAACTGCAATTTGGTTAGCAACGCGAAGCTTTACTCAGGGCGTAGACCAAACAGGTTTACTTTGGGAAGATAGAGAAGTTGTGCCATGGTGAGAGGGGTATTGGTGAAAGTAACAAATGTAACTAACTTACGCAGACTTACCTCCTCCATTGTTGCTGGCGAAGCGATACTTCTTTTCTTCCTTGCCTTTTTCTTAATTGTTGAATCATTCATCTCGGAAGCGAAGAATTTCGATGCCCTCATCGCGGAGATTTGCTTTGCAATTCTTGGTGGTGTGGGTCTGCTCTTGGCAGCTAGAGGAATTAGGCGTGGGAAGCGATACGGGAATTCTCCATCGCTATTAGCAAATCTCATCGCCTTGGCTGTTGCTTATTACATTTTTGAGGGTGGTTGGCCAGGAATTGCACTCTTACTTGGATTCTTTGCCTTACTTGCTATTGCTGGAATACTCATGATCACGGCGCAGTTGTCGAAGCCAACAGAAGATTAAAGAGTGAAGTGTAGATAGTGAAATGAAACCCGTTTTGTACACAATAGAGTGCATCACTGCATCCTTACTTGTGAGTTAGCGTTCGTACTTTGAAAAGAAAGAAGATTCTTGCGGAGCTTGTAAGTCACGATGGATTACATGATTCACTAACTGGACTCCTTGCTCTACCGGCATTTATCGATAGTGCCACCAGGATTATTTCATCAACAATGCGCAGCAAAGGATTATTGAATATTTTCCTAGTTTCACTACTTAACACTGACCAATCCCACATTCGGCAATTAGCTGTCACTAGCCAGCGAGCACTCTCCGATATGCAGGAGAGTGACATTAATGAATTGGCGGCCCGAATGGTAACGGGCGCTGGGATTATGAAGCGGGAGATTCGAGAGGCCGATTTGGTCTGCAGGTATACATTCACAGATTTCATTCTTCTCAACATAGGTGATTACGAAGTGATAGCAAGAAAAATCCACAGCATCGGTGAACAGATCACTTCATCTGTTGTTGGTACCACGATTGATTGTGCTTTCGAGGAGGAAGAAAACCTCAGCGCGCAAAACACCTTACTCTCGGCAATTGCGACCGTGGAGGCGCTCCAAGTAGCACGCTTTTCGCCGTAAAGACGGTGGAGTACTCCACAAGCACATTTAATCCGAAACACTCCACAAGCACATTTAATCCACACTCCATTCTGCGCTCGTGGTTGCAGATCTACCGTGCTAGATATTTATCAAGTGGAGAATCCAATTGATGGAAGATTGCTGGATGAGCGGCACAAGGATGCGCACACTGGCGAGAAAAATTCCACAAATCAAAGTGCGCTTTTCAATTTTGGTTCAGAAACGATTTTCCATTACGGCAAACTGCAGCCGTTTTTGGATGATGAGTCAATAGAAGAAATATGGATCAACTCTCCAAATCGAATATTTTTAGCACGTAAGGGAGTTTCACAACTTGCGCCTGTCATAATATCCGCGCAAGAGATTAGAGATATTACTGAACGAATGCTTGCATGGAGTGGTCGAAGAGTCGATCTTTCGCAACCATTTGTGGATGCTAGGTTGCCGAACGGTGCGCGACTTCATGTCGTCATTCCCGACATCACAGCTGAATACTGGGCACTAAATATCAGAAAAAAAGTACTTCCTGCATTTTCTCTTCAAGATCTCATCACAGCAGAATCGGTGAGTGATGCAGTTGCAGAAGTGCTCGAACACTTGGTAAGTGAAAATATTAATTTTTTGGTGAGTGGAGCTACGCACGCCGGAAAGACAACTGTACTTAATTCACTATTGGGTTCCCTGCCGACAGGAAGTCGACTCATCACACTTGAAGAGGTCTTTGAGTTAACACCACGAGTAGCAGACCACGTTGCTTTACAGATTAGGCAAGTAAATCTGGAGGGGACAGGTGAGGTTTCACTCCGGACGTTGGTGCGCGAGTCCCTGAGAATGCGCCCCAGCCACTTAGTGATTGGCGAAGTCAGGGGAGCAGAAGCGCTGGACCTTCTATTAGCTCTCAACTCGGGAATTCCTGGGATGGCCAGTATTCATGCTAATTCTGCTAACGACGCGTTGCGGAAAATTTCTACACTTGCTTTATTGGCTGGGCCGAACATCGTTCGAGAGTTCGCATTAGAAGCAGTTAGGGAAAATATCGATGTTGTTATTCATTGTAAACAATCTCATGATGGAGTACGAAGAATCGTTGATATTGCAGTAGTTCGCAAGTCGTCAATAAATCATCTCACTGCTGAATCTCTACTATTTTGGGATGGCCGGAGATATCTTCCTGGAGAAATAGATTTTGATAGTGTCGCTAAACTTCAAAACGTAAGAGAATTTTTGCTCAGGAAAACAAGTAGTTTACGGATGGACAATGACAGAAAGCACTTGTCAGAATTATGAGCAAGATTGAGCTACTGCTATTTGCCGGTTATGCATTGGGGATTGTTCTCTTCACTACAAACGAGACAAATTTCAGATCTTTGATGTCCAAGAATAAGAAGCACGATTTCTTAATAATCGTAACCAAAACCATCACTACTTTTTTGGTCGCTTACCTGCTCTTCTTCTTTGTCACTCATAGCGTTTCAATTTCGTTACCTTTGGCTCTCTTATCGAGCTATCTCCCTCAATTGCATAGAAAGATAAGAAAGAGAAGAAGAAATTCGAAGAAAGAGTTGGCCACTAGTAATTGATCAATTAGCCAGCGCCACCCATTCTGGCGTACCGCTGCATAAAGCATTGAACCAGATGCAAGAGCGCGGACCGGTCCCGCTCGCGCCCATTTTTTTCGCCTTCTCAGATTCATTTCGCAAGGAAGGCAGTCTTGAAAAAGGGTTGATGAGTTTCGTGGAATGCGCTCACGCCCGGTCGTCGAAAGGGTACGACGAAATCGCAGTGAAGATTAAGTCAACAATACTTATTGCCAGAGAGTCTGGAGGACTAGAGGTCGGCCCGATTCTCCGAAACTTGAGCGCATTTCTTCGCCAAAGAGAGCGAACTGTAAACGAAATTCACATTAAGCAAGAATGGATCAAAAACGGCGCCGCGCTAGCATCGATGGCTCCTTGGTTGCTGCTCATTCTTTTATCCTTCAATTCGAAAACCAAGGAATCCTTTGGAACTCACGGAGGTCAAGTTGTGCTCCTGATCGGTCTAGCTCTTACGCTCTCGGCATATCACTGGATCTATCGAATTTCCGATTCTGTCTCTAACACTCGAACCCGATGAACTTGCAATTTTCTTTGCTTTATAGATGTTCATTCCTCACACTTGCAGCAATTGGTTTGGTACTAATACTTAAGAAATCTCAACTGCATCATGGCAAAACTGGCAATAGTTGGGCAGCGTTACCGCAAAAGAAAAAATTTAACGAATGGGTTACGAGCATTACGCTACTCTCTGGGATTAGTCGAAGAGAATTACTAATCGAATTTGTTGGTAAGTTTTCATTAGTTCCATTACTAGCGTTTTTACTGCGCAGTCTTTTTGATCTCTCGCTTATTCAATGTTTAGTGCTAGCTATCATTAGTTTTGCAATCCTGATTCGCCAGGAAATCTCTAGGCGAAGTAAAATCATTAAGAAATACAGAGAGTGGATTGAATCTGAATTCTCGGGTTTTGCTGAGACTATTGCATTAGCCGTTAATTCAGGGCTAACTTTTATGGTCGCACTCACGAGAGCGATAGATGACTCGCTTAACCAGAGTTTTTCTGAGACTGCAGATAGCTTTCTACGCAAGCTCGTGCGTGCAGCTATAGGTAAAAGAACCAATCCGGCTATTAGGTTGACCCCACTGCAGCGCGAATTGCAATTGATCCGGATGCAAATTTTGGAGGGAAGGACAATTTCAGACGTATTAGATGAATTCTCGCGCCGGATCAACTCACAGATAATTTCAGATTTCGTCGATGCCATTGTCCTCTCGTTGGGGCGTGGAACTCCAATCTCTACGCTGATAACAGATCATGCCAATTCGATCCGCGAATCAGAACATCGGACTATCCTCGAAAGGGCCAGTAAAGCGGAAATCAAGATGATGGTTCCAGTTGTATTTCTACTCTTGCCGATATCAGTTCTCTTCGCCCTATGGCCAAGTTTTCAACAATTGCAACAAATGGTGGTGCTCTCCTAACTGGTGTTGACTCACAGCGCATGTCAAATGAGTCTGCCCTGGAGTATGTATTCAAAAGGTGCACAGGGACCCGTCATTTAAGAAAAGGAGCACGCATTGCTATTTCTAAGAAATGCATCGATTAAATATGGTGTCGAATTAAGTTTTTTGATTAGTACACTATTTCAGGCCCCTTGGCGGATATTAGAAAAATACCAAAGTGCTCGAAACGCTTCAGGCGGTGGTGGGGAACGAGGTGATGTACCGGGTTGGGTGTTAGTAGTGCTGATGACTGCTGGCCTTGTGACTGGCATTTGGACCGTTGCAGCGCCTCGACTTAATCTGATCTTGAGGAATTCTCTGGATTCCATGAATGCAATCCGATAGTTCCCGCATAAACAATGATGGGGAATGTGCCTGGGAGAGAACGTGGATCGGTGGACTCCTTTTTAGTGTTAACCCCAATTGTGCTAACCATGATCTTGGTTTTTACCCTGTTTGAATATGGAGGTTCAGTCAACTCCCTTACCAATCATGCAACGTTGGTAGGTCGACAGTTAGCAAGATATCCCGATTCAATGAATCTCGACGATTTAACCGAGAAAGTTCTTGCTAAGCAAGAGATAGATGTAAGTGATTTTCATGTCATGCGAATAACTCTAGGTAGGCGCACGTTCATTCAACTTACCCTGATTGGAAGAAAATTCGATTTCGGAGGTTACGTACTAGCCCCGGCGGGAAAGAGTCTCACGCTTGTGAGCTCTTGGAGTTGATTGCTATCCGTGCGGAGGAGGGGAGCGCTGTAGTCGAATTCATCTCATTGATGTTTCTTTTGCTTTTACCCATAGTGACCTATTTTTCATTACATACAGTAGAGAGCACTGAACAGTTTCGAGAAGATCGAATACTTAGAGAAGTTGTTGAAATTATTCGTGCTGGAGGGGATTTCCAAGAATCAGTTAATCTCGCGGAGCGATTTCTTTCTCTTCAAGGATCAAGTAGCAGACTGTTAATTTCTTGCTTGTCTGGAGCTTGCCCACATCGAGAGAGCATTATGAAAATTGAATTGAGAAACTCCGGAGGTTCAATGGAACGTATAGTAAGAGGAGGAAAGTGGCAGTAAGAGCTTTCGTTAATCAACTATGAACGGAATTAGCGCACTGCATAGAATCAGTTTAAAGGTGAGATTTTATTTGCAGAACGGAATTAGCGCGCTCCATAGAATCAGTTTAAAGGTGAGATGTGCTTAGCAGAACTGAATTAACGCACCGCATAGAATCAAGGAGTGAAGATGGCTCCATGCTCCCATTGATTGTAGGAATCTTTCTGCTGGCATTATCTGTTTTCATGATTTCTGCCAACATTTATGCTTTACGAGCAGAGAAAATATATCTGGAAGTTCTTGGCGAGGAACTGCTCTCTAGTCTTTATCAAGAAATCGACTATCAAGAGTATTTCTTTGGTGAGAGTATGAATGTATCTACTGGCGCACGAAGCTGGTTACCTTTCCAATGCTCTATTTTGATGCAGAATGTCAACGAGAGCGCAAGGGTTATGGTGGGCAAGGCTTACATCAAATCGGCGAACTGCGATTCTGGAAGGATGACTTTGGTACTAAGCAAAGAAGTTTCGCTTCCATTCCAACCCGGCTTTCTCGATGGCTTCACGCCACAAGTCAACGCGGTAATTTCGGGGGGAGTTCAGCGAACTCGCTCATAACTCAAAGGGTAATTACTCCTTGATTAGTCGAGGAAGCAATTTACTAGTGAGCGTAGAGAGAGAATTTCTTCGGATTGGATAATCCAAGTATCATGAGGACATGTCTGAGCGAGAATACGATCAAGAGATATCGCTCCTTGCGCAAAAATTAACAACCATAAAAACCGTACTCAATTTTGCTGCAATGACTAGTGAAATTGCCAAACTAGAAGAACTCGCAGCGAACCCAAATCTTTGGGATGACCCGGAGAATGCAGCACAGGTCACAAGCAAGCTTTCGCGCCTTCAAAACGAAATGGAACATTTCTCCAAATTAGAGAGTCGCTTAAGTGATCTTCCAATCCTTATTGACTTAGCGAAGAGTGAAGCTGATGCGGCATCATTGAAAGAGGCAGATGCGGAACTTAATGCGCTTGCCAAATCTATCGGAGAGTTAGAAGTGCGAACACTTCTTAATGGTGAATACGACTCGCGTGACGCGTTGGTGACAATTCGTTCTCAAGCTGGCGGAGTTGAGGCGGCAGATTGGGCGCAGATGCTCTTTCGGATGTACACCAGATGGTGCGAACGCCATAGCCATAAGTTCGATGTTCTTGATACTTCATACGCCGAAGAGGCGGGAATTAAATCTGTAACCTTTCGCGTGAGCGCACCTTATGCGTACGGAACACTTTCGGTAGAGCAGGGAACACATCGATTGGTGCGTATCTCGCCTTTCG
>Ga0315901_10007044_pt1 | contig 13353 bp, 14 predicted proteins | sample LakEriMetagenome_10_FD_203761 | JGI IMG/M metagenome (GOLD analysis project Ga0315901, IMG submission 203761) | Freshwater fungal communities from buoy surface, Lake Erie, Ohio, United States - Buoy 2 MA116 | ecosystem: Environmental > Aquatic > Freshwater > Lake | place: USA: Lake Erie, Ohio... | reverse complement strand
CTGAAGAAAACGCAAAGAGCTATTCAGATTATCCAGAGGCGGTAAAGAATAACGCAAGACGCGTTTTAAAATACGTTGAGGAAAATGGCTGGGGACCTTGCGGAACGCCAGTAGGTAAACAAAGAGCAAATCAGCTCGCAAATGGCGAAGCGATTAGCTTGGATACAGTTAAAAGAATGTATTCATACCTTACAAGGCACGAAGTAGATTTGGAAACCTCCACCTCTTATTCGGATGGATGCGGCCTATTAATGTACGATGCTTGGGGCGGAAAAGCTGCCCTAACTTGGAGTAAAAGAAAGCTTAAAGAGTTAGGCGAAATAAAAGAAAATAACGCGACAATGATATTAAAAGGACTTAATCAGGGTTTTGCAGATAGCGATATGAAGCAAGGGATTGTTTCTGGCTATTTTGCCGTTTTTGGTAACAAAGATTTAGACGGCGATGTAATTGAGCCAGGAGCATTTACTAAGACAATCCAAGAACGTGGCCCAGCTGGAAAGCAGTTGATTAAATACCTTTTGGATCACGATAAAAATAAGGTTGTTGCAAAAATTACTAACCTCCACGAAGATCAAAAAGGTCTAAGATATGAGGCTAAAATTGGTAGTCACGCCGCTGGTCAGGACTTTCAGAAAATGATTGAATCTGAATTGATTAACCAGCATTCATTTGGTTTCCGTACAATTAAGGAAATGTATGACGACCAAGCTAAGGCGAATTTGATTAAAGAGGTAATGATGTACGAAGGTAGCGCGGTGCAATTTTTGGGAGCTAACCCAGAAACTACCTTTATCGACCTTAAAAGCGAAGCGGATGCGTTTGAGTACCTTACAAGACTAGAAAAATTTGTAAAGACTTCAGATGCAACCGACGAAACACTTGAGAAATTAGAAAATCAACTAAAATCACTTTTGGAAATGCTAAAGCCAGCCGAAGCTACTTTGGAAAATACAAAAGCCGTGGAGGTTGAAACGCTAACTATAAACGAACTTAAAAAAGAACTAGAAAAATGGAAAATCTAACCCTCGATGCCGTAAAGGCTGTAATCGCAGAGGCTGGCGAAGCTTTGAAAGCAAAGGCTAGCAATGCAGAAGTAAAAGCTAATGAGGCTTTTGAAAAGGCTGAAGCTTTGTTGAAATCTTTCGACAATGTAGTAAGCAAAGAAGAGGCTGCAGAAATGCAAAAGCAACTTGACAAATTGGATATTGCTTTGCAAAAGAGTGCAGTTGAAAAAGAGGTAAGCGCAGAAGATTTTAAGAGCGCTTTCATTAAGGCATATGCGCCTGTAAAAGCTGAAATCGAAAGACTTAAGAATGAGCCTAACGCTCGTTTGAAAGCTCCTTTGGTTTTTGAAATTAACGAGAAAGCGGTTGGAGCTATCACTTTGGCTTCTACTATCGCTAACGCTAACTCTAGCGGACAAGTAACTATTTCCGAGTTTACCGGTGTTGTTTCTCCAGTTAGACAAAGAATCCTTACTTACCTTGCTAACGTTTCTGTAGGTGCTATCGGAACTCAGTACGCTGTATGGGTTGAAGAGTACGACCAAGAAGGAACTCCAGTAATGATCGGCGAAGGTGTTGAGAAAACTCAAATCGACGTTCAATACAAAGAGCAAAGAGCTAAAGTTGAGAAGATTGGTGTTCATATGAAGGTTTCTATGGAAATGCTTGAGGATGCTGCTTACTTGGCTTCTTATATCCAATCTAATGGAGTTAAGCGCGTTGAGACTGTAATCGAAAACCAGTTGTTTACTGGAAACGGTACTTCTCCACAGCTTGCTGGTTTGCTTTCTAAGTCAACTACTTTCACCGGTGCTTCTATGGCTGGCGGTGTTGAGTCTGCTACTAACTGGGATGTAATCCACGGAATCATCGCTCAAGTTAACGCCGCTAATGGTGTTGCTAGCGCAGTATTCGTTGAGACTGGAGCTTATCACTTGATGCTTTCTGAGAAAGATGCTGACAAGCAGTATATCCTTCCTGCTGGCGTTACTTTCGACGCACAAGGTGGAGTTAATGCTTGGGGTGTAAGAATTATCCCAACTAACGCTTTGACTGGAACAGCTGCCGACTTCGTAGGTGGTGACCTTTCAGTAATCAACGTACGTTTGAGAAGTGGCTTGCAAGTAGCTATCGGAGAGTCTGGCGATGACTTTATCGACAACTTGAAGACTGTAAGAATCGAGCAACGTTTGGTACAATTCGTATCTGCTAACGATACTCCAGTATTGATCAAAGGAACTTTTGCCGCTGCAAAAGCTCTTCTTGAGACTACCTAATTTCATTGGTGTTTAATTTGGTTTAAAGGGCTAGGATTTTTCCTAGCCTTTTTTATTACAAATACTTGGAAATCACGATAGAAAAAAATATTTATTACTTTTAAAGAAAAAAACGATGACAAATTTTACTTTATGCAAGCCTCAAAGGTGCAAGCTGAAAATAAAATGTGAGAGATACCTAACCAAAGAGGGGGGGGGTGGGGTATCCGTTTACTTCGACAAAGAGCCTTGTAATGCAGATGGAACGGAATGCCCGATGTATTTTAAAAAGAATTGTAAAACCTGTGGTGAAATATGAAATTTACTGAAGATGAATTTTTGCAAGCTGAATTAAATGATTTTCAGCTGACAATGGAAAACGCTGATTTTGTAGCCTTGGCTCAAGAAGTTGCGGAATACTGCAAGAAATTTAAACCAGAAAGCGTTTTGGATTATGGCTGTGGAACCGGCGTTTATTCTGAAATATTTAGACGAGAAGGCTTTAATATTATTGGCCAAGATAAATTTAAAAGCCATAGGGATTACTGCAAGAAAAATTATCAAGATTTAAAAGTTTATCAAAAGCCAAGGCAAGCCGATTTAATGCTATGGATTGAAGTTGCCGAGCATATGACTGATTCTGAAATATACAAAGCATTGGAATCCGTTTCTCCTAGAGTTATTTTATTTTCCTCAACGCCTAATAAAACTCCTTGGGATGCTGATTGGGGACACATAAATATTAAAAGCGAAAAGGATTGGGTTGCAATGTTTAAAAGTTTGGGATATAAGCTAATCGAGAAACCAAAAACTCCAACTTTATGGGCGTTAACGTTCCAAAAAATTTAATTTACTTTATTTATTACGGCGGAAAAATAACTCATTACCATAAGCTTAATTTAAGCCTATTAGGAAAGTATTGGAGCGTTTTTAATGGCATAAAAGTGGTAAAGGTTGCCGTTGATTCTAACTATTCCCTAGAGCCGTTAAAATCGCTTTTACCAAAGGACTGCCAAATAGAAATTGTAGCAAATAATAGGGTTTATGGTGAATCTATTCATTTTATTGATTCAATTAATAAGGTAAATGGAGGCATTACTTTTTACGCTCATTGTAAAGGCATTTCTAGGCCTATTTGGCGAGGCTTAGACATTTGGATTGAGCAAAGCTACAAACGTAATTTAGAAACGATTCCAGACCTTTCTAGTAAGCTATTTTCAGGCATTTGCGGAAAGCTTTTGCCTTGCCCTCCGTACGTTCCACAAGCATTCCATTACTCTGGATCATTTTACTGGTTTAATACAGATAAAGTGAAAGCTAGATTAGGTAAATATGAAATGGACAGATATTTAACCGAACGCTTTCCAGGTATTATCGCCAATAAAAGCGAATGCCTTTTTGGATATCCTTATTCAGAAAAGAATTTGAACTTTTACGATGAGAAAACGTGGGCGAGACTTTAAAAATATTTTATTCAAATCCTTTTAGCTTAGATAAAAATATAGGGGAAGCCTATAATGATTTTATAAAAAATTTAAATGCCCAAGACGATGATTGGATAGTAATGCAAGACGGTGACATTTTGTATTTGACTCCAGATTGGGGGAAACGTATTTCGGATGCCTTGGCTTTAGATGGCGATAAATTTGGTTTAGTTAGTTGTTACACTAACAGATTGAGAGCAAAGCACCAATTATACAAGAATGAGTTTAGCTACGATTTAAATGTGCGGAATCATTACGAAATAGCTTTAAATTACCAGGGCGAAGGAATACAAGAAATAAAGCAATATGTTGCTGGCTTTTTTATGGCATTTCAATACAAGACTTGGAAAGCGGTAAAAGGATTTGAGGAAAATAGCGTTGCCTTTGATTCTTTGTTTTCTATGCGGGTAAAGGAGTTGGGTTTGAAGATTGGTTTAATACGGTCGCTTTACGTTTTCCACGGATATAGACTATGGACAGACATTGAGCCGTGGAATGAGAAAAAACATTTACTAAAATAAATAGTATCTTTATGATAAAATTATTGGTAGACCTAGTTCCCTTTGAAAAAGGCGAAATAATATGCGTAGGCAAGACCTACAACACTTATTTGGTCGACAAGGGACTTGCCGTATGGATCAAAGTTGAAAAACAAGACTTTAAAACAAAATGAGCGTAAAAAGACCTTTGGCTATTATTTACGATTCCCAAGTAAATACAGAGCCTATAACTTTAGCAGAGGCTAAGGCTTGGCTGCAAATTGATTATTCCGATTGGGATAGTTTAATACAAAACACTTTAATTCCAGCCGCTAGGATTGAATCTGAGAAAGCCTCTGGAATGCTTTATGTTGAACGTGACGTAGAAATTCAAAACAATAAAAAGGATGAGCGGATTTATCCCATTGGCCCTTGGGTGGAGGATGTAACTGAAAACGATTACGAATTTGAAAATTACATTTATACCGCTGGATTTAATAACGACAATCCTTTGCCTCAAGACCTTCGTATTGCAATGCTTAAAAGAATTGCTACGGATTTTGCTTATCGCCAAAATCTGATTGATGCCCAAGAATATTATGCGCAAAAATCAAGTATTACAACTGAAACTAAATACAGAGCTGATTATTTCGCATAATGATAAACTTCGGAAAATATAACGAGAAAGTAATATTCCAAGGCTTCTCAAATACAAGCGATGGAGCTGGAGGTATTTTATCAAGTAGCTATAACGTATTAACAACCTTTGCAAGAGTTACTCAAATCAGAGGCAACAATGCGATTGAATCTCAAGAACTTATTTTGCCTAATACTTACGAAATTGCCATTCAGTTCAGAAATAGTTTTACGCCTAGTGAAGATCACAGAATTTTATATAGGTCAAAATATTACAAAATTCTTTCGGTTAGACTTGATGACCAAAGACAACACAAAGAGTATATAATTCAAATGATTGGCATCCAATGAGCGTAAAGGTAAATGGATTGGACAAGGCTTTAGCAGACCTAGACAAAAAAGGCGATAAAGTTATTGCAGCTGTAAAAGAAAAAATTTCAGATGTAGCTACAGATATTGAAATACAAGCTGGCGCCGCTGCCCCTTCAAGTTACAGAATTGGAGATTATGTCAAAGATTTAAAATTTATTAGACAAAAAATAAATAAAGACTTCTTTGAAAATGGATTGCTTTGTAAAGTTGGTTTGGATGTACCTAGCCAAGGAGAACAATGGGAGGCTTGGATGGAGTTTGGAACTGGTTTAAGCGCACAACAAATTTTATCTGGAGCACAATATACTCCAGAAATTAGAGCTCAAGCAAGAAACTTTTTTAGAAATGGTAAAGGTAGAATTATAGGACAGCCTTATTTATTTCCTGCATTTTTTAGAAATACGGCTAATTTAGTGCAGGAAATGGAAAAAGAAATAAACGATAAAATCAAATGAGAGAAATAGCAACCGACATAAGGGTAGCAGTTTTAAACGCAATAACGCCTCTAGTAGTTAGCACTACCACAATTCCTGTAAGAGACACATTTATGCCTCCAAGCGTTACTATTCCAGATTTTCAAACTGGTAAAGCTTATGTTTTATTAACTGATCAAAGCGAAGCCGAGACAACAAATAACGACTGTTCAATTAGGCAAAGCGTAAATTTCAATATTAATATTGTTACTAAATTTCCTGTCGGTAGTGGAGGTAAAAAAGCAAGCGAATTAATCTCAAATGCTATTCAGTTAAAAATGACCGAACAATATTTGATTTTGCCAGGAGATTTGCAATTATTAAATATTAGAAAAACATTTTCAAGAGTTCAAATAGAGCAAGGTTCTACAGAAATTGCTTACCAAAAAATTCTTGGCTATACCTTTGATATTTTTCAAGTATCTTGATAAATAAAAATTTATGTATATTTGTCTAAACAAATAAGCTATGGCAACTTATCAACTTGGTAACTTCTTTACATTTGAGTGGAACTCTCTTCCAGTCGTTTGTAAAACTTCCGCTTCCGTTTCTATTTCCAATGAATCCGTAGTAGTAAGAAACGACTGCACGGGCGATTATGGAGTAAGACTTGAAGGAGGCGACAAATCTGGTTCATTCTCTTTTTCAGGTGACCTAGATTTTGACTCTACAGGAGCTTCTAATCTTTCAGCATTTGATTTGATGGAAGACATTGGTAAAGTATTTGAATTAGTTTTTGGCGGTACTGAGTCTGGTGATAAAATCATCACAGTAGATGCGCAACTAAATTCTTTGGAAATTACCGCAGAAAGAAATACTCAAGTTTCTTTTACCGGAACTTTCGACTTTGCTGGCGCTCCTGCAATCACAGTAATACCAACCTAAAAAATAATTTATGGCTAAATACCATTCTGCGCCTTATAAGGAGGCGGAAATTTTCTTTTACCCTAATCTTGGGGCATTAGCAAATTTTGAAGATTTTACTGGGCAAGGAATTGCTGATGCTTTTAGCGGACAAGCAATCCCAAAACTAGATTTAATTTATGCCTTATTGATTGAATGCCATAAAGTGGCTTGTATTAGAAAAAGTACAACTCCAATAACTTTAGAAGAACTAAAGATTTGGATTGAAGGCAAGGATGTAATGAAATTATTTAATGAAATTCTTGCTGATTTATTACTTGAGCTTGGGCTTGGTGAAAACCAAGAAAAAAAAATTTAAGTCAAGACCAAGAAGAGGAAGAAGCTTATTCAGCTAGAGAAAATTTAATGCTGATCGTAGGTAGGACTAAAATACCATACGATCAGCTTTTTGCTTTATCAAGAAAGGAGTTAAAGGCTTTAATTAAAGGTCACGAAATAGACCAAAAGGATTTGGTAGAATCTTTAAGAGTTCACGCGATTTTAGGTCTACAACCTCATTTAAAGAAAGGATCAAATATTAACCCTAAACAATTATGGCCTTTGCCTTGGGATAGAGTTTCTAAACCTTTTGAGTCAAATGACGACGATTTTGCTAAAGCCAAGAAATTGTTGGAAATTGCATCTAAACTAAAGAAAAATGGCAAATCCAAAAATAGAAGTTGAGATAGGCGCAGTAATTGACGGCCTAAAAAAGGGATTTGGTGAATCCGTAAAAATTATTGAAACACTTGAACAGCAAGCTTTAGAATTAGATAAAGCTTTAAGGGCAGCAACTGATTTGCCTACGATTCAAGGTTTAAATACTCAACTTGCACAAACTAAAGCTGCATTATCTCAATTAAAAACAACTGGAATTGAACCATTAACAAAAGCGACTAGTAATTATAATTCTGTAGGAACTGACTTTGCTAGGATTATTCAGGATGCGCCTTTTGGAATAATTGGCGTTGGGAATAACATTACTCAATTAGCTGGATCATTTCAAGTATTAAGAAATCAAACCGGATCAACTGGAGCGGCAGTTAAAGCTGCTTTAGGATCAATTTTTAGCTCAGGAAATTTATTAGTTTTAGGAATTTCTGCATTAACTACAGTTTTTACAATTTTACAACAAAAAGGATTTTTTGATACTGAAAAAGCTGCAAAATCTTTAGATGAAAGATTGAGTGAATATAAAGATACATTAGACAGCGTAAATAAATCAACCCTACAAGGTATCCAAGACTCTGAAGGACAATTACAAAAATTTAGAGAATTAGTCGCGCAGGCTGAAAATGTAAACGTAAGCGAAAAAAATAGATTAGCAGCTGTAAATGAATTACAAAAACTTTACCCACAATATTTAGGCAATTTAACTAAAGAGCAAATATTAACTGGAAATGTTGGAGATGCTTATGATATATTAACAAAACAAATAATAGCAAATGCTAAAGCAAAGGCATTTTCAGATGAAATAACAAAAAACCAAACAAGATTAAGAGCGTTAGAAAAAGAACAGCTTGAAAATGTAAATAAAATAATTGAAAAAAGAGAAGAAATAGCTAGAAGAGAAAGATCATCAAATGAAGCAGGTCTTAAAGTATCTGGTCAACTAGCCGCAACAGATTTTGATCTTGCAAGAGCTAAAGAAGAATTAAATGAATTAATAGAAAAACAAACCGCAAGTATTGCATCTTCTAATAAAGTTAAATCAGACAATATTGAAATTGAAAAATTAATAAATAATGAATTAAAAAATGGTGCTGTATTTACTAAAGAAAACACAGATGCAAAAGATCAAAACAAAAAAGCATTAGAAGGTTATTCAGAATCTTGGGATTTATATAATTTAAGACAAGATACTGCTACCAAAGGAACTGAAAATTTAACTTTAGCACAAAATGCTTTAAATAAAAAAATAGAGGAAACTTTAAAAATAATTCCAACACAACCAGTTAAAATTAATTTTGATGGCTCTCCTTTATCAGCTATTATAGGCACTATTGACCAAATTATTAATACAACTCCTTCAGCAAATAAAGCCTTAGAAAACTTAGGAAAAACTGAGGTTAAAGTTAGTGATCAGCCTCCTGTATTAGAAATTCCTCAAATAGATAATTCTAAAAAAAGTGCTTTTATTAAAAGTTTAAAAGATTTTAACGCTGAAGCAACTGCTATTGTTAGCTCTGGAACTGCAAATACTATTGGTGACATAGCCTTTGGAATTGGTCAAGCTTTGGCAAATGGTACAAGCGTATTTAAAGCGGCTGGACGTGCTTTGCTTGAGGGAGTCGCTCAAATTGCTGATGGATTAGGACAAGCTGCAATTAAAGTAGGTATTGGAATGATTGCCATTAAGGCTGCATTTAAAAACCCAGCTACAGCCATTGCCGCAGGTGTCGCCTTGGTGGCTTTAGCTGGTTTTATTAGAGCTAAAATTGGAGGTGGTGGAGGTGGCTCAATACCTTCAGGCGGTGGAGGAGGTAGCGCATCCGTTGGAGGTGCCGGAGTTGGTGGAGGCTCTTCATTTGTCGGTGGAGCACAAGGTGGATTATTTCAGCAAAATAGAGACGTAAGCGGTGAATTTGTAGTTAGAGGCCAAGACCTAGTTTACGTTTTAGGACAAGCAAATAACAGGATAAATAAAGGATAATGAATGATTATAGGCTATTTCTTGCCGTAAGGACTGGATTGGGTACAATAACAGTCAATGGAGTTGCACCTGTGGAATTTTATACCGAAGGCGATGTATTGACCATTGCAATTACTCCAGAAGCAGGCTTTCATACGGCTAAATGGTACGCTAGTCCAGGCAATTCTTTAATATCCTCCGCTTTATCTTTTAATTATACGATGCCGTCTCAAGACGTAAAAATGTACGTCGAATTGACTGGGCAAAATACTCCTGTAAATGATTATGGGTTAAAATACCAAGGCGGATATGCTACTAATTACGGTGGTTTAGTTTGGGATTTGCAAATACAAAAACAAGGCTATTCTGGAGCCGTTACAGCCTTACAGATCAACGATATTACCTACAACTGGGGTAATACAGGCGATGATCCTTTAACCACGCTAATAGGCTCCTCTGTAGATTTTACGATTGCTGGAGAAACAGGCGATTTCAATGAATTTCTAGTAGGTGGAAACCGAACTTGGAAAGTAGTTTTAAGTCAAATTGGTGCAAATAACGATATTACTGCGTGGCAAGCCGCATCGCCAAGTGCTGGCTTTAGGGGATTGGCTTATGGAAATGGGATGTTTGTAGGTACATTTTCATTAATTTATTATTCTACAGATGGAATTACTTGGAACACAGTTCCTACAGGTTTTAGCGTTGAATATGTAACTTTTGGTAATGGATTATTTGTAGCGGTTGGTTACGCAAATGTTAGTGGAGTGCCAACAAGTTTTATTGCAACCTCTCCAGACGGAATAAATTGGACTGCTAGAACGCCAAGCGAAGCGATGTGGTTTCAAGACGTTAAATATGGTAATGGCTTATTTGTTGCTGTTGCACGATCTGGTACTAATAGAATTATGACTTCGCCAGATGGTATTACTTGGACTTCTAGAGTTACAGCAATTAGTCCAACATTTAGCGGAGTTGCTTATGGTGCTGGAGTATGGGTTGCCGTTTGTGATACTTCTCCAGGAGGTACGACTTTTACTTCATACGATGGAATTACTTGGGATGAGCAACCAACTGCTTGGGGTGCTTTTACTATAACTTATGCCCAAGGTAAATTTACAACTGGTACTTATTATTCTACAGATGGATTTACTTGGAATAGCGTAACTATACCTTTTACCCCTGTAAGAATAGCTTATGGAAATGGCTATTTTGTTGGAGTAAGAAGTAATGGAGTTAATCGAATTGAATATTCTACAAATGCTATAAACTGGGTTGATATCCCAGCGGCCTCTACTGCTACATTTGAGGCCGTAGCATTTGGAGAAAATACATTTGTAATTGGTGCAACAAGTGGAACTACTCGATTAAACTACGTTTTATTTGAAGGTCTTTTACCTTATTTCTCAGGTTATATTGCTCCTGACTTTATTACTTCGCAATTTAAGAGCGGACAAAAGCTATTTGAATTTACTGCCATTGATGGATTAAAAGGCTTTGATTCAATACGTTCAAATTTCTCTAGCTGGCCTGATCCAAGAACGCAAGCTTTAGCTGGCATTATTGGGCCATTAAATCAATCATTTGTCGATAAAAGGCAAGTTGTTATTGGATGCGAAGTTCACGAAACTAGAATGGACGATTCAATAACTCCATTTAGACAATTTAATGTTCCTTTAAATGCAATTTATACAGATGGAGAAACCACAAAGTTTTCTAATAATGTTGCAATTCAAAACGAGCAATTATCATTAAGTGACACATTGGAAAGAATGGTAAATCCATTCCTTTGCCGTGTATTCTTGTGGAAAGATGTTTTTTACGTTATTAGATTGACGGAATTTGGAAAGGTAAGCTTTACGGCTTATACTTTTAATCCAGACCAAAGTTTAGAGGCTACAACTACGATTCTAAATGGCGATGACATTAACGCAGACATAAATAGACCAGAGGAAACTGCAAGGCGAGTATTTACTGAATTTAATGCATTTCTAAACCTTGGAGTCTTGGATAAAGATAGCCAAGGCGGAGTATTTGACGCTAAATTTGCGGCTGCGGAATGGGGTTTAAATTCTGCAAGTTCACCTTATCCAAATACCTACCAGCTTTTGCTTTGGGATTATGTAAGGGCAATTCCTAGCAATCAACCTTCTAGCGTTCCAAGTGGATCGACTGCCTTGGTTCAGTATGTTTCCTCAAGTGCTGGCGAATTTGCTCAGATTTGGACAACAACGACAACGGCCGGAACTAGCGATCCAAATATTAGCTGGATTTCAGCAAATAGCTCAAGTACAGGCGGTGCGATTACTATAGCTCAAGAAACGGCAAACAGTATTTCTTTAACATTTGAATATATGGTAGAACGTGTTTCTACTAGCTATCCTGTAACGCCAGCGGCTGGAACGCATTCAGTTGGATTAATGGTAAAAATTGGAAATCAATTTATGTACCGTGATACGGCGACGACATTTGATTGGACAAGTACAACAACGGTAATGCAATTTGCCGTAACGGCTGGCTCTGTATTTAATTCGATTGCCATTAATAACGTTCCAGTACCTACAGATGGCGAAGTTGAAATACGGCTTTATCAACTTATCTGTAATGGCGGAACGGCTAACAGATATGTAATTAGGTATAAAAATTTAAGCCTAAAGATTGAAAAAACTGAAGGTTTATCTTTGTCTAAATTAGGAGTCAAAGCGGTTACAGGTTCGCCTTATTCAAACGTGCATCCTGATTACAATACCTATATTGGAGACGCGATTACAAATAATAGCGCAAGCGCAATAAAATTGCTTTTGGCAGGTGATCCTGTTTCTGAGGAATGGAGCCGAGATGGGGTAGAATCTTTGCCTTTGCTCGATATTATTGTACAGGAATTGGCTAATTTAAAAGGACGAACTAATTACAGAATATTGGCAACATTGGAAAGGCGAGAAATAGTACCTTATAGATCATTCCTTTTCAATGGTAGATATTGGGCATTAATTAGCTACCAATTAAATTGCCGTACCGGAACGGCTCAGATTGAATTATACGATTTAGGAATAGAACCAACTTCATAAATGGCAGACGTTAACATAAGTAAGTATAGGGCAAGCGTAGTTAGGTCAGGTTCAACTCCTGCAACTCCTGGCTTTGTTGTAAGTGAAGGACAAAATCCAGTTGAACCGGCTGGAAGTGAGCAAAACCATTTACCGGTAACAATTAACGCAACGGCTAATGCTTTGGCAATTACAACTGATCAAGTACTTTCTGGAGCTGGAACTGTAGGCCAATATATTCGAGGCGACGGCTCTTTAGCTGACTTTCCTGCATCTACTGGCGGCGGTTCGTCTGTTAGCTACTATTTAAATGGTTCGATAAGCCAAGGTACTATTGGCGGAGTTGCTTATAAAGAATTAAGCAAAACTCCTATTTTGGGAGCTGGTACGCAATTTACAATAAATGCGGACGGATATATAGCTTCATTTTTGACAGACGCTGGCGATCCTAATTTACTAGAAATTCCAGGCGGAAACTGGAACTTTGAAACCTATTTTAGCGCATCAAGTGGTGGCGGTTCGCCAACCTTTTACGTTGAATTGTATAAATACGACGGCAGTACTTTTACGCTTATTGCTTCAAATAGTGGAAGTCCTGAATTAATTGCATTTGGCACAAATGTAAATTCTTATTTTTCAACGCTTGCTGTACCTACAACGGCTCTAACTTTAACAGATAGGCTGGCGATTAGATATTACGTTACTCATTCAGGCCGTACAATTACTCTGCATACTGAAAATAATACTTTATGCCAAATTATTACCACGTTTACAACTGGTTTAACCGCTTTAAATGGTTTAACCGCACAAGTGCAATATTTTGCGGTAGGAACTAGCGGAACGGATTTTAATATTGCTAGCGCAACTCAAACGCATACATTTAATTTACCAACTGCTAGCGCAAGCAATAGAGGTGCATTGAGTTCAGCTGATTGGAGTACATTTAACAACAAGCAGGCTACAATAAGCTTGACTACTACAGGAAGCAGCGGCTCATCAACATTTATATCTAACGTGTTGAACGTACCTACCTATACCCTGAGTGGATTAGGTGGGGTACCTAC
>Ga0315901_10007043_pt1 | contig 13354 bp, 9 predicted proteins | sample LakEriMetagenome_10_FD_203761 | JGI IMG/M metagenome (GOLD analysis project Ga0315901, IMG submission 203761) | Freshwater fungal communities from buoy surface, Lake Erie, Ohio, United States - Buoy 2 MA116 | ecosystem: Environmental > Aquatic > Freshwater > Lake | place: USA: Lake Erie, Ohio... | reverse complement strand
CCCAAACGCACAAAGCCCCCGGCGACCGCAAATCGCCGGGGGCTCATCACAAACAGCGCCAGCATTCACCAACGCCATGACCCCCCAGCCTAACACCAAAAACACCGCCCGCAAGCGCAGCCGCGGCCGTCCCGCCCTCCAGCAGCCCCGCCGCACCACGCTCCCCCGCGTCAGCGCCACCGCCCACGCCCACCTTCTCGCCTACGCCCGGTCCCACCGCCTCAGCCTCGCCGACGCCCTCCAGGCCGCCATTTTGGCCGTTCCCAGCCCCGCCGCAGCCCCCAGCCACAGCACCGAGGATCCACGGCCTCAGCCCCCTCCACACACCCCCGGAGCTAAAAAGCCCCGCGCCCAAACTCAAAAGCCCGCACACCCTCCCGCATCAAAAAATTGTTGAAAACAACGATTTAATGCACCAGACTGGACGCATGAGCCATCTATCCGTCCAGCTTGAAGACTACCTTCAGCGCAACCCCACGCGCACCATCCTCAGCCTCGAAAGCACCGCCGGCCTCAAACGCGGCACCATCGACAGCATCCGCCGCGACCAGCATCCGCGGCCCGAGCGCTTTGGCCAGCTCCTGCGCGCCGTCGATGACGAAACCGCCCGACGCTGGCTCATCGCCTACCTGCGCGACGACTGCCCGCCCGACTACCTACCCCGCCTCGACATCACCATCGCCGCCATCGCCGAGTCCGATCCCGGCACCCTCCACGAAGCCGTCACCGCCTACACCACCGGCCACATCGACACCAGCCCCGCCGCCGTCTTAGAAGCCTGGCACCGCCTCCAGTCCGCCATCCAGGCCGACAACAGCCTAGCTAAATGGTTCATAAAAACCGTCAACCTCATCCTCGGCCAAAAATGAACGAATCAATCCCAGACACGGGCGAGAAAAAGCTATGAATGCAACTACGACTCCCCCGCCCGTTGTCTGCGGCGCTCTTGTTCGGCCTTGGTGGATACGCCCAGGATGGGCGGATGAACCGGAAATGAACTCATGTGATCCATGCGCTCAAGAGCAACTTTCTGAGGCATGGTCTAAGATCTCGGCGCTAATGGAGGTCGTCACCACCGATCACGAATCCAAAGAAGCATTCATTGCCCGAGTGCGCTCGATTCTTGGGCCAAACGAAACAAGTCCATCCGTGGGTGCGAAAGGAAAAGCCAATGAATAAATGCCCGAAATGCCACAAAACCTACCTCCCCGGAAATGGATGTCCGACATGCGCCCGCGAAAGAAAAGCGTTAGGTCCATCGGATGCGACGGCTTGTTCTCCGTTTCGCGTGGCCTACTCGCGGGCGGAACTGGCCGACAAGCTGAAAGACTGGATGATCGAACTTTGGGGAGATAGCCCGAAGAATCTTGAACCCGAACAGCGCGACCAATGGCACCGCGACAACGGCATGATCTACCACTTCATTTGTGACCATTTCCCGGAGAACGCAATAGGTGAGGCACGGGTGGACAACGCTGCTCCACTACCTCCCGCAACTCTCTAACCAAATGGAAACTCCGAATCACACCGCCCCGCCCGTTGACCTCAACCAACTTGTTCGGCTTTACGTCGAAGGCGAAGACCTCACTGGAAGGCTGATGTGCTACCGTTGCCGCTACTCGTTCCAAGCCCCGAAAGGCGTGCTGATGGCGCAGGATGTGAAATGCCCGAACTGCAAGGCTGTGGATGCCTACTACCAACACAAATGCCATGAATCCGACCCAAACCGACACTCCGCTGGATGGCCTTATGATGACCCAACAGTCGAGTGTGATTGTTGAGCCGAACAGTTGAATTAACCCCACATCCATTCTGAGTTATCATGACAACCTCCGAATTCATCGAGCAAGTCATCTGCGCCGCCAAAAGGGACCACAAAGCCCGCAAAACGTGGCAATGCTACGCAGGCTGGGCACGACGTTACGCCCTGTGGCTCCGCAGTCAGTCCGGACTCCATGCAGCCGACTCAGAAACCAAAGTCAGCCGCTACCTCGCCCATCTCGCCACACGCCCCGGCGGCTGCTCACCCAAAACCCAGCAGCAGGCCCTCAACGCCCTCGTCTTCGCCTACAAACACGGCCTCGGCACCCCCTTGGGTCAAATGCCCGAATGGGTCAAGCCACCCCAAAAACAGCGCCTCCCCGTCTGGCTTTCCAGCAGCGAATTCCAAGCTCTCGCCCATCATCTCGAAGGTCCCTGCCTTCTCATCGCCCAGATCATGTTCGCCAGCGAAATCCGCAGTCCCCTCGACTCTCTGCCACAGCCAGCCTCCAACATTGTCCCCTTCGCCCGCGCCGCTTAGTCTCCCAGTCTCCCCATCTGATTGTCCCATTGTCTTTCCACCTCCATGGACACCCCCGCTCTTCCCCTCGCCGATCTCCCCCCGCGTCCCATCGACGTTTGGCGCGAGCACACCGCCAAAAACTGGAAATCCAGCGACCCCGAATCCTACGCCGTCTGCATTGAGATGATCACGCAGCACGGCATCACCTCCATCTCCGATCTCCAGCGCGAACTCAAAACCCTCGAAATCGACAAATCCCGCCAAACGATCGCCGCCCTCATGCGCAGCGAGTTCAGCATCGAGCAGCTCGCCGACCTCGCCGCCAAAAACGCCGCCATAGCCCGCCTCCAGGGCACCAGCAAAATGGCCGAGCTCATCCCCGACGCCAAAAAGTCCGACCTCATGGCCGTCTCCATGAGCAGCAAACTCGCCCACGACATCGAGCGCAGCCTCAACGGCATGCCCACCGAAATCAAAGCCGTCGTCACGATCAGCGCCCAGGATCGCTTAGCAGAGGCCCGCGCCAAAGCCGCCGCCGCCAAAGCCGCCGCCCTCGAACAGCAAAGCAGCACGGTCATCGAGGCGGAAATCCTCTCCACCGTCCCATCAAATGCCTAATCCCATGCACGCCAACCATCAGAGCCCATGCGGCGATCTTGTTCCAATTCCCACGCCGGAACAGCGCGCGGCCAATCACCGCGCACTCTCAAAGCTGCATACAGGAAATCGGTTCCGGCTCATGTTTGGCATGCCACTGCTCCCACAGCATGGACTCCGGCGCCGCTGCCTCCAATGCAATCGCGAATATGACTCGACGCTTTGCCAATGCCCCGACTGCCAATGCCAGATGTTTTGTGACCTCAACGTCCCTGCTCTGGCAGCAAGCCCGGCGGAAAACTCAACCGAAGCGAAAGACTCACAAAATGGACACTGACTCAATACCCCAAGACGCTGGCGCAGCTTGCCAGCGGCAGGCTTGTTCGGCAGTTGCAGCGCTGGGCACACTTGCCGAACTTGCACGGCCAGTCTTCTATCGGGGAGAAAGCCCCTGTGGAATGCACCTGTTTTCTGACTGCTCTCCAATGGTCACGCACGTCTTCGCCACGATTGATGAGGCCGCCGCTGTTTTCGCTGGCCGAGACATCCGCAATTTGCCGAACAAAGATTATCCAGAACACATTTCTGGATAGCACCGGCAAAACCAGAAATACCGCCTCGTCGCTTGCTCATTCCTCATTTTGGTTCCCTCATTCTGGTTTCCTCATTCTGCTTTCGACATTTGTTTCGCTCACCACTCCACCACCGGAGCCTCGCCCGTCCAGGTCGCGTAATACCCCTCCGTCGTCGCCACGGAATCACCCAAGAAATACGCCGCCGCCGCGATCCCGTGCGCCGTATAAACGCGACTCGCGCTCAGCTTCCGCAGCTCATGGTTCACCTTGGAGCGACCCGCCGGCACAAACGGCCGCAGCCACTCGCAATGATCCCGATAAATGAAATCGTAGCGGCGTGAATCCGTCCAGCCGTCACCGATCAAAAACCCCGCGCGCCCCTTCAGCATCCCCTGGATCTCCGCATCCAGCGCCAAACGTCTCGGCCTGCCACCCTTCAGCAGCCGGAAACCCGGCTCGCCACCCTCCGCCGCCCGTGGCCGCACATCCAGCCACGCCTTCCCCTCCGCCTCATTCCACTGCACCCAGCTCGCCCGCGCCGCCAGCAGCTCCGCATCACGCAGCCCGAGCCTGCGCAGCATGATGTGGCACAGGTAAAGCTCCGGCTCTTCCACCTTCAACACCTGCGCCGCCGCATCCATCGCCGCCAGGTTCTCCGTCGGCCACGGCACAAAATGCGTCGGCGGCGTCGGCAGCGCCGGAAACTTCCGCAGCGCATCCAGCGGCGGCAGCCGCAACCCCTTCAGGTGCCGCTCCACAATCCGCTCCTGAAACACACTCGCCGCATTCCTCAGCGTCGAATTCAGGCCCACATTCCCCGGCAGCGCATCATGCCAATTCACGCCTCGGCCATCCCGACCCTGCCCCACACTCACAAACCGCTCCAGCAGCCCGCGATTCAGCACCGCATGCAGCGCCACCGCATCCGGCCGCGCCTCATCCACCACCCGCGCCAGCCGCCTCAGCGCCTCCAGATACCGCGCCCGCGTCCGATCCTCCATCACCTTATCCCCGCCCGTCACCGCCGTGCAAACATCCCCCACCGTCGCCATCGAGCCACGCACCAGCGCACCGGCCCCCAGCGCAAAACGCGCCGCCTTAATCTCCTCGATCCGCCGCAGCGCCACCCGCTCCGCATCCGCAATGTGCGGCCACCCCGTGGACTCCTGAAACCGCTCCCCCTCCAGCTCAAAATCCATGCTCAGATTCGCTGCCACCGTGCGCTTATAAAACCGCACCTTCACCCCCGCGATGCGCCGTTTCAATGAAGCCGGCCGAGACGCCTTCACGCCCGATGCAGCACCCGAAGGCACCAAAGAACCCGAAGACACGGCAGAGGAAAGGGCAGGGGAAGAGTCGTTGCGGTCGCTCATGTCACACTTTGTAACACCCAACGTCACACTCCGTCAAGCCCATATACGTCGATATACATTCCATTTACGCCTCAATTCGCCCTCCATCCACTCCCTCAAACCCGTCCACCGCCAGCCCATTCCTCTACGTAAAGCCCCCTCTCCCCAGTGCCGATGCCGGGACTCGAACCCGGAAGCCCTTCACAGAGCAGCGGATTTTAAGCCCGCTGGCCGATCATGTGTAAAACACTGATTACAAGGCAAATGCACGCACTCAAAACGGCCCGTGTCACAGGGCTTGCCACAGATCAGGGGGCCTTGAGGGATTCCAGGGCTTTCTGATAGAGAATGCCGTTCGTTTCGTGGAGTTCGATCCACGTCATGACGGGTTGAGCTTGGCCTTGGGTCAGCATGGGCACGGCAACGAGGTTCCAGACGCGGCCGGTGGCGGAGTCGATGCGGAACATGGTCGGCTGAGGTTCTTGGCGATCGCTGAACGTCGGCACCACGCCCGAGGCGAGCTGATACCGATTCACCGCGATGCCTTCCGGGCTCGGTGGCGTGTTGTCCGTGGCAAAAAGCAAAGCGGCAGCCGTGAGGCAAAGACAGGTGATGAGCTTTTTCATGGCTGCCAGTGTATCACGGCTGTCAAATCACCGCCGCACCGTCACCGCCTCCACGCGTTTCCCATCGGCGCGGAGCCGCACGGGGTTGAGTTTATTGAAAGCGCTTTCCTTCTGCGCTGCGCGCACGATCATCGGCGCGATGCCCAGGCGCTGCATGTCTTGCTCGAATTGCACGCGCTGCTTGTCCAGCTCGGCAATGCGGGCGTTGGCTTCCTCCACGGCTTTGACTTGGGCACCGGGCAAATTCTCGCCCAGCATGCGGTTCGCATCGTCGCGGATGGCTTGATACTCGGCACCAAACTTGGAGTATCGACCCTTCACCAGCGTGTCCCACGTGCGCTCGTAGCCGCGCAGGCCAAACAGGCGCTTCACCTCTTGCTCCACGCTGAATTTCCGACCCCGGCGCTCGGCGTCGCGCAGCGCGTAGGCGATGCGCGTCATTTTCTCGGCAAAGCCAGGCTCGCCAATGGTCGCCACCGCGCTGTCCACACGTTCCAGCACACCGGCTAGGCCCGGGCGGTTCGTGATCGGGCGGCCGTTGCGATCCACATTCAGCGCCGCATTGATGATCGGGCTCAAATGCACGCTGCTGCCCGCAAACTGCTCCCACACACGGCCCAGCACGCGCTGCACCGCCTCGCCTTCAGACAGGCCTTCGCCAGCGGCCTGCGCCAGCTCTTGCAGCGTCACCTGCGGCAGCAGATAGCTCGTGTTCAGGTAGCTCACACTCTCCGGCGTGAACTTATCAAAGGCCAGCACCGCATCGCGCTCCCACGGCGCGGCAAACCACTTGCGGAACATCTTGTTGCGCTCGTCATCCGCACCGGCCGCGCCGCTCATGCCCAGCATCGACGCCAGCCCGCCGCCAAACGTCAGCGCCGCGATGCTTGAGAGGCCCGCCAGCCGTTGCAAACCGCGAGCTTGCAGCGCCTGATTGCCGCTACCGATCTCGCGCAGCGCATAGCGGATGTTCCAGTAGGTGTTCCGATAAACCTCATGCGTGAACGCGATGAAGCTGCCCACCAGCCCCAGCTTGGAAAACTCCCGCAGCACCGCGGGCAACGCGTTGTAATTGGGGAATGTGTTCAGCGTGCGCTCGCTCGCCCACTTTGCCGCGGTGTCCGGCTGCATGCCAGCGGCCAGCGCCGTTTCGTAGTTCGTCAGCCAGCCCGTCACGCGGAAAAGATTGTCCGGCTTGGTCATCGTCCACTCGGCCACCTTCTGCCGCCACTTCTGAAGGTTCTGCGTGCCTGCGACAGCACCGCCCACAGCACCCAGCGCACCGCCGATGGCGCGACCCGTCACACCGGCCCCGCGCCCGATGGATTGCCCGATCAGCGCACCTTGCACCGCACCCAGTGCACGATCACGCGTTTCACTTTCCGCCACCCATTGCAGCAAATGACGCGGCAGACTGGCCTCAATGTCCGCCAGCGTGATGCTGCTGCCGATCACGCCTTGCTCCGTGAGCCGAGCCAGCAGCGCGCGCTGCGCATCTTGCAAAGCGTTTGCTGTGGCCGCCGTGCGAGAGCTGCCGATCGTGCTGCCCGCTTCCTTCACGCGGCTGGCAAAGCTGCGATCGGCTGCGCTTGGCTGTTGCTTGAATGACTTCAGAAGGCCCGTCGCAAAAATGTCGCCACTCTGCACCGTGCTCATGAATCCACCGAGCACGTTCACCAGCCACGAATCCGGGTTCATCGCCACGCGGTTCAGCTTCGCTTCATTGCCGAGCACTTTGAGCGTCTTCACCAGCCAGCCCCCCCAGGTGTTGCCATCTTGCAGGATGCCGCTGCTGTTCTCCAGCGCCTGCATCATCTCCGGCGTGGTAAAGGTGCCACCTAGCCCGCTCCAGCGATAGCCTTCCTTCGGAATCTCCACGGTGTAAACACCGCCGCGCGTTGCTTTCAGCAGTCCCGTGGCCAGCCCGATCGTGCGCATCGCCACCTGCCCGTGATGGCGGGCGATGAGCTGCGCCTGAAACTTCGCGCTTTGCAGGTAGCGATGCAGCGGATTCGTCTCCTCACCCATCAGCGCCCGGATCTCCGGAGCGATGTCCTTGCGCCGCATCAGGCTGCCCACCGCTTTCTTCACCGTGCCACCGAGCAGCGCCGATTGCCACGTATCGCGGTCCATCAGATCGCGCATATCCGCCTCGATCTCAGCCGCCGTGGCACCGGGATTCTGGCCTTGCAGGTAGGTCCGTGCATTTGCGAGGATCAGCGCCGCGTCCTTGCCACCGATCAGCTTGCCATCCTTGGCCGCCGCCGTCACCCTGTCAAAGCTCCAGCCGCTTTCAGGATCAAAAGCCGCATACCCGCGCCGCATCCACTGGCCCAGATTGCCCAGGATCGTGTTCCGCATTTCCCCGGCCGGCATCGTGCGGGCCACCGCCGCGCTCAGGTCATCCAGCAAATTGCGAGCCCGCCGCGCGCGCTCGCCCAGATTGGCGTCCAGTGCATTCAGCACAGCTAAAGCGCCTGGCTGGCCCGTCATCACCGGCTCCACCTGATCCCACACTGCTTGCTCCAGCATGCCGCTGCGTTTCGCGAAAGCCTTCACCGCCGCCGCCAGATCCCGGCCCACCAGCGCCGCCGTTTGATCAAACGCGCGCCGCTCATGATCCGTCGCATCCAGCACCTTGGTGAAATCCTTCGGCAAAGGCGAGCCCGTCAGCAAAGCCCGGCCCACCTGCGCCTTCACGCGGAAAGCCTCGCCCGGTTTGTGGAAAGGATTCGCCACAAAGCCCTGCTTCGTCGGCGCAGGCAGCACAAAAGATTTCCCGGCAAACGTCACCCTGCGGTCCTGCACCTGCGCCTGCACGTGCTGCCACAGCCCGGCCAGATACTGCCGGATCGCCTTACCAAACCGCGTCAGCATCGCTTGCGACCAGTTCGCAAAAGTCGTGAAGCCCTGTTGGATCAAATCCAGTGCCTCGTTTACGATGTCCGCGTTCACAAAGCCCGCCGTCATGCCGGACGGATTCAGGCCCGTGCCGAGGCCGAGACGGCCCTGCGCCTGATTCGCTTCGCCCTCGCGCGTGGCTGCGCCCAGTTCGGCCAGCACATCCGCGCGTTGCGGAGCGGCCGTCTCGCCGCGATTGAGGGGTCGAGCGCTCGGTGCTACGTCCAGCAATGCGCCGCCGCTGGTTTCTCCGATTGTCTGCCCGCCCGCCCCCGGGCCCGATGTGGCCCGGCTTGCTGGCGCTGGCGTTGTGGCTGCTGACGTGGCTGGCAGCGTGGTGGTGGTAACTGCCACATATATCGAACCTTGCTTTTGATAACCAGCCGGAATGCCGCGACGGGGGATGTTGCCAGTAGCATCAAAACCGTTTGAGCTAGGATACTTGGCCCAGTTCTCCATTGCATCCGCGCTGACAGGACGCCCTTGCCGAACGGCTAAATCCACAGCTTGCATGCGCTCTTGCTCAATGCGTTGAGCATTAGGTCCAGCGCCGGCCTTGGCAGCGGCAAAATCCATGCTCGCCAAATCGCCTTCACGCGGATTATTCGCCTCCCGGGCTGCATTCCACCGCCGGTTTGCCTTTTCAACATCCAAAGCCGCACCAATCTGATAAAGCTGTTCCGGCGTCATCATCTCAATAAACACGTCAGCGCCTACATTTTGGTTGGCATCATCTCCCAACTCAAAATCCTCGACTGCTTGCCGCGGCTGCGGCTTGAACTCATCCACCAGGATGCCGCCGCGATTCTGCGCGTCGAACTGCATGAGGCCAAAGCGCTTGCCGTCCTCGATCACCACGTTCGTGAGGTAGCCGTCCTCGTTGTATTCCACATTTTTCACCACGGCGTTTTCGCCGTCGATCGTCATGCGGTCACCGGGCACGATCTCATCAAAAGGCACTTCCTGCGCGGCGGGCTTCTTGGCCAGCTTGGTCTGCGACTTCTCGAAATCGACCACGCGTTTCTCCTCCTGTGCCAGCGCTTTGTCACGCGCTTGGAATTGCACCCGGTATTGTTTCCGCGCCGCGATCCCATCCTGTAGCGCGGCAAAATAAGCATCCGCCGACGGCTCGGGAATGAGGCCCGCATCAAAGGCCCGCTGCGCCACGCTGTCCGGGTTGCCGCCCTGTTTGGCGCTCGCCACGAATTGCCGCCAGTAATTCGGCAGCGGATTGCGCTTCAGCGATTCATACTCTGGCAGTTTGCGATCTTCCGAAAAGCCCGGTGGCAGGTAAATGGGGTTCTCATTGGCCCAGTCGAGAATGTCCCGGCTACCCATCGGGCTGTCCGGAATCAACGGCATGCCGCGCGCCTTCGCATCCAGCATCCGCATCTCCGCTTCCTTGGCCTGGCGTGCCTCCTCGATGCGCTGGCTCTCCGCAATTTGCGCCGCCGTGCGTGCATCCGGCACATTCGTGAGGATCGGCTGGCGAGTCGGAGCAGCAGCAGGAGCCGGATTAAGGTCTGTTACATCCGCCGCCGTCAGCGGTCCCAGATCCTCCGCCTCCAGCCCGGGCACCAGCGGTGCCACATCGACCGTGCCCGCGCGCTGCGCGATGCCCGGCAGCGGCGAGACAAAGGAGCCAGCGGCAGGAGTCGAACCTGCACCAGTCCCTGCATCCGGCACCGTTTGATCGGCCGGGGGCATTGGGACAGTCCTGTCATTTACGCTGGCATTCTCGGGAGTCGTCGTCAGCGCGCGCTTTGCCGCCGTCACGCCCGCGCCTACCCCGGCGAGGCCGAGACTGGCGATGACGCTTTGCTTAGCGATTTCGCGACGCTGTTCCCACGTCATGTTGGGATCGTCCATGAAAGCGCTTACTTGCTCGCCCGCCGTTTCAGCCGCCACACCGCCGGCCAAAGCCGCGCCGCGCTGCATCAAATTGCGTCCGCCGGTGATCGCCAGCTTGCCCGCGCCCACGGAAAACACCGTGCCCGCCAGCTCCGCCGGATCGGTCGCCTCGCTGATATACTGCTCATTGCCCGGGAAGCTGCGGCCCAGCGCGCTTTTTTGCGTGATGTCTTGCTTCGCCGCGCGGATCATCTCCTGCCCCGGCGTGCGCAGCACCGCGCTGCGCAGCGCATCCCAGCTCTGCGGGCTCCGCGTGAGCAGGTAATCATTCAGCAACGCCGCGTTGTCCGGATTCGCCAACAGATCATTCTGCTGCGCCCAGTTTTCGTCCTCGTAATACTTCGCCTGCTTCGCCTGCACCGCCTGCGCACGATCATCCAGCCAACCCTGCACGCCTTTCGGGTGATCAAAGAAAGCACCCTGGTCGATCTCCGTGCGCAGCGCCGCGAGCTCGGTGTCCACCGGCTCGGCATCCTTGAGCAACTTGTCCGCCACACCCGTGGCCAGCGCCGCCGCATTGGCAGCAAAGGACTTGCCCAGCGTTTTGCCTGGCATCTGCGCTTCCAAGCGCGAGCCACCGCCCGCCGCATCCCGAGGAGCCGCCACCGGAGACAGACCGGCCACACCGACGCCTGCCGTTTTGATGGCATCTTTCAGCGTATCCACCACCACGCCACCGGCCCAGGCCGCCTTCTCGCCCAGCGTTTCGCTGTCCGCGATCTGCGTCCGCGTCTGCTGCGCCAGATCCCCAAACGTGCGCCATTTCTCCGGCGTCCATCCACCATTCTCCGCTACCCATTGTCCAGCCGTGCCGATGGCGCGTTCCGCCACGGTCTGCCGTTGATCAAACGGCAGCGCTTGAAACTCCGCGTCCGTAAGCATGTCCTCAATGTCTGCCGGTGTCATAAAAAGTAAGTTGTTCACGCTTCAGCGTGTGGATTGGAATCATTCATCATTCGTCATTCTGGTTTCGTCATTCCGTGCGCAGCACGGGTTTTCACTGCATCAGCGACTTCCACGCAGGCACCTTCGCCGCGCCAGCGGCAGCCCCGGCGCCGCCCTGCTGCACATCCGGCACGCCATCGCCATCCAGATCCAGTTTGGAAATCACAAACCGACCCGTGGCCGGATTGTAGCGCGGATAAACACCGCCCGTCACATTGCCGGCCGCGTCGTAGGTGTATTGGATGCCGCTGGGGGCTTTCGGTGTCGCGCCGCCCATCGGCTCCATCCGCGTCTTGGGTTGGCCCGTCACGCTCCAGCCCGGATTCGGCGTCTGCTGCATCGGCGGCAGTTTATCCGCGCCTGGTCCTGTCGGCACCATGAGGCCCGGCACGCCCTGCACGGGCGCATAGCCCGTCGTGCCCGAGGGTTTCACCGGCAGCGTTTGGCTGCTCGGCTTGCCGTTGAAGATCGGCGTCACGTAATCCGTGCCCGGAATTGGCATTGTCGCCACCGGAGCAGGCGCGCGACCATACACGCCCGCGAACGAGCCTGCATTCAGCTTGGCCATCATCTCCGGCGGCGTATCAAACGGCACCTGCATCGCCGTGCTCAGCGGCGGCGGGCCGCTGTTGCCCAAGGGGCTTTGTTGGAAAGCCTGCTCAAAGCTCAGCGGCGGCGGCGCGGGCTCCATGGGAGCCGCATTCGCAGGCAGGTCCGGCATTGGCTCGTCCATCGACGGCACCGGCATGCCCGTGTTCGCATCCAGCAGCGGAGCCAGCCGTTCACGCGCAGCCATCGGCATCATCGGCGGCGCCATCATCGGCATCGAGCGGCCCATGCGATCTTGGAAAAACGCATTGCTTTGCGCCAGGCGTGCCGCACCCACCACATCGCCACTTTGACGAAGGCGGCGCATGGCGATCTCCGCCGCGCGCTGCGGATCATTGATGCTGCGGCCGATCTGGCGCACGCCGCGATTCGCCAGACTGCCCGTGCCACCTACCAGCTCGGCATAAGGGCGGTTCATCGGGCTCTGCGCCACGCGGCTGCCGCCATTCGGCACGATCATCCCCGGCGCCGAGGGCACCATGAGCTCCGGCCCGCGCTCCCCGACGACATACGCCATGCCCGGACGCACCGGCCCGCCGTTCGCGCGGAAACCGCCAAACGGGATTGGAGGTTGTTTGCGTGAATAACCTTTGATGCGGTGCTGACCCGTGTTCACATCCACCTCGCGGCCATCTTCGCCCATCGTCCAGCGATTAGCCCCCACACTGTTCCCCGGCATCATGCCCGGCATGCCAAACGGCATCGGCGGGATCGTGCCCGGCATCGTGCCCATGCTTGGGATCGGTGCTTGGCTCAGGCCGTTGCTTGGCACGGGGGGAATGCTGCCTTGCGTCGGCGGCATCGCGCTGGGCATGGCCCCCGTTGCGGGATCACGCAGGAGCGGATTCAGTGAAAACATGACAGGCCCGCCGCCGCCCGTCCTGGCGTTTTCCTGGGCCTCTTGGTTTTGCTGGTGCCAGCGAAACATGGCGTCGGTTTGAGGAACGGCAATCATAAGGGAATGTGATGGTTGAGGTGGAGTCTATCTGAAAAACCAATGTTACGCCACGCCTTTTAGCTGGGCGATGGCATCTTCTAACGATTCGATTCGAGCCAGCAGCGTGTTCTGTGAAATCTCCCGCCACTGCGCCTTGGCCGCCTCGGCCTGCTGCGGCGTTTTGGTCGGCATGCGCCAGTGCTCGCAGTGCTTGGGAACGCCCACGATGAGGTCAAAGCGCCCGCACTCACTCACAAAGCGCACTGGCTCCACCAGTTCGTCTTCCAGCCACGGCTCGATGGGCTCGCCATGCGGCACCAGGTCCAGCCATTGCCCCTGCGTGCCTTCCACAATGCCGACGGCTTTGGTCCCGTGCGCATTGGTGCGGATGCTGTCACCGCCTTTGGGGCCCGCTGGACCCTCGGGCCCCGGTGGCCCCTGCTCACCGGGGGCTCCGTCTTGGCCGTCAATTCCGTCTGCGCCGGGCGCTCCGGGGGCTCCGTCTTGGCCGTCAATTCCGTCTGCGCCGGGCGCTCCGGGGGCTCCGTCTTGGCCGTCAATTCCGTCTGCGCCGGGCGCTCCGGGGGCTCCGTCTTGGCCGTCAATTCCGTCTGCGC
>Ga0315901_10007037_pt1 | contig 13361 bp, 11 predicted proteins | sample LakEriMetagenome_10_FD_203761 | JGI IMG/M metagenome (GOLD analysis project Ga0315901, IMG submission 203761) | Freshwater fungal communities from buoy surface, Lake Erie, Ohio, United States - Buoy 2 MA116 | ecosystem: Environmental > Aquatic > Freshwater > Lake | place: USA: Lake Erie, Ohio... | reverse complement strand
CTGCCCCGCAGGATGACCGCCCCTCCAGGACTCCAGTTGCACGCCGGAAACGGATATCAACGGAGAGCGAATCACATAATGACACTATGCATAGCTTTTTGTGAGCGGCTGCTACTTCTGTTGTTAGCATCTGGATAGGCCTCTTCCAGTCTGGTCGTCTTTCGTGTATCGCATGACACATCGCGATGCCGTCTAAGCCTGGCAAGTTAACGAGTGATCAAATACCTTTGAGACATCCGTTGCTCTTGATCTCAAGGTCCAAGCACTGGTCTCAGAACGCACTCATCTGTCTAGGCTGAAAGCACAAAAGGCAAAACTGTCGTTACGACAAACTGGGCATCAGCGAGGGCCGATTCTGCATCCGATCGGGAATAAAAGTCAGAAGGTGTAAGATCTTCGCTTCCATAAAAGGCAAGTTCTCGGTCACGGCGCAAATTCTTCGAAATTTTAGCCAGCTTTTCAAGATGAACACCCAACTCCGTCGGAAGCAGGGCCTTTTGCTCAAGCATGATAGCAGAGACATCATGGATCCGTGGAGGCTGTATACCACTTTTACGAAGAAGGGCCTTAAGTGCGAGTTCGACACATTCCTGGGCTTCACGAACGACATCTGCATAGCTCTCGTGAGAGAGGAGTAGAGCGACTGATTCGAGGCGAATCTTCGCGCGCTTAATGTAATCCTTGGCTAGATCTTGATTTTGCATCAGGCAACCTCTCGATGAATCCAATAGGCTTGACCATGTGCCATACGTCTTACTATTTTTCCATCCGCGATCTCACGCCGAACTCGGTTCAAATGCAGACTAACAGCGAAGTCTCTTTCAAAAATCACGAAGGCATCGAGAGCCAATTCACCCCAAAAGCCTGTGGCAACTGAGGTCTTGTCAGGGAGCTGAGCGAAATGGACTTCGACATCTGGATTGGAAAAACCTGGATATCCTTCATCCCAGATGCGATAGAGTTCGCGGTTCAAGCTCGCTGAGCGATCCATGACGCATAAAAAGTCCCAGTCTGAACCTGTGTGGGCCGTTCCCCTAGCGCGAGAGCCATAAAAAAGAACCCCTTTCAATCGATCACCATAGAGGCGGGTCGCTGCTGAAATCACCTGACGCAAAAGCGCCGAGTCTTTGCCCTCAAGAGAACTGGGGACAGACAAGCGCTGTGTGCAAAGTTCGTTTAAGGATAGATGACGGAGTTGAGCTTCCCTCAAGAGGTTTTGGTGCAGCTCTTTGTCGGTTCTGAGCAGGATCTGAGTAGGCATAAGCAAGGTCCACTGTGATAGCGCTTATTGAGATATCATGATAGCATGGATAGCAGATATTTGATAGCGTTCAAAATCCTATAAAATTTAGGCACTTAACTGATCCTTATCAGCACCTGCCCGAGTGCTGAGCCTTACTCAGCATAAACCGGACCGATTAAAAGCCCCCCAACCTCATCCTTCGTTACCTTAAGCAAAGCGCTCCGGTCTAAGCGAGGGTATAGCTCATCGAGAGAGAGAGCTTGGTGGCTTGTTTGCATATGTTTCAAATTCTAAGCCCACCTTATTCATGAGTCGATAAGCTGGGCTTAGTTTGTCGGCTATCGATTTACAAATCAACTGCCAGGGGCTTCCTAAAAAAATTGAGACAAAATTTTCCCGAAGAGCGTGGTTAGGACGCTTCCTCTGGCTTCAAGTTGGAAGTGGCCTTAAGGTCGATTATGCCCTCCCGTTGGCAAAACCAAGGCAATTTATCTTGCTCCACAGCGTCAGCCATCTTTCGCAGACATCACTGGCCAGAATTATGTTTATGCGCCGTGCATGTAGCGTGACCCTCGCGGCGACTTTGAAAATCTTTTCCTGAAGACCTTTGATGGTGAGGCCTTTTTGAAAGGCTTTTTCGGCAACACAGCGAACCGCATGGGCAAGATTGAAGGCGAGCGCCGCAAGGATAAGCCTGGCCTCGTTGACTGCGAAAGAAAGGTTTTTTCCCGAACGATCGGCCATCGTTTGCCCACTGTAATGGCTCTTTGGACGCCTGTTTGAAGACAATGCTGGCTCGATACTGTCCATGAGCTCACCAAAGACGCCCTCTGCGGTTCCGCGTTGTCTATAGCAGGACAGGAGTTCTTCGGCATGCTTTTCGTCTTTGGTCCAGCTTGTGACCAGCCAGAAGTGGTTCAAAAACAGCTCCCGAGGATTTTCCGTGATGATGAGTACAAGGCGCCTGGCCCGGCTCCAGCTTTGAACCTGATAGCTCATCTCGCAGGTCCATGTCCTTCCTTCCGTCGGGGGACGTCCCCGGGGTCTTGTCAGATAGGGCTCCGCCATGGCATCAAACACGGCATTGTTCTTGATGCGGGCAACGTAGGGGACGCCTTGGCTTTCAAGGCCTTGTAGAGTTTCCTCGTCAGGAAAGCCGGCGTCCATACGTACGGCCGCTACCTGGCAAAGACTCTTTTCAGCGGTCCTGACAACATTGAGTATGAACTCGAGACCACCTTCGGCTGTGTGGACAGATCCTGGCCTCAGTTTCACGTCGAGAATATCACCGAGCTCAGCGGCGGTGGCGATGAGCGGGTGAAAGATTTCAGCATCATAGTGGCCGTTATACTCAGCGCCTGGTTGAGAGCCATCCACTTCGATTGGAAGTGAGTCGATATCGATCGTCACATACCGCTGGCGATGGCCCCCATTGCCTGCCTTCAGGCGGCGGGCCGCTGATTCCATCAAAAATTCCCGGAGCACGCTGCGGTTTCTGTCAGAACTCAGCCCCTCATGAAGCCGGCAAAGTGTGGGTTGTGAGCCAAGGCCTTTGGCTTCGGTCTTATCGCTGTTGAGGAGCGCACTGATACCGCGTCTGTCGGAAATCGCTAGTCTGACGGCTGCATCCCAGCGAAGGAAATCCGCATCATCCTGATCACGCCAGCCAAGAGCGGGAAGCATGATCGCCGTTCGAAGAAGCTCTTCCATCGAATGTACGACCCGTGAGGGATCGCGTTTATCCTCCACCACTCGGGCCAGATCCCGACTCAGACCCAGGCGTTCATCCGCTTCACGCAAAAGTAGCGCGCCAGTCTCGCAGGAAAGGCGCTCCGGACGACCCTCGAATTGAACGATTGAATGACGGCCGGATACATGCGATTCTTTCACCCATAACGCGTCTCCCGAATTTGTCGTCCAGGCTGTGGAAAACCAAGACTATCAAAGCTCAGGCAGGCGCGTTACCTTTTTTTCGAGCATCAGTCATGAATAAGGTGGGGTAATAACCTATTTGTTCAAGGTGGATTCGAGCTCAGCCGCATTTCCTTTCTGGTCTCTCACCCGTGAAGTCGTGGGGACACAGAGGATCGCTCAAGACGAAGACTCTCGAATTCCTCTGTTTGATCGCTCTCTAGCCAAACTCAAGTCTCTCCCGTGAGACTTTCAGGCTACTTGATCACTCTGCAGCTTCTTTTTCTTCAGAAAAAACGTGTCCATCAAGCCCTTACCTTTCACCTCGATCTGTCCACGCGGTTCTAACTCAAACTGAGCCTTGAGGGTATGATACGTGCTCATCGTGACCTGTATTGATCCCGGCAACCCACTGGACTCCATGCGGCTTGCTGTATTCACGGCATCGCCCCAGAGATCGTAGAGGAACTTGCGGGTCCCAATCACACCCGCAACCACCGGTCCACTGTGGATACCCGTTCTGATCTGAAGGACTTTGTTCTCTCTTTGATTGTATTCCTCCATAAACGCCTGCATATCAAGCGCGAGGGATGCTACGGCCTGCACATGATCACTTCGTCGCTCGGGTAAACCTCCAACGACCATATAGGCATCCCCTATGGTTTTGATCTTTTCAAGTCCGTGCTTCTGAACGAGTTGATCGAAGCCCGTAAAAATACTATTGAGGGTATTCACGAGCTCCTCGGGACTGATCGTCGCTGATAGCTGAGTAAAGCCGACGATGTCTGCAAAGAGGATCGTCACATCATTAAAACGCTCGGCAATGGCCGATGAATCCTCTTTCAGACGATCCACGACCTGTCGAGGCAGGATATTGAGCAAAAGATCTTCCGTTTTTTTCTGTTCGATCTCGAGGAGTGCATGCATTTTTCCCTGGGCTTGGAGCATCTCATTAATGGTATCAGCGAGACCACCCAGTTCGTCATGCCCAAGTGTCCTGACCCGAACATCAAACGATTCGGCCGCTTTTACGGCGACGATATCCTGAGATAACTTGCTAATCCGTGCCAACACCATCCTATCCATAATCAGGTATACGAGAGCGCTGAAAGCACAGCCAACAAGTAAAACTGTGGCAAAAAGATAAAAGGAATTGGCTCTAGCCTGCTGATGAAAATCTCGCTTCAGGATCACCTCCAATTGGATCGCCGCTTGGCCCCGATAGTCTTTGATATCCAAAAAGAGGCGCGTGAAATCCACATCGATATCGAAGAATTTTGGTTGCTGCAAGTCCGTGGTCGCTCTTGCGATTTTGTCTTGATCATCCCGATCAACACCTCCGTAAACATGAGCCAAATGGATGTCCAAACGCAGCTTTTCACTCAAAAGCTTGACAACTTCAGGGGTGATCGCCCGACCTGCAATCAACACACCGGCCGGCTCTCCCCCTAACTCGCTGCTGAGGATCCATTGACTCGCAAACATGTAGGCTTGCCTGTCGACCATCCAAACGCCTGCCAAGCTACCTCGAGTATCGCGTGGCTGAAAGTCTCGCAGGTCTTTTGACACTGTCTTCTGAAGTGCGCTGGGAGGAGATACAAAGGCATGACTTGAAGCATCGTAGGCTTTGCTGAGCTTGACGTGACCCTCTCGATCAACGAGCAAAAGAAAATCCCATTTAGCATGTTCGAACTGGGCTTGGGTGAGATAACGCTTCTCAAGCTCACCCTCTCCCTTCATAAAGCGATAAGTCTCTGTCAAGTGGGCCAAACCACCTATGCTACGGCCCATCTGCTCGAGACTCTCTTGAAAGAGGTTCTGCACACGACTGAGATTGCGTCGCGCATCCTTCTCCTCGAGTTTCCTGTAGCTGCTATCCAAGACCAGCTTAGCCCCCGCTGACTGCAGGAATAGCAGCGCTACCGAAACGATGGTCAGAATGATAAAAGTTTTCACTCGAAGCGTCATGATTCTGTTCCCCCGTGGAAGGGTCGGGACATTCAAAGGAAAGTGAACTACCGTTACACCCAAAGGGGGCAAAGCTCCCGATACTTGCTCAAAGTCGAAGCTTTTCGCTTTCCCTTTTTTTACGCTGCGCCGTCATTGCCAGCTTCGCGTTGGCTAAGCGGGACTTATCTGGACTCCACGTCCGATACTTGCCTCATGGCGAGCAACCCGTTCCAGGGAGAAAGGTGATGTGTACGCTAACCACTGCGTCCGTTCTCATCCCCGCGAGCGGGCTGAGTGTAGCCACGTACGATTACACTCAATACAACACCAAAGCTTTTACCGATGCCATGTTTCGGGCATCGAACCTAGATCTGACTGATCAGAGAGCAAATAAATGATATTCCATGCAATTTCACGAGACAAGCAGCTTTAGTGATTGTCTGTGCTCACGCGAAACCCGGGCGCCGCCCTACTGGTCAAACAATTCTTTCAAACCTATAGATTCCAATTCAGCAGTTAGAAACCCCGATGAACACATTCGTTGTGACGGCCATCATAACAGGTCTTATGAGCGTAGAATCAGGGACGGGCCTCACGCACGCCACCCATCCAAAGCCCTGAAGAGCGTCGCCTCGGTTCACTTTGACCGTGATAACAATCGAAAGCTTTCTACCGAATCCACTTGGATCCAAGATCTGCACAGTTTATGCTCACCGGCCTATGGCGAGTAGCTTTTGCCGCAGACGACTCAGCCTTGCCCCCCCAAATCACGGCTGGAGCACAGGCTAACACCTCCGGTAGCGAGCTTTCAGCCCAGAGGCACGCTTATCTCTGATGACCAGACCTCGATTCTCCAAGCGGTATCGTCCCAATGATCTCCTGTTTGAAAGGATGCGTCCGAGACATGCTCACCTACGACATCATCGTCGATCATACGGAAACGGCCAACAAGTGCACGATCTTGCCTCTTTCCTACCGCAGCGACTTTCGCATTGCCAGAAAGCCAAAAGCCTTTCGCTGGACAGCTGATCTCTTGCTGCATCCCGAAGGTCAGTCTCTGGCGGATTTCTGCCGAGCGCCGCGCCCCGTTCGCAGCCTAGCAGCTGTTGACTGTGTCTGGCGTCGCCTTGAGCCGATCCTGCGCGGAATTGAGGGAACACCCCCGCACTTCGTCAAGATCCCGGAGGAGTTCGTCACAGCTTATCCCCGTGTGAGCAGGAAAGACTTCGACCCGGAGGGGGGCCTAGCCACGATCGAAGCGATCTTTATCGCTGCAGCGTTTGTGGGCGTGTGGGATCCCAGTCTGCTAAGGGAATACTTTTTTGCAGAGCGGTTTCTCACCATCAATATAGAAGCCTTCCGGCACTTCGGCATTGAACCCGAGATTCCCGAAGGGATTTTCGCCCCCTATCGACCTCGGAATGCTCAGACTCGTCGGCTTGGTCGAGGGCGCTCGGCGCCGCAAAGATCTTGATCATGCTGCTGGGAACTCTGAAAAAAAGACGCTCGCTTCGATCTCATTTGGCAGAACAGATAATTTCCAACATCTTTAGCGCATCCATCCAGGCGTCTTGGCCGGCTAAGCGAGCTTCTTGATCCTCCAGCGAAGGACCCTCCTCTGTTAGTGTCAGCTCGACGGCATTCGCTTCAATCGCTTTGAACTCAACTGTCAATAAGGTCTCGACCCTTTCACCCGGATGCATCGGCCCCTCATAGACCCAGGACGTCACCAGTCTGTGGCCAGGCTCAAGCTCCCTATATTCGCCCGTCACGACATGCTTGACCGCTGGATCATCCCCTGCTTGAGTTTCGAAGCGAAACTGTCCTCCTACCCTTGCATCCACCACGGCCCGCTCAGGCCCCCAGCGCTGAAGGAGGCGTGGAGTAATCCAGGCCTGGAAAACATCCTTTGCTGGTGCGTGTATCGTATAGTTCAGAGTAAACGAATGATCGGAACTGGGCATGAGCTCGACCTCTAGGCAACAGATCTTGATGACTCAAAAATCTATTTTATCGGATGCGGGGGCAAGGGAGCTAATGTTTTTTGCTGAGGGAGAACAGACCTCCTGGCGAGGATCCAAATCGATTGTATGGTATCTTTCGAAAGATTCAGAGCCTCCGCACAACTTCCATTCGGCCCTGGTCATCCGATCCTTTTCAGTTGATTTCGATGATTCCTCGAGGGAACCCCAGACGAAAGGCTTAGGACAGATCACGACTTGAAGTGATCTGCCCGATCTTGAACTCAGGACTCGACGGCCACTGCCGGAAAATACTCCTGTTTCGCACCGATGGCATGACCTACAGCCATCGGCACACCCAGTTCCTCTACTCGAAACACGTCCGGCCCCAACTGCAGCGAATCCCTCAGTTTCTCCATAGTATGGGGAACGAAGGGATAGAGCATGATCATGAGGTTTTTCAGCACGTAAAAACAAGAGTAGAGGGCATCCTTGCGACCTTGTTCGGGCGCGCGGTCATCGTGGGGTTTATGCTGTGTGAAGAGACTGTTGATGAGTCGCGCATAGTTCTCCATCGCATAGAGAAGAGTCGAGAACTCGCCTTTTTCCATCGACTTGAAGTAGCGCTTCAGCATCTGCTCTGTGTCTTGCACAACTTTGTCGAGCAGCTGTCCTTCTGGAATGCGACCTTCGAACTTGGAGTGACAGGCTGCGATTGGCTTCTCGAAGGCCGCATTCATCGGACCTGCGAGAAAGCGATTGCGTTCGCCAAAATGTTTGAAGTCGAAGTTCGAACTCTTCTCAGGCAAACTAAGGAGTGCCAAATAATGTCGAACCTGATCCACAGAATACCCCATCTCGTCGATCAACTGATCGCCCGTATAGAAGTTGCCGCGGGACTTGCTCATTTTTTCGCCATCGACCAAAAGATGGAAGCAGCTGAAAACGTCATTGAGCTGATACTCTCCCTTGAGAGGGAGACGATTGATATCAGCCTGAGTGCCGAGCCACATCGCCCCCTGCATCAGAACATAGAAAAAGACGTTATCAACGCCCAGGAACTGGTAAATCCTGGCGTCAGGATCGCACCAGAAGTCTTTAAGCTGCTGTGCATCGAGACCCTTTTCTCGCAACGCTACAGTCGAAAATGAGATGGGCGCGATGAGCGAATCTGGCCACACATAAAGTGTCTTGCCCTGCGCTTCGGGACCAAACTCCGACGGCAGAGGTATCCCCCAACCCACGTCGCGAGAAATGGCTCGATGAGCCCAACCGTCGATCAAAGCTGACGAGATGCCTTGCTCACCGAGCATGTGCTGACCCTTCAATAGATCTGCTTTGTTTTCGAAGGTGAGTGCTATCTTCTTGCCTGCCGCATACTTACTTTTGTGCTTGGGCAGAGTTTCCTTCAGCTCTTTGTATCTGGCCTCGTGCACATGATCAAAACGCAAGCCTGGCAACACGGTCTCTACCACCTCACGATACACCCCGGTGCGCCACTTTTTTTCCTTGGTCTGAATCCAAGTTCGTAGCTCCTCAGACACCTTCCACATGTCGAGCCACCAGTGCAAAGTATCTCGCAACTCGGGAATCGCATCGCTCAGGGCTGAGCGAGGGTTCTTCAGTTCACTTGGATCGAAGCTGGCCCCGCAGCGGTCACATTCGTCGCTGTAGGCATCCTTGTTATCACATTTAGGATTCGGACATTCACCGCGAACGAATCGATCCTGAAGAAAGCGCTGGAGCTTAGGATCATACCACTGTCGGCTGACACGCTTTTCCAGCATTCCATTGTGGTCCAGACGCTTCAGAAAATCTTGGACGATGTCCTTATGCACAGGAAAGCACTCTGGCCTGGAGGTACCGGTGTAAGTATCGAGGCTGACGCCATAGCGTTGGAGCGTCTCCTTTTGTTTTGCATGGATACCATCCAAAAACTCGCGAATGCTCTTGCCAGCCTGAAGAGCAGCAAGCTCACTGGTCGACCCATGGTCGTCAGTCCCGCAGACGAAGAGCACACGATCAGCGCCGATCAGCATGCGCATCCAACGCGCGTAGATATCAGCTGGAACGTGGGCCCCCGCCAGATGACCGATATGCACAGGTCCGTTTGCGTATGGCATCCCTGCTGTGACAACGGCGCGAGAGGGTCGGTAAACTTCCGCTTTAATCTTTTCGATATCCATGCATGTTCCATAGTTGAGCTAGGAGATAAAACGCTTTCTCAGCTTATGATATACCTCGACTTCGAGCCCCTGGCCAAGAGCTTGAGCACGGAAAATGCGAAGCGACCGCACTCCTCGAGTCATTATGGCATTACGCAATCAGCTTGCGTGGTTTATTTCCAAGCTTCGATCACGACCGCAGGTGGGACATTGCGCATGACCAGGCGCAGTGTAACATGCCGAAAGTGTGCTTTGAGATAGCGGTAGAGCTTTTGATTCTTCGGAAGCAAGAAGTTATGCGCATAAAGAAAGGTACGGAAGCTAGCGCCTGGCTTCAGCATGGTTAGGGTTTCGCTGAGTGTCTGCTCACTCACGTTCCAAGGGATGTTGGTAAAGGGCAGCCCCGATACGACGAGGTCGACTTTATCCACGAGCGGAACAAGAAGGTCCTTTGGACCATGATAGATCTCAGCCTTCGGGTAAGATTCTCGTAGAAAGTCCTGAAACGCTGGATTAATCTCGAACAAGATGCTCCGCTTCAAGGCAGGCAGGCGATCAAATGCGTGCTCGGTAAAGCGTCCCGTACCCGGCCCGTATTCAACATAGGTCCGAACGCGATTTAGCTCGATGTCTACAAACATACTCTCTGTCAAATACTTCGACGAAGGCACGACGGCCCCGACCTGCAGAGGGTTTAACAGAAATTGACGCAAGAATGCGGTTTTTGAGGCGGAACGTCGCAACACGGCGACCTGGGACGCGGGTTGTCGAGACATAAGCTTCCTCCTAGGGTCCTTGGCAAGCAAACTACGTGCCGCGCACCGATCGGAGGTTCAGCCTCTCAATGGACTCAAAGCAGGGATTCCGCCACCTTGAGCCCTCTTAAGCAGCCTCACCTTGCTCGTTGAGAAGAACGATACCAGGTATGAGCAGTTTAAAGGTCGTGCCCTTCCCCTCTACTGTGTCGATAAAAATGCGCCCATCTAGCTTTTCTACCTCAGCCTTGACAGCAGACATTCCGACACCCCGGCCCGAGGTATCAGAGACCCTATCCGATGTCGAAAAGCCGTCGAGGAAGATGAGATTCAGAATCTCCTCCCTTTTGAGCGAGCTAAGCTTCTCCTTTGACAGAAGCTGCTTTCGCTCCGCTACTGCGAGAATCTTCTTGGGATCAATACCCTGCCCATCATCACGAAGTGAGATCACAAGACCGTGATCTCCTGCCACAAGGTCGAGAGTCAGATGGCCTGTGACGGGCTTCTTCCTCTTACGACGCATAGAGACTTCTTCGATCCCATGATCGCAGGCATTGTTGATCAAGTGGACCAGATTAGAAAAGAGTGACGTAAGGGCCTCAAGATCCGCCCGGTAGCCATCACCGGTGATCGAGAGTTTAATCTTCTTATCCAGCTTGCCAGCCGTTCGCTTGACAACATGATGGAGCGGACTCGTGAGCACTCTAAGGGGCCTATACCGAAGCGTTTCCAGTTCATGGATGAGCCGGTTCTTCGTACCTTTATCAGCATCTCGAGCTAAACTCATCAAACTAAAGACCTGACGAGCCGTCACCGTATAGACTTCACGCTTGCTGTCTTCATAGGTAACCCCAAGAATCGATCCATTGCGAGCAAGAAAGTCACGGAACTTCGTCTCCAAATCGCTTGCCACTTTTGCCATATAGGAGAATAGCACGGAATCGTTCGGCTGCTTTTCGGAGACCAAGGTCTCAATCGCATGCACACGCTTGGAGAGGAACTCAAGTTGATAGACGCCAGCATTTCCTTTGATTGTGTGGAGGATCCTGAACGCTGTTTCTCTTTGCCGAGTCGTTCGCAGTGACTCGAGATCCCGCTTGAAATCGTAGAGAAACTCTTTAAACGACTCGATGTTCTGGACGATTGTAAACAGACACTGCACGTGCTGCATTTGTTTTTCGTGTTGTTCCTGTCGCTTGATGTGTTCCGTAACATCCTCAGCAACGACAATGACCTTGTCGGGTTTTCCAGCTTTGTCCTGAATCACCGTATATTTCAGATCTAAAATCTTCCCATCCTGCGTCCGCACGCGAGCGGGGAGCATCCCCAAGGATACCGACTGAGGCATAAAGTCTTCGAAAACCTGCTCCAGAGTGAGTTTAATGAAGCCTTCCTTGTCATCCTGCAGACCCAAGACCTGGCCTAAAGGCTGACTGCTGATGTCACTCCCGAAGATATCTTGACAGGATGCTGAAGTGGACTCATGAATGCGAAGATTACGTCCGACAATAAAGAAGCCTTCGCGGAGGTTATCGAGTATTTCTTTGTTCTGCTGATTGACGGCTGCTAGTTCCTCTGCAAATTCACGTTGTGTCTCAGCATTGATCCGGGAGTTGATTTCGGACTTCAGCTTCTCTTTGGATGTCCTTAAGGAGCGCATCGTATCGAGGACTTCTTGATTTTTAGTCTCTAGAAATACGGCCGCTTCGGATACGCGTTTGATCGTGCGTAACTTGGCCAGCAAAAGCTCGACCGAGATCTCGTAGCTCAGATAGTCATAGACCCCGTTCTCATAAGCTGCCAGCACGAAATCATGATCAAGATTTGCACTGATCGCAACAATGGGGACCAGAGGTCGAGCTTGCCGTATCGCATTGATCAGTCTTAGGTCTTGGAAGCCTTCCATCAGCCGACATTCGATGACGACGATATCAGCTCCTTCGAGAAACATCTTGAGATCGTCACCGTAGTGAGCCGAGCTCACAAGAATGTTCGGATTTTGCTGTCGAAAGTAGTCGATCAAATCACGAGCATACCTGTCGAGAATGGCCACAACCTGCATCTCATGACCGCCGGTCGGCTGTCCCAGTAGGCTGAGCACATCATCGTCGAAAGCCGAAGTAAAATCACTCATGCAGACGCCCTACGAAGAATCTCATCCAGCTTTTCCCTGGCTTTTGGAAAGTTAGGTGAGTACTTCAAGCACCGCTGCAGATAAGCAGCAGCATCGTCCACTCGGCGCATTCCGATCGAGCACATGGCCAGGTTAAAGTAGACGCGAGCATCCGTCGGTTCGAGACGCAAAGCCTGTTCGTAAGCATCGAGTGCACGCTCGAAGTTCCCAAGCTTTTTATAGCAAACTCCGCGGAGATTAAAGAGCTCCGAGGTCATGCCGAATTCCTTCTCGTTGAGGCTGATGTGCTTCAAAGCTCCTTGAAAGTCCTGTCGAGCATAGCTATCCTTCGATAAACAAAGGTAAAATTCAGGTCTTTTGATGTCGGCCTTCAGAGCTTGCTCACAGATCGGCGCCGCTTCGTAGAACAACTGAAAATCCATCAGAATCCTGACACAGCGACTGAAGTAGAAGCCGTCTGGCATCTGCTCAAGCACCTTTTGGATCAGCGCGAGAGCCTTGACCTTTTCACCCTTTTGCAGATGCACCTTAGCTTGCATGATGGTCTTTGCTGGACTATCCTCGTCGTTCTTCGCAAGGTCCTCCATGACCTGATTGGCCTTTTCGACCTTATCATCTTGCAAGTAGGCCTGGGCCAGACCAAGTGAGCTCCGCACGCTGTTCTTGGTCAGCGAACGCAGCTCGGAGTAGAGTTCGATCGCCTCTTCGGAGCGCTTGTTCAAAAGAGAATCTTTGGCCTTGGTATACTTGTTCTCGACCGTTCCCGACGTATTGAACAATGTCAGAGTCGAATGAATCATGAAGTCCAAATTGGAAGGGGTAACCGGGAACTTTAGGTACTGGACAATCCCGTACCGCTTGAGCACTTCCTCGGAGTCAGGTGGGTCGTCCTTGCCGAACAGGATAACTGGTATATTAGCAATTGTTTCAGCAGCTTTGATTTCTTTGATCAACAACCAACCTTTGATATAGCGAATGTTTTGATCGCAGATGAGAAAACCAAACTTCTGCACTGACATTTTCTGCAGAGCTTCGATACCGTTGTCCATGACCTGGATGGTGTTGATCTCCAGCTTTTTAAGAGCCTTGACGACGGTCTCAACATGCTCCTTCTGAGCCGAGAGGACCAACACCGATAAATTTTTGTCGTAATTGCTCACAGCAAGAGCCCTTTCCACCGGCGAAGCGTGCACCCGAAAACTTAAGCAGTGGGGTCATCGGCATCTACCCCCTGTACCTTAA
>Ga0315901_10007035_pt1 | contig 13363 bp, 11 predicted proteins | sample LakEriMetagenome_10_FD_203761 | JGI IMG/M metagenome (GOLD analysis project Ga0315901, IMG submission 203761) | Freshwater fungal communities from buoy surface, Lake Erie, Ohio, United States - Buoy 2 MA116 | ecosystem: Environmental > Aquatic > Freshwater > Lake | place: USA: Lake Erie, Ohio... | reverse complement strand
TTATGGTAATTGTTCTATTGCGAGTACTCAAATATATAATAAGTCGTTATCATCTCAAGAGATTTTACAAAACTATAACTCTTTAAAAAATAGATTTGGGTTATGAGTACAGTAGATGGATCACCAAATATTATCAGAGATAATTTAATTTATTATTTGGATGGGTCGAATAGATATTCATATACTAGTGGATCAACTGTGTGGAACGATTTAAGTAAGAGTCAAAGAACCGCAGGGTCATTAATAAATGGGGTATCGTATAGTACAACAAACAAAGGAGTTTTAGTTTTTGATGGAATTAATGATTATGTTGCATTACCACAAATTACAACAAATCAAACTGAAGGTAAGTATTCAATGGAACTATGGATTAGTTTTGCAAACACAATAACACCATCAAACGCAATTAATTATATGATTATTGAGGCTCAAAATTTACTTTTAGGTGGTGTAGACAATTATTTTTATTTATTAAGTAGTACTGCCGGTAGAATCGGATTTCAAACATTTAATCCGTTTTCTGTAACATATACTACTACAAATAATTGGGTTGCGGGTAGATGGTATAATATAACAGGAACATATGACATTTCAACATCAAAACTATCCTTATATGTGAACGGACTATTAGAAAGTTCCACAACAATCGCTAATTGTTATTTTAATACAAATTCATATTTTAGCTTGGGTTCATATTCAGCACCATCAAAAAGTTGGTTTTTTAATGGTAGTATTGCTAGTTTAAAAATTTATAACAAAACATTAACGGATTCAGAAATATTAGAAAATTATAATGTAAACAGATATCGTTTTAATTTCTAATGTATTTATTGTAAATAAACATATTCTTGGATAGGGAAAAGATATGGCGAATGAGTTTAATATAAAAAACGGATTTATATCCGCAAATGATAGTGTCGTTAATGGTAAATTAACAACACAAAATTTAAGAATAATATCTGGTGCAACATCAGGTTACGTTCTAACTTCAGACGCATCAGGAAACGCAATTTGGCAACCGACATCGGGTTCTTTTACAGGAGGAACAGTAACCGGATTAACAATATTCACAAACGGTTTAACGGCAAATACAATTTCTGCAACTACATATCAAAATTTACCAATTGACGTATTTGTAACGGGTGGTACTTATTCTGCGGGAACAGCATCATTTACCAATAACACAGGGTCAACCTTTAGTATTACGGGGTTTTCAACATTTCAATACTTTATATCAGGTACATCACCAAGTGGTGTCACATTAAACATCGGCGACAGATGGTATAACGATAATAATGGGGTTGAGTACGTATGGAATTACGATGGAAATTCATATCAATGGGTTCAACCTGCAGGAATACCTGGACCACAAGGATTACAAGGAATACAAGGGGTTTCAGGAAATACCGGACCACAAGGTATTCAAGGAGATCCGGGGTTTAGCGGATTACTTGTAACAACAGGGATAACAGCAACTACACAAACACTTTCTACGGGTTACACATACTACGGGATAGTACATTCAAACAACGTTGATTTAACACTTCCAACCCCTACAGGTATTGATGGATTTAACTTGAATATAAAAGATGAAAGTGGTAATTCGGGTATTTATAGAATAAGAATAACAACACCTGTTGGAACTATTGATGGTGGTAGTTATGTTGATATGAATATAAACTATATGTCATTACAATTTGTGGCAAGAAATAATAATTGGTGGATAATATAAGATGAGCTTTATTTTTAATAATTCGATAAAATATTCAGATAGTCCAAATTTAGATGCGTTTGGTAGATTAAGAACTGCTGCAGTTACAAACCTATTGGATATAAAACACGTTTACGATAAAAATCCATTACAAATTAGTGAGGTAACCGCAGGAACGGCAACTTCGGTATTCAATCAACAATTTGCGAGAGTTAGAATGTCAACTTCTGCAAATAACGATTTAGTAATTAGACAAAGTAAAACTCACCCGATTTATCAACCAGGAAAAAGTCAATTATTTGAAGGTAGTTTTTCAAATTTCCAAATAGAAACAAATGTGATTAAAAGAGTTGGTTGTTTTACATCAACAACAGGAACACCATATAACTCGGTATTTGATGGATTCTTTTTAGAAAGTAATGGTGTGACAAGTGAGATTACTTTTAACATATATTTAAGTGGATCTTGTACGTATAGTGCCGCCACAACATCTTGGAACACAACTCAGTTTAATCCAAGTAATTTTGATTGGAGTAAAACAAATTTAATGACTGTTGATTACCAATGGTTAGGTGTTGGTAGGATGAGGTTTGGTATGGTTTTATCAGGACAAACGGTATATTTTTTAGATTATACTGCGGCAAATAATATATCAACTGTTTATATGTCATCACCAAATCAACCAATTAGGTACGAAATAAGGCAAGTTGGTGTTGGTTCTGGATATCTTGATATGATATGCACACAAACGTCAACAGAAGGGGCACTAAACGGGCTTTATTCTACGGTAGGTATACAACACGATACAACAACCACTTTAAGTAATTCAGACACAAAATACCCATATATTGGGTATAGATTAAAACAAGGTTATAAGTCAGTAACATCGCAATATAATAGTTTGAGTATACTAAACACCTCAAATGATAATTACTTAGCAACTATTGAATATAATCCAATTTTATCTGAAACTCCGACTTGGATTGATATTCCACAATCACCATTTCAATATGCTTTATTTACTGGCACAACAACCGCAATAGTCACAACACCTGGATATGTTGTTAAATCATTAATCGGCGAGGCAGGTACATCAGCATTAACAACATTAGTTGTAGATGATAACCAAGTAAGGGTGGGTTCAAATATTGATGGGACATTAGATGAAATGTGGATAAACATAACCCCATTAGGTGCAAACGCAACCTTTTTGGGGACAGCAGAAATACTATATTATTTATAAGATATGCCAATAAATTTTCCAATACCATCATTTGTCGGAGAACTTTACTCTTTTAATCAAACCACTTGGGAGTGGTCTGGTGAATATTGGGGGGTTTATTCGGGGCAAACAGGATATATAACAACCGCAACCACCGTTGGTTCAGGTTATTCTGCAATATCGGGGGTATCTAATAATACAATTTATTTAAAATCATTTAGTGGTGATAATGTAACTATAACAGATAACAACGACACGTTAGTTTTCAGTACTGTTTTATATAATGCTGATAACACAATTACGGTTGCATTAACAGGTAGTACAGGAGTTGATTTTAACTCAATCAAAGATGCTGTTAATAGTATAACAGGGGCAACTTCAGCAAATACATACACCGTTAAAGTTTCGGGGGGTGTTTATTATGAAGACCCATTTACGATACCTTCTTGGGTTGCGGTTGTTGGGGAAAGTTCAATTTCCACAATAATTCAAGCAAACGATTCATCACAAACATTAATAAAATTAAGTGACCAGTCAGCGATATTCGATTGTCAGGTACAAGGTTGTACAGACACAAATGTATCTGCGATTCTTTACTCATCATCTACAACACCACAATCAAGTGCAATTTCTTATGTTGAAAATGTAAGATTTGGTTCTAACTATACTCACGCTAAAGTTGTTGCGTCAGGTGGCGCAAACATCATAATGCAATGTTCAAACGTTAAGTATGGCGGATATCCATTTACTGTTGGGTTTTATGCAACAAACGACGGTAGTGGTATTGGTAGGATGCAGTTACGAAATGTGACATCAACGAATGGGGGTGTTGTCACAACAAGTGGTTTAATATTTGCTAAAGCCGACGCACAAAGTTGTGGGTTTATTGTTAATGGTTGTTTATTAACAAAGGCACAAGGACTTGCGGCGGGAACAGGATTTTACGTAGAAAATGGTGGGTTTTTAAGACTGACTGCTGTTAACTTCCAAAGGTGGTCGGTAGGTATTGATGCACCTCAAATTGGTGCGGCGCCAAGTATTGATGCAATAGCACTTAATTTTGAAAACAACACTATTGATGTAAACATTGCACATTCAGGAGCAACAGGAAAAATTCAAGGAACTGACAATTTCTTAAAAACAATTATAAATCAAAACGCACCGCTATATGAAGTAAATCAAGATCCGAAAGAAATTACGGTGGCAAAAAAAGGGGGTGACTTTTCATCCATCAAATCTGCCGTTGATTATTTAATTGCTTCAGGTAATACATCAATAACAAACAGATATGTAATTAGTGTTGGTCCTGGTGTATTCATAGAAAATGAAATTGATTTGACACAAACACCATATGTAAGTATTGTTGGTTCAAACATTCAAACAACACAAATCCTACCAAATACAAATACTCAACATATTGTAAAAATAGGACAAAATAATGAATTATCATTTTTATCATTATCGGGGGCTCCGTCAGGATATGCTGGAATTTATTGTTATGATATTGGTGATTTTGGACAGGCTCATAAATTATCTTTTTATGATTGTGATACAAATGTGTGGGTTGAATCTGTAACTCAAGATACCAAATTTTTTGGTGAATATTTAGATTACAACGGTGAATATGAATACGGAACAAAAGTTATAGGTAATAATGGATATGTTGCTCTTGCAAATATGGAAAATTACTTTAATTTTCCAACAGGAGCAGGAATCACATATTGTAACTATGCAACAGGAAGTGGGGCAACATTAAGTATATTTGTTGGAGATAATCAAAGTAATGGTGTTTCAGGGTCAACCGCATTTTATATTCAAGATTCTGCGGGATTATACGCATCCACAATCACTGTTGATGGGTTTACTTATGGTATTAGAAATCCAAATATTGGTGGAAGTGTTAGGTTTGATGTTGATAATGCAAGTTTTGTTGATGGTGAGTGGGATTTATATGTTGAAAGTTTAAATACCTTTGGAACGCTTGGAGGTAGTTCTAGTCACCAAAAATTATTTACAAATAGTTCTGACGTATATTGGGCATTATTAGATATTGAAGATGGTGAATTTGATATCACAAGAAAGGCGTCTGTAACTTTTAGTGATGGTTCACATACCGATTTCACAACCCTAATCTTTGAGGGTGGTTCAATGGGGCTTATTAGTGGTGGTACTTTAACTATTGTTAGTGGAACTACAGTACAAGCTGATGGTGGATTTGGTTATTTAGAAAAATCAGATGATAGTGGAATTGTAAGAAGAATAGATTGGACAAATAATTTAATTACATTATCTGCAAACACAGACGAGTATATTTTTATAAATGAAAATAGTGTTTTAACTTCATCTGGTGGTAGACCTGACACACAATTTAATATTTTATTAGGACGAGTTGTGACAAACTCAACCGATGTTGAGTTTATTGACTTATCTCCATTTAATGCTGAACACACGTCAAATAGATTTGGTGATTTATTTTCAGAGGCTTTAGGACCTATTTTTGCTACAGGTTCGATAGTTACAGAAGGTACAACACCGTACACAATAGATGTGTCAAATGGTGACTATTTCTTTGCAACAAATCAGTATCTACCTACTGGTGGTACAGGAACAACCTTCACACAATATTATAGAAACGGAACGGGGTCTACTTGGGTTACAAGTGCAACGACATTAGTTAATAGTACACAATATGATAATAACGGAACATTAACCGGATTAACCACAGGTTATTTTACAAAGCACACATTATATTTAGTAGGGGACGGTTCTTATGAAAACTACTTTTTAGTATTAGGACAAAATGAATATTCATCATTAGTTCAAGCAGAAGGAGCTCTTCTTCCAACACCACCGACATATTTTTCAGATTCGGTAACACAAATCGCAAACATATATATTCAAGAAGGAGGTTCAGGATTTACACAAGTAGAAGATATTCGTCCTACAATTGCCTTTAGGGCTGGTGGTGTAAATGCATCATCTGTTCACGGAAACTTACTTGGCTTAGCTGCCGATGATCACACACAATATCTTTTGGTTTCAGGTGCAAGAGCAATGTCAGGAAACCTTGATATGGGTGCAAACAACATTACAAATGTTGGTACTGTTGATGGTGTTACCGTAAGTGCACATGCATCAAGACATCAGTTTGGTGGGTTAGACCCTGTTGGTACAACAACACCTTCACCAAATGCAATTCCATATGCTGATGTAAGTGGAAAGTTAGACAGCTGGATATCAACTGCAACAACAAGTAATTTAGGATTAGTAAAAGTAAGTACTACTCCTGTTTCATCGTCTATTCCAATAGTTCTTGGTGAAAATGATGTGAGATTTTTATCCTCATTTACAGGGGGTTCTTATTCAAACGGAACGTTATCTTTGACTAATGTGTCAGGTGGAACTTACAATGTGACAGGATTTTTTACCGGAGGAACAGATGTGTTTGTTACGGGCGGAACATACTCAAACGGTACCGCAACATTTACAAATAACACGGGCGGAACATTTAATGTTACAGGATTCACTACAGGTGGGACAATAAGTGGTATAACAAATCAAGTTGCATACTTCAACGGAACTTCAGATTTAACAGGAAATAATAATTTTACATATTCAGGACAAACTTTACAGTTAATACCGACAGGTTCAACAAGTTCAGATGTTGTGTTTAACGTTAGAAATGCAACAAATAGTGCGAATCAATTTGAGATACGAGGAGATGCTAATGTTTTAATGGGTCAAAACACATCAGGAGGTGCGGTAAGTCTATTTAACATTAGAAACGGGGCATCAACCGCACTATCATTTATATATGCCGATAACAATTCTACAAGTTTTGAAGTTGATAGGTTTTGTAATATTAAAACTAATTTTCAATCCATTAATACTGATGCAACATCTAGTTTAGTTTTAGGTTCAGGAACTGCCCCGTCAACAAGAAATTTTCAACAAACAATAGCATCATTAACCGCGATATCACAAGGTACGAATGATAGTGGATTTGCTCAAAGCGGTGCGGACACATCAGGAAACAACTCAATTTATACAAATTATATAGGGAAAAATTGGATTTTAGGAGGAACTTCTCAAGGCACTGGAACTAATAAACTTGGTATCTATACAGGTACCGCACCATCAACAAATTTAACAGACGGGTTTCAGATTTATTCATCAGATATTATTGCGGGAAAAGCTGCTCCTCACTTTAGAACTGAAGATGGTGATATTGTTAAATTATACACCCATTCCGCAGTAACAACAACACAAGGAATTGCAAACGCATTAACAACATTAGGTTTACTTTCTGCTTCAACAATTGTCTCAAGTACAGACGTATTTGTTACAGGGGGAACATACTCAAATGGAACAGCAACATTTACTAATAACACAGGAGGAACATTTAACGTAACAGGATTTGTTACTGGTGATACTTTTGTTACGGGGGTAACATATTCAGCTAACACTTTAACTATAAGTCAAAATCAAGCACAACCAAATTTAACAACAACCGTTGGTTTAAGAACAAAGTCGGGTTCAGTTGCTTCGGGAAGTTTTGCAGGGACACCAAGAACAGCATCAGTCACATTTACAACCGCCTTTTCAAGTACAAACTATTCCATTCAAATAACAGGAAGTGATAATAGAACGTTTACTTATTCATCAAAGGCGACAACAGGATTTACAATAAACACAAATGCAAATACACCATTAACAGGAAACGTTGATTGGGTAGCAATTGAACACGGAGAATCATAATATTTATAATATATGGCAACATTTATAAGTGAAGAAATTTTATCTGAAGGTGGTATCACTGGAACTACAATAAGTGGTGGAACTTATTATGGTGATGGTTCTAATTTAACAGGTATTAGTGGTGGAGGAACTTTTACAGGTGGTACAGTGACAGGTAACACGGTTTTTACACAAGGAGTGACTGCAAACACATTCAGCGGTAATAGTATTGTTGTAAATACCGTAGATTCTGTCAGTAGAGTTTTACAAGAATCAAATGGAGATTCAAGAATTCATTGGGGTGATGGTTATTTATATAATGTTGGTGTAATTAAATTAGATTGGAATAACTCTTTTTTATATGATTCGTCATCCAATTTAACACTTGATTGGGAAAATACTATTTTAACTGACCCGTCTAATGGGTCACCGTCTTTGGTTTGGAAAGATAGAATTTTGTCCGACAATTCTAATACAACCGTATTAAATTGGCAAAATAAAATAATGTCTGGGATGACAAACATACAATCATCAATAGTATCTGCAACAACATACCTTAATCTTACAACAGGTAATTTGGCGACGGTACAAGCTCGTAGAACAACAGGTTTCAGTTTGCCGGCATCATTTTCACTCATAACTCTTGATGCTACTGATGTTGAGAACGATCCGACGGTTATCGCTCACGATAACGTAAACACCGAAAGAATATACGTCTATTCAACGGGTTTATATTTGATTCATTATCATGCCGATGTTGGTCCAGGTACGGTAAATGACTTTGAATTTTCAGTCCTTGAAAATGGTCTCACAACAATAAATGGTAGTTTAATTGCGGGTAAAAGTTCAAGTACGGACAAAGTAACTGCTGGTGTTGATGTATTGGTATTACTAAATGCAAACGAATATGTTTCACTTTATGGTAGATATGTTGGTTCTTCGGGTGGTATTGCGAATAACGTAGTATTAAGTGTCACAAAACTTGAGGGGGTGGTTGGACCACAGGGTAACACGGGGGCACAAGGACCAACAGGTATTGGTTTATTTACAGGTGGAACAATAACAGGTGACACGAATTTTACAGGAGGACTTTCAGCAACAACATTAAATTTTACCACAACACCCACTAATAACAACGCAAATACTCAAATACTTACAAGAAACTCAACAACGGGAGAGGTAGAATACAGGGCGGATTCATCAATCACGGGTGGAGTTAATTCGGGTATTGTTTATGCTTTTGCAAATAATTATCTATTAACATAAATTAAAAAATTAAAAAAATATGGCAGCAAATACACAACCAATTTTTACGTTGACACCCGACATTCAATGGACAACAACACCAATGGTTACAGGTAACACCACAAAAGATTTAACATCAGGAACAATCTATTTGGTTTTTACCTCAGATGCAACAAACGGAGGGTATGTCCAAAGAATTCGTTTTAGAACTTTAGGTACAAATTCAAGCGCAACGGTTTGTAGGATTTGGATAAATAATGGTGGCGCAACGGGTACTGCATCAAATAACACGTTGTGGGATGAAATTACATTACCCGCAACTACAGTTTCTGAAGTAGCAGCACAAGCAAATTTTGAATTACCATTAAACTTTGCATTACCTCCTGGTGAATCTATTTATGCGACAGTCGGTACATCACCAACATCTGCAGGATGGCAAGCAACTGTAATTGGCGGGAAATATTAAATTATGTAATTTAAGTTTATGATTGATGTTTTTGGGTTACCTAATACTAATGAATTTAATCGGCAAATATTTTACCCATTAAGAGGTGCGACAGTTAATGACGACTATCAAGTTTGGGTAAAACCAAAAAGTTGCACATTTGTGTCAATTTTGGTTTTAGGTGCTGGAGGTGGTGGTGCTGGAGGAAGTACAGGTACAGGTGTGACTAACACAGGTGGTGGTGGAGGTGCTTCAGGAAACGTTGCATCAATATTAGTTCCTGCTTCATTAATACCCGATGAATTATATGTCAATGTGGGGATTGGTGGTACTGCAGGTGCTTCAGGTGCCGGTTCTGGTGGTGCTGGAAGAGCAAGTTATGTTCTTTTTACAAAATCACCAACTATCGTTACAACAAACACACTTTTAATCGCAAGTGGCGGTAATGGTGGTACTGCAGGTACTGGCGGAACTGTTGCCGCAAACGCGGCAAGTACAAACGCATTTTTAAGTTACTTAGGTTTACCTATTTTTACACAAGGACAGGCAGGTGCAAATACTGCATTGAATGTGACTGTATTACTACCTGTTTCGGGAGGTGCAGGTGGGGGGTCAACAACAAGTGTTGGTCCCGTTAGTGTTGCGGGCGGAAGTGTATTAGGTTATGCCATTGGGGGAGCAATAGGACAAAACCGTGGTACCAACGGATACATAAATTTAACATCAAATGATTCAAGTATAGAATACCCTATGAGATTTACAGGTGCTGGAGGTGGAGGTGGAAACTTTGCAGGTACAGGTGGAATTGGTGGTGACGGTGGATTTGGTTCGGGTGGTGGTGGTGGTGGTGCAGGAACCACTGGTGGTACTGGCGGTCGTGGTGGTGACGGTTTAGTAATATTTACAGCGTTTTAATAATTATATAATATGATTGACTACTTTAATTTAGCAAATTTAGATAAAAATAATCAAGTGTTTTACTCCTACGGAGCAAACGTTTGGCAAACTTGGGAAAAACCAAGGGGTTGTAAATTTATATTCTTCTTTGTCCTCGGTGGAGGAGGAGGTGGTGCTGGTGGACAAACAGGCTCCGGTGTCGCAAGAACAGGTGGTGGTGGTGGAGGTTCTTCTGCTATCACAAGAGGGTTTTTCCCTGCATCATTTGTTCCTGATGTTTTATATTTACAGGTTGGGCGTGGAGGACCCGGAGGTGCGGCTGGTGGGAATGGTACTGCGGGTGGTTTATCATATGTGTCATCACAACCAAATACAACAGCGGCAAATGTTTTTTTAGCGAGTGGAAACGCGGCGGCAGGTGGCGGAACGGCAGCGGGCGGTACGGGTACTGCGGGTTCAGTATTTACTGCAGCAAACGGTTTATTAAATTATTTTGGGACTTTTTTAGCCATTGTAGGTCAAACTGGTGGTGCGGGAGGTGCCAACACAGGTGGTGCGGGGAGTGTCCCAACAATTTCAATTCCTGTGTCAGGTGGTGCCGGAGGTGGTGGTTCATCTGCCGCAAACGCTAACGGTGCTGGAGGTACAATTGCCGCATCAGGATTTGTTCCTGCGACAACAGGTGGTGCCGCAGGTGGAACAAATAATGGGCAATCAGGTTTTCAATCATTAACACCATCAGGTTTAATTACAGTAAGACAACCATTTTTTACTACAGGTGGTGCCGGAGGTGGTGCTAACGGAGCAGGAACAGGAGGTGCTGGAGGATATGCAGGTTTTGGTTCAGGTGGAGGTGGCGGAGGTGCCGGAACAACCGCAGGAAGAGGTGGTGATGGAGGTAGTGGGTTAATTGTTGTTACTTGCGTTTAAAGTAAATTCTTTCTTTACTTCCAACCATTTGTTTATACCACCTGTTTGAATCATCCAACCACACATATGGGTTATCAGGATTTTCAGTCCAACCTTTTTTTGTATAATATTCAGAATCTTTTCTTAAAAGGTTTGCCCTATGAGAGGAATGAAATTCTTCCATACCCAACCATTCAGGTAAAATAAAATCACCTTCAATCACTTCATATTCCATTGTGTTTTTAAAACCACGAGATTTCCAGACATCAATGGAATCGTTGTAATATTGTTTAAGTGCGTTTACATAAGGTCTCCACATAATAGAACAAGGGTGATTTAACCATCCCTTATATGGTTTTCCATCTTTTCTTAACCTACCTGTAATTGCTGAAATTATTTGATAAGCCTCAACACGTTGTTTTCCAAGACGTTTGTTGTCAAGGGATTCTAATGATAATCTGAAATCTGAATATGGAAGAAATGTTTGCATATCACAAAGATAATGAATTTTTTTAAATTACGTTATATTTATTAAATAAAACATACAAAATATGGAAATTGTGTTTTTTTTAAAAAAACACGATATTTATAAAATAAATAAAAATAAAAAAATAAAAAAAAATTAAAATTATGAAAAGAATCGTAAGATTAACAGAATCAGATCTTACAAGAATTGTAAGACGAGTAATTATGGAAGTAGAAGATAAAACTATTGTGGATGCTGGTTATAGTGATGACTTAGGTGGATACGCAGTAGCATATGGTACTCCTGTTGCATCTGCAGGTGATAGTAAAGGTGTTAAAGTTTCATTTACTGGTGTAAGATTTTCTTTTAACGGTAAAAAAACATACGGAGGTACTGTAACACTTTATGGAAAATGTGGAGAAAACGTTAACCCAAGTGCAATGTCACCTGTAAGTGTTGCCGATTTATATGCTGGTGGTTCTTACTACAGATTTGGACAAGGAGGTGCTGTTGATAAGGCTGCTAGAAATTTCTGTAAATCCAAATATGGAGTTACACCAACAGGTGGTGTATCAGGAGATTTCAAATCAGAAGCACAATCGATTATTAGTCAAGGATTAAAATAAAAAAATCCCCCTTAAAGGGGGATTTTTGTTTTAAAACATAGCAACCCTTGTATCACTACCTTTTTTGTATTTTACAACAAAATCATATTTAGAACTTTCATTCAAACTAATCATACAATTAAGTACACCAAAATCTTTTGTTGATACATCAAACTTAACATACTCCTGAGTGTATTGGATATTTGTAATTTTGCTTATTGCACTCAAACCATCTTCATTCACGTAGTCGTGTGTAAATATTTTGTTATCTAAATCAACTTCAAAAAGATTAAACCCGTTAGATCTCATAACAGACTTTGAAGTCCCCCCATTTTTTAACAAATCACTCATCTGAGCGGTTGAATTTGTAACATAATCAAACCCAAAACCGTAAAAATTATATACTTTTTGACTAAAAGTAAAAAAAGACATTAGGGACAAAATAACAGTAAAAAGGATTTTTTTCATAACACTTGTTTTTATTGGTTAATAACTATGACACAAAGATATGGTTTTTTTTCTAATTCACAAACTTTTTTTGAATTTTTTTAAAAAATAAAACCCCACCAAATAAATGGTGAGGTTTTTTTAATTGGTGGAGGTGCGGAGAGTCGAACTCCGGTCCATAACATCCTGTAAGGTAAGGACTACACGTTTAGGTTGACATTTTCTATATGTCCCAAAATAGATGGTTTTTTCAAATCCGAACCAACAAACAGATATAATCAAATTACCCCCTGATTATTAGGGGTTGTTCCTTTTCGGGTAGAAACCACACCTTTGTAAAGACTTCTGTTGCTAGGTTATGTGTCCACCGACCCCCCGTTTCCGTGCTTATCTTAAGCTACAGTAACTTCTTCAGTTGCAATTAAACCAACCACTGAAAGGTTATCAAGTACGTTGCCGTATAAAAATTGAATCAGTTTTTAAAGAGATTAATTCAGTCCCTACGTGCCCTTAGACTTCAGCCAACGCCTGTCAAATCCAAAAACACCCCCATATTTTCAAAGAACTTATACAAATATAAAACAAATATTTGATTTAAACAATATATTTATAAATATGAGAAGAAAAAGATATATTCTTGAACAAGAGGAAGAATTAACTGATTTTAAAAAAATACTTC
>Ga0315901_10007030_pt1 | contig 13367 bp, 21 predicted proteins | sample LakEriMetagenome_10_FD_203761 | JGI IMG/M metagenome (GOLD analysis project Ga0315901, IMG submission 203761) | Freshwater fungal communities from buoy surface, Lake Erie, Ohio, United States - Buoy 2 MA116 | ecosystem: Environmental > Aquatic > Freshwater > Lake | place: USA: Lake Erie, Ohio... | reverse complement strand
GTTGGCGCAGGTGACGTTCCGCAGCGACAACGTGTTCACCGACCGCTTCGGCCGCGATCTGGCCGACGGTGGCAACCTCAACGGCCGTCTCGACCTGTGGCAGCGCTTCGAGGTGGAGCGCTACCTCGACCATCACGGCGAGAAACTGATCCGCCGGTTCGACACCAACAGCTACCTGGCGATCGGCAAGGCGATGGACCTCCACGACGTGGGGCGCGGGCGAGGCGGGCTGAAGGCGGCGATGGGGCGCATCCGTGTGCCCACGCTCACGATGGGCATCTGGAGCGACATGCTGTACCCGTCGTACCAGCAACGCCAGATCCGCGACCTGTTGGTCGACCTCGGCACCCCCTGCGACTACGTGGAGATCGACTCGCCGCACGGCCACGACGCGTTCCTGATCGAACTCGACCAGGTGGGTGCTCCGATCGCCCGCTTCCTCGACGAGGTCGCGAAGGGCTGAGTCGGCCGGGTGTGGCGCGGCCGGCTGCGCCCGGATCGGCTGCGCCCGGATCGCTGCGCCCGGGTCAGCTGCGCCCGGGTCAGCTGCGCCCGGAGCGGCGCTCGATCATCTCGCGCAGCTTCGGCACGACCTTGCTGGAGGCCGGCACCCTCACTGCGAGCAGCACCGGCATGCCGTACGTGTCGTGGCCGCGGAGCAGGAAGACGGCGCGCCGGCGGGGCGGTGTGTCGGACTCGCCGACCAGCCGGTACGACGAGGAGTGCCGGCGACGCATGAACCGGCGTTGGTCGACGAGGATCTCGCCGTCGGGTTCGATGAGCAGGCGGGTCTCGCGGAACCGGCCGAGCGCATCGCCCTTGTCGTTCATCAACTGCCCGTACCCGATGAAGCGCGAGAGGTCCTTGGCCACCCAGTGCGGCTCGATCTTGAAGCCGACCCAGGCGAGGAAGACCATGAGGCCGACGGCGAGGGCGAACCAGACGTAGTCCACACGTGCATCATGGCCGGTCCGGGGTGCCGGGCACCACCCGCGTCGGGGGTGTCGACACGGGTCGGTGCGGGTGCGGCGGTCGTGCGGGCGGGTGCAGGACGGGTGCGAGGGGGAGTGACCGCGGCGCGCACGGCACGGTGCGCGAGACTGGAGCGATGCTCGCCGGCGACCCCCGACCCGACCGATGACCCTGCCGGGCGTCGCAGTGTCGGCGTCGCTGCTCGGATCGCCGGTCGCGGCGGAGCTCACCGAGGAGGAGGCCGCCGTCCGGGTGTTCCTCGCTGCAGGTGGGCTCGTGCTGCTGGGCGTGGGGTTGGCGTGCATGACGGTGTGGTGGTGGCGCAGCACCCGTCCCGAGCCTCCGGCGCTCGGCCCGCTCGAGGTGATGAGCGATCGGCGGTGGCGAACGGCCGGCGACAGCGAGCGACGTCGCATGGTCGACGAGACGCGGCCGGAGGGCGCCGATGGCCGCGATCTGGTGGTCGCTCCTGAGCCGATCGACCTGTCCGAGCTGGTGCGTGGCGTACCGAGCTTCGACGACCTCCGCGACGTGTCGCTGGAGTCGGATCGACCCGCGGTGCCGGAGGTGGCGGTGGCCGACCTCGAGGCGCTCGAGCTGGCGTCGTCGACCGCCGGGGCGTCGCCGACCGGTGTCGAGCCCGGATCCGTCGAGCCCGGATCCGTCGAGCCTGGATCGGTCGAGTCCGGATCGGTCGAGTCCGGTGCGCCGTCCACGACCGCGGCCGATGACGAGACGGTGGCGATGGTCGACCCGAACGTCGCCGATCCAGCGGCTCCCGAGGCCGATGCGGCGAACGACGCCGACGCAGCGGCGGAGACGTCGGCGGACGACGTGGCGGGCGCGGACGATCACGCGTCGGACGGCTCGACGGATGCGACGATCGCGCAGCCGCGTCCGGTCGATCTGGGTCATCCGGTCGGCCGCGACTGAACCTCGTCCCGGAGGACGCCGGGCCAGCGGTGATCATGGGTCCGCGCGGAGGTGGCGGGTACCGTGTGCCCCATGTCTGCACAGGAGTTCGACGTCGAAGCGATGCTGTCCCGGTACCGCGAGCGCGCCGCTGCGGTACGCAAGCGCCCGCTGCCGCCGGTGGCGGGGGAGGAGCGCCAGGCGTTCATCGCCCAGGCCAACACCGACTTCATGGACTTCGCGATCATCGGCGACGCGGTGGGCACGATCGAGGACGGGTTCCTGGTGCTGCGCGTCGATCTCCGTCCGGCTGATCAGCGAGGCTGAGCTGGGCCGACGCGAACGCGTCGTCGGATGCCGCGGCCCTGTCGATTCGGAGTTGTCCGCTGTCGGGGGTGAGCCGCTATCATCTCTTGTCGCATTGCGGATGTGGCTCAGTTGGTAGAGCATCACCTTGCCAAGGTGAGGGTCGCGAGTTCGAGTCTCGTCATCCGCTCTGAATGATCGGCGGCTCCTCCGGGAGCCGCCGATCTGCGTTTTCCCGCTCCTCGGCGATGTCGTCACGCAGACGGAGGCGTCGTGTGCGCTGTGGGGCGCTGGGCGCGACGGAGCGCACGACACGTCCGACCGACGCAGCAGGGCGACGGCGCTCCTGATCGGCCATCATCCCTACGGGCCTCGGATCACGATGAGCCGGGGCACGACCGGTGACTCCATCGCATGATCATTGCCGCCACGACCAGACAGGCGAAGCAAATCGGGGGTGTCGGGTTTCTGTCCGTCGTAGGGTCCGGTCGATGCCTGACCGTATCTTTGCCGAGCCGCGGCTCGCAGCGATCTACGACGCGATCGATGGCGAACGGAGCGACCTCGATCATTACGAAGCCATCCTCGACGAGATCGGTGCCGGCACGGTCCTCGACATCGGCTGCGGCACCGGCGAGCTGGCCTGCCGCCTCGCCCGCAGAGGGATCACCACCATCGGTGTGGACCCGGCAGAAGCGTCGCTCGACGTCGCCCGTCGCAAGCCCGGCGCCGATCTCGTCACCTGGCTCTTGGGAGATGTCAGCGCGCTTCCGCCGCTCGCGGCGGATGCGGTGGTGATGACCGGCAACGTTGCTCAGGTGTTCGTGTCCGACGAGCAATGGTCAGCGGCGTTGAGCGCATCATGCGCGGCCCTTCGAAGCGGCGGCCGCTTGGTGTTCGAGAGTCGAGATCCCTCGTTTCGAGCTTGGGAGGAGTGGACCCGCGAGCGGTCGTTCTCCTTGACGGACACCGTCGCCGGTCTCGTCGAGCACTGGGTCGAACTCACCGACGTCTCACTGCCGTTGGTGTCGTTCCGTCACAGCTTCCGATTCATCGATGGCGGTGAGCTCCTGACGTCGGACTCCACGTTGAGGTTCAGAGAGCGGGATGAGCTCATGGCGGTGCTCGGCGCACACGGGTTCGAGATCGAGGATGTCCGCGATGCACCGGACCGGCCCTCGCGCGAGTTCGTGTTCATCTGCCGCGCGACGCAACCTTGATGCGCAGATCCGCGGTCTGCGCGGGTCAGCTGTTCAGTGGGTTGGTGACGTGCAGTCCGCGGCGCTCGGCGGCTGTACAGGGCGGCGTCGTCGCTGCTGAGCACGGTTTGCGCCGATCTCGAGCGCTGCGGCGAGGTCGATGGCGTCGCATCCACGCAGCCCGTCGACGTCGGCGAGTTCGGCCGCGGCCAGGTCAAGTGCCACGTGGCGACGAGTTGTAGGACCTGTGCAGCGAGCTCGCCGGGGTCGGGGCAGTGCGTCGTGTCGAACTCGAGGTCGTAGGTCCAGCCGTCGTGAACGCCGAGTGACTGGGCGGCGATCCCGGCCCATCGGCCCGTGCGCTGCTCGCGCTCGACGAGCACGCTGAGGTCGCAGTGAATTCCGATCCGGATGATCGGCAGACCCTCGAACGCTGCGGAGATCTCGTTGTGCGGGTGGCCCGCGGCCGACAGAGCGACGTGGTTGCCGGTGCTCGTGAGTGCCCGGACCGCCGCCAGAAAGCCCTGATGCAGCGCTGGTGCGGTGTCCCGCCAAATCAGGTAGCCAGGTTGCACCGTCCCGATGTGTTCCGGTTCGTCGAGCACCACGAGCGGGAACGAGGCGAGGGATTGCAGCGCAGTCATCAGTGTCGACTTCCCTGCTCCGGACGGGCCGTTCACGACGATGAGCCGCCCGCCATCGACCCCATCGAACAAGGGCGGCTTCACGTAGGCGTGCAGCCAGGTGAGCAGGCCATGGCTGTCGCGTGCGAACGGTTCCACGCCCCGGCGATGGATGGCAGTACGAAGTCAGTGGCGTCGGGTTCCGAGGCTGGGTGAGAATGCAGCATGGGCTCGCTCTTGATCGTCACGGGTCCACCGGGTGCCGGCAAGTCCACCGTCGCCAAGCTTCTTGCGGCCTCGATGCCACGAAGCGTCCTCGTTGAGGGAGACGCGTTCTTCGGATTCCTAGCCAACGGCGCCATCGATCCATGGCTTCCCGAGTCACACGCACAGAACACTGTGGTGATCAAGGCTGCTGGCAAGGCGACAGGCGAGTTCGTTGTGGGCGGATTCTCGGTCGTGTACGACGGTGTAATCGGCCCGTGGTTCCTCGACACCTTCGTCACGACGGCCGGCCTGACGGAAGTCGACTACGCGGTACTCCTGCCGACGGTCGAAGCATGCCAGCAGCGTGTTGAGGCGCGACCTGGACACGGTTTCACGGACCTTGCGGCGACGGCGTCGATGCACAGACAGTTCTCCGGGGCTGAGCTCGAGCAGCGACATCTCATCCGCGAACAAGGCCTGTCTCCTGGCGAGTCCGCCGACTTGATTCGAGAGGCCCTGAGTTCAGGGACGCTTCGCCACTCCATAACGCTTGCCGTTCATAACGCCACACGTTACGCTCGCGATCGTGCTGCAGTCGTTCCGTGACAAGGACACCGAACGGGTGTGGCTACGACAACGATCGAGACGCCTCGACCAAACAACCCAGCGCGCCGCCCTGCGCAAGCTGCTCATCCTCGATGCCGCCGACGAGATCGGCGATCTACGGGTTCCACCCGGCAACCGGCTCGAGAAGCTCAAAGGCGACCGCGCCAACAGCTACAGCATCCGCATCAACGACCAGTGGCGAATCTGCTTCCGATGGACGACCGCCGGACCCGAGGACGTCGAGATCGTGGACTACCACTGAAGGGAGATGACATGACCGCATCCACCATGGAGCCGATCCATCCGGGTGAAGTCCTGATGCTCGAGTACCTCGAGCCGCTCGGCCTCACCCAGCACCGCGTCGCCGTGGCGATTGGCGTGCCTCCACGCCGGATCAACGAGATCGTCCACGGTAAGCGGGGCATCACCGCAGACACGGCGCTACGACTCGCCCGGTACCTCGGCACCAGCGAACGGTTCTGGCTGAACCTCCAGGGCCGCTACGAGCTCGAGGTCGAACGAGACCGGCTCGCCGGAACGCTCGATCAGATCAAACCGCTCGCGATCGCGTAGAGCCGTGAACCGGCGGTAGGGGACAAAGCCGGGAACGCAGTCCGACGATCGTGCAAGCTTGCGTGATGCGTGTCGCCGCGTACCAGGCCCCGTACCGGCCCTTTCCCGCCCAGGGTGGAGCCGAGCTCGTGGCCGCATACCTTGACCGCGCACAGGCGGAGGGCGTCGAGATCGTGTGTTGCCCCGAGGCGCTGATCGGCGAACTGGCGAACGAGTCCGATGGCGACACACCCGCGACCGTTGCGCTGTCGATCGTTGACGGCGAGCTCGACGCCGCACTCGCCCCGCTGATGGGCTGGGACATGACGATCGTCGTCGGGTTCACCGAACGAGGTGCCGACGGCCAGTTGCACAACGCTGCAGCGGTGATCTCCGACTCGACGGTCTGCGGCATCTACCGCAAGACATATCCGGGCAGCTCGGCCTGTGTGGCCGGGACGCAGTTGCCGATCTTCCACCACCGTGATGTGCGGTTCGGCGTGCTCATCTGCAACGACGCCCACTACATCGAGCCCGCGCGGGTGCTTGCCGCAAGGGGTGCCCAACTGCTCGTGGTGCCGGTGCATGGTGGCCACCGTGCCGAGAAGGAGGGCGCGTGGCGTGCGAGGGGAACGAATGTCCTTGTCGCTCGAGCCGTCGAGAACGGCATTCCGCTCGTCGCGGCGGACGTCGCAGGCTGGCAGCGCGAACGCGTCTGCCATGGCACCACGACAATCATCGACTCCCAGGGCACCATCGTCGCAACTGCTCGACAACTGGACGAAGACTTCATCGTTGCCGACGTCTCGCTCGACGGGGTGCGCGGCGGTATCGACGGCCGGCTGCTCGGCAGCGCCAATCACTCCGTCACCGAACAGTTCCTCGCCCTGTGGAGCTGACTGCGAACCGGCGTTTGGGGGCACCAGGTTCAGGCCTCTTGAAGCAGTGACGCGACGATCTCCGACTTTCCTTCGGTGTAGAGCGCGCGGTCATCACCGACTTGGTTGATGAGCCGTAGCTTGATGTCCTCGTACCGCTGGCGGGCTCCAGGGCTGTGGCGCAGAAGGTCCCGGAGCCTCAAGTAGTTGAGCCACTGTTCGCCGAGGTGGTCGACGACGTGCGCATGGGCGACGCGATGCCATGGTGCGGACTCGAGCACGAACACGTGGCCGCCCTGTGCGCCGGCATCGCCTCGGTAGATCCATCCCGCAGACTGCAGCCGCTCCCGCACGGGCGTGAGCTCCTGTTTCGTGGTTACGCCGATGGCGAGGTCGACGATCGGCTTCGCGAGAAGTCCGTTCACCGACGACGAGCCGATCTGCTCGACTCCCTTCACAAACCCTGCGAGCCGGTCCGCCACCTCATCTCGTAAGCGAGCGCCAGCATCGACCCAGGCCGGCGTCGTTCGGCTCAGCAGCAGCGAGTCGTAGTCGAGACCGAGACCAACGCCTGCGAGCCAGTCCATACCCGCATCTTGTCGGATCATCGCCGGCCCGGGTGGTCAGCCACGTCCCGGCGGTAGGGGACGGAAGAGGCGTCTACGCTTCGCCCATGAGTTCAGTTCCGAGGGGTGTGGACCTCATCGAGAAGCTCGGCCAGTTCGACGAACACTGGTCACCGAGAACTGTCGCTGAGTTCAATGGCCACGACGTGATGGTGGTCAAAGTGAAGGGCGAGTTCGTCTGGCACAAGCACGATGAAACCGACGACTTCTTCCTCGTTCTCAAGGGACGCGTGACGATTCGGCTTCGAGACGGTGACGTCGAGTTGGGTCCTGGAGGTTTGTTCGTCGTTCCGGCCGGCGTCGAGCATCAGCCTTTCGCCGCTGAGGAGGCCGAGCTGCTCCTGATCGAGCCGTCGGGGACGCCGAACACAGGCGACGCAAGGACGGCCGCTCGTCGCATCATCGTGTGATCTACAGCTGCGATGTCGGGTCCATGACGTGGTCCGCCCATGAACGAGAGTTGTTCGCCGGGCGAGCGGTGGATCGCAGACGGCACCTACAGCGGCTCCTTCGACGAGCGATTCGCTCGCGCTGGCTCCGTCATCTCGAGATCGTGGAGCTCGCCAGCCGCGGAGACCTCCATCAGTTTCTCATGAGCGTCGACACCTGCTGAGCCGGCGGTACACGGCAGTGTCGTCCTCGGCTGGCGACACGACCCGGGTATCGTTCGCTTCAATGACCGCCGGTTACGTCCACGGATACGACGAGCGCGAAGCTCGTCGGCTCACCGACCAAGCGAACACGCTCATCGGACTCCTCCACGCCGACACGCGCTATGCGGACGGATCGACGGTGTTGGAAGCAGGCTGCGGGGTTGGTGCTCAAACCGTCACGTTGGCGCGCCAGAGCCCGGGCGCACAGATCATCTCGATCGACATCTCGGAGCATTCCGTCCGTCAAGCTCGCGAGCGATGCACCAGCGAGGGCATCGTGAACGTGGAGTTCGAACAGGGCGACCTGTTCGACCTCCGATTCGCTGAGCACAGCTTCGATCATGTCTTTGTGTGCTTCGTGCTCGAGCACCTTCCCGATCCTGTCGCAGCGCTCCGCCGTCTGCTTCGTGTGCTTCGTCCTGGCGGAACGCTCACGGTCATCGAGGGCGATCACGGTTCAGCGTTCTTTCATCCGGACTCCGATGCAGCGCACGCGGCGATCGACTGCCAAGTCGCGCTGCAGGCCGCGAACGGTGGAAACGCGAACATCGGCCGTTCCCTGTACCCGCTCCTGGTCGAGGCCGGGGCAACTGACGTGATGGTGTCTCCTCGGCATGTCTACGTCGATGGCAGCCGCCCGACGTGGATCGAGGGGTTCACGAAGAACACGTTCACCGCCATGATCGAAGGCGTCCGCAACGAAGCTCTTGGTGCCGGGCTCATCGATGCCGACGAGTTCGACCGAGGAATCGCTGATCTTCGACGAACCGCAACCTCCGACGGCATGTTCAGTTACATGTTCTTCAAAGCCGTCGCACGAAGTCGCACTGTTCCGGCTTGACACACCCATCCACCGATTCCGCATCCGGAGCATCCGCGCCCGATCGTGGAAGCCTTCATGGGCCACCGAGTGTCAACCGGCGGTACGTGGCGGACGGTACCAGCGACGGTTCACTCGCGGGCGCTGCCAGAACGGCGATGAGCGTCTGGTTCACGCCTGGCGGGTTCGAGCAGCTGTTCGTCACCTACCGAACGGACCAGGCGAACCTCGACGAAGACGACTTCGTTGTTGAAGCGACCGGCCGCTTCAACTCGCAGTTCGAGTAGCTGAACGGTCCACGCCGCCTGTCTACAGTCCGACCGCTGTGCCAGGCAGTCCCAGAGAACCGCCGGCGGGCCGGCGGTCTGGGGCGAGGTCAGGTGATCAGAGGGTTGGCGACGTGCAGTCCGCGACGCTCGGCGGCGGCACACAAGGCGGTGTCGGCGCTGCTGAGCACGGTGGCGCCAGTCTCGAGCGCCGCAGCGAGGTGAACGGCGTCGTACCCGCGCAGACCCTCGACATCGGCGAGCTCGGCTGCAGCCGACACGAGCTCGTCGGTGACCGGCATCAGGTGGAGGACCCGAAGCAGCGCTTGGAGCTCACCCACGGCGTCACGCGCCTGAGCCATGGTCAATCTTCGCCCGCGACCGGCAGCGGCGATCGCGGCGCGCGCTTCGACCGCGATGAGGCTCACCGATGCGACGGCGTCAGCCGAGGACCAAATCAGCGCTGCTCGATCCGAGCCATCCTCGTCGATCATCAGCTTGAGCAGCACCGACGTGTCGACGTAGGTGATCACCTGGGTCAGCGGCGCTGCTCGGCGACCAGATCGCTGACGCTGCCCTTGGCCTTGATCCGCCGCTTCGGGAGGTAGCGCTGTGGGCTCGATGGTGGTCGCACGACCCCCGCTGCGACGAGTTCGGCCAGCCGATCGTCCGGGGCATCGAGCGCCGACAGACGGGCGACGGGGCGGCCCCGATCGGTGACGATCACCTCTTCGCCGTCACGGACACGGTCGATGTAGCCGCTCAACCCGTTCTTCAACTCACGGATCCCGACCTCGGACCGAACCGTAGCCACATTCATGTCCTGAGAGTAGCTACATGAGCGCAGGCATGCAACCGTCGACTCTCCGGCCCGGCCAACCAATCACCTGCGTAACCCGCCCACCAAGTGCCGGTAGGCGGCAGGCCTTCTGGCCCGGCGGCGACAGTCCTGGAGTCAGGTTTCTGCCGCGGGTTTCGATGGCTGCTCGGTCTTAGGGTTGATGGAAGTGGGTCGGCGGTCGCCAGAGCGGGAGGTGTTCGAGGCGTTCGTCGCTGACGTGAAGCCCCGGCTTCTGCAGGCGTTGGTTGCGACGTACGGCCCGACGGACGGCCGGGAGGCGTGCGTTGACGCGCTCAGCTGGGCGTGGGAGCACTGGGAGCGCCTCAATGCCGTGGAGCATCCGGTGGCGTACCTGTACCGGGTGGGGCAGTCTGCGACACGGCGCTTCGTACCGAGACCGTTGCCGGTTCGACTCGCCGAGATCATCTCCATCGAGTTCCCCGAGATCGAGCCGCAACTGATGCCGGCGCTCTCCCGCTTGTCGGAGCAGCAGCGGACCGTGGTGGTGCTGGTTCACGGGTACGACTGGCGTCAGGCGGAGGTCGCGCGGCTGCTCGATGTCAGTGCATCCACCGTTCGTGACTACCTCGAACGAGGGATCGAACGGCTCCGACGAGACATGGAGGTGCGAGATGTCCACGGACGTCCGTGAGCAGATCCGGCAACTTGCTGCTGCGTTCGACTCGGCGATCGATGATGTGAGGATCGATGAGATCATCGGCCTACGTGGCGCCGGGGCGCCAGAGGCTTCGGCGGTAGCGCCGGAGCTTGCGGAGTCGACGTTCAGGCGGAGCATGCGCTGGAACCGGGGCCTCGCTGCAGTGGCCGCAGTTGTGCTCGTGGTCTCGTTGGTGGCCGCGTTGACCTTCGCGTCTCGGGGGCGGTCGGAGTTGGGAGATGCCGACGCGCCCGAAGGGACCTCTTCCCCAACCGCGACATGGTTCTCAGAGATGCCGGCGGATCCGCTCGGATCGTTCGTGTGGCCGGCACCGCCTCGCGCCTTCGCATCGGTGAACGTGCTTTCGAAGGCGTTCGCGAACGAGGTACTCGGTTGGCCGGGGATCACCACCGACGGCGGCCCGACGGACGAGGAGTCACCTCAGGGGTTCGATCTCGTCGACCCGGTGACAGGAGCGAGAGTCCAGGTGGTTGCCGTGCCATCGCCGGACGGCTGGGGGTTCGTGCAGGTTGGGAGTGGTCTGGAGGCCTCCTTGGTCGGTGGTGCCGTCGTCCTTCGGTTCGCGAAGCCACGTGCCGTCATGACGAGCTCGTTCTCGGTTCGGCTCGTCTCGGGTGAGGTGCGCGAGACGTCGACCGATCAGGACCAGGTTGAGGTGCAGGGCATCGGCCTCGAGGATCTCGTGTCGGTGTTGGTGATCGGCCGCGACGGCCAGGACCAGGTCGTCTCCGTGCTCGGCGGTCAGTTCGCCAACTCCCCGGACAACACCGCGTCGAGCCCCGGATCTGTGCCAGGAACAACGGCGGCCGGAGGAACGGCTACGGCAGTGGACCCGCTCGTGTTCGCCGACACCGAGAGCTGGTTGCCGCGCTGGCCTGCGATCAGCGTGAGTGCACCGCCGGCGTCGACGAGCGGCTACGGCATGCAACGCTGCGACAGCGGCTACGGCACCAAGATCCTGTCGGTCGATTCACCGACCGACACATCGCATGCGTACTCGGGCACGCTCTGCGTCTTCATCGAACTGGCGCGACCGAGACCGGACGCTGTGATCAGTTGCTCAACATCGACGCCGCCTCCCAACTATGCGCGCTGTGTTCGGCGCACTGACCAGACCGACTCCAGCGGCGGCGGATCGGCGAGCTCGGAGACTGCGAGTGAGGCACAGCAGCGAGCGATGCAGAGGTTCCCGAGTGGTACGGCATGGGCACAGGCGGAGGTCTTCGACGGCGCGGTGTCCGCTTCATCGGCATTCTCCGACGACGCTGTATCGGTGCAGCTCCGGCACATCCCAACGGCCAACGGAAGTGCCGATCCGCCTGGTGTGTGCTTCGTCATCGAGCTCGAGAGCGCTACGGCCACGGGATGTGTCGGGCTCACCCTGATCGCCACCGGCGTCGCGTACGGCGCGTTCCGGGATGGCGACGGTCCGATCGAGCTCGTCGGCATCGTCCCCGACGAGGTAACCGAGATCGAGATTGACGGCACGATCGTGGTGCCTGTCGGCAACGTGTGGCATCACACGATCGATTCAGGATCGCCCAGTCCCAAGATCGTTGCTCGGTCAGCGGACGGCCGCGAGGGCTCGACGGCGTGATGTGTAGGAGATCGCACTCTGCAATCTGTGCGGAAACCCTGCGAATCCTGGAATCCTCGGACAACTGCACGGACATCGTCGCAGTTGAGGGGTATCCCGGACGTTGGGCATCGCCTTGCCAAGGTGAGGGTCGCGAGTTCGAGTCTCGTCATCCGCTCTGAATGATCGGCGGCTCCTTCGGGAGCCGCCGATCTGCGTTTTCCGGCCAGCCGGTCTCCTGCTTCGATCGACGTTCGCGGCGGGTCGAGCGGCCCTGCGGGCGACATGCACCGATGATCAGCGTCCGACGACGGTGCGGATCCAGTCGGCGAGGTGCGGGTCGGGCTCTTCGTGGGGGTAGGCGGCGTAGAACGCAGCAACGGCGTGCTCGGCGTCGACGAACGAGGTCGCCGGCCAGAGCGATCGGAGGTCGAGCGCGTCGTTGGGTGTGCGGCCCCCTGCGGCGATCTTCATCAGGACGATGATGTCCGGTGGCGGAGCGATGACCTCGAGACCACCGGCGTGGAGAAGCGGCGTGCCCCTTCCCGGGTCGAACGTGGCCGGTCTCCACGGACGGGCTCGATCGTTGAGCCAGTCGCGGTCGAGTCCGTGCCGGTCGGCCACACTGCGATGGCGTTCCTGAGTTCATCGTCGAGTTCGTCGACGGTGTCGACGTCGGTGGTCGAGGCGCGAACGCCTCTGGACGCGACGTACGCGCCGCCGACGACCACGATGCTGCGGGTCAGGCCTCGGCGCTCCAGTTCTGCGCCGACCTCGACCAGGTGGTCCTCGATCTCGGACCAGCTGAGCGGGCGGCCGGCTCCGGTCATGGCCGCTCCCTGCGCAGTGCGGATGCCCGGATCCAGACGTTGTATCGAGCGATCGCCGGCGGAGTCTCTGCGATCGTTCGGCGGACCATGCGGGGCGTTCCGTCCGGGTGCCATGGAACATCGAGCGGCGGCGTTCGACGTGCCCACGCCGGGGCTCTGATCCCGGCCTGCTTGGCGAGGTGTGCCGCGACGGCGGCAAGGATGGTTCGCACGACGGTGTTCGCCGTCGGTGGTGGCTCGCCTCCGATGAGCACGCGAACGGATGTGGGATCCCGCTCGGCCTGGTCGGCGACGGAGCGCAGCATCGTCCAGTCGATCTGATCTCCGCCGGCTGCTGCTTCGGCGAGCGTCGGGAGCGACGGCTCGGGATCGGGGAGGCGGAACCCGGCGGCATCGAGGAGTCTGACGACCGTCGAGTAGGCGGGGTCCGCCTCGCCCAACTCGATCCGTGCGATCGTCGACTGCTCGACACCGGCACGCTCGGCGAGGGCGCGCTGGCTGAGTCCTCGCCGTTCGCGCGCGCTCCTGACGAGTTCAGCCGTGTCGTGCATCTTGATAGCGTACACGCATCATTCAACCGACGGGTGAGCGAGGGCGTCGTAGATCGCGCTCTGCAATCCATCCGGAAACGGCGGAAACCCTGCACTCCACGGACAGCGGCAGCGCACGAAACCGCAGCTCACGGACATCCTGGACGTCGGGCATCGCCGTGCCGAGGTGAGGGTCGCGAGTTCGAGTCTCGTCATCCGCTCCGAAGGATCAGCGACTCCTTCGGGAGCCGCCGATCTGCGGTTTCCTGCCAGAGCGTTTCCGCTTCCCGT
>Ga0315901_10007029_pt1 | contig 13368 bp, 11 predicted proteins | sample LakEriMetagenome_10_FD_203761 | JGI IMG/M metagenome (GOLD analysis project Ga0315901, IMG submission 203761) | Freshwater fungal communities from buoy surface, Lake Erie, Ohio, United States - Buoy 2 MA116 | ecosystem: Environmental > Aquatic > Freshwater > Lake | place: USA: Lake Erie, Ohio... | reverse complement strand
CTTTCGTTCTCGGCGACCATTTCATAGAGCCGAATCGCTTCGTCGGCCCGCTTCAGGTTCTGTAGCGCGAACGCTCGTTCATAGATCGCGACCATTTTGAATGTGGACTCGGGCAATGCATCCTGTAGGCGGCCGGTCCAGGCATCGACATCGCTCCATCGTTTCAATTCGCGGGCTGTCTGGGCGCCATGCAGATAGATAAGGGCTTTGACTTGGTCGTTGATGCTCGCCGCATCCGGATGGTTTTCCAAGGCCTTGCGGGCTTGTTCGTATTGCGGCCAGGCGGCGGAGAATTGCTCGAGTTTGAACGAGCATTCGGCGACCATCAACCTCGCATCGATACTCAGAGATCCCTCGGGGAATGTCTTCAATTGCTTGGTGAATTGCTGGGCGGCACCGGTGTAATCCTTCTGCTGAAACAAGGACAAACCGAGTTTGTAGAGCGATTTTTCCAGAATCTCGGGGCTTGCGGTTTTCGTTGCGGCCACCGAGTAGGCTTTCACCGCGGATTCGAACTGTGCATTTTCGAATTCGGTTTGCCCGACATGGAAGTACGACTCAGCCGCGAGGGGGCTGTTGGGAAACTGATCTGCTACCTTCTGGAACCACTGTTTCGCGGTTGCGACATCTCCCTTGGACTTGTACGACCAGGCGAGTTCGAACAACGCTCGTTCCAACAGCGGATAATCAGGAAACTGATCGCAAAGTTCGGTCATGCTCCGAATTGCTTGGTCGTACTCTTTCCGGTCGCTGTAAGCCAACCCCAACTCGTAGAGCACCTTTGCTTTGGTGGAGGGGGCCAACTCCATGGTCGACAGTTTCTCGAGTCCCAGGAGCGCGTCCGATGCGCGGTTGGTGCGCCGCAAGCAAATCGCGCGAGCGATCTCGCATTCTGTCGCAAGCGTTGCATTCTTGGTGGAACTGGTGACCTGATCGAGAATTCCAAGGGCTTCGGCGAATCGATCGGTTTGGATCAGCACCAGCGACTTGTCAAAGCGTACAAAATCCGCGAGTGCCGGATCGACATTTTGAGTCAATACCTGGTCATACCAGTCCAAGGCAGCAGAGAAATCCTGTGCGGCCGCGGATAGCTGCCCAAGCCGGAAGGCTGCTTGCTGACGAAATCGGGACTTTGGATACTCCTTCAAGAGTCGTTCCAATGCGTTGCGCGTTTGGGTTTTCTCCTGCAATGCATCGTATGCTTGGGAGAGAAGGAGCAGCGTTTCGTCGGCTTGAGCCCAGGTCGAATTGGCCTTCAACGAGCTCTCGAAAGCCTGGACCGCATCCTGCATCTTTTTCTGCTTCAGTAGCGATGCGCCTTTGAGATACCACGCTTCGGCGGCGAGCGCTGGCTCGAGCGATCGATTGAGGATTGCCGTCGCCGAGGCTGCTGCAGCGTCGAAATCGCCTGCCAAGTATTTTGCCGTCGTCGCTCGCAGTTCCCAACTCGTCAGCGAGGGATGCTTCCCAGCCGAGCGAACGAGTTGTTCGAATGCGGTCGCCGAGGACTCGAACTGCGAAAGCTGCAACAGGGACTCGGCCCGAACGTAGGCGACATCCGGAGCGAGTTCATCGTTCGGGAAACGTTTGGCGAACGCCTCGCTCCATCGCTGAGCTTCGGCATGATCGCCGGCTTGCAAGGCTGCGAAGGCGGCATTGTATGTCGCGCGCGGTCCAACCGGAGAATCCGGTGCTTCGACGGCGATTTGCTCATACAGTTTGCGGGCTTCGGCCTTCCCCTCGGTGGTTGCAAACAAACCGTCTGCGAGATCCATCCGGAGTGACGTCACCATGGCTAGCGTGGACGGTGCCATCGCTTTTGGATCCCATTTCGACGCCCACTGCAAAGCCTCTCGGGCGATCGGGATCGCGTCCTTAGCTCGATTTTGCAGCATCGCGATTTGGCAAAGCCAGTGCGATGCTTCGACCGCTTGATCGTCTTTCGCGACGAGCAAGCGATTCAACGCCCGCGAAGCTTCGTCGTATTTCTTGTCGCGCATCAAAGTTTGACCGATCGCCAAACCAGCCTTTGCTGCGTAGGGAGAACTGGGAAAGCGTTCCGCGAGTTGTTGGTAGACGTCCGAAGATTCGGAAAACTGTCCTGACTTTGCGAGAGCAAATGCATAGCGATAGAGCACATAATCCGCGATCGCCATCTGCTGAAGATCGGGGCGTTCCACCACCGACCTAAACCGTGCGACCGCTTTTTCGATCTGGTCGGTTTGCAGCGCAAGTTCCGCGAGTCGTACCATCGCATTGGTTGCCAGGCTGTGATTCGAGTAGGCTGCGAGAAAACTTTCGTAGTTCTCGATTGCGAGCTTGCGCTGTGCAGCTTCTTCGTAGGACAGTCCGAGCGAGAACATGGCATCGGGGCGAAGCGTCGACTGCGCCATGTTTCGGTTTTGAATCAATTGGTTGTAGAAGCTGATCGCGCGTTCGCTTTTGCCGAGCCGCGCCTCAGCCTCGCCCGCATAGAACAACGCTTTGTCAGCCGAAGGACTGTCGGAGTACTTCTCGAGGAAGGCCGAAAAAACCTTGACGCATTCTCCGAGCAACTCGGCGTCTGCGGGTTCCTGTGCCACTCCTGTTTGAAACAAGGCCCAACCGAGATGGATCAACGCCTCCTCGCGTTCCTTCAGCGTGGGATCCTTCAGCGCCAAGCGAAAGGCATCGATGGCCTTTCCGTACTCCGGTGGTTCTTTCTCCTGATAGCAAACACCGAGGAAGTGCCGAGCACTGGCGGACAAAGGGTGATCCGGAAAGTCCGCGATCATCTTGTTCCATTGCTCGATCGCAAGTTCATAAGCGCCGTTGTTCTGCGCATTGGCGGCATCCGCGAACATTTCTCGAACTCGCTCCGCCCGACGCTCCTGCTCCGTCATTTTGCGGGATGGGTCCCGGAGTTTGGACGGCGGCGAAGGAGATTCCTGCGCCCAAGCTGGAGGCAACTGCGTCCCGAGAGCCACTCCAATCCACGCCAGTCTGCCTAGCCGTCTCAGTTTACCGAGTCGATGGAATCCCATGCGATTTGCTGCCTTCAAGAATACAACACCAAGTCGTAGAAACGTTCTGCCAATTTACCTTACTAGGTGCGAATCGGAAAGCTTGGCAAATCCTCATGAGCCGAATCGGTGTAGCTGAGAACAACGTCTGCGTCGGGGCGTTAAACTCGCTGCAAATTACCATTTCGCGTCTTTCCGAACCTCCCTGAGGGTCGGTGCGACGATCCCATTCGTGTTCCGCCAACCGCGGACTAGAATGTGTGCAACGGTTTTCCCCTTTTCTCCTTCCACTCTCGGCATGGCATGCGCATCTTAGTCACCGGTGGCAGTGGGTTTATCGGCTCCCACTTGACCGAAAAACTCCTCGCTGAGGGTCATCATGTCGTGGTCGTCGACGACCTGAGCACAGGCTCGCGCGACAATCTCTCACGCGTCGCCACCCATCCTCGCCTGGAAATCCTCTTAGCCGATCTCGGGGATGCCGCAGTCGTTCGACGAGCTTGCCAAGGAATCCAAGCTGTGTACCACCTGGCGGCAGCGGTCGGAGTCGCCTTGATTGCGAAACAGCCGACACAGACCATCCACCGCAATATCTTTCCAACACAATTGCTGCTCGACGAATTGAGGCAACAGCATCTGGCCGGAAACTCGATTCCTTTATTCCTGGCCAGCACCAGCGAGGTCTATGGCAAGAATCCGAAATCGGTCTGGAGCGAGGGAGATGATCTGGTCTTCGGGGCAACCACGAAACCCCGATGGAGCTACGGAGCGAGCAAAGCCATCGATGAATTTCTGGCCCTGGCCTGCGTGAGGGAGCACGGCATGAAGGTAGTGATCGGTCGCTTCTTTAACGTCGTAGGGCCGAGGCAATCAGGCGCGTATGGAATGGTCTTGCCTCGTTTTGTATCGGCAGCCATGGCAGGCAGCCCCCTCATCGTGCACGACGATGGCAAGCAGGAGAGGTGTTTCGCCCACGTATTGGATGTGATTCGTGCCGTCACCACGCTGATGCGAACAGAATCAGCTTTCGGCCGCATTTACAACGTCGGATCCGATCAGCCCATTTCCATCTATCAGCTAGCCCAGCGGGTGGTCGAAATCGTCAACCCCAATGCTTCGCTGGAATTTCAGTCCTACGCCGAAGCATACGACCATGACTTCGAAGATGTGCGCCGGAGAGTACCCGATCTGACGCGAATCCGCGACACGATCGGCTACCGACCCGAGTATTCCCTGGATGACACGATTCGCCATGTCTGGCGGGACAAACTGGGTTAACTCGCTAGCACCAATTTCGGATGGACCACGTTTCCGTGGTGCGTCACCAACGTATCGCGGATGATTTCGTCCTCCATGCGAATGTTTGGCTTCCCTTCCGCGATCAGATTCTGGAGGAACTTGGTGACATTGTTGCTGAACATCAAGCTGGCGTGATAAGCCGCGTCCGACACGATATTGGTCGGCCCGAGAATCACGACCCCAGAGTCGACAACACGCTGGTCAGCCTGCGTCAGCTCGCAATTTCCGCCGCGCTGCGCAGCCAAGTCAACAATCACCGAACCGGGTTGCATCGATCGAACCGCGTGGGAAGTGACCAGAAGCGGAGATCGCTTGCCCGGAATCGCTGCCGTCGTAATCACGACATCGCACTGGGCGACCGTTTTCGCCAACTCCTCGCGCTGACGATGGTAGAAAGCTTCATCCATCGCCTTGGCATAGCCTCCCTTGTCTTCCGAGCTTCCAGAGTCGATGTCGAGCACGACAAATTTCCCGCCGAGACTCTCCACCTGCTCGCGGCATGCTGGTCGCAGATCGTACGCATAGACAATCGCCCCCAGCTTCTTTGCAGTGGCGATCGCTTGCAACCCTGCCACCCCGGCACCAAGAACAAAGACTTTGGCGGCGGAGAGGGTACCCGCAGCGGTCATCATCATCGGAAAGATCTTGTGCAGCTCCATCGCTCCCATGAGAACAGCACGATAGCCTGCGATGGTCGCTTGCGATGAAAGGATGTCCATGCTTTGGGCACGTGTGATGCGCGGAATGAGTTCCAGCGCGAACAGCGTCGCACCGGCTTTGGCGATCGGCTCGATTTGGGACAAACTCGAGAGCGCGTCGCACGAAGCAATGATCACTTGACCTTGCTTGATCAACGGCAGATCTTCCGCGCCCAATTGGGGGTTCTCCCCGGCCGCTCGGACTTGGACCACCATCTCGCAATCAAAGACCTCGCGACGCGATGGAACGATTTGCGCTCCTTTGTCCAGATAGCTAGCGTCCTCGTAGCCAGCATTCAGGCCGGCCCCTGACTGAACGACAACTTGGAGCCCGAGCTTCTTGATGTTTGGAATGCTAGCAGGTGTAATGGCAACGCGTCGTTCTCCAGGAAACGATTCTTTGGCTACCCCAATCTTCATTCAGTGATTCTCCCTCACAATCGATTCTCCGACGTCGCAGCGAGACCTCTATCTTAGTCCGGCTGGGTCCCATCTCGGAATGGTAGCAAAAAAAAACCGCCAAGTCGCGTAATGCCACTTGGCGGTTTGATTGGTTGACAGACAGAGACTTCACATCGCTGTGAAATCATTCGACGACAGCAACGACTTACGAAGGAGTCTTTGTCGCGGTCTTGGCAGCCTTCTTCTTGGCTACCTTCTTCTTGGTAGCAGCCTTCTTCGGCGCTGCCTTCTTAGCAGCCTTCTTCTTGGCTACCTTCTTCTTGGTTGCTCCAGCTTTCTTCTTGGCCACGGATACATCCTCCAAAAAAACCAAAAAACTTGGTTGCCGCAGGGAGCTCTTGTCTGAAGCAGCAGACGAGAGACCTGGACTCGACAACCGATACAAAACGTCCGTCGCAACAAAACAGTCGATCTGGCTTCTTGACCTGTCACTCCGTGACATGATCGACTGATTGAGCTAAGGACCACCTTAGTTGCGAGTAGCTTATAAAACTCGCAACGTAATGCAACATCTTTTCGACAATTTTTCCACAAACATGAAACGAATTTTCCACAGCAGGAACTCGTTTCGGGGAGCGATCGCGAGGCCATCGCGCAGCGCGCGACGAGTATCTCTCCATGGAATCCGACGGAGGGTTCGAATGCGATCGCTTCGCGTTGTTTCAAGCGCACTCGGTGACTGCGTGAGGTTGGTGCGCAGCGTTCATGCAATCGGCTTTATGGTTTCGATTCATCGCGGCAACAGGAACCGTGATCGTTATTTTTCTCAATGAAATTCCATGGCAAACGCTTCTCCATTAGAAGAAAAATTCCGTCTCGATGCTCGTGCGCAACGAATGAATCACTCGATGGTTTCCATGGTGAACCGCCATGCGCAAAGCGATGCGCGACCATCGATCTTCGAGCGAAAAATTTCGTTTGCAAAGCGCGTCTCAGCGCGTTGGTGCAGGTACTTCCAACGGTCGTGATGCGACACAAATCAGAGCGTGTTGCATCGCAAAAATTTTTTTGATTTTTTTTGCCGGATCACCAGATTCGAGGTCCTTGCTGCTGCTGAAGCGACTGCAAGTTGCTCATGGCGAGCGAGGCGAACAACATGGCGTTGATGACTTGCCCTGACTGAAAGAACCACCATGCGGCCAAGAAACCGACTCCCGTCCCGATGACGTTGGCTTCGTAGAGACCGTCGGTGCGACGAACAAGCGCGATGGTGTGCTGGACGATGTGGCCTCCATCGAGCGGATAGACCGGAAGCAGATTGAAAACAGGCCACACGACACTGATCAAAACGTAAAACCGGACCGCCGCGTCGATCAGTGCATTGTTCGCCATGCCTCCGAAAAACGTTTTCGAAAAATCGATTTCCCAGCCGACGGCTTCGAGAAAATATCTCGCGAACGGGGCCTGGATCCCGAGGGCGGTCGCGCCTGCGGCGACGGCGACTCCGGTGGCCAGTTGCAGCAGTGGACCTGCGGCAGAGACCAAGATTTGGTTGCCATGGGTCAAGCGCCGGCGGATCCCCCCTCGTTGGTAGAGATAACCCGCGGTGGGGATCGCCAACCCACCCATGTGATAGAGGACGATTTGCGAATCGATTCCGAACCATCGAAATGCCAGTGCGTGCCCCAATTCATGGACGAGAATCGACACGAGGGTGGCTGCAATCCAGACACACAGCAGCGCGGCGAACCCCGGGTTGTAGACTCCGGGAATCTGGTAACTCTCGTCCATCGCCATCGCGATGTTGTACCCCAGTGCAGCGGTCACCAACCAGAAAAGCCACGTGACTCGGATCGGAAACCCCAGGAACCGGAATCTCCAATCGTACTGGCTGGGCATCGGCTCGCCGATCAACATGAAGAAGCCTTTCGCGCTAGGATGTCCAACGACTCCGCCATGGCCTGGCGGGATACATTCAGGGGAGGAATGATGGCCAGCCGGTCCCGGTTGGCTCCCGTCAAGTGTAGCAGGAGTCCCGAGCGAGATGAGTCGACAACCCACTCTCGGGCAGTCTTCTGCCCCTCGCCATCGCGGTCGTTGAATTGTAGGACCGTGGCCATGCCTCGACCTCCCATCGCAATCGAATCGGGCAAAAAGGCTCGAAGATCCTTCCGCCATTGCTCCCCCCGCTCGTCGGCCGATCGAACCCAACCCTCCTGATCGAGGATATCCAGAACCTCAAGTCCAATCCGGCAGGCCAAGGGCATGGCCGCGTAGGTCTCCGATTCGATCCCCTCAGGAAGGGAATCCAGTAAGGGCGCACCCCCAACGACGACTCCCATCGAGACGATGCCTGCCCCGAGCCCCTTTCCGAGGATTACCAAATCGGGCTTCCATCCGTCCGCGCACGCGACTGACCAGGCGCCCAGACGTCCAAGTCCCATCTGGATCTCATCACTGACGACGAGCAGGCCATAAGAATGGGCGAGATCCGCAAGCCGCTTGCAGAACCAAGGCGGTGCAAAATAGTAGCCTCTCGAACCGATGGCTGGCTCCATCAGGAGCATGGATAGATTTCGGTGATGCCGTCCGATCAGATCGCTTGCCCGTTCCAGGGAGGCTTCGCATTGCGCATCGATGTCTTCCCCGGTTCGCGACACGGAAACCGGAAAGGGAATGGTCCGGTCCAAATCCGAACCAAAAACGATCGTGGTCGAGCGGGGAGTATCGCTGATGCACGCAGTTGCCAGCGATCGGCCATGGTAAGCGCGGTCAAACCGCAAGACCGAGCCCGGTCGATGAGCCGATGCGATCTTCCACGCCAATTCCACCGCACGGGCTCCCCCAGTCGTCAGCCAAACCTTGCTAGGCTCATCCGAAACGGAAAAAAAACGACTGAGCTTCTTCTCGAGTTCCTTTCGCTCGGGACTGTTGGCCGAGTGGGCGAAAGTGATCCGCTGGAGTTGGTCGCAGGCGGCCTCGATGAGCCGAGGGTGGCTGTGCCCGACGATGCACGAAGAATAACCGCCGATGAAATCCAGGTATCGCCGCCCCTCCGCATCCCAAACCCAATCCCCTTGGCCTCGCACCAACATCAAGCTCGCGAGTGGATCATGCGCTCGGATGGTGCCGACGGGTCGATGGTCAGCCATGGAAACGCTTACGCCCCGGGCTGAGCTCGAACTCGCTCCAGCAAAGGCGCGATGACTTCCGCGGGAACGAATCGCTCGAGCGCACGGCCATGGCCAACCGCTGCAATCTGCTTGATCAAACTGCTCGATACGTGCGCATGCTCTTCGTCCGCCATTAGAAAAACCGTTTCGATATCCGGATCCAGTTGGCGGTTGGCCATCATCATCGTGAACTCCCCGGCGATATCGGTCAGGGGACGGACGCCGCGCACCATGACTTTGGCGCCCAATTTCCGCACAAAGTCGACAGCCAATCCATCGAACGCTTGTACGTCGACGTGTTTCCAACGTCGCGAGACTTCTCGCACTAGGCGAATCCGTTCCTCGATGCTGAAAAGGGGGCTTTTCTCGGTGTTCACGCCAATCCCAATCACCAGATGATCGTACAAGAGGGCGGAGCGCTCTATGATATCCAAGTGACCGAGCGTGATGGGATCAAACGATCCCGTGTAGACGGCGGTGCGAGGCGAGAGGGCGGTCATGCGTAACTGCCGGCCGGACTCGAGCCGGTCTCAAACTGCTCCTGCGTCGATGGGCTGCTGAAATGCAGAAACGCCCATAAGTAAACCGCAGCAAAGATCAAAGCGAAAACCGCCGCAAAAAATATCTGGGCAATCACCATCCCTTGGACCATGCCTTGCATGCCTTCCGGCACATTCTGTCCGCCCCGACTCATTTGCTCCTCAAGGTTCTGCACCATGGCATCTTTGTTGGCCACCAGCGTGTAGATCTGAAACGCCGATTGAGCCAACGTCAGGATGACCATGAGCCCAGCGCACCAGCGAAGCAACTGCGCAGCCCACCGTTTGCGAAGGAGCGTGCCGATACCGCCGATCACCATGCCAAGCCCGACGAGGAAAGAAGCAGCCAGACTGGAAAGAACGAAGGGACTGAACACGTTGTCCAGATCGGCAGCGACTCGCTTCAGATCGGCATTCTGGTTGGACGCATCGGCGGTTGCCTCGAGCATCGCCTTACCTATCAAGGCAAAGATCGGTGCAATGATCGAGTTGAAGACGCTCAGTGCGCCGAGAACCAACAAAACAATCGCGAACGTTTTGGTGGCCGTTCTCAGCTTGCGGTTCGTCGCTAAATCCGCGGGCGCATACGCCATATCCTTCGGCACGTATGAGGGTTCACCGTATGGGTTGCCTGTTGCACTCACGATCTCGCCTCCCCAGTAATCCCCACTACCGATTTTCGAAAAACGCTATCCCTCGTCCCTTGATTTGGGATCGCGGGGACGGCAGGAAAGCTCGTAGCGAGGTTACGCAAGTTTCCAGGCGGCGAGCAATTGTTCCGCACCGGGACTCAGGCGTCGCACCTTTTGGGCGATGACCGCCTTCTCCGACTTGCTCGCCTTCTCCGCCCGACGCTTGAGCGTGGAGAGCTTTACTTTTCGATGCCGTTTGCGACGCAGTTCGCGGGCCCGTTCAATTCCCATAATCACTTGCTTTCCGACTCGTGGGGTGCAAAATTTCGAGCCAAGAGGGTATCCGAACCTGATATTCTCGTCAAGTTTTACTCTGGAACCAGACTGTTCGATCGGGTCAACTTCTGGCAAGATAGAACTTGGCTAAGAAAGACTGATTTCGCCCTCCCCTCGGCTTGATGGAATGTTATGGCCTCGCTGACTGCTATCGTATTGGCCGCTGGCAAGGGGACTCGCATGAAAAGCGAACTTCCCAAGGTTCTCGTTCCGGTCTTGGGCCGATCCATGATTCACTGGGTTCTGGACGCCCTGGAGCGTGCGGGGGTCGAGCGAGTGATCGCCGTGGTGGGTTACCGTGCCGACTTGGTCCAAGAATCGCTCCGGGACCGTCGCGGTGTCGAATTTGTCCTCCAGGAACAGCAACTCGGGACCGGTCATGCGGTTCAAGTATGCCAAGAATCGCTGCAAATCGGTTCGGGACCGGTTTTGATCGTGGCGGGGGACTCCCCGCTGCTTCAGTCGGACTCGATCTCCGATTTGGTCCGGGCTTACTCCAAGAGCAATTACGCATGCCTTTTGGGAACGCTCCTCAAAGACAATCCGGCCGGTTTGGGACGCATCGTTCGGACGGCGGCGGGAAATTTCAAGAATATTGTAGAACAGAAGGATGCGTCTGCCGACGAGCTTGCGATTCGCGAAGTCAACATGAGCACCTACCTTTTTGATCGCCAAGCCCTCCGGGAGTCGTTGGCGCATTTGAAGAATGACAACGCTCAATCAGAATACTATCTGACCGATTGTCCCGCGTGGTTGCTCCAGCAGGGACAAAATGTCGAGGCGATTCCGGTTCTTCGCGACTGCGAAGCACTGAGCGTCAACACGGTCGACGAATTGGGGCTGGTCGAAGCGAAGATGAAGGAGATGGGGTACGCATGCGGGAACTGAAAATTTTTAGTGGACGCGCCAACCCGCAACTGGCCAAGGACATTTGCGACTTCCTCCACCTGGATCTCGGATCGATCTCGCTCGGGAAGTTTCCCGACGGCGAGAACTTCTGCAAGATCGAAGAAGATGTCCGTGGGCGAGACGTCTATCTGATCCAGCCGACGTGCCCCCCCGTCAACGACAACTTGATGGAACTGCTGATCATGATCGATTCGTGCAAGCGGGCCAGCGCTGCTCGGATCACTGCTGTGATTCCGTACTTCGGTTATGCCCGGCAAGACCGAAAGGATGAAGGCCGTGTACCGATCACCGCCAAACTCGCCGCGAACATCATCACCCGCGCCGGCGCCGACCGCGTCCTGACCATGGATCTTCACGCGCCGCAGATCCAAGGGTTCTTTGATGTTCCAGTCGACCACCTGTATGCAGCTCAAGCGCTGACCAAGTATTTCCAAAATCAAGCCTATGACGCTGAGGACGTCGTCGTTGTCAGCCCCGATGAGGGAAGCATCAAGCGGGCAATCGGGCACTCGAAACGGATTGGTGGGAAACTCGCGATCATCGATAAGGTACGCGAAGGGGCCCTGCAAACCCAGCAACGGAATATCATCGGGGGTCCTGTCGAAGGGAAAATATGCCTGCTGTTCGATGACATGATCAGCACCGGTGGATCGATTTGCGGCGCCGCTCGCCTGGTTCATGAAGCGGGCGCTCGTGAGATCCATCTCGCCGCTACTCACGGTGTCCTGTGCGGACCGGCGATCAACCGCCTTCGGGAAGCCCCCATCAAGAGCCTGGTGATCACCAACACGATTCCCCTTCCGCCAGAAAAGAGACTCGACATTATCCATGTTCTGAACGTCGCACCGCTTCTGGCCGAAGCCATCCGACGCATCCACTCCAACAAATCGATCAGTCAAATGTTCTCGTCGGGGCCTGGCCTTCACTAGCCTTGGCATCCACCAGTAGAATGGCGAAATGATCGGTTTGTATCGATTGTGTGCTAGGACCAGAGGCGGACTCGCGAAACGGGAGCCTCGGGTTGCCGTTTTGCTTCTTGCCTTTTGCGTTCCCTTGGATCAAAATCCGTTTCCATCATGACCACGGTCCAAACCGCTCTCACATTCGAAGAACTTCAAGTCGGCCAACGATGGTTGAGCGAATCGCGCACCATCGCGCTGGAAGATGTCTACGAGTTTGCGGAATTGACTGGCGATCGCGACCGTTTGCACGTGGATCCCGATTTTGCAGCTCGAGGCCCCTTTGGCAAACCGGTAGCCCATGGCATGCTCGGCATGTCCATTCTGGCTGGGCTCAGTTCCACAGCCCCGTTTGTGAAGACAGCTGCCCTAGTCGATATACGCACCTGGACATTTCTCAAGCCGCTCTTTCCAGGAGACGAAGTCCATGTGGTTACCGAGATCGTCGATCTGAAACCCCACGGTCGTCGCCATGGCCAAGTGCATTGGTATCGGCAGTTGATCAACCAGAAGGGAGAGAAGGTTCAAGAGGGAGTCTTGGTCACCTTGGTCTCGCGAACGGCTCCGCTGACAACCCGTCCGATCCAGAAATCAGACGCTATTGTTTGAGCCCTTCCCAGTCCTGCTTGAGTTTCTCGCAACGCTCTTTCTGCTCTTCGTCGGCCATGGCGATCGCTTGATCGATCGATTCGTTCGCAGCATCCCACTTGCGTCCAGCGCCGTACGCGGTCGCCATGATGAAATGCGAGTACCAGTCGGGTACCGATTCGAGCTCCATTGCTGTTTTGGCTTCCTTGATCGCCTTGGTCCCTTCGCCTGGGGATTTTTTGGAACGGTTGGCATGCACCATGACGAGGGATCGCCTCGCCTCTTTCTCCATCGATTTGATGGTGGTGAGATAGCGCCATTCGGTCTCCGCGACCGCGTCTTGATTCTGCTGTAGGGCGATTTCGGCTCGGATCCATCGCAGGTAAGGATTCCCCTTGTCTAGCTTGATCGCATCCTGGAGCGCCCGTTTGGATTCTTTGTCCTTGTCCAGCAAGGCGAGAATTTTGGCTTTCTCCATCGTCGCAACCCCTTGCAGATGTGTTGGCTGGGCGAGAATCTCTTCGATTAGCGTCAGCGCTTGGGCATGCATTCCTGACCGCGCGAGCAGGTTGGACGCAGCGAGCTTGGCCGAGATATCGTTGTCGTGCCGTTTCTCCAGAACACCGAGGGCCGCCTCAAGTTCCGCGCGGCTGTATCGAGCCTCCGGGTCGCTCCAGGGCCAATACCGCCCATAGAATTGCGAGGTTTCATTTTGCCAGTTCAACCATTCCTGCTGCAATTGCACGGAGGCTTGGATCGTCTCGATGCGACGACGAACCGTGGCTTGGGCATTGGCGTCGAGTTGTCGCAAATCGTTGGCTCGAAGCGTAG
>Ga0315901_10007027_pt1 | contig 13372 bp, 10 predicted proteins | sample LakEriMetagenome_10_FD_203761 | JGI IMG/M metagenome (GOLD analysis project Ga0315901, IMG submission 203761) | Freshwater fungal communities from buoy surface, Lake Erie, Ohio, United States - Buoy 2 MA116 | ecosystem: Environmental > Aquatic > Freshwater > Lake | place: USA: Lake Erie, Ohio... | reverse complement strand
GCCGATGGTGGTGAAGGCACCAGTTTCATTTTAACCGAAAGTTGCGGAGGAAGACTGGTGGAGGTTTTGGCTTCTGATCCTTTGATGCGTCACGTTCGGTGCTCGTATGGAATTTCTCCGGATTCCCGAACCGCATTTATTGAAATGTCACAGGCCTCAGGATTGTGGCGATTGCATCCTGAAGAATACAATCCAGGAGTTACTTCTACTTTTGGTACAGGAGAATTAATCCTAAACGCACTTTCATTAGGTGTTCGGGAAATCATTCTGGGTTGTGGCGGTAGTGCCACCAACGATGGCGGCACGGGTATGGCCGCAGCATTGGGATGGCAATTTCTGGATCCATTTGGAAAGTCTTTTCTTCCCACTGGCGATACGCTTCACCAAATCTCTGCCTTATCTCAGGAAAAAGTGAATCCACTTTTGAATCAGATTACTTTCACTGTTATCAGCGATGTACTCAATCCACTCACCGGCCCAAAAGGGGCAGCGTTGACCTTCGGTCTTCAAAAAGGTGCAACGGCAGATCAGTTGATTCGGTTGGATCATGGTTTAGGCAAATTGGATGAATTGTTTCAACATTACTCCGGACAGTCTTTTGATGACTTACCGGGATCGGGAGCTGGAGGTGGATTGGGCGCTGGTGCGCGGTTCTTTTTCCATGCAACCTGGGACTTAGGGATTCATGTGGTTATGGATCGTACCGGAATTGAGAATAAAATTAAGTGTGCTGATCTTGTCATTACAGGTGAAGGAAAATTGGATCGACAAAGTCTGGATGGCAAAGTAGTCAGTGGTGTAGCGTCTTTGTGCCGGAAGCATGGGAAGCGACTGATTATCGTGTGTGGGGTAAACGAGTTGACAGCTGAGGAGTCTAAGCCTTTACATGCAGAAAGGATCCTGTCGCTTGCTGAGGTAGCCGGAAGCGCTGAACGGGCACGTGCGCAACCTCAAATTTGGATTGAAAAACTCATTACTGAGGTTGAATTATGATTTGGAACCCGTGGCCGGCAGGTATAAATTTGCCGCCTCGCTAGACACGCATTTCCATGTTTGATAATCTGAGTTTAAAGCTGGAGAAAGCCTTCCAGACCCTCCGGGGCCAGGGAAAAATAACGGAAATCAACGTGGCTTCCACGGTGAAGGAAATCCGTAAGGCCCTCATTGATGCTGACGTAAATTTTAAAGTAGCCAAAGAGGTTACTGACGAGATCAAGACGAAAGCCATGGGCCTAAACGTGCTCACGGCAATTTCGCCCGGTCAGTTGATGGTAAAAATTACCAACGATGAGCTGACGCGCCTGATGGGCGGTACCAGCGAGGATATTCAGATCGAAGGTAATCCCGCGGTTGTTCTTATTGCTGGTTTGCAAGGTTCAGGTAAAACAACATTTAGTGGAAAATTAGCATCCTATCTAAAACGTCAGGGCCGTTCTGTAATGCTGGCAGCGTGTGATATCTATCGACCTGCCGCTATCGATCAGCTCAAAGTTCTTGGTCAGCAAGTAGGAGTGGAGGTTTATGCTGAGCCGGACAATAAAGATGCCGTTGCCATTGCCAAGGCAGCGGTCAATCATGCTCGAAATAATAATTTAAGAGTGGTCATAGTCGATACGGCGGGTCGTCTCGCCATCGATGAAGAAATGATGGATGAGATCGCCCGTGTAAAGCAGGCGCTGAATCCTTCGGAAACACTGTTCGTGGTTGACGCCATGACCGGTCAGGATGCAGTCAATACGGCCAAAGCCTTTAACGACCGTTTGAATTTCGATGGTGTAGTGCTCACGAAAATGGATGGCGATACACGTGGTGGTGCAGCCCTTTCCGTGCGCCGCGTGGTGGAAAAGCCAATCAAGTTCATCAGCTCTGGTGAAAAAATGGAAGCCATCGATCGGTTCTATCCCGATCGTATGGCCGGACGTATCCTGGGCATGGGCGACGTGGTGAGTCTCGTTGAAAAAGCTCAAGAGACTTTTGATCAAGAGGAAGCAGAACGACTCAATCGAAAGCTCAGAAAAAATCAATTCGACCTAAATGATTTTCTCACCCAACTTGAGCAGATCAAGAAAATGGGCAACATGAAAGATCTGTTGGGTATGATTCCGGGAATGGGGAAGGCAGTCAAGGATATCGATCTGGACGATAACTCATTCAAGCCCGTTGAATCCATCATTCGTTCTATGACTATGCAGGAGCGTCAGAATCCGGACCTCATCAACCCAAGTCGTAAAAACCGTATTGCGCGTGGTAGTGGTCGTTCTATTGCTGAAATCAATCAGCTGCTGAAGCAGTTTGAACAAATGCGCAAGATGATGAAGACCATGAATAAGATGGGTGGTGGCCGCAACGCTCTTCAAGCGCTGAATCCATTCGGAAGAAGATAAAATGGAAATCCTCACAGCCACCGAGCACGATGCCGAGGCTATTGCTGCATTGGTGAACTCCGGTTATCGGGGCGATTATTCTCGTCAGGGCTGGACCTCAGAAGTTGAACTTCTTGGCGGTACACGAATCGATGCTCATGAACTCAAGCTCGTCATGCAGCGCGAATCGACTGTAGTGCTGAAGGGTGTAGAGGATGGAAAAATCATTTCCTGTGTGGAGTTGGCTGTTCATTATAATAAGCTTTACCTGGGTATGCTAACCGTGGAGCCCACGCTTCAGGCACAAGGAGTTGGCAAGCAAATGCTGACTGCGGCCAATGCTTATGCACAGGAAAAAGGTTGTAAGACCATCTATATGACCGTAATTTCTGAACGTACAGAGCTCATTGCCTGGTACGGTCGACACGGTTTTTTACCAACTGGCGAGGAGAAGCCATTCGACAACACCAATCCGGTATTTGGACTTCCTAAAAGGCCTTTAAAATTTATAGTGCTGGAAAAGCTTCTCTAGTTCGTCAAGCTGAATAGACCAGCCGCCAGTCGATAGTGTTCAGATTTAGGCGTTGGAATTGAACCGCTGCTTCCAAGTTGTTCATTACACCATGTTTTAAAGATTTGATCTGCAGTTGTTGGCGTCCACTTACCAAGACTTTTGGCCGCCTCGTCTTTCCCCAACTCCAATTTATCGAGCAATACAAGCGACCACTTGCCCATCGATGTTTCTTGTTTGATTCGACTTCTGATTTTTTTCGATAATGCCTCCGCTTCTGATTTCTTACCCTGTTTGGTGAAGGCCATGTACTGCATCAGCCACTCTGGTCTTAAATCCAATTCAGCTTCATACGGCTGACCAACACCCAAATTTTCTGGCCAGGTCATGGCTTGTTGAATGGAACGTAATGTCTCGCTGGATTTTTTATTTTTTAGCTGATCAACAGCTTGTAACATCCAGGAATGCCAATAAATCTGCCGCGCTTCTGTCGAGCCCTCATACGGAAGTATTGTGGACTTGGTTAGTAAGGTTGTGCAGGTCGAATATTTTCCGGTTAACATCAAAGCTTTAGCATGCATCATGGTCAGGTTGCCATTCAATGGATATTTTTTGGAATACTGCTGAGCCAGGGTTAGGGCTTCTGTCCATTTTTCTTTCTGAACCAGAATATCAAAAAGTTTTTTGGCAAAAATCCATTCTTCAGGTTCCAGGGTAATTGCTTTTTGAAAATCCTTTTCAGCGCCCTCCGGCTTCAGTTCGGCGCGTAAAGAATAAAATGCTGCTTCATTGGGCTCATCGCCACAGGCTGCGATCAACTCCTGAGCATCCAATGGTAAGTCCAGATGATGCTGAATCAAGGCTTGATAATACTTGGTCTTCCAATGGTTGGACTCGCTCTCGGCCCACTCAAACACTTCTCGTGAGCGCAGCCTGAACGGAAATACCAAACGTGTTGACTGACCATTCGCTTGTTCGAGCAGGGCTTTCCACTCTGGTTTATTTTGTTTGAAGTTTAGCCAGGCTTTCCAGTATGCTATTTCTGTATGTGCAGGTGCTGCATCTAACAATACCTCAGCTTCGCTCCATCGTCCGGCTTCCGCATACCAATTGGCATAGTGCAAAAACGTTTCATGTGTCAGTTCATTTCGAATAAGGTCTTGAAAAGATTTTTTGTCGGCAGCTGAACCGGAACTGATCCAGTTCTCTATTCGGGGAAAATGATTTAATGGATTTAACTCCAAAAGCATCTTGCTGATTTTGGAGAAATTACCTTGATCCTGTTTCAGTCGATAGGCGATTAGCTGTACCTGTAGGGCTTCGGAATTTGATGTATTGGTCTCGAGCGCTCGGTTTGCATAATGGATTGCTTCATCGAGCAAGGACTCGCCTAAATACCATTTCGAAAGCTGTGTATAGGCTGCAGTTCGGTGGGAAGTTGAAAGTGCGGCGATGTCAAATCCATCTTTTGCATCCGCTTTATTTCCCATGGCTGCGCTGGCTTGCGCAAAAGCATAGTTGCAATCTGCGTCATAGGTATCAACGGCTAATCCGCGCATGGCAAATACGCGGGCCCGTGGATAATCACCCTTTCGTATGAACAGGCCGGCTATTCCGGCAAGTGCCGGTACGAAGTGACGATCTCTCTCAAGTGCAGTACGATAATTTTTTTCGGCCTGTGCATAATTCCGACTGCGTTCCGCCTCTTTACCCAACAGCCAAAATCCATAGGCCGATGACCAATCAAAATCACCGGGCGATTCCAGTGGCCGGCTTAACCCATCCTTGGTCTGATTTTCAAAAATCAGTTTTCCTTTTAAATAGATTTCCAGATTTCCTTTCTCGTGAAGAACCGAATCACGAAAAATTTCCTGAGTAGTGAGCTTGATTTTCTTTTGAATCCGGGTTGATCCGTTCGAAATAATTTCCAATGCACCGTCAATAGGTCCTAGGGCCTGATAGGAGAGGTGCCACTGACCACCTTTACGCTGTACATTCAGAGCCCCATCGGGATCTCCATAAACAAATCCATTGGTACCATGTACCGGGAACCAGTACTCAGTCCAGGTATCGGTTTGGTAAGGCTCAAATCCGAAGTGTTTAAAAGGAGTTCGGGAGCTGCCGTCACCGGTCTGATTGAATAACCTGCCAGATTGAACTTCCACATATTGACCATTGGTATCGGTCAATAATTTTTCCCAAATCATTCCTTGTCGAGATAATCCCCATATCCAGATTTTTTTTCCAGCCTTTTCGTCGTGAAGACTGTACCGTCCCATACCCTGATTGGCTTTATGCCAGTATGCTCCAAAAAAATTTGTGTAGCGACCAAAGACGTGATACGATTTATAACTTCCGAAATCATTGTTTGCATACCTGGAGATGTTTTTATGTTCCCTGAGGTTTAACGGCCAGGATGCGAATTCTCCTTCGTGACCAAGATAATGGTTGCCTGGGTAAACAAACTCCAGATCGTCACTTGCCGGAAGTCCTGTATTCATCCAAGTGTAATACGGCTGTTCAAGCGCATTGTTGTTTTGCCAAAATGATCGAGTGGTGAACCAGGCATTTTCTTTGGGTAACCGTATTTCAATGGTCCACCAGGTTTGGGTGAGCAGATCCAGCGTTCCAATGAAACAACTTACGCTACCATCGGCATTGGTGCGGGTGAGATAGTCTACCGGTGTAGCACAATTTGGCGTGTGACCTATGATACCATAATTGGGCTCGATGCCGCCACTGGTCCATGGTCCGCGCATGGCAATGTCCCTGAACTTGACCACTTCATTATTGTAAAGAAAAGAGTGACCAGTTTTTTTATCTACGGCATCCCAGATTTTGCCACCAATCTCTGGTAAAATGGTTACGCGGAGAAAATCATTTTCTAACACAACTGTTTTCCATTCCTTTTGAATCGGCTGATCTGTAAATCCATTGAATCGGTAGTAGGGATAGATGGTTTTGGACGGCGCAGTAGGATCTGGGTGATGAAATGGATAAGTGGTATAGGTTTTCAAAGACTCAGTGACAGCGGCATTATTTTGAGCCCAGGTGCTTTTAAAAATAATGCTCATCAGCACCAATGCGAATAGCTTCTTCATACGAATAATTCTAATTATTTGAGATTGATGGTTAGTCCAGTAAGACCAAGATCTTTGTGTGGGTTACTATGGTTGTCTGATTGTATTCTGATTGAATTAAGTCCCTTTTTAAATCGAATTCCTTCTATACGCTGAACTTTTCTTCCTGATTCCGTTTTGGCATCGGATAGGTCAATTCTGATTTCTGCTGTGTTCACCATTAAATGAATGGGAAGCATTATGGTGTTCTCTGGAACAGAAAGCAGTAGCGTACTATTCAGTTCATTCTCACATCGCAAATTCCATTCTAATCGTATGGTTGTTGGTTTCGTGGAGTAATAATCTTTACCGGAGTAGCTGTGATAAACAATCGCATTTTGCTGATCAAGTACCGGTTTATTTATAGCGTTAATTGAAAGAATCCCTGCGGGCTGTAGTTCAGGCTCCTTGTCAAAATCCAACTGGATGACAGGAATAGGAATATCTTTTAGATCCTCCTTGCTTACGATGAGCTCTAATCCCTTTAAGGAGGTCATTGTCTTTATAGTTATTTCAGGATGATGGAGTATAGTGGCTTTTATCGGATTTTGCATCAGTCCATTTACCGAAATACTTTTTCCGGCCGGCTTTTTAAGAATGAATAGATGCAGACTATTGTTGGTCTTCAATAAAGTGCCCCATGGTTGTAACGGACCTTCCAGGCTTTTACCCTTAAGTGCAGGTTCATGTTTCTTAATCCAGGTGCCCATTGTTTTAAGGACATCTTTTTCGAACGGCACCACTGCTCCATCGCCCATCGGTCCGATATTCAGAAGATAATTACCTCCATTGCCATTGGTATTGATCAATATTCTGAGTTTTTCGATTGCTTTTCCTTCCGGATTTTTCCGAATCTGCCAGCTGCGGTAGCCCCAGGTCTCATCAAACATAGAGGCCGGTGTTTGCCAGGGAGTGCCCATTCGGAAGTCAGGTGAAGCGTTATCGCCCATCACGGCAAAATCGCCTTGATCATTCCAAATTCTTCCGCTGATCAGGCAATTGGGTTGTAGTTTCCGAACCAATTGGGCTAAATCCGCGCTTTGTTCCAGGCTGAGTTTTCCCATGTCAAACCAGATCTCCGATATCGGTCCATAGTTCGACATCAATTCTTCAACTTGCCCCATATTCATCCGGTGATGTGCCGCGGGTATGGAATCACTATTGTGGTTGGAAATAGGAAGTGCTCCATCGAAGTCCCAATCAATAAGAGAAAAGTAAACACCAAACCGAAGCTGATGTCTTTTGCAAGCTTTGGCTAACTCATCGATCAAATCGCGTTTATAGGGTGTGCCATCAACACTATTGAACGACGAATACTTGGTTTTGAATAAGGCAAATCCGTCGTGATGTTTGGCCGTAATTACGATCGAGCGCATACCTGCACTTTTAGCTAACAACGCAATGGAATCCGGATTCCATTTGGTGGGGTTAAATGCTGCGGCTAATTTTCTATAATCTGCTTTTGGAATCTTTCCATGGGCTCGGATCTGTTCACTGTAGCCAATGGTTATCTGTTGACCGTTCCACATTCCGCCTGGAATGGAGTAAAGGCCAAAATGAATGAACATCGAAAATTTTTGATTTTTCCAATCCTGAATAACGGCCTCGGAAAGGGGATGAGTAGATTTATTTTGTGGAATGGGATGCTTTTCGGGTACACAGCCTCCTAGCCCCACTACACTAAAAAGCGCCAGAATCAAGCCGGTCTGTTTCCAGGTAAACAAGTTGGTCTTTAAATCCTTCCGGATCCTGGTCATTGAAGCAGATTATTTGCGTTATTTATAGGTTTACGGCCTATGAAGATAAGACTATTGAAGATCATTTTTTCATTTGCGGCTGCCTTTTACATGACTTTGGTGGTCTTAAATAATGTCACTGACCCGGATGCCAATTATCAGTTTGTACGAGGTGTATTCTCCATGGAAAATGTTTTTTCCGGAGAGACCAATCGTTGGCGGGCCCTCTCTGCTGATGGACTGGTTTTAATGGGTTTTATTTTCATTGTTTCTCTGGAAGCAATCATTGCACTTTTATTGTGGCGTGGCTCCTTCGGTATGCTTCGAAGTCAGAACGCATCAAATGAAGCCTATCTTAATTCCAAAAAGTACACGACGCTTGGACTGGGACTTGGTATATTATTGTGGTTCACCTTGTTTATAACAATAGGAGGGGAGTGGTTTCTGATGTGGCAATCTGAAAAATGGAATGCACTTCCAACTGCTTTTTCGCTAACGATTATTTTTTTCTTATTCCTGCTATTTCATCAGCAACATGATCACGATTAAGTCCTCATTAAGGTTTGGGGTATTACTTTTATCGCTATTTGGATTGGCTGCTAATACGTATGCTCAACAGGTAGTTGAAGTTCGTGATGAGCCTTTTCATAAACCTGTTTTTCAAAACAAGATCATTCGACTGATTGATGCGATTATTCCACCTGGTGACACTTCGCTGTATCATCGGCATCAGTTGCCGTCCTTATTTGTATTTCTGGAGCAAACCAAAATTGGAATGCAGGATCTTGGTCAGGCTCCTGGCCAGATGCTAACCACTATCGGACAAACCTGGTTCAATGGTTATGAAAAAGGTCCGCAGATTCATCGGGTGTGGAGTAGCGAGGAAAAGACTAACCTTCACGCCATTGATATTGAGATTTTGAAATTTAATCCAAACGATACCGACCCAGTTGTAACCGATGCCTCATTGGAATTAGTAGTGGATTCCCCTGTAGCCCGAATCTATAAGGTAACCGTTCCTGTTTCCGGTCAAGTTAAATTGAAATGGAATGCCAATCCGATTGTAGTCATTCCCTACACTGGGTCAGTCCGGCTAAACGGCAAGCACCTGAATCGCGCCGCCTATCAATTCCTTGACAAAAGGAACATTACACTCACAATCGCCTCATTCTGGCCACTGGAACCCAAATCGGTTGCTTGCTACGTGTATGAGATTAAAACCTAAATACTTTTCGAAGACCAACTAAAAACTAGAAACCAAAAACTTACCATGCATCCGCTCGCTAACAATCGTCCCGCCACGCTTTTCACTATCATCTCTGCCTTCTTTGTGGCCAATGCGCTGATCGCGGAGTGTATTGGTGGAAAGATTTTTTCGCTTGAAGCTTTAATCGGAATCGATCCGGTGAACTTTACCCTTTTTGGAGAAACAGGATTATCGTTTGCGCTTACCTGTGGTGTGCTACTCTGGCCATTGGAGTTTGTGATGACCGATATCGTGAATGAGTATTATGGTCCTAAGATGGTTCGCCGGATTTCCTATACTGCAATCGCGCTAATTTCTTACGCTTTTTTAATGTTTTACCTGGCCATTAGTGTCACCCCTCCAGATTGGTGGCTTTCATCGAAACAAGCGAATGGTGTGCCCAACATGCAGGATGCCTTCAGTGCAATTTTTGGTCAGGGCATGTGGATCATTTTTGGAAGTCTTATGGCCTTTTTGGTCAGTCAGCTGGTAGATGTGACTGTATTTCATCGAATCAAACGATCTACAGGTGAAAAATGGGTTTGGCTTCGGGCTACCGGCTCAACTTTCGTTAGTCAGTTCGTCGATAGTTTTATTGTATTATTCATCGCCTTTAAGCTGGGTAACGATTGGCACTGGCAGAAGGTTCTGGCTATCTGTGTTATGAACTATACCTATAAATTTTCGATGGCGGTCCTCTTGACGCCTCTAATTTATTTTATCGAAGCCCGCATCGAAAATTATCTTGGTAAGGAAACGGCAACAAAAATGAAACTGGCTGCAATGGGTAAGAGCCTGGAATAAGATTGAAAATTAGAGTCTTTCCTTTACCTCCGCTCAAAAGCGAATTCCTACTTTTGAGGCTGTGAAATTTGACCTCGTAAATACAGATGCTAAAGGCCGTGCCCGTGCCGGCATAATCCATACCGATCACGGTCCGATTGAAACGCCTGTATTCATGCCGGTTGGAACGGCAGGATCCGTCAAGGCTGTTCACCAGCGCGAATTATTGGATGACATCAAAGCCCGAATCATCCTTGGTAATACCTACCACCTGTATCTGCGCCCTGGGATGGATCTGCTCGAAAAAGCTGGAGGCCTGCATAAATTCAACGGCTGGCCAAAGCCTATCCTGACCGATAGCGGCGGATATCAAGTCTATTCCTTATCCGCAAACCGCAAAATCAAGGAAGAAGGAGTGACGTTTAAATCCCACATCGACGGCAGTACCCATGTGTTTACGCCTGAATCGGTAATGGATCTGCAACGCAGCATCGGTGCCGATTTTATGATGGCCTTCGATGAGTGCACACCTTATCCTTGTGAGTACGACTACGCTAAAAAATCCCTCGACATTACTCATCGTTGGCTGAAACGATGCATCACCCGATTCCGCGAGACAGAAGGCAAATACGGATACGAACAAGTCTTACTGCCAATCGTACAAGGAAGCGTCTACGGTGATCTTCGTAAGCAGTCAGCAGCCTTTTGTGCCGAACAAGGAATGTTCGCTAATGCTATTGGCGGCCTTTCCGTAGGAGAGCCTCACGAACTATTGTACGAAATGACTGGTGTGGTTTGTGAAATCCTTCCAAAAGAAAAGCCCCGATACCTGATGGGTGTTGGGACTCCGGAAAATATTTTAGAGTGTATCGATCTGGGTGTGGATATGTTTGACTGCGTCATGCACACCCGAAACGCCCGCAACGGAATGCTCTTCACCTCCGAAGGCATCATCAACATCCGCAATGAAAAGTGGAAAGAAGATCTCAGCCCTGTCGATGCTGCCCTTGGTGGGTATGTCAGTACAGCCTACAGCAAGGCCTATCTCCGTCATTTGGTAATCAGTAAGGAAATTCTTGGCGCGCAAATTGCTACCATCCATAACCTCACTTTTTACCTGTGGCTGGTCAATACAGCTCGTGAAAAAATCCTCGATGGTTCGTTCAGCACATGGAAAAAAGAGATGACTGAAAAAGTTACCCGGCGACTCTGATTTTATGAATACCATCGATCGCTATATCCTAAAAAAGGTTCTGGCCACCTTCCTTTACGTGGTGCTTATGCTTACCGCCATCATCTTGGTCATCGACCTTACTGAAAAGATGGATAAGATTGCCAGGAATGAACTGAAGGCACTGGCTGTCCTGGAGTACTATGGTGATTTCATTCCTTGGATCGCCGGATTGCTGACGCCCATAACGGTTTTCATAACGATTGTATTTGTTACGGCTCGTTTAGCGGCTCACTCTGAAATCATAGCAATCCTCAGTGCTGGTACCAGTTTTAAGCGGTTGCTCGTTCCGTACTTTATTGCCTCTGCCATTATTGCCTCAGCGAGCTTTGCCCTCAATGGGTGGATCATTCCACAATCCAATCGATCGCGGGTGGCTTTCGAATTAAAATATTTTGAAAATAAGACAATGTACGACCGCAGAAATGTTCACATGCAGGTCGCACCCAATGTGTATCTATTCCTTCAAAATTTTAATAACCGAACCAACAGCGGTTATCAGTTTACGCTTGAAAAATTTGACAGCAATCGCCTGGTCGAAAAACTCTCGGCCGATAACATAACCTGGGATTCCGTTTCCAGAAAATGGCAGCTGCGAAATTGGACGCTAAAGCGAGTCGACGATATTTTTCAGCAAAACATAACATCAACTGCGCTAAATAAAACCGGAATCCAGCTCGATACGGCACTGATCATTAGTCCTGAAGACTTTGAAGATGAATCCCGACACTACGATGGAATGACCATTACTGATCTCCGGCACCACATACGTAAAATGCGGTCGCGTGGTATGACGGGTGTTGAAAGCTATCAGACTGAATTGTACATCCGATTTTCCGCTCCTTTCACCACGTTTATTCTGGTCTTCATGGGCGTTATTGTTTCTTCCCGAAAGGCCAGGGGAGGAACGGGTTTTCAAATTGCTCTCGGATTTTCTCTTTCCTTTGTTTTCATTTTATTTTTCATGCTTTCCCGGACATTCGCCGAAGCGGGCTCGTTGCCTCCGTTCATGGCGGCCTGGATACCCAACATTATTTTTGCCACCATTTCGATGGTCATGTATAAATACGTCCCGCGCTGATGGCCACAGTTAAGGATTATTTGAAACTCCACCTCATTGTTTTTCTGTGGGGAACAACAGCCGTAATGGCGAAATTGATCACCATTCCAGCAACGGAAATGCTGTTCCACCGAACGCTGTTGGCGACAGTTGGTCTGTTGATCGTAGCGGCCATTACCCGAACCAATGTCAAGACGTCTTTTCAGGACCTGCTGAAAATTCTTGGAATTGGAATGATTGTCGGATTGCATTGGATTGCTTTTTTTGTTGGAGGTCAGATTTCAACCGCTTCTCTGAGTCTGGTCGGATTTGCCACCTGTTCACTCTGGGCTGCTATTCTGGAGCCGCTGACTCAGGGAAAATCCATTAAGCCGTTAGAAATATTCCTGGGTGTTCTGGTTATGGCCGGATTGTACATCATCCTTCATTTTGAAATGCGCTTTTACTCCGGATTGCTTTTGAGTGTTCTTTCCGGTTTTCTGGCTGCTTTGTTTTCGGTCATGACTGCGGGACTGGTAAAGCGAATTCCTTCAGTCACCATTGCTATGTATGAAATGGCTGGTGCTTTTTTAATGGTTGCCCTTTTTCTTCCGGTCTACCAGAAATTTTTTGCTGAAGGCGGGACGCTTCAGTTGATACCAGCACCCATGGATTGGTTTTATCTATTCATTCTTTCAGTGGTATGCTCGGTATATGCCTTTACTCAATCGGTAAGTCTTATGAAACGGATTTCCGTCTTCACGCTTCAACTAACCCTGAATTTGGAGCCTGTTTATGGCATCGCGCTAGCCATCGTTTTACTTGGAGAAGACCGATACATGGGGCCTTCGTTTGTAGTGGGAGCTGGACTTATCCTTCTTGCTGTGCTTTCTTATCCGATCTTGAAAAAGAAATTCGATCAGCCCAGCTGACCCTGCCACACCACGCAATCGTCAGGAAATCCATCTATTTCAACGGCTTCACGAAACAATCCATAAACCGCAGATCCTGAGCCTGACATCATAGCGAACAATGCGCCGTGGTTATAAAGCTTGGATTTAATTTCTGTCAGTTGTGGAATTTGTTGAAAGGCGTAGGGCTCAAAAGAATTAAACAATAAATCTTTCCATTGATCAACAGGAGACTTCTCCAGAATTTCTTTTAACGAACCAGAGGGGCGCGCCAACTGAACGTGACGGTAAGCCTCTGCTGTGGAGATGGAGGCAGAAGGTTTGACCAAAACAATAAATTTACCTTTCAAGCTTAGTTCAACAGGTGAAAAAATTTCTCCTTTACCGGTGGCTAGCTTAGGCGTTGGCTCAATGAAAAATGGACAATCACTAC
>Ga0315901_10007022_pt1 | contig 13378 bp, 8 predicted proteins | sample LakEriMetagenome_10_FD_203761 | JGI IMG/M metagenome (GOLD analysis project Ga0315901, IMG submission 203761) | Freshwater fungal communities from buoy surface, Lake Erie, Ohio, United States - Buoy 2 MA116 | ecosystem: Environmental > Aquatic > Freshwater > Lake | place: USA: Lake Erie, Ohio... | reverse complement strand
GTTTGAATTCGCAGGTCAGTCTGCCGTCAAAAAATATGCGCGTTATTCGCTGTGGATTCCGGAATTCGCTGCAAAGAAGGATGCAGGCAGTTGGAGTGCCGGCGTGGGATGGCGACCACGGACCACTCAGAGCAGAACCTTCACGCGCGAAGGATCCGGCGAAACAGCAGAGATTCAGGAGGATGTCGTCCTTGATGAATTATGGTCGGCGGGTGTTGCAGTTCAGCTCTCCAACAACCGTCTCCTGAGTTTGGATGTCAATCTGCATGGCGCAAGATCTTCAAGTGCAGGCACCAATGCGACGGTCGACGGTTCCACATCAACTTCGGCTTCCGAAAACGACGGCCGACGACGCAGTGAAGTTTCGATTCTTTATGGTTTTAGTGAATGGGCCGGGCACCGATTGAGTCTCGGTGCAGGCTATCAGTCAATCGCCTACAGTGAACAGGCGAATGTCAATCCGCAGTCGATTCCCTTGTGGTCTGTTCTTATCCGCGATGAATTTAAAAGGTCAGAGTTAAATATTTTTATTGATGGCCTATTTGGATTTGGAAGCGATCTACAATCACTTCCCGATTTGAACGCACAGTATCGACGCGCCATTGTGTCTGTTCAGACGGGCGTTCGCTTTTGATGATTGAGTGACTGACAGGTGGAGAACGAGCATGAAGACTTCGTGGTTGTGTTTTGCGGCATGGGTCGGCTTTGCATTGCTTGCCGTGGCCAGCTGCCGGATGAAATCGTCGTTGTCGGAGTCTGGCCAAGACGCTGCTCTTGAGACGATACCTTTTGCAAAGGCAGGCAGTGAAGATTCCGCTGCGCTTGCGCGCGTGCACGCTGAAGCTGTGGCGTCGGCTCCGGCTGCGATTCGTCCGGATCCTGATTTATACGCACGTCGATTGCTGCGGCAATTTAAGCCGGATGGAAATACGATGGCACGTCAATTGGGCTTACTTGAACAGTTTCGCATGATGCTCGGTGGTGCCAGTGATGACTTTCGCACGGTCCCGCAAGATTCTTATGATGCAACATCTTTATTGACCTTGCAGAAGGTCGCCCAAACGATTTGTCAGGCTCTTGTAGCGCCACAAGCGTGGGCTCAACCTGGTTGGAAGACCGTGCTGCCTGAACCACCGATTCAAGTTGAAGCCAACGTTCGCGCTCTCATGAAAAAGATGCTCGGTTTGCCAGAGGCGTCACTCGATGCAACGGCGATTGCTGAACTCATTGACATGGTTCTTGCCGAGCCTGTGAATGGGGTTGTGTCTTACGAGAGTTATATAACGGCGTGCACCGCCATGGCCATGGATGCGGAGGCACTGCTGCTATGAAGGTTTGTCAGAAAAATAGCAAAGTCTTTTTTCTCAAGAAAACATTGACGTCTCTGCTCATCAGTCTTTTGTTTTTGTCCGCGCTCTTCTCAGTGGAGGCTTTTGGTGCTGCAAGTCCGCGCTCCGTGCGACGTGCTGCACAGCTTTTGGGAGGGCGCATGCCGACCGAATCCGAACTGTCATCCGCAACGGGCTCTGACGCGGGATACCGTGAATTTGTCCGCTCACTCATTTCAAGCAGTGACTTTTATGATGCTGTTCTCAGATATCATGAACGTGTGTTGGGAGTCGGTCTTCCTGAAAATTATTTAAGCGAACTCGAACGCGATGATATTGATGGAAAAGCACAAAAAATTGCAAAACTGACGTGCAAGCGGAGCACCGATAACCGACTTTACTGTGCATGGAAAAACGCAGACAAAAAAACTACGACGACCTGTCCTGCGGCAGAGCAGCATCCTGTTGCACCTTTTTGGAAATCCGGTTTGATTTTATGGGTCTGTCCAAGTGTCTCCTATGCCTGTGGAGCTGATCTGAGCAAATGCAGTATTGAATTTCCAAACAATGCAAGTGAGGCGCGCTATTCTGAATTGGGAACCACAGACGTTTTTGATACCCGGCGTAGTATTGTCAAAAGTCTAAGCCGTCAGTCGGCAGGATTAGCCACAGCTGTTGCTGTGTCTAATTATCCCTATACAAAAATACTCGCCCCTGGACTGACGGCTGTTGATGGTGTTCTTGCGCTTTTTCTGCAGCAAACATTTCAGTTTGACGTCTCAAAAGTTCATGCCAACGAATCACTGCTGAATCAGGTTAAAGCGATTCCTGCCTCGCAAACCCGCTTTCAACTGGTTTTTACTGGAACAGCGTACGAAACGGCAGGTCTTCTTTCGACTTTTGGCTGGCTGCGCCGCTACGAGAAAAATCGAACACGCGCAAACCAGCTTTATGAGCGGTTAATGTGCAGGAAATTCACCTCACAACTACCGAGAGTCTTTCCCCAAGATCCCGGAAATCTGCGGACCACACCCGGATGCAGCGGCTGTCATGCGACGTTGGATCCGCTCGCAGACTTTTTTGGGGTCTGGGGTGAGGGTGGGGGACTTTATTCCTCGCTCGCAGCGCCGCGTGATGCGAGCTTTATTGGTAAATCAGGCATGAGTTTGGCTGATTTGGCAAATATTATTACCGGCGATGAAGCCTTTGCTGCCTGCACAGTGAATCATGCCTTTGAGTATTTAATGGGTCGTAAATTTCGTGTCGCGGAAGAAAGTCTCCGCCAGAGTTTGACCGATTATTTCATCACAACGAATTACAGCTTCAAGGAATTGATGTATGCGATTTCTACGCATCCCGGTTTTATTGTAAATGCGCGATCGGATGCCAGCATCACAGATCCTCTTGAACAACCAGCGTTGGGTAAAGTCCCCGAGCCCTCTCTTCCGCCCTGTTCAAAAACCATAAGCTTTGATTCAGATATTGCCCCGCTGATTTCGCAATGTACGTCGTGTCATCGCAGTGGAGCTCCACGTCAGGCACTCGAGACGCAAGCCCATTGGAAAACGTGGGGCAATCAGGCTGTGTCGATGATGTCCATTGGTCAAATGCCCCCAGGGATGCAAGGAGCGCCAACAGCGGGTTCCATCTATAACTTGAAGGAGGCCGTCCGGTGCTGGCTCACTCAAAATCCATAAAGACAGGAGAGTCTCGATGTTCCGCCAGCCACGAGGATGATTTGTCGGCCTTCGATGGACGCGCGATGGATCGTCGTGCATTTTTGAATGCTGGTGTGACCTTAAGTGCGACCTTTGCGTTATCAAAATTATTCGCAAATCAACCGGCCTTTGCTCAAAGCAATGGTGAAGAATTTCCCGTGCAAAGAAAGCTGGTCTGGATTCATATGGGCGGCGGCTGGGATTTATTGGAGACAGTTGATCCCAAGCCTGCGTCAACATCCAAACTCGACATGACCTACGATTATAGTCTTGCGCAAAGATTGGCAGGTGCCAGTCAGGATTTACGCTTGGGACGCTGGTGGAACAATACAGCGCGCTTTGGTTCGGATCTTATTCTTGTGCGCGGCCTTGCCATGGGCACGACCTCGCATGATGCGGGTAGCGTTTATGCAGATACGGGTGTTTTATCAAACAGCGGCAATGTAAATGCGGCATCAATCCCGACGATCGTTGCCTCGCAGAGCGGAGCCACCATTCCACTTATTCAACTGAGCGGAGGAGATAATCCGCGCCTTGATCGCGGCCTGCTAAAACCCGTTTCAGTTGTCCGTGCCGGAGACCTGAACATTTACCAGCAGCTTTTTCCGCAAACGACGCAGTCGGCCTCTGCCGTGGCAAAAATTTTAGAATACTCACGCCGTTCGATGACACGCTTGCAAGCGTCCGTGGGCGCCAACGATCGCATCGCTGGTCTGGAAGCTGCACGCCTTAAAATTCAGGCGCAAATTGATGCAGGTGTAGGAAGCAAACTGCGCTTGGATCAATCCGATCGGGCTGCATTTCTTGCTGCGTTGGGAACCGAGAGTGCATCGTCTCCTGTGCGCGGTGCCGTCGACAGCTTTGCACTCGCTGTTAAGTTGATTAAAAATGATCTTGTGACGTGCATTAATATGGGAGTCGGAGGCTTTGATACTCATACACAGCAGGATCGCACTCTCATGCCGCTTTTGTCGGGCTTTGATGCGCTTTTTGCTGCATTCATTCAGCAGCTCAAAGCGAATAATCTTTTGTCTCAGACGTTGATTGTTCTTTATTCCGACTTTGGACGAACGCCGAAAGTGAACCGCTCTGCAGGGCGCGATCACTGGCCCATTGGCGGTGCCTTGATTGCGGGTGGCGGACTTGCAGGTGGTCGTGCAGTGGGTGCGACTGACGAAAATTTACTTGCTTTGAACGTTGATCCCACGACAGGTTTGGAGTCAGCGAGCGGTATTCAGTTGAGCCCCGTGCACGTCGGAGGAAGTATTCTTGAGTTGACTCTGGGTTCATCTTTTTTGGCGAAGCGACCCTATCTTGAATCCATTCCTGCGCTCACGCGTCTCAAAAGCTGAAAACCTCAACGGATAGCTTGGATAGATGTGCATTGATATAAGGATATGAATGATGTGGTTTCCTGTTGATCTTCCTACTCCGGCTGATTACTTCGTGCTCCGCACTCAAACTCAGCAAAGTCATACGCCGATCACCAAAGGGCTTTTGCTGCCCTTGGCGTGGCGCACAACGGAAACAAAATCCTCGCTCTCAGGAACTCAAAATAATACTCCCGTCAGTCAGACCACCTACGCTAAGACAACGCGCCGCAATGTCGGTCTTTCTGTTTCTCCCGCCGCTGGCGTGTGGTTTTCAGGACTGTTTAACGAAGAGGTTGCGCTGACAAAGAATGTTCCCGATGCCGGAATGTACAGAGTCAGTGGTGCTTGGGAAGAGTTTATCATTCGTGAAGCACTCGTGCGTGTTGGCTTTGATGTATCGTTATCTTGCACATTGGGAATTGCACTGCGGGGTCAGAGCGTAAAAGGCGATGTGCTTGGAAGTTTTTCGATGCAACCCGATGAGCGGACGAACTATACGGGCCAACGGCTCGGTCTCGCTGCGTCAACGCTGCTGAGCTTTCCGCCGTTTAAGGTTGCATTGCGGTATGAAGCACCGGTGAGCGGGAAGGTTTCAATAGCCGGTGAAAGCAAAGTGAGTTCAGCACCCGGATTTTTGGGCGGTGCAGTGAATTTTCTGGCCAATAATAGTTTCAGTCTTCGCGGAGAATATGGTCTCTTTGAATTTTCAAAGAATGAATTGGGCGTGCCCGTCAAAGGGCCTTCATCCACTCGGCAGGTGAATATCCTTCCACTCGGCTTGGCAGTGGATGCACGTGCACTTCCGTTGTCAGTCTATGGGCTCGGCCTGCGGAGTGATCTGGGTCCGTCTCTTCGATTTGAAACCGATGCTGTATTGGGTCGTGTCTATTATGCTGCGGATAACGACATGGTTCCGCCTTCGTCGATCGATGATGCAGAAAAAGCTAAAATGTATTCACTCCGGGCAGGGCTCTCTCTTGAAAAAACCGACTGGGAGGCTCAGGTTTTTATTGATTATGGAACGATGAAATTCAGCAGGAATGTAAATCAGTCGGATCTGACACATGCCATGAGTCAATGGGGCGTGGGATTGCGCGCCGGCATTGAGATTTAGGTGAAACTTCAAGGCGCAATGGCTGAACTTAAATCGTTTTGAAAAACCGGCAAAACACTCGCACGTGGTCCAAATGCACGCACACGTCCTGAGTCCAGCCACAAGATATAATCACACTGGGCCAGCGTGCTGAGACGATGTGCGATCAACAGGCGTGTGCGATCCGCGAGCAGACGCGAGAGAGCCCATTCTAATTTTTCTTCTGAGGCAGGATCGACCGCACTGGTGGCTTCATCCATCACAATCACGGGAGCGTCCTGCACAATCGCCCGCGCCAAACAGATGAGCTGGCGTTGCCCGGCCGAAAAATTTGCACCTCGTTCAAAGACCGCTTGATCAAGACCGCCATCGCGCTCCAGCAGATTCTTCAAATCTAGCATCGTGAGAATCTCGGTCAGGCGTTGGTCGATATCTTGCCGGAGTGTCAGATTGTCGCGCAGAGTGCCGCGAAACAAGGTTGGTTCCTGAGGAATATAGGCCATTCGGCTGCGTAATAAGGAGACATCGATGTTTTGATCTGTGAACGACAGGCCATTGATGCGAATGGAGCCTTGTTCAATCGGATAGAGCGAAAACAAGGCCTGAACCAAGGAGCTTTTGCCGCTGCCCGTGCGGCCGACAACCCCCAAACTTTGACCAGCAGGCAAAGAAAAACTGACGTCATTTAAAACCAGCGGTTTGGATGGTGAATAGCGCATTGACAGGTGACTGACTTCAAGACCGAGAGAGGTTTCTGCTCGGTTTTCCTGTTGCATTAATTTTTCGCCTGCGGGCTCTACGGGACGGCGCACATAATCATCGAGACGTTCGGCACCGGTCAGCGCTTCTTCAAACAAAACGACGTACTCAAAATATTGTTGCAGCGTGTTGGAAAGGAGCCAGATTTGGGTCAATACAACCACAAGCTGCCCAACACTGACATGCTGGTTTTGTTGCAACCAGAGCCCGACACCGCCCACAACAATGAGACATAAAGCGGTCACAAGACTCATTTGCAACGAAAAATGAGTGGTCGTGCGCTGCTGATGCAGCCGTTCTCTTTGCAAATGATTTGAAAGCGAGTTGAAGCGGCGAGTGAAGAGCGATTGCCTGCCATACACTTTGACTGTTCGGGCTCCCTGTGCCGTTTCAGCAAAATGAGCGATCGCCGGTCCTCTTGCTGTTGAAACCCGACGTCTGGCGGTGCGGATTGTCATTCGGTTCCAAAAATAAACAGCAGAGTACGAGGAGCCGACAATGAAAGCTGCCGGTAGCCCCCAAACGCCAGACACTGCAATGAAGACCAGACAGAGGACCGCATCAAAGGACAGGCTGACAAATTCACCCATCGGTCCCCCAGTCATTCTCAACACACTTTCAAAGTCGCTTGAAAAGCGTGTGAGCGCGCGACCGACAGGCGTGCGATCAAAAAAACTCATCGGAAAAGAGGACACCCGCACAGTGACTTGATCATGAAGCCGGCCTGCGGCTCGTGTCCCAATACGGGCAATGGCAACACGAAAAAGTAAGTTAAGCACCAGAGCGGCAATGACCATGCACACCAATAAGAATGCGTAGTGCCCGGATTGCCATTGAGCAACAAAAGTAGGAGGCAAATGACACTGAGGTCCCTTGCACTGTGCATCAATCCACCATCCGACGACGTTTGCAGAGCCGACCAGGCAAATGCGTGCCATCAGACCGATCAGCAGAGTCAGAATCATTTGTAAGCGCCAAGGGGCATAGGCTTCCCACAAACTTTGCCAGACCTGACTTTTATAACGGCCTTCAAATTCAATTTCGTTTTCCAGATAGCGGTTGGCAGCTGTTTTGTGATTCTGGTTTGTGACTGTGGCGTCAGCGTTCATCTGTGCCTTCCTTGTTCACCAGTTCTTGAACCTGCTTGGATACAAGCCGGCCGTGTTCAAGAGTCCAGATTTCATGACAGAAAGGGAGAACCGACAGACGGTGAGTCACAAGGATGCGTGTTTTTTCCTTCCATGCACCAAATATTAAATTCTCGATGAGTTGATTTTCGGTTGCCACGTCCACAGCACTCAAGCAATCATCGAGAAGCAGACATTCACGCTCTAGTCCGGCAGCACGTGCAAGATTGATGCGTTGTCGCTGGCCACCACTGAGATTCACTCCACGCTCACCGATTTCGGTGTCGAGCCCTTCGCTCATGGAGCGAAGATCCTGCGTGAATGCACTTAAGTGCAGTTGTTTGATTTTCTGCGTGTCATGGTCGGTATTCAGTTCATATTCGAATCCGACATTGTCGCGAATCGTTGCACTCATAATAAAACTGTCCTGCGGAACAAAACCAAAAAAAGATCGCAGCTCTGCAAGTGGCATTGTTAAGGCATTGCGGCCATTGATTTCATAAACATCAAATGAGCAAGGGATCTCACGCAGCAATGCATACAAAAGGGTTGTTTTGCCTGAACCTACAGGGCCGATCACAGCAATGCACTCTCCAGTGGAGACGTCGAAGCTCAGGTTATCAAGAATCAGGTGTCCTTGATGCGTGCAGCGCAGACCTCGAACGCGCAGTGCAGGAATTTGCGCATCGATCGTGGGCTTTATGGCCGTGTTTGGATCTGTGCCCGTTGTCCTCACTTCCGCTTTGACTCCCTGTTCGGATGAGGCGCTCTGTGCGACAGATTTGTCGTGTTCTCTTTCCAGCGAGAGGTATTTTTCGAGGCGCTGTGCGGACGCCAGAGCATCCAACGTATTGACAAGAACCCACGGAAAACTCCGCAATGGGCGGACTAAAAAAACACCGCAGAGCCACAGGGCTGCAACTAGACTGCCCGCCGACACTTCGGGCTTAAAAGCTGTGTAAACAAGAGCAACTGCGTTGAGCAGATAAGGCGCTACCTGCATCAAACCGTTCATCGCTGAACCGTTGCTCACCTGTTTGACACGGGCAATTGTTTCATTTTCGCGGGCAGCCAGGATTTTGGAGTTGAAATGATCGCTCCAGCCCAGCATGCGAACGACTCGCATATTTTGCAGCCATTCGTTGATGATCGCAATGCGTGCGGCGGTGCTTGCCTTCGTCAGCCCGAACAAACGGGCTTGGCGTTGAGCCAGGTAGAGGCAAATACTCAGGCTGATCAATGCAGTGATGAGAAGCGGTGCAGGGGGCAGATCATCCATCCACATCAAGGCAAAAGGAAAACACAGCAACGGCACGCCTGCATTGGCGATGATCGGCAGGACCGAATCAAACAGAGCAACGACGGCACCAACATCTTGGGCATAGAGGCTGACCGTTTCTCCGATTGTGAATTTAAAACGTGATTCGCCACGCAGGGCAATTGTTTGATCGTATATCTTTTCAGAAATTTGGCGATGGATAACAGTTCCTTCACGCACAAAAAGAAAGTTGCAGACCGATTGGAGTGCTTGAGCGAAAAATAAACCGACGGCTGCCAAGAGTAGCAGCAACCAAAGTTCGTTAGATGATTCCCCCGTTTGGAGCTTGTTGACAAAAGATTTTTGCGCAAAAACGCCGACGAGTGCTGAAAACGTTGCAGCAATTCCGAGCGAAAAGAGCACCAGTAAGCGCCAAGGACGTTTAAAAAGAAGCTTTGTCAGAAGGTGCGGCATGGTCTGGTTCCGGCTTGGTGCGAACATTGCGGCGCGACCGCCACATCCTCTCTTGCTGTCCCGCAGGAGTCAATTGACCCTCCAGTGTCCCGGTGGTAGCACTGCGGCCTGAATTAAGACCCATTTTCAATCAGTCAGAATTGTCAAAGGCCAAGGGACAGTGTCACATCAAAACAGTAGTCAAAAGTGTTTGGGGATTGTGGTCCCTCACACTCACTGGGACAGAGCCTGGTATTTGCCTTTTCAGGCATATCGGTTGCGTCTGGTCGAGATGCTCCAGCAGCTTTTGAATTGGCTCGAAACGGATGCGCTCCCGCTTTTTGTTCTCGATGGACAGACTGTCCTGTTGGATGATTATTTTGCTGTTCGCCCTCAAGACAGGCCTCGGGTTGAGGCGTTGGTGCGCAACGGCAAATTGAAAATCGGTCCCTGGTACTCGATGCCCGATTGTTTTTTGGCGCGACCGGAGTCACTCATTCGGAATCTTCAGCGCGGCTTGCAAATGGCCGATGATTTGGGTGGCGCCTCGCGCGTGGGCTATGTTCCCGATTCGTTCGGACATTGTGCACAGATTCCGCAAATTTTAACCGGATTTGGAATTGACTCGTTTTTATTTATGCGTGGCATGCCGGAATCTTTGCGCGACTCAAGCGGCCCGCTTTTTTCTTGGCGGGCGCCTTCTGGGCATCAGGTCTTGGCGACCTATTTGAGGGACGGATATTTTCCCTTGGGAGCTTTGGGCCAAGACAGTTTTCATGGCCGCTATGATGGGCTGAACGCTGACCTGTCATTGGCGGAACAACGGCTCCTTGAGACTTTGACTCACTCGTCTGGGTCTATCGTGGTACTCCCTGCAGGCGGCGATCATTTGCCGGCCCGCAACGACCTTTCACCGTTGATTGATGAGCTCAATCGACTGGAGAATATTCAAGAAAAGATTCACCTGAAGATTGGCAGTTTTGAGGATTATCTGCGGCATCTGCGCTTGTCTGTGAATTTTTCGACCGCTGCAATCACACAAGATTTCAACGTCCAAGGAACGAACGCAGACCTTCCGGTTTACTCTGGTGACCTCCTTGGACAGGCGGATCATCCCTTGCTTCGCAATGTGCTGTCATCTCGGATTGATTTGAAGATCTTGAATCACCGTGCCCAGAGTCTGCTCATCGGTGTAGTTGAGCCTTTGTTGGCGTGGTCACAGAGTGCGGGCCTTCCGTGTGTTGATGCAGCCATTCTTCAAACAACATGGGATTCGCTGCTCAAAAATCATGCTCATGATGATATCTGTGGATGCAGCGTTGATGATGTGCATTTTGATGATCAGCAGCGTTTTCGTGAAATTTTTTCGGTATCTGAAGAAATAATCAACCGGCAGATTGAACATATTGTTCAACATCGATTAACACCACTAAAAAATCATCGCTCAACACGGGTTTTTGCATTTAACCCGCATCCGTGGTCCGTCTCTGTCGTGCGACGTGTGAGTGTTTTATTGCCGGATGAGGGAGGTGAATTCTCAGCACCGTCCAGCCCAAGGGCTTTGCGCTGTGTGGGAATGGATGGTGTCGAAAAGCCTGTGCGGATTCTTTCGACCCGCTGCAAGGCACTGCGTAATCGGTATCTTGAAACGACGTGGGGCCGCTCTTACGACATTGAGCTTGAACTCGTGTTGCCTGCCTTGGGTTTTGAAATCATGACAGTCTTTGAATCGAGTGCTGAGGGAGCGATTCAAAAAGTCGTTGATTTAAGCGCTCTGAACACATCAGGCGACGCAAGTGAGGGTGATTCGCAAGCTCTAAAACCAGCCGAGCTTTATTCAAAGTCTCAGAACATCCCCGCGGTTCTTCTCAATGGATTTTGTTTTGAGCTTGAGGCGGACTTAGGGGATGGTTACTCCTTTGGCCCTTGTCCAGAGGCGGGCGTCTTTGTCTCGCGTTTGGAGGAGGCGCGTGTTGATCCTCTAAGTGAGGATACTTTTCATTTACGTTTTGAAATAGACGGCATTTCATACATCAAGCGCGACGATTTGGCTCAAAGACCTCTGTCGGATTGCCTAGGTCCTCGCCAAACGATGAGCATTGCGGTGGTGGCGCGCCGAATGCTTCCGCAGCAGACACATGGTTGGGAATTGAAAGTCTCATATACGAACGTCTTTAAAGACAGTCGTCTTCGTGTGATTTTCAACCCTCAGAACGCTGCACAACCGCAGATGCTTAAAAAGCCTTTGACGCTTTTTTCACATGGACAAGCGCACTGGCTGCCGCTCCCTGTGAAGCCCGCTGACCGTGATTTTTGGATGGGCCCATTAGCATCGCCTGCCTACCCCGGAGAAAAGCCTTACACCGTTCATCACACCAATGATGGGGTTGTTCTGGGCGGAGAAACTCTGAGCGTCTATTTTGGTGGTGCCGGAGTGCATGAAGTTGAAGTTGTTGAGCCGCGGGGTCTTAAAGATCATCTGGCCAAAAACAATGACGAGTGCCCCTCCATCGCGATGACTCTTCACCGCGCGGTGGGTTTTTTATCGGTGCGGGGTGGGCGAATTCGCTCTTGTCAGGCGGGGCCTCAGCGTCCAACTCCCGATGCACAGATGCAGCAGCGAATTGAACACACTCTCGCCTTCGGTTGCACGACGGCCCCAGATGAGGCTGTGCGAGCCCTGAAAGAAGCCCTGCATCCGTGCTGGATTCAAGAGTGTCCGGTTGTTCCCGTGATCCAGTGTGAGCACGATCAGAAAAAAGGTGTTCATCAAACTTCAAACACAAACACAGCTGGCTTCTTCCCGAGAACAGAGGCCCTGTCAGTGTCCTGCGCTGATTTCGGCTCGACTCCCCTTGAAATTTTATGTCTGAAGCCTGCACACCGTTCAACAGAGCAGGCCTTGATCTTACGGATCGTGAATCCAACCTGTGAGCCTGTGCAGGCGTCGATTGCATTGCGTGCATTCAGCCCCGTGGTTCAGTGGGCGATTCAAACACAAATGGATGAAACGAATGATTTACCCGGTACGCGCCAAAACGTGTCTCGAGGTGTTCTTGAGCTCCGTGTAAAGCCCTTTGAAATTCAAACTTGGAAGCTGCTCAAATGTTGACGATAACCGGAACCTTTCTTGACGAAATTACCCATGACATTCCTCCTCAAAATTGGGGAAAACGAGAGTGGGCTGCAGATTTTGATGCCATGAAGGCGATTGGGATTGATACGGTTATCTTGATTCGTGCCGGTTATCGGGAACGTTTAACTTTTGACTCCAAGGTCATCTCGAAGCACAGAGCGTGCCTCCCTGCCTATCAGGATTTGGTCGATCTTTTCTTAACGCAGGCCGAGCGTTGCGGTATGAAATTCTTTTTTGGGACTTATGACTCCGGTCAGCACTGGGTCTCGGGTGATTATCAAAAAGAAAGCGATATTAACCGTGATTTTTGTTCCGAGGTGATGGACCGGTACGGACACCGCAAGGCCTTTGCAGGCTGGTACATTAGCCATGAAATTAATACATTTGATGCCGGAATGATGCGTGTTTATGATGAGCTCTCCACGCATCTGCGGTCTCTCAAAAAGATTCCCATTTTAATGTCGCCGTATGTAAAGGGCGTCAAACAATTCGGGGCTGAAGCCATTTCCCTCGATCAGCACGTGAAGGAATGGGCTTCGGTGTTTCGCGATTTGGAAGGCAAGGTCGACATTGTTGCGTTTCAGGACGGACAAATGTCTTTTCTTGAACTTCCGGATTATCTGAAAGTAAATCGCGAACTCGCGGTCCGGCATGGATTACAATGCTGGAGCAATTTGGAGAGTTTTGATCGCGATATGCCGATTAAATTTCCGCCCACCGATATTCGCAAACTTCTTTATAAGGCCGAGCAGGCATCGGCCGCAGGTGTGGATAAGCTGATTACTTTTGAGTTTTCTCATTTTATGAGCCCGCATTCCATCTACCCTGCGGCTCATCAGCTCTATAAACGTTATCAGGAATGGATGCAGGGAGAGGAGATCTAGAGCTATGACTCAAACCACAGAAAAAATGGGTGGCCACTGTGGACATCTGCCGTCCGCTGCTGACTTGCGGGATCTGCGCGTTACCCTTGAGTCCGAACTTTTTGATCACGTCCTGCCATTTTGGGAAAAGCATTCGTGGGATCAAAAAAACGGTGGTTTTTGGAACTGTCTCGATCGAACAGGACACATCTTTGATGTGACAAAATATGGCTGGTTGCAGGGCCGTGAAACATGGTTATTCAGCAAACT
>Ga0315901_10007020_pt1 | contig 13378 bp, 8 predicted proteins | sample LakEriMetagenome_10_FD_203761 | JGI IMG/M metagenome (GOLD analysis project Ga0315901, IMG submission 203761) | Freshwater fungal communities from buoy surface, Lake Erie, Ohio, United States - Buoy 2 MA116 | ecosystem: Environmental > Aquatic > Freshwater > Lake | place: USA: Lake Erie, Ohio... | reverse complement strand
GTATTTAGTGTAGAAGGTACACAAGGTTCGTTATTTAGTGTAGATGATAGTCTTAGCGGTTCATTAATGAGCGTTAACGATATCAGCGGTTTACCTATATTGGAAGTGTTTAGTGATGATAGACTTGTAGTTGGAACATATAATGCAAATACATTGGTGGTAACTGGAAGCAGAGTGGGTATTGGTACATCTGTTCCTGTGGCTAAATTACAAGTAAGTGGTAATATTAGTGCTAGTAGTTTTACATCAAGTGTAAGTAGTGGTGTTGGATTTTTAGGTACATCATCATTTGCATCAACTGCTTCGTTTTCTTTAACCGCTTCAAATGTAGTTACTGCTTCATATGCTTTAAATGCGTTAACTGCTTCATTTGCATTAAATGCATCTGGAGGAGGTGGAGGTGGCAGTGGAACAGTTACTGGGTCGGTAAATTATATATCTAAATTTACAACAACTACAACTGTTGGAAATAGTGTTATTTATGAAACTGGTAGTAATATTGGTATTGGAACTACTATTCCAAACAGTAAGTTAAATATTAACAGTAGTGGTTCACTTGCGTCTGGTTCTGTTGTATTTAGTGTAGAAGGTACGCAGGGTTCATTGTTTAGTGTAGATGACAGTTTGAGTGGTTCGTTGATGAGTGTAAATGATATTAGTGGTTTACCTATATTGGAGGTATTTAGTGATGATAGGTTGGTGGTGGGTACATATAATTCAAATGCTTTAGTTGTTACTGGTAGTAGGGTTGGTATTGGTATAAATAATCCCGTTGCTAAATTGCAAGTAAATGGAAATATTAGTGGTAGCAGTTTTACCGGCAGTGTTTTTGGTACAAGCAGTTGGGCTACTAATGCATTGTCTGCTTCATATGCACCTGGTGGTGGAACTACATTAACAACTGGTTCAACTTATCCAATAACAAGTAGTTGGGCCGCTACTAGTAGTAATATTATTGGCGGTACATCAAATTATATACCATTATGGTCTACAAATACATCATTGGGTAATAGTGTATTGTATCAAAGTTCCAGTAATGTTGGTATAGGTACAACAAGTCCTGGTTATAAATTGGATGTAGTAGGTGCGGTAAAATCTACTATTGATAGTAATTTTTCATTTGTATCAAATAGAAGCGGAACAACGGTTTGGTGTGGATTGGGATTTTTAACTAATAATGTTAATAAATGGTTTGTAGGATTAAGAGAAACCAGTGATGATAATCTAAGATGGTATAATTTTACAAATTCAACGGAAAGAATGGTTTTAACAGAAACAGGCAATTTAGGAATAGGTACTTCAACTCCTGCTTCTATTTTACATTTACAAAGTTCTGCTGTTACTACATTATTAAGAATAGATAATACAAATATTTCCAATGATGCAGCGATTCTTTTAACTGATAACAACAATCCAACAGGTGAAGGATTTAGAATCACATATGATTCAAGTGTAGGTGATACATATTTCAACAATATTTTTACATCTTCAATCCAAGCTTTTAATTTTCAAAAAGGTAATTTTGGGTCCGGTACCAGTTTATTAACTATATTAAATAGTGGTAATGTAGGAATAGGCACTACAAGTCCTGCTTATAAATTGGATGTTAATGGAAGCGCATCATTTGCTGATAATGTAATAATAACTAAAAATCAAAACGCATTAACCAGATTAATTGTAAGCAATACAACATCAAATTCGAATTCTTATGTTGAAACTGCATTTGTGAATGATGTAGCGTCTGGAACAGGAGCGGTTGGTAGATATGGTTCAACTACAACTACATACAAAATTGTTACGTCGAATAATCAATATTTGTATAACGGTCCAACAGCAGGTGATATTGCAATTTTAAATGATTTTGCAAGTGGTAGTATTAAAATGTCCGCTGGTGGAAATTCTAATGTACAATTTATTATATCGAGTTCAGGTAATGTTGGTATAGGTACAACAAGTCCTGTTGCTAAATTACAGGTAAATGGAAATATTAGTGGTAGTTCATTTACCGGCAGTGTTTTTGGTACATCAAGTTGGGCTAATAATGCAACAAGTGCGTCATTTGCATCTACTGCAAGTTATAATTTAAATAGTATTAGTAGTTCATATGCGTTGACGGCTTCATTTGCATTAAATTCTGCCGGTGGTGGTGGTGGTGGTGGTTCAATTAGTTATATTACAGGTTCGCCTGTTGTTGGACAATATATTGTTGTGAGTGGAAGTAGTACAACGCAATATACATTAACACAGAGTGTAAGTAATCCAGAACATTTATTAGTATCTGTAAATGGTGTTGTACAAAATTATAGTTCAAGTTATACAGTAACTGGTTCTACAATTAATTTTTATCAACCATATAGTGACGGTGATGAAATTGATGTAAGATTCTTAAATGGTGGTACTACAGTACAAACAGGCAGTATTGCCGGTCAAACTATTCTTTATAATTTTAGTAGCAGTCAAGAATCAACATTGACGGGATTAAATCTAACAGGCAATAAATGGGGCGTAAATGTTATAGAAGAATGGAATAGTGGTTCTGGTGATATCTATTTCAATAGTTGTAGCTTGCTTTTACATTTTGATTCTATAAATTCATCCGGTAGTTTTATTGATAATAGTTTAAATAATTTTGCAATTACATCAAGTGGTGGAGCAGGATTGAGCACATCACAATATAAATTTGGCGGTGCAAGTGCATATTTTGATGGAAGTGGTGATTACTTAACAACACCTTTGTCGTCAAATCTTCAATTTGGCACTGGAGATTTTACCATAGAATGTTGGAATTATATGATTGCTAGAATCAATAGTGATCCAGCAATATTTTCTAATTACAACAGTTATACAATCGGCGCATTATCTTTATTCGCAGGGCATGGTGCAGCATCAACTACGTCATATCAAGTTGCAATAAATGGTGCAGCGTTCCCTACTATTCAAGGCGGAACAATTGCGTATAATACCTGGGTACATTTAGCAGTAGTTCGTAACAGTGGTACAATTAAATTATATGTGAATGGTACAAGTGTTGGTACTCCGTATAGTACTGCGGTAACATTAAATGGAGTAGGATCGCTTTTTTATATAGGATCAACTGGTGATAGTCTAGCAACAGGTTATATTAATGGTTATATAGATGAAGTTCGTATAACTAAAGGTGTAGCTAGATACACCAGTAATTTTACACCACAATCATTTGCATTTCCAAATAGTGCAGCACAAATTGCTACAAAGTATATTGGATTAGTTGGCGGATTGAATGATACTAATGTTGATTATGGAATAGAAAAGTTAACTGATACATCGTTAAAGATTAAGAAATTAACAGATACGCAACAACCTAGTGGTTCATTTTTAAGTTCCAGTGTTGATAGGGTGTATGTAAATGTATTGAATTATGATAATGTTTCAATATCTGGCAGTATAAGTAATGCTGTTACTGCTAGTTATGCTTTAAATTCAGTAACTTCGGTAACTAGCAGTTTTGCATTATCAGCTAGTTATTTAATACCCACGACTACAACTGGTACAACCAAAGCTATATTTGGTTATGGTAATACTAGTGTAGCTGTATCTATTACAAATTTGGTAAGCAACACAGGTGTAGTTGCAACTGACACAACAGGTGTAGGCAGTGCTAGATATGCTTTAGCAGCAGCAGGATATAGTACGGATAAAGCTATATTTGGTTATGGTTATACTAGTGCTTTTGTATCTATTACAAATTTGGTAAGTAACACAGGTGTAGTTGCCACAGATACAACCGGAGTCGGTACTACAAGAATACAATTAGCCGCAGCTAGATATGGTAGTGATAAAGCTATATTTGGATACGGTAGTGATCCTTCCAGTATTGGTTTATCTATGACAAATTTGGTAAATAATGTCGGACTTGTTGCATCAGATACAACAGGAGTTGGTACAGGAAGAAGACTTTTAGCTGCAGCAGAATATGCGACGGACAGAGCAATATTTGGTTATGGTTATGCATCAGGTACAAATTTATCTATGACGAATTTGGTGGGTAACAATGGAATAGTTGCAAGTGATACAACTGGCGTAGGTACTGCTAGATATGGTCTAGCTGCAACAGGATATGGTGGTGATAAAGCTATATTTGGTTATGGTAATACTGGTGCAGTTGTATCTACGACAAATTTGGTAAGTAATACTGGGGTGGTTGCTACAAATACAACAGGCGTAGGTACAGCTAGAGTAGATTTAGCAGCCGCAGGATATGGAAATGATAAAGCAATATTTGGTTATGGTTATAATGGTAGTGCAAATGTATCTATGACAAATTTGGTAAGTAATACAGGCGTGGTTGCGACAGATACAACTGGCGTAGGCACCGCTAGACATGCGCTAGCTGCAGCGGGTTATAGTACCAGTTAAAAAATGAATGTGGTAATAAAACGACATTAACTATTTATAGAATATGCCTACACTAGGAAAAACAAAAGTATCACCCAGTTTAATTTCAACAGGATCATTATTTCTTGGTACATCCAGTTACGCTGTTACTGCGTCATACGCAATGAATGGTGGTGGTGGTGGTAGTGTTCAAACTGGCAATATTGCAAATCAAACAATACTATATAATGTTACTACATCCCAAGATAATACAATAACAGGTCTAAATCTTTCAAGTAATAAATGGGGTGTAACCGTCGTAGAAGAATGGAACAGCGGTTCTATTGTAGGTGATGAATATTATAATAGCTGTAGTTTGTTACTACATTTTAGCGGCAGCAATGGCAGTACAACATTTACCGATAATAGCCCGTCACAAAAAACAATTACAGCTAATGGTACTGCTCAAATTAGTACTGCGCAAAGTAAATTTGGTGGATCAAGTGCTTATTTTGATGGTAGTGGTGATTATTTAACAACTACAAGCAATTCTAGTTTTGCATTTGGTACAGGTGATTATACTATTGAAGCTTGGGTGTATCCTACAACAATTCGAAATGGTGAAAATTTAATTTATGTCACCGATGTTACAGAAGGTACATCTTTTGGATTTAATCAAACTCAAGTTTTTATTGGTGCTAGAGCAACAGCATTGGATTTGACAGCTACTTATACTGTAGTGGCAAATGTTTGGACGCATTTAACCGCAACAAGACAAAGTGGAACTGTTAGAATTTTTGCAAATGGCAATTTAATTTCATCTGGAAGTGTTACCCGTAGTTGTCCTCAAGGTCCTGGTGGTATCGGAGATTATCCAACAGCAAATGGTAATGGAGTAACAGGGTATATTGATGAAGTTCGTGTAACAAAGGGTGTAGCTAGATATACCGGCAGTTTTGTAACACAATCAGCCGCATTCCCAGACAATCTAAATGTAACACAATTACAAACAAAATATGTAGGATTAGTTGGCGGTATAAATGACAGTACTGTTGATTATGGTGTTGAAAAACTAAATGATACTTCATTAAAAATAAGAAAGATGACTGCAAGTGGTCAACCGCTAAGTGGTTCTGGTGCTTTAAGTGCTTCAGTTGATAGAGTGTATGTAAATGTATTGGATTATACCAATGTGATGGTAACTAGTAGTTATGCATTGACTGCTAGTTATGTATTGGGAGGAATTCAAACTGGTAGCATTTCTAATCAAACAATACTATATAATGTAACAACCAGTCAAGATAATACAATAACAGGTTTAGATTTATCCGGAAATAAATGGGATGTTAGTGTCATAGAAGAATGGAATAGCGCATCTATTGTAGGGGGCGATTTATATTATTCTAGTTGTAGTTTATTACTACATTTCAGTGGTTCAAATAATTCTACCGTATTTATTGATAATAGTCCAATAACAAAATCGGTAACTGCCTTTGGAAATGCTAAAATTAGTACTACACAAAGTAAATTTGGTAGTTCAAGTCTTTATTTAGATGGTACTGGCGATTATTTAAGTACTCCTAGTAATAATGATTTTTCATTTGGTACAGGTGACTTTACAATCGAATGTTGGATTTATTTGACAGCTGCAACAGGTGATTATCGAACTATTATCGGCATTTCTTATTCAGGCGGCGGTGTAGGTATAAGATTTGGTAATAGTGCGGCGTATAATTCATTATTACAATTTCATACAATAGGACAAACTGCAGCGCAAGTATATAGCGTAAATAAGTCACAATCACAACTTTTAAATTCTTGGAATCATATCGCATTTACACGAACTGGAACAACATGTAGAGCATTTGTAAATGGAATTCAAGAAAATGTAGGAAGTGGATTAAATGTATCATCATTTCCAAACGCATCATTCACAGATTCTACAAATATCATAAACAATTCCGATGTACTTATTGGTTACGGAGGCGCAGCCGGTACGGAATTTATTGGTTATATAGACGAATTAAGAATAACAAAAGGAGTTGCAAGATATACCACTAATTTTACACCACAAACATCAGAGTTTGAAAATTATGGAAATTTAAATCAATTAATTACTAAATACATTGGATTGGTTGGCGGGTTAAATGATAGTAATGTTGATTATGGTGTTGAAAAACTAAGCGATACATCATTAAAAATCAGAAAGATGACTGCAAGTGGACAACCATTAAGCGGTTCTGGCGCATTAAGTGCTTCTGTAGACAGAGTGTATGTAAATGTATTAAATTATAAAGAGGTACAAACTACTGCGCAATCTGCTAGTTATGCTGTAACATCTAGTTATACGATAACTTCAGTAACTAGCAGTTTTGCTTTGTCAGCAAGTTATTTAATACCCACTTCAAATAACACAACCAAAGCTATATTTGGTTATGGTAATAATGGTACTGTAGTTGTATCTATGACTAATTTGGTTAGCAACACAGGTGTGGTTGCGACGGATACAACTGGCGTAGGCACAGCTAGACAAAATTTAGCAGCTGCTGGATATGGCGGTGACAAAGCTATATTTGGTTATGGTATTACTAGTGTTGCCGTATCTATGATAAATTTAGTAAGTAACACAGGTGTTGTTGCAAATGATACAACGGGTATAGGCACAGCTAAATATCAATTAGCTGCTACTGGATATGGTGTCGATAAGGCTATATTTGGTTATGGTTATAATGGTAGTATCGCTTTATCTAACGTTAATTTAGTGTCAAACATTGGGATTGTTGCTAATAATGTTACAGGTGTAGGCACCGCTAGAAGACTTTTAGCAGCTGCTGGATATGGCGGTGACAAAGCTATATTTGGATATGGTTTTACTAGTGTTGCCGTATCTATTACGAACTTGGTAAGCAACACAGGCGTGGTTGCAACAGATACAACAGGAGTAGGCACGGATAGATATAGACTATCGGCAACTGGATATGGCGGAGACAAATCTATATTTGGATACGGTTATAATGGCAGTTCAAATGTATCTATGACGAACTTGGTAAGCAATACAGGTATTGTTGCTACGGACACAACAGGAGTAGGCACGGTTAGAAGAGATTTAGCCGCTGCTGGATATGGTAGTGACAAAGCTATATTTGGTTATGGCTTTACTAGTGCTGTAGTGTCTATTACGAACTTGGTAAGCAATACAGGCGTGGTTGCTACGGACACAACAGGAGTAGGCACGGCTAGAGATCAATTAGCAGCTGCTGGATATTCGACAACATAAACAATATATATTAAACAAACATATGGCATCAAATCTAAATTCAGAATTTAATTATCGTTATCAAGTTATAGGTAGTACCCCGTGGGAAAAGTTAAAAACATTAAAAGGTTTTCTTGTGGGTAGAAAAAGAGCAGCTGTTTTGGAACAAGTAGCCGATTTAAAATATAAAGCCAAATTATCTGAACTAAAACATTTAAAAGAATTACCAGCATTACCGCACGTAATTCTAAACTTAGAAGCAGAAATATTAGAACTTGAATCACATCTTGATGATCAAAAACATGCATTTGAATTAAACCGTCAAGAAATAAAGATTTTAGAAAATTTAATAACAGAACTATATACAATAGTTGAACCCACCAGAATACCTGGTTATACAGATGACCAAATGTTTGAAGCAAATGCTAATAACGAATTTACTGTAACAATCGGCCGGGAAATACAAGCTGAAATTATTGCCAATGGTAGACCATCCCCAGCCAAATTGTTAAACGCAATGAGCAATCCACAAACACTTGAATCTTTAAAACTTGTGGGGTTAGTACCAAAAGAAACACTTTTATTGGAACAAAAAGATATTGTTGATGCATTGAAGTTAAACAACATAAATGAACCAAAACTAATACAATAATATGAAACTTTATATATTACCAGCTACAAACTTTGAATCTTTGTTTGGAAGTCCAATGGAAAGAAAACAAGTAAATGATGTTGTAATCATCGCACAAACACCAGATTGTTCCAGTTTCTTGGTATTATCCAAAACAAATTATACAGCTTTGGAACCATTTGTCAGTTATGATGGATTTAATTTTACATATTGTCAACAATGGGGGTTAACAATAAATGAAGAAGTGGTTGTAAGAACCATATCTGACCTAAGAAAAAATGCATATCCACCAATGGCAAATTATTTGGATGCTATTGTGAAAAATGATAATGAAGCATTGCAAACATATCTTGATGCGTGTCTTGCAGTAAAAGAAAAATATACCAAATTAGAAATTTAAAATGTTTGGTGATATACATTAAATCATTCATATTTATAATATATGATAAAGTTAAAGTCTATTGTTAAAGAAATCTTTGACGCAAATTTATTGGAAAATAATGTTGAAATAACAATCTATTGCGATATGGACGGAGTACTATGCGACTTTGAAAAACAATTTGAAACTTTAACAAATACCCCACCAAAAGAATTTGAAGCATCTAATGGTACAAAAGAATTTTGGAATGTCATTTTACAAGAAGGTGAAGAATTCTGGTCAACTATGCAACCAATGCCAGAATTTGATTATTTTAAAAAAGAACTAATTTCACTATCAACTGATGGTAGATTTAAATTAAAATTCTTAACAAGTACAAGCGCAGGACAAATATTAAGAAACTATCCCCGTCAAGAAGCTGTAGACTATATCAAAAATATAGAATTTGGTAAAAGAGCCTGGTTAAGAACACATTGGTCAGGTCCTGTATCAATTATATTCAGTGATTCTGGTAAAAGTAAAGCCAAACACGCAACACCAAATAGTATCTTAATAGACGATTTATCGCCAAATATAGAATCATTTATTGCTTCTGGCGGTAATGGTATCATTTTCACAGACGCACATCAAGCCATAGATGAACTAAAGGCTAAAATAAAAATATGAAGGTTAGAATTTACAACGATATATTAAATCCAGCTATCTGGGATAATAATAAACTTAACCCAGAAATTAAAGAAAAGCTACTGCAAATAGGCAAAGATTTCTATGCAGACACAGAAACAGATGCGCCTTTAAAAGATATATTGTTTGTGGGTAGCTTAGCAAATTATAATTGGTCAGATACCAGTGACTTTGATGTACATGTAGTAATAGATTTCAAAGATGTAGACGGTAATGTAGAGCTTGTTGAAAAATTAGTCAATGCGCTTAAATCAAAATGGAATGATGAACATGATATACATCTAAAAGGACACAATGTTGAAGTTTATATTCAAGACGTAACTAAAGAAAACAGATCAACAGGTGTGTATTCACTAATGCAAGATAAATGGTTAAGTGAACCGCAAAAAGAAAATATTCAAATTGATAAAGAAAAAATTCAAGAAAAATATAATGATACAGTTAGAAAGATAAATTCAGCTATTAAAGCGCAAGATATTAATAAGCTTAAAGCAATTGTTAAGGATGTTTATGATATGCGCCAAGCAGGTTTAGATAAATCAGGAGAATTAAGCACTGAAAACTTAGTATTTAAGATATTGAGAAACAGGAATTATATAGAAAAACTAAAACAGGAAATTATAAACCTGTACGATAAAAAACAAAGTTTAAACAATTAAAAGCGCATCAAGCGCAATGCTTAATCAAATTATACAAATAGTTGAAAATTTGTCAACATATTTTAATTTATTATTATATTTATAACTAAAGGAATAAACAATTATGGCAGACCTATTAAACAGCAATGAGATCTTCTTTACAACATTTGAACCTAAAGTTAAAAATAGGTTTATTTTGTATTGTGACGGTATCCCAAGTTTCTTAATTAAGAAGTGCAAGAGACCATCACCAAAAAGCGAAAAAAAGACTCTTGACCACATCAATGTTCAAAGATACTATAAAGGCAAGACTACTTGGGATGATATTACTATTGAACTTTATGATCCAATCGTACCATCTGGTGCGCAAGCAGTAATGGAATGGATTCGTCTTGGACATGAATCTGTTACTGGCCGTGATGGTTATAGTGATTTTTATAAGAAAGATTTGACCATCAATGTTCTTGGACCTGTAGGTGATAAAGTAGAAGAATGGACACTTAAAGGCGCATTTATCACCAGTGCAGATTTTGGTGAATTGGATTGGGGTGACAGTGGCGAAGCTATGACAATTAGTTTAACATTAGCAGTTGACTATTGTATTTTACAATATTAATTTATTAAAAACATTCCTTTTAAAATCCCAATTTCAAAAGAATTGGGATTTTTTATTTTATATTAGAATATTTATTGAATATGAAGAAACATGTAGCATTTGCATTTGGTAGATTCAATCCTCCTACCGTAGGACATAAAAAGTTAATTGATGCTGTGGTTAATGCTGCAGATGGTGGTGATTTTTATATTTTTACAAGTCAATCTCAAGATCCTGATAAGAACCCGTTGGATTATCAAACAAAAGTTAATTTCTTGAAGAAACTATTTCCTGACATACAAGACAAAATTGTATATGATAATACAATAAAAAATGTATTACAAGCTGCTGACAAATTAAAAGCTAGTGGTTATACTGACGCAACATTTGTTTGTGGTAGTGATAGAATTCCAGAATTTACCAAACTATTGAATACATGGAATGGGATGGATAAAACACCTAGATTTGGTGTTTTAAATATCATTAGTAGTGGTGAAAGAGAAGATGGTGCAGAAGGAGTAGAAGGTGTAAGTGCTAGTATGGCAAGAGAATTTGTTAAGAATAACGACTTTGAATCATTTAAAGGTACGGTTCCTAATAATCCACAATTAGCCAAAGAACTTTTTGATGCGGTAAAACAAGGTATGACATCATCTAAAAAAAAGATAAAGGAATGTATCATACGATATATTAATGAAATACTAAATGAAGATGATTCTAAAGTAAAACAAGCCGTAAAGAAAACCAATCAAGCACTATATCAACAAAGACAAGTTGAAAAAAGAGACGCACAAGATAAATTGAAATTGGCATCTGCTAAACAAAAAATGGCAAAATCACCAGAAGAAAGAAAAACTGCAGCAGAAGAATTTTCAAAATTTAAGGATATAGTAAGATCAAAAGACGATTTGGTTAAAGCTGCTCAAAAGCAAGTTCAATCGTCTTAAATTAAATAAAATAAAAATTATAACTTTATACTATATATTGGTATACCGAAAGTTATAATTTATGGACGACTATACAATTCCAATTACAAAACCAGCGAATCAATTTGCTGGAAATGTTTCTCAACCAAAACAAGAAACAACATATCCATCTGAAGTGGTTGATTTGCCAAGCCAAGGACATTTTTATGATAGTTCCAGTCCATTAAGTAATGGTACTATTAATTTGAAGGTGATGACTGCAAAGGAAGAAGATATTCTTACCAATCAAAATTATATCAAAAAAGGTATCGTATTGGATAAGTTGATTGAATCACTTATTGTAGATAGAGATGTAAAATTAGATGATTTGTTATTGGGTGATAAAAATGCTGTATTTGTAGCTACCCGAAGATTTGCTTATGGTGACAGTTATGGTCCACTTCAAATTAAATGTCCTTCATGTAGAGAAAATAATGAATGTACATTCAATTTAGGTGAATTAAGTTATAAACAAATTGATTTTTCTAAATATGAACCAAATACAAATAAGTTTGATATTCAACTTCCTTATTGTAAAAAGACGGTAACATGTAAGTTATTAACATCTGGTGACGAAAAACAGATTGACAATGAAATTAAGGTTTTACAGAAAATAAAAACTGGTAATACCGCTGAAGTTACAACAAGATTACGTTATACTATTGTTGCTATAGATGGTAATAGTAATAAACAAGATATTCAAAAGTTTGTAGAAAACGAACTTACTTCCAGAGATAGTTTAGAATTGAGAAAACAAGTAAAGGAAAGAACTCCTGACATTGATTTGAATTTTAACTTCAAATGTGAACAATGTAATCATGAAGAAAGGTTAGGTGTACCGCTAACGGTACAGTTTTTTTGGCCTGACTCCGCAAGATAAACTCTTGATTCACGAACAGATATTTAGTCTAGCATATAATTCACAAGGCGCATTTACGCAGGATATTGTATATAATCTTCCTGTATACTTGCGCATTTTTTATTTGAAAAAACTCATAGAATTTAAAGAAAAAGAAAAAGAAGCAATGGATAAATCAAATAAATCCCCTAATAATTCTATATCCAGACCAAATATTGCTAGAGGAAAATGATATAAAAACATTATTTTTTATATTTATATTCATATAAATTATGGCAGACGATCCAAAAATATCAGCATCTGATGTTGAAAACATGGCAAAAGCTAGAGGTCTTACAAAAGACATGTTAGAAACATGGAGAGAAAGTGCAAATGCAGCAGAAAGAATGAATGATTCTGTTGAAGATTTGACGGATTCTTTGCAAAGAGTATTAAAATTTAGTGACGCACAAGCTAAGATAGTTAATCAATCTGTTAATAAGTTTCAAGAATTAGCAACTAGAGCAGGAGATTTAAACGGTACAATTCAAAATTTAGTAGATCCTACTAAAATGATGTATGAATTATTCGCTCGATCAGTAGATAGATTTATCGAATTAGATAATGTCGCTTTAAAGTTTAGAGAAACAACAGGATTTTTATCTTCCCAAACCAAACAAGTAGAAGAAAACATAAGAATTGCAAGTAGAGATTTATCTCAATTTGGTGTTACTGCTGAACTTGCTTCTGAAGCAGCTCAACAACTTGCTACTGCATTTAATGATACTGCAATTGCAAATAAAGAAAATATAGAGTATGTTTCTTTAATGAAACAGAATCTTGGTGTAGCAGCCGAAGACTCTGTTAGTTTATTGCAAAATTTCATGGGTATTGGTGCAATGACTCCTGATATTGCCCGACAAACTGCTGGTGCAGCTGCAAGTTTAGCAAAAGCAGCCGGTGTTCCACTCGCAAAAGTAATGAAGGATGTTGCTACCGCTGGTGGAGAAGTATTTAAATTAGTAAGAGGAAGTGTTAA
>Ga0315901_10007012_pt1 | contig 13391 bp, 17 predicted proteins | sample LakEriMetagenome_10_FD_203761 | JGI IMG/M metagenome (GOLD analysis project Ga0315901, IMG submission 203761) | Freshwater fungal communities from buoy surface, Lake Erie, Ohio, United States - Buoy 2 MA116 | ecosystem: Environmental > Aquatic > Freshwater > Lake | place: USA: Lake Erie, Ohio... | reverse complement strand
GCCGATGATAGTGGTTTCGATTAGGTTCACCTGTTGGCTACTTGCTCGGTTCGCCCTTTGATTTATCCAAAGCCATCCAACCTACTGATAATAGGGTCAATACCGAACCAATGATTTCGGTGAGGGTAGCGGTGTCAAGGATACCTTTGGCGACGAGTGTGCCGCCGATGAAGGTGAGCAAGTGACGAAGCAGAGCGATGACGGCTGATTTCATAAGGGGGAGTTTTGGTTGGTCGGGGTTGCGGCGAAATAGGCGCATAAGGGGAAATGTTTTTATTTGGAAGGTGTTGCAAATTCTTGGTGGTCAGCAGCGTATTGCTCCTCCCATCCGCTGAACGAGTGAACGCCACAGGGTTCGGGCCATACCACAAATGCGGCCAAGGGTTCGGGGCAGGTGTCGTGGAACAAGATGTCCACGCAGACGGCTTTGTCTATCTCCCCCACCTGCACGGCGAAGTCCAGCGGTTGCAGGGATTCCGCCAAAAGTTTTTCAGCGGTGGCCCCGTCGGGGAATGCGAACTTGCGGAAGGTGGCCATGTTAGGGGGTCGTCAGCGTTGCGAGTTCTGCGTTGGTGAGGCGGGTGGTGTAGAGGGCCACGGCACGGATGCGTTGATTGGTTGCAACAGTTAAATCCGATTCCAATATGGCGACATTTACACGGGATAGGGCTTGCGTAAAAGCAAGGGTTTGAGAATTTGTTGCAACGACCGAGCCATTGATTGCTAACGCATTGCTACCCGCAACGCCATCGTAAGCGTATGCGATTTTGTTTACGCCATTCACCAAAAGGGTTGCAGCGGACGAGCCAATACTTCCATTTGTTATAGAGCCACTTGAGCGAACGATTACTTCCAACCGATGATTTGATGCGTCTATTGTAAACGCTATCCGATTATTTGTTGGAGCGCCCGATTCTGTTAGCGAAAGCACTCTTCCCGAATTGGTTCCCGAAACGGCAACGATTTCAAGATAGGCTGTTCCAGCCGTCTGCCCGATGGACCCGCTGACCGCTCCGCTCACGGAGATAACATCTGCGCTTCGGCTTCCCGTGCCTGCGGTGGTGGGGATGTAGGAGGTGGGGACAGAACTTGCTTCAAGTTGTGCGCCCCAACAAAATATCCCATTTGTATTGCCCGAAGGACCAGCCCAAGAAATGTTGCCCGAAGCATCCGTTACATAAATTCGGTATTGAAATGTGGCCGCTGCAATGGTTCCCACGGCAGTCAAGGTTGCCCGAACACGATACCAACCATTCCCATAATTCTCGCTCGTCATTGTCGCTCCTGAAGGAACCGAAAAATTCGTTCCGTTGGATGCGTTGAAGATGCAGTTTCTTGTTGCACCCCAAGCGGTTGTGCTATCAAAGGTGAGCGAGATTAAGTTGTACGGCCCTCCATCGGATTTCACAAATAAACTAAGGGTGTATGTTGTGCCGCTTGCAATCGCAAGTGAACTTCCATTAGCAATCCCGTGAAATCCGTTTGCTGTGTTTGGCACAAACTTTGTGGCAGTTACACTACCATCAGGAGAGGTTGCCGCATTTGTGTAGCCCGTTGTTAGGCCTTGTTGTAAGTGAGTAGGTGAGGAAAGGTTTTGGCTTTCAACAAAGGTATTCGTCGCCGCAGGCTCCACAAGTAGCGCAGGACACCCCGTCACGCCGCCGCTGGTGTAGTAGTCCAAGCGGGGGATTCCCGATGCCACCGATTCAATCAGTCCCGCAGAGTTGACCCGCCGTGCCGCCGTGTTGCGGGTAACGGTGAAGTCCCCGACACTACTGGTTGATGGCGCAACGGGGACGGGTATTTGCGAGTAAAGCGTTCCCGTCTTGAAACGAGCGGGGACTATCAATAAGGAAGGCGTGGGCATATTAAAAGTTGAATATCAAAGCGAATCGGGCTTGCAGGCAACCGCTGACGGCGGCTTCGGGTGCAAGGGCGTTGTCCGTCGTAGCACGGGCGTTGAAGGCATCCCACGCAAGTTCTGCGGGGGTCTTGCCCATCACCATTGAACGGGGGTAGCCGTAGCCGTAGCCTATCAGCATGGTTAGAGGAAGGTGTAACCGATGACGCTACCTACGGATGGAGTGACCGCCGTAATCTTCCCGCCGTTCCTGCCTGAAATAACTATCCCAGCGGACACGGACTTGCCGCTCAAAGCATAGGCGGTCAGCAGGTTCTCCCCTCCCGAACCTGTGAGGGTCGTGAAGGTAGCGGCGGCATTCACCACAATGAAGTCAAAGTTTGTGCCCGACACGGCTGCGTCAATGAACTGCATTGAACCGCCCTGACCGAGCATTTGTTGTAAGATTGGAGTTGGCATTGCTTGGGGTATTTAGGGTAAATGTAGGTTAGGTCGGAATTTCACAAACGGAGTGCGAGTAGGGCAGTTGGAATGACATCGTTGCCACCCACCCTGCAGTACGGTCGTCACGGCTCTCTACAAAGCGAGTAAGCGACACGCTGGTAGAAAGGGTCCACTCTTGCGTCGGGTCGTTTGTAAGGCTTGAAATGAAGTCCTGTGCGATTTGCAGTTGGTCGCTCAAAACCTCGTCTTCGTTGTCCTGCCAGCCCAGCGTCGGGCTTCCCGAAACCACGCCACCCATCGTGGCAATGGATTCCACTCGGTCAGAAAAATAGACCCCAACAGTAAGGTTGAGAGTACCCAAGTCAGTAGTCGCTGACTGCACATCCGCAAATACCAACGGATAGACGATTCGCTCACGGCTTGGGGTGCGAAGGTTGATGGTGTTGTCCGTTCCGATTGCAAGCGGGTCGCCCGTCCCGAAGGAGTTTACCTGGGGATGGGCATTTGCAAGAGCAAGGAGTGCTTGCTTTATTCGTATCCAAGACATAGGCTTGTAGTTTCAAAATGTTTTTAGAGTGCGCTCCCATAGGTTTCAGCAGTTGGAGCAGTAGGGGTCGTATGGCCATGGGCGGTCCAGTCCAGCACCACGGCGCAGGGTTCTTGCATCCAATGCCATCCCCGTGTTGTAGTTCGTGCCGTTGGGGTAGATGGTGTCCAATGCCGATGGCGGGGAGTTAAAGAGCGGATAGTTGGCCTTCTGCTCCATGAGGTAGCGGGTAATCCTTTCGGAATACCACTCGGCATCGTTCTTGACTTTGTCCGTCAAGCGGGTAATCTCGTCCATGCTCATTTGGCTGGATTCTTCGCTGGTTCTGCGGACCATTCCTTTGTTCATGTACTTAAAGGCAAGCACCATGGGCAACTCGTAGTAGAGCCATTGCACCATAGCGGGTTGGATGTAGTCCTCCAGCAGGGTGGTGTTCAGGGCCGTGGTCGTGCCGCTCACCACCTGCGTCACCATTTCGCTATAAAGAGCAGACCCAACGATAGGCTGAATCCGCATCTCTTGGACCTTCACGATGGTGGGCCGAATCTGCGTAAAGGAAACATTCTCGTTGATTACGGAGTTGTCCAGCAGGGTTTGTTCGCTGATAAAGAGTGCCTTCATGCTTTCGTGATTTTGTTGCCTTTGCGGATTACCAACTGCTGCTCCCATACATGGCGGCATTGGGGGCGGTTCACTCCGCTGGCCGTGTGATACCATCCACCTCGGCGATTCCAAACGGAGTATCCCATGATATTGGAAATGCCGTTGATGTCGTCACGGGTGTACACCTTGCCTTGGTCAGCCAAGTCCAGCATCACCTTGCAGAACTCACGGCTCGTCCGTTTGTCCTTGTTGCTGAAACCAGCGGCCCATGCGTATTTGTAGCGGACTTCAAGTACAGGCTCGGCCACTTCCTTGATGTTCTTGGGCAGGTTTTCCGAGGCGATTTGGTCCACGGCTCTTGCGATGGGGTAACGATCCTTCGTAATCAAGTAGGCGACCCGCTTGGCGACCTTGGCCTTGCTCACTCCGAACTCCTTGGCCATTTCTTCCACGGAGGCATCCCGATTCTTCTTGCGGTACCTTTCGATTTTCTCGTCCAGTTCCTTCTCCTCCTCCCCAAGTTCAGCGAAGGCTTGACGCACTTGGTCGTCTAAATCGGTGTCAAACCGCATGGGCTTGGAGTGCATGACCACATAGTCGTCTGCGCTGCTCCCAAACTTGCTTGCGACCACCTCCAAGACCTTAAATTCCTCGTCCCCCCATCCGTAGTCCTCGGTATCTTCTTCGCCCCACATAGGCTCGGAAAACGCCTGCTCTTGCACGCCGAGCAGGGTGTTCACTTCTTCGGGGGTCAAGCCGAAGCCAGCGGATAGCATTGTGCGGGCCATCTCCAAGGTGATTTTCTCTTGGGCGTAATGGCGGACGATTCGCATGAGGTTTTGATACTCACGGCCCGACAATTTCTTGATGTTGTCGTTCCCCATCATGGCGGGGGTTTGCGGTTGCTCGTCGGGTTGGGGATTGGGTCCAACCACATCGGCGGGTTGCTTTTCCAACGCAGGGAGGCCCGCTTTCTCACGGAGTTCTTCGGGGGTCATGATAGTCAGCAGGGCTTGCTCGGATAGTCGCTCGGTGATAGGTTCCACGGGGATAAGTTCCATCCCTTCAACGCCGTTGAAGGATCCAAGATAGTTGATCATCCGCTCCACCTTCCGCACTCGGTCGTTCACATAGGTCGCCTTGAATAGTTCGTACGCCTCCACCAGTTCCTGCCGTCCACCAAGTTGGCCTTCGGTCTTCACGCCGAATAGCATCGGGTTCACGACACGGTGCGAAATAAAGATTTCTTGCTGCACGGTCTTGTTGAGAATCTCGAACTGCTTGTCCATGTCGCTCGGGGTGAGCGGTTCCAAGGTCGGAGCCTTGCTAACATCGTCGTTGAAGGTCACCACAAAGCGGCCCGCATTGTCGGTCCCGCTAAACTTGCGTTTAATCTGCCGCTCAATGTCGCCCTGTTCTTCGGGTGTAGGAATCCCGTTGTTGAAGTTTATCAAGTACCCGCCCCAAAAGTTATTTTTCAGGTTGTTCACATGGAAGTTGGCAATTTGACAGTCCGCTTCAATATATGCCAACCCTCCCATGTATTCGGGGAGCGGATAGGACTTCACGCCTGCGGCATACACCCGATAGTAGAACAGTTGCTTGCCGATGCGGTTGTCTGCATCAAAGGCGGGGATTTTCTCTACATCTCCAATCTTGGGGTAGAGTTGGATCATTGCGTCGTCGTACCAATCGGCCACCTGGAACATCCGCTCGTCCTTGTCCACTCGGATTTTTTCAAAGGGGATGTGTTCCATTTTCGCAATGGTTCCCATCTTGTTCCAAGTTACCGCAACGGCAAACCCGTTGAATAGTTCAAGGTCCAGGACCAACTTCTCGGTGATGTCGTTCAAGTCGTCATGCTCACTCAACCCGTCAAAAAACTTGGCGTAGCGGGCCTGCTGCTCCACGGTCATCTTTTCCCCAGGTTGCCAGCCACCGCCCACGATGTAGTTCACCTTCCCGTTCACAATAGCGTTGTGCTTGCTGCTTCTTCGGTAGTTGTCCAGCAGATAGTAGGGGTACTCGTTGAAAGCCCCATAGGTGATGTACTTGCCCGCTTTGTTTTCAAGCATCACGGGGACCTTGTGCTCAATCCCAAGCCATTGGGTGAATGATTGTTTTATACTCATAGCGTGTGGACGGTGAAGTTGAGGGCCGAAATCGTGATAGCACCGCCATCGCTCACGGCGTTGATGTAGATGGTAAACTCGTCATTGACTGCACCTTGCAGAACGGCTTCAATCGTGACCGCATGGCCGTTGTTGTGGCCCGTGGTGATGTCAGTCATGGACTGCGGAATGATGGTTCCGTTCTTGGCAATGTAGATGATTATTTGGTTGCCGTTCCCTTGCGAGAATACCATGCTGGCAGACACCCGCAAAGCAGCACTCGTCGTCCCTGTGTAGGTGATGGCGGTGGTTGTGCGGGTAAAGTTGTAGGTAGTCAGCAGCCCCGATTTTAGCGGGGTTGTTAACTTGACGGCCTGACCTTGGGTCGGGGTGAAGTTCTTGGATTCGTCAAGGTACAGGTTCGCAACGCCCCGCTCTCGGTCCAAGGTGGCGGTATCTGCGAGGTCGTCGAATAGTCCACCCACACGGGCGGCGGTGTTCGCTCCTGCGGCGGTTTCGGTGGTGATAGTTGCGGCACTCGTCTGCAACTGCGTTCTTGTTTGTACGCTCATGCGAAAGATGGGTCAAAGGTGGAATCAAACACTCGCTCATCGGATGCCCCGAAGACGGTGTACTGGATGGAATTGGCGTAGGTGTTGAATGTGAGCGAAACTACCTGTACATACGCCAAGCCCGTTTCAACCACCGCAACGGCTGCACTAATCGTGCTACTGGTATCGTAAACCTCATACTTATACGAGCCTGTTTCAAGCGACCCCACGGCAATCTGAAATTTGTCATAGCGGTTGGTGTAGGAAGAAAGGTTGGCTGATTTCAGCAGGGTGAAGTCGGTCGTGGCGTTCTTGGCGATGTTGGTCAAGCGCAAGATGTAACGGTCCCCTGTAGAGGCCCGCTGCGTCCAAGTGACGACGATGGTGTTGGTGGTGTTGGGGGATAGGTAAATCACTCTACCCCTAAATGTAGGATGCGCCCGAATTTCACAATTTGCGCCCGATGCTTCGGTAGAGTTCGGCCCTCCGCTCGGCGGTCTTGCTGATGTCAAAGCGTTCCCGTACATCCTTGGACAACTGCATGGCCAGTCCCTTGGCGTAGTCGGGTTCGTTTACAAACTTGCGGACCGCCTTGTACCAAGCGTCTTTCTTGCCGTAGGGTATCAGCAACCCGTTGTGGCCGTGGACGATTATGTCCGTGTAGGGGATGGTTTCGGATGCGATGATAGCCTTGCCCATCCATCCCGCTTCCACGACTTTCAGTTCGCTTTTAAGGCGGTTGAACTTGGTATCACGGAGGGGGGCAATCGTGGCGTTGATGAAGTTGTAGCCTCCCACATAGGAGTAGATGTCAGCGGCTTGGATGCGTCCGTAATTCTTGTTCAGCCCACGGCAGGATAGCATCCGCTCGTAGTCATCATAGACGGCGTTCCCATCGTTCCACCCGCCAAGGTAGATTTTGTATCTCCCGTCCAGCGACTTGTCGTGGGCCAGCAGGCTGAAGGAATGCTCCACCAAGGCGATGTCCTCCTGATGCTGCGCCCCGCCAAACCATCCGATTTTGAACAGGTGCGGTTCGGGTTCAGCAGTCGTGTCGGGCAAGTACTGCTGATAGGCTTCGTAGGGTTCGTTGGGGAGGATGGTTACCTTCTTGTTGAGCAGGCGAATCTTTTGTGCGAGGTGTTCGGTCGTGGTGGTCACATGGTCAGCAAGTCGGATGTGTTCCCGTATCTGCTCGTCCAATTTCGTGGACAAATAGTGCCGATACATGATATGGCCGCTCTCCAAAACCCAATAGTCGTCAAGGTCAAGTATAACCTTCGCCCCAAACGCCGTGAGAGCCTCGTAAACCTTCCGAATTTGGTCCAGCGTACCTTGACACCAAAGACGATTGAAAAGCCACACATCAACCGTCTTTAGGTCTTCGTCCTTGACATTGGCGATATTATCGACGCAGACATAATCGAACTCCGTGTAGTTGTCACCGAGGTAGGCGTTCGGCATTTCCAATCGGTAGAAGGAACACCCCGTCGGGTGGGCGTTGTAAACGATGCAAATTCTCATGCCCAAAGGTACAAAAAAAAGGGCCACCCCTTGCGAGATGGCCCAGACCACTAAACCATGCGGGGTATGAGGCCCGCAGGTCAAAGATACTCTACGAACCGCTGATTTGTGCGGTCGCTACCGTGAATTGCGTTGACAAAACATTCAGCATCGGATTCGGCTCCATGCCCGAAAGGGTCAACTCGTAGCCGCTCCTGTCGCCAAATGCAGTCCCCGTTCCAGCGGTTCCAGCAGACACCTCCAAGCCATTGGCCGCACCGAGGAACCAGTAGCGGTCGTTGTTGTCAAGGACGATTGCGTACACGCGATTTTGAGCCAATAGGCGCAACTCATTGCGGACGGTGGTCTGCAACTTGTTGATGGTGAAGGTCAGTTCGGGCGTGTAGAAAAGCGTTCCATTCTCAACCGATGCATTCAGCGTTTCGGTCATGCTGGAGGTCGCTTTGGTCAAATCGTATTCAAACCAAGTACCTGCGAGGGTCCCCGACACGGAGCCAGTCGTATTGGCGACCGTTCCCGTTGGGTTGAAGGTTTGCACGAAGATTGTTTTGATACCGCCAACGCTGTTGCGGCATCCGAGGGCGTAGCCCGTAGTGAGAGAACAAGACATAGTGTATTTTTAGAGGGTTTTGTTATACTAAAAAAGCGGGGGGCAGTTACCCGCCCCCCTTACACTTAGGCCAATCTCCAGTCAACAACGAGGTCTGGATACGCTATGTTCACTCCAATTTTTAGGGCACACTGAAAGCGTATTTCGTCGTTATCGATTGAGGGCCAGATGGAAAACTGCTCCTCGTCGGACAAAAGGTCGGTTCCGTAGAAGAAGTTACCTAAGTAACTGCAAACCAAGCGGTTATACCCAAGCAAACCTGGGACGGCAACTACACGGACATTGGTACCAGGGTAGATGATGTCACCATCGGCCAACCCTTGGAGGTCAACTTGGTTGTACATGACGCTGGCGGTTGACTTGAACGCTCCAATCAAGGTGCGGAAAGTGTCCCAACCGCAGAAGATAACCAAATCATTCTTGGTGAGGATGGCCTGCGGGATGCGGGTGTAGATGTTGTCAAAGATGCTGATAACATTGTTTGTGGTGATACCAACCGAGGCAGACACGGCAGCGGTGTTCCCCGATACGGTTGAACCCGACGCAGCGTTGAGGATAGTCAGCAAACCTGTGACCAAGGTAGAACCTGACCAAATGGCGTTCTCCAAAGCCTCGGCGATGCGGAGGGCTTTCTGCTCGGCGAATGCTTGCTCGAATGGCACGCCGTCGTAAGTTGAACCAGCGGTCAACTGGGACTGCATCCAGTACTGCTCAAGTGAGCGAGGGCAAAGAGCCTCTTGGATTTTCAAGGGAGCAACGGTGATGGTACGCTGCGTGAAGGTTGTGTTTCCTGATGCAGCACCTGCGACATTCCATCCGCAAGCCGTTCCTGATTGGAAGGCAGCATCGGTGTCCATCAAGTTGAGGGTAGCAGCCGACTTGATACCCACCTGCTTGGTGAACAAAGATGCGGTGCGGGCCGAGAATACGGCCTTGGTGATGAGGGGGAGCCGCTGCTGCTCGGTGTAAGTAGTCAGCGGGGAAACGAATGAATAAGCCATGGCTTTGTTTTTGGGGGTTAAAGTTTATTTAGATTTTTTGAGTGATTGAATTGCTTGTGCGAGTGCGTTGAAGTTCTGCTGGGCAGCGGCCTTGCGTTGCTCCACGATAGCGGAGGCGGTTGGCTTCACGGATTCGGTTGGGAGTTCTGCGACTTTCTCGACAATATCGGTCATGGTTTCCATTTGGCTTGCAAATGCGGACATTTTCTCCTTCATCTTGCCCATCTCGGTGTAGGCGGCTTTGAGTTCCTCCATGATGCTTACGAGGTGCTTCTTGACGATTTCTTCAACCATCAATGGGTCCACCATCGGGTATCCTTCGGCGATTTCGCTGACCACTTCACCCGCAACTTCGGGGGTGATTTCAGCGGCAACGGCGACTTCTTCGGCAGGTGCTGGGGCTTCGGCTACGACAACTTCGGTGATTTTGCCACCCTCGGTTTTGATGACACCAACGCCTTCCACTTGATGCTCACCATCGGGAGCAGGCAGGGTTTCGTCTTCGGTAATGACATACACGGCAGTACCTGCAACGAGGTCGCCGTCCACTCGGACAACAGTACCATCTACCAACTTGTAGTCGGCGAAGGCTTGCTTTTGGGTTGTGAACTTGCGGAGTTCAGTCCGCAAAGTGTCAATGGCTGATTTTAAGTTCATGTTATTGGGATTTGTAGTTTGGTTGGATATGTTGCAAAAAGTTGGTCAAATCGTCTGCGAGGCCAGCGAGTGCGACCTCCAGTTCGGTTCCTGTGTTCTTCATGCCGAACAAGCCCTCCACGGAGAAACCCTTGAAGGCGTGGCGGTTCTCCCAAACTTCGTCGTTCTCAACCTTGAAGGAGCCGAACCAAGAGCCGTCGGGGGTGTCCTCGTAGCCCTTGGGGGGAAGGATGCCACGATCGGTGTCGGTGATGTAACTCTCGAACATGAACACCCCATCCAGTTCGGCGTTGTGGTAGGCGTTGACATTGTGCTGGTTGCCTTGCTTGAAGTACTTCTGCACGATCTTCCTGATCGTAGCCTTGTCAAAAACGACATAGTACTCGCCATAGGTGTCGTCCTTGCGATAGATGGGCGTGTCTGCCAGCATGAGCGGTCCAGTCAGCACCCTGCGTTCCCCCGTTTCAGCGAAGCGTTGCGGGGTCTTAGCAAAGGCTTGGAAGGGTTTTTCGATAGCGGGCATATCAACGAGGGCGACAAACTGCACGCCTTCGTCCACTTCGTCCACGGTCATTCGGTACACGGGAAGTTCCATGGTGGGATATGTAGGCGTTACCCTAATGTTGCAAATTCGGACAAGCGGCGCACCCTGCTGGTGGTTTGTTGGATGTCACGCTCAACCACATAGGCTCGCATGGGTTGGTTCTGCTGACCCTGACCCGATGACAAGTCGCCCGTTCCGAGGTTGGTTGTTTGGGGATTAGCGAAGATGGGCGGTGGGGTCATGCTTGCCCCTGCTGCTCCACCCATCACGCTTCCTCCAGGTGCGCTTCCTCCACCCCCTTGGAATTGGGTCGCTTTAATCTTGGCCACATTCGCAAGACCAGCGGCAAGGGCAAGACCTGCCTCAACGAATCGCTGACCTGGGAAGACCAATTTTGTTGGGTCCATTCCCAAGGCCGAGTTCACGGCAAGGTAAGTGCTGACAAGGGCTTGGGCGATGCTTGCGGCTTTGGACACATTGAAGGCCCGCCGTTGGGCTTCCTCGCTCTTGCCTGCACTCGCTTGGATAATGTCACCGATGACGGCGAAGGACTGCCCGACATACTGCTCACGAAGGGCGGCGAGGTCCGCTTCCCGTTGTGCTTGCCCCGCTGCTGACTTGGCATCGGCATCGTTCCGCAAACGGATATCCCGAAGATAAGCGTCACGCCTGCGGAGCATTTGGTCCTCTTGGAGTTGGTCCTGCTTCATAATGCGGTCCAGTTCCATCTCGTAGAGGGTCAGGTTCAAGTCCTCCACGAACTTGATGATGGCGTTGTTTTCTGCTTGCAGGTTCAGCAAGCGTTGCCTGGTGGCCGCTTCTTCGTCCTTGCGGCGTTGCTCCTGTCGAGCCTTGCGTTTATCGTCAGCAGCGATGAGGCTATCGGTATGCCTATCGTATGCTTGGCGGTACTGCTCCAGTTGGGCTTCCTCCCGTTGTAGGGCCATGGCTTGCTCCGCCGCCCTTTGCTTCGGGTCGGGTAGGTTCAAGAACCGACGAACCGCTGCGGTCAGTTCGTCCCACTTCGCCACAAGCAGACCAACGGCGGCAACTGCTGCACCGATACCCGTTGCAAGGAGTGCGATGCGAAATGCCTTCATCGCTCCCGTGCTGGTCCCAACCGCCACGGCGTACAATGCCTGCGCCGCCGCTTGACCTTGGGTTATCAGGATGGAATCCTTGTTCAGCAGGTTGGCTACCTGTTGCACCCCGTTGGCAAGGGCCATGGCCGCTTGGACCTTGACCAAGGACTTTTGCAGTTCTTCTTCCTCCGCTCCGAATAGTGCCGCTGCTCCTTGGGCGATTTGGAATCCCGCCGTGATGCCTTGAATAGCCCCGACGAAGGTGTCAATGGTTCGGGTGTCCGAGGCGAGGTTCTTAATCCTCTGCTGGGTGTCCCCGATTTGGTCCTTGAGCCGTCCCGCTTCTTTCTCCATCTCACGGAATGCCTTCGTCCCGTCTTGGCCTGCAAGGGCCATGTCCGCAAGGGTCTTCTGCAATTCACGCAGGCGGGTCTTTGCGCTGGTCGTGCCAGCGGCGGTGGAATCTTTAAGCCCTACTTCGAGGACTATTTCTTTGGTTACATCTGCCATATCTTAGCCTTCGGAGGGTAGTTCGGGGTTTACGGGGGGTTCGTACCCTGGGTCAACAGGGTCGGGGTCAATGGGACCGTTGAACAGGAATTCGGGGTCGCTTGCAATCGGTGTGGTCGTGGTTGCCGCAAAGTCGGTCAGGTTCAGGATGCGGCGCAAGGTTACTCGGCAGGGCTTCATCTGCCCGACCAGGTAGTCACGAATCTCCAGCAACCGCCAACGGATGCCGCCGTAGTACACGGGCTTGCGGAAGTCCAGTTGGTAGATGTCCACGGATGAGAGCAGCATCGTGAGTTCCAACTGCAATGCCTCTTGGGACACCGTTTCGTTGATGTAGTTCAGCCAGTAGGTGTTGTAAAGGTTGTTGTTCGTGTAGGCGTACGGGTTGCCACTTGCGTTCACGGCGTTGTAGTACACCAACCTTGGCTGACCGAAGGCGAGGTCCACATTCGGGGCGTACGGGTTGTCAATGTGGGATACGAAGGGCATCTTGAGTATGCCGACCGACAAGGCAACATTCCCGCTGACCCCGTATTGGTAGGCCCACTCGGTCTGTCCTTCGATGAGGTTGTATTGCGCCAATCGGTAGCCCGTTTGCAGGGGCTTGATGGTCCCGCTTGCGAGGCTTCCGTCGATGTCCCAAGTACGGCCCACGATTTTGTCGGTGCTGAAGGATGCGGGGATAAGAGTGCCGCACAAGGTTTCAACCACCTTATCTCCCTTGCCGTAAAAGTTACCCGTGTTAAAGATTCGCCCGCCGTAGCCTTCCCTTGCGAGAGGGTAGGACTGCTTATAGGTTTTGGACAGGTAATCGCCCATGTCCTTGTACTTGAAGATGATATTGGTATAGGCGTTTGGGTCGCCGTTGGTGAGGTTCTGCTCGGCGTTCTCATCGGATTTTTGCGACCAATCCACCACCGACCCGCTGGAATAGAAGTCCTTCCAAGGCTCGATGTATAGGAGTTTCGGGTCTTGGGGGTCGGGCATGAATTGCAAGTTGAACATCTTCTGCAAATCTTGCAGGAGGTCCGACTGCTTGACATCGGCAGGCAGGGCGGTCCGCATATCCAGCGTTCCGACATTACTCCAATTCTCAAGGCACTCAAATTGTATGCTGCAATTTGGTTGCTGGTCAAAACTTGCCACTTGGGAATCAACTATGAGCCTAACATTTATCCCCGCACGAATTGAAATATTTGAAAAAACCACATCTTGAAACGCATCCTTGGTAAAGATTGAGTTCCATGAGCCATCATTGTTTAATGCTGGTATGAGGGCTATATTTTGATTGTTTGTTGTATCTCTTAACGATATACCGAAAGGAAGCCTTGTCCCAGGTGCGGACC
>Ga0315901_10007002_pt1 | contig 13403 bp, 14 predicted proteins | sample LakEriMetagenome_10_FD_203761 | JGI IMG/M metagenome (GOLD analysis project Ga0315901, IMG submission 203761) | Freshwater fungal communities from buoy surface, Lake Erie, Ohio, United States - Buoy 2 MA116 | ecosystem: Environmental > Aquatic > Freshwater > Lake | place: USA: Lake Erie, Ohio... | reverse complement strand
CTCGCGGACGATGGGGTTGTTGCGCACGTCGCGGTGGATCTCGTAATCGATCGATCGGTCCTCGTGCATGCTCATGCCCTCACCCGCTCCACAATCCGCAGCTTGGCGCTCCGCGCCCGGGGGTTGGTCGCCACCTCGGCCTCGCCCGCCTCAATCGGCCGCCGCGTCAGCACTCGGGCCGCAGGGGCGTCGCCCTGGGCCAGCGCGCGGAACGCGTGCTTGACCAGCCGGTCTTCCAGCGAGTGGAAGCTGATGATGGCCAGCCGTCCACCCGTCCGTCCGTTGTCGTCGGGCGCCTGCAGCCGCGGCCACATCCGCCCGATCACCGCCTCCAGCGCGCCGAGTTCGTCATTCAGCCAGATGCGCAGCGCCTGGAACGTGCGCGTCGCCGGGTCAATCCGCTGCCACGGCCCGCCCACGGCCCGACGCACCACCGCCGCCAGCTGCCCGGTCGTCCCGAGCGCGCCCTGCCGCCGTGCCTCGACAATCGCCCGCGCCACCCGTCGTGACTTCCGCTCTTCGCCGTAGCGGTAAATGACATCGGCCAGCGCCTGCTCGTCCACCTCGGCCAGCCGCTCGGCCAGCGTCGGCCCCTGCGACTGATCCATCCGCATGTCGAGCGGCTCGTCGGTGCGGAAGCTGAACCCGCGCCCCGCTTCGTCGAGCTGCATCGACGACACGCCGAGGTCCAGCAGGACCCCGGCGACTGCTGCCACGCCCTGCGCGTCGAGCACCGACGGCAGGTCGCGGTAGTCGGCGTGCACCAGCGAGACGCGATCCCCGAAGCGCGCGAGCGTCTCGCGCGCCAGTGCCAGGGCCCGCGGATCGCGGTCCACACCAATCAGCCGGTCGGCTCCGCCGTCCAGCAGGCGTTCGGCGTGGCCCCCCCGCCCCACCGTGCCATCGACGAACACGCCCCCGCGCTCTGGCGCAAGGCCGGTCTGCACCTCGTCGAGCAGGACAGACACATGCGGGGTGTCGGGTCTGGTCACCTAGATTCCAAAGCCCGCCAGCGCCGCCGCATCGTCATCGGTGAACGGCTCGCGGATGAGGCGCGCCACAAACCGTTCGTGGTTCCAGACCTCGAGATAGTTCTGCTGCCCCAGCACGTCCACTTCGCCGGCCATCTGGGCGCTCTCACGCAGGCGCGCGGGAATCAGCACGCGCCCCTGGTCGTCGAGGTCGGCGACCTGGCCGAAAAAGTTGACGCGATCGAGAAACTTGAGCCGTGCCGGGTGCGTGGACGGCATCTGCGCCAGCCGCCGCTCGATGTCGAGCCAGACCGGCATCGGATACACGCGCACCGACTCGCCGGTCAGGCTGGTCACGAACAGATCCCGGCCGTGCGCGTCCTGAATGGCGACACGAAACCCGTTCGGGACCTTGAGACGTCCCTTGTCATCGATTTTGGCCGGCGAATTGCCCCGAAGCACGTCAGTTACTCCACTTCACTCCACAATTTTCCACACGCATCGTAGGTGAACGCCGGGGTGATGTCAATTGAAACGGGCGGCGGGAAGTCGTGTGATTTGTTGCAGTTACGCCTTTGCTTCGCCGTGGTGTGTGCAGCCGCGTGCTAGCATGCACCCTTCCGTGGGCATCCGCTCGATTCTGGTCTGCGAAACTCAGGTGCCGTTCGTCCGCGGTGGAGCCGAACTGCTGGTCCAGCAGCTGGTCGACCAGCTGCGTCGGCGCGGGTTCACCACCGACAAGGTCTCGGTGCCGTTCCAGTGGCATCCCAAGCAGGAAGTGCTGGCCCATGCCGCCGCCTGGCGCCTGCTGAACCTGTCGGAAAGCAACGGGCAGCCGGTCGACCTGGTCATCGCCACCAAGTTCCCCACCTACTTTGCGCGGCATCCCCTTAAGGTCTGCTGGCTGGTGCACCAGCACCGGGCCGTCTACGAGCTGGCCGACACCCGGTTCAGCGACTATGCCCACGACGAGCTCGACGTGGCGCTGCGCCGGCAGGTCATGGCCCTCGACGAGCAGATGCTTGGCGAGTGCGCCGGGTGCTACACCATTTCGCAGACCGTCACCGACCGGCTCGCCCGCTTCAACGGCATCAGTGCCCCGCCGCTCTACCATCCGCCGCTGCTGGCCCCGCGGCTCACCCCCGGGCCCTACGGGTCGTATGTGCTGTCGGTGGCCCGCCTCGAGGACAACAAGCGCGTCGATCTGGCCGTGCAGGCCATCGCCCAGGTGCCGCCGGGGTTGTCGCTGGTGGTCGTGGGCGAGGGGTCGCAGCGCCGGCGCATCGAGCTGATGGCCCAGTCGCTCGGCGTCGCCGACCGAGTCCACTTCGCCGGGGCCGTCAGCGACGACGACCTTGTGACGCTGTATGCAGGGGCGCTGGCCCTGGTGTATGTGCCGTTCGACGAGGACTACGGGCTCGCCACTCTGGAAGGCTTCCTGGCGGCCCGGCCCGTGATCACCGCCACCGACTCGGGCGGCACCCGCGAGTTTGTGACCCACGACGAGACGGGCCTTGTCTGCGATCCGTCGCCCGAGGCCATCGCGGCCGCCATCGCGCAGCTCGATGCAGACCGGTCACTGGCCGCCCGCCTGGGCGACGCCGGCCGTCAGGTGGCGCAGCGCATCACCTGGGACACGGTCATCGATCGTCTGGTGTCGCATGGCTGACGCTGCCACCATCTCGATCGTCATTCCCGCCTGCAACGAGGCTGCGGTCATCGGCCGGGTGGTGTCGGCGCTGCGCGCCTGCGCCCCGTGGCACGAGGTGCTGGTCATCGACGACGGGTCGACGGACGGCACGGGGCAGGCGGCCACGGCCGCGGGGGCGCGCGTCGTCCGGCATCCGTATAACAAGGGGAATGGCGCGGCGGTGAAAACGGCCATTCGCCAGGCCACCGGCGACTGGATCATCGTCGTCGACGGCGACGGGCAGCATCGACCCGAGGATGTCCTCGCCGTGTCGGCGGCGCTCGGCGAGTACGACCTGGTGGTGGGGGCCCGGCGGGCCGAACACCAGGCCTCGGCGGGGCGCCGGCTGGGCAATGCGCTGCTCAACCGGATCGCCACCTACCTGACCGAGCGGCCCGTGCCTGACCTGACGTCGGGACTGCGCGGGGCGCGTCGGGCGCAGCTGCGGGAGTTCCTGCACCTGCTGCCCAACGGGTTCTCGACCCCGACGACCACCACGCTGGCCTTCATCAAGGCGGGCTACAACGTCACGTTCATGCCCATCGTTGTGCAGCCGCGGGTCGGCGTGTCGAAGATCCGGCTGGCGCGCGACGGAGCGCGCTTCCTGCTGATCCTGGTGAAGGTCATCACCCTCTTCAGCCCGCTGCGGATTTTCCTCCCGCTGAGCGGGGCATCGCTGCTGCTGGGCCTGGCCTACGGCCTCTGGCAGGTCATCGAGCGGGGGCGCATTCCCAACGGGGCGGTGCTGCTGCTGATGTTCGGCGTGATGGTCTTCCTGGTGGGCCTGGTCTCCGAGCAGATTTCCTCCCTCCGGGCGGAGACACGCGACTAGCGGTGTGGCCCTTGTGCGGCCACGGTCAGGCGGGTTTACAATTGCCACGCGCCCGCCATGATTGCCAGTCCCTCGACGCCAAGCCTGAGCGTCTTCTTCCCCGCGTATAACGACGCCGGCACCATCGCCAGCCTCGTCATCTCGGCGGTGAAGACGGCGGCCACGCTGACACCCGACTTCGAGGTGCTGGTCATCAACGACGGCAGCACGGACGACACGGCCGCCATCCTCGATGAACTGGCCCGCGTCTATCCGCAGCACGTGCGCATCATCCATCACCCGGTCAACCGCGGCTATGGTGGGGCCCTGCGATCCGGCTTCGCCCACGCGCGCAAGGACCTGGTGTTCTACACCGACGGCGACGCCCAGTACGACCCGGCCGAGATGACCGCCCTCTGGGACCGCATGACGCCCGGAGTCGACTGGGTGAATGGGTGGAAGATCAGCCGGTCTGATCCCTGGCACCGCATTGTCATCGGGCGGATCTACCACCATACGGTCAAGTTCCTGTTCGGCCTGCACGTGCGCGATGTCGACTGCGACTTCCGCCTGATGCGCCGGCGCATCTTCGACGTGGTGCAGCTCGAGAAGAGCAGCGGTGTCATCTGCCTCGAGATGATGAAGAAGTTCCAGGACGCCGGGTTCCGGGTCGCCGAGGTACCCGTGCACCACTATCACCGGATGCACGGGCAGTCGCAGTTCTTCAACATGCCGCGCGTCGCGCGGACGCTGCTGGATGTGATGAAACTGTGGTGGGCGCTGGTCATCAGGCGCGAGCACCTTTCCGGCCAGCGCGCGCGCGCCGCCGCCCTCGGGCTGCCCCCGGCGGCATGATGCCCCTCCACGACTACCGTGGGCGCCGGGTGCTCATTACCGGCGGCCTCGGCTTCATCGGCAGCAACCTGGCGCATCGCCTCGTCGACCTCGGTGCCGAGGTGCTGCTGGTCGACTCGCTGATTCCCGATTACGGCGGGAACCTCCAGAACATCGCCGGCCTCGAATCACGCGTGCGGGTGAACATCGCCGATGTCCGGCAGGCCAGCACCATGAACTATCTGGTGCAGGGGCAGGATGTCATCTTCAACCTCGCCGGGCAGGTCAGCCACATCGACAGCATGCGGGATCCGCACACCGATCTCGAGATCAACTGCCGCAGCCAGCTGACCATCCTCGAGGCGTGCCGCCACCACAACCCGGGCGTCACGGTGGTGTACGCCAGCACGCGCCAGATCTACGGGCGTCCCGACTCGCTGCCGGTGACCGAGCAGCACCTGGTGCGGCCCACCGACATCAACGGCATCAACAAGGCGGCCGGCGAGTACTACCACCTCGTCTACAACAACGTCTTCGGCGTGAGGGCCTGCGCGCTGCGGCTGACGAACATCTATGGCCCGCGGCAGCTGCTGAAGCACAACCGCCAGGGCTTCATCGGCTGGTTCGTCCGCCGCATCCTCGAGGACCAGGAGGTGCAGGTGTTCGGCGACGGCTCGCAGCTGCGCGACTTCGTCTACGTCGACGATGCCGTCGAGGCGTTCCTGGCGGCGGGTGTGTGCGAGGGCATGAACGGCGAGGCGCTCAATGTGGGCGGCGACGCGCCCATCAGCCACCGCGATCTCGTCGAGCTCATGATCACGGTGGCCGGCAGCGGACGGGTGCGCTACGTCGACTGGCCAGCCGAGAAGAAGGCCATCGACATCGGCAGCATCTATTCCGATGCCTCGCGCTTCTGCGCCCTCACTGGATGGGCTCCCCGCGTGGCGCTGGCCGACGGCCTGCAGCGCACGTTCGACTACTATCGCTCCCGCCTGGCCCACTATGTCTGACACGTCCCGTGTGGTCTTCAACGCGCTGCGGCCGGCCGAGGATGCCGCGGCAGTCACGGCCGCCCTGGCCCGGGTCGTGGCCTCGGGCTGGTATGTGCTCGGCCCCGAGGTCGAGCACTTCGAGGCCGAGTTCGCCGCCGCCTGTGGGGCGACGCACGCCGTCGGTGTCGGTACCGGCACCGACGCGATCACACTCATCCTGCGCGCCCTCGACATCGGCCCGGGGGATGAGGTCATCACCCCGCCGCTGTCGGCCGCCTACTCGGCGCTGGCGGTGATGATGGCGGGGGCGACGCCGGTCTTTGCCGACATCGACCCGCAGCGGCTGACGCTCGACCCGGACGCGACGGCCGCCGCCATCACGCCGCGCACGCGCGCGCTGCTGCCCGTGCATCTCTACGGCCAGTCGGCAGACATGACCCCGATCATCGCCCTGGCCGAGCGCCACGGGCTGGCGCTCGTCGAAGACTGCGCGCAGGCGCACCTCTGCACCAGTGAGGGACGGCCGGTCGGCACCATGGGCATCGCCGGCGCCTTCAGCTTCTACCCGACGAAGAATCTCGGGGCCTTGGGTGACGGCGGGGCCGTCATTACCCGCGATGCGGCGCTGGCGCAGCGCCTCCGCCGCCTGCGGAACGGGGGACAGACCACGCGCTATCACCACGAGGAAGCTGGGGCCAACAGCCGCCTCGACGAACTGCAGGCGGCCGTCCTGCGCGCCCGGCTGCCGTTCCTGGCCGGCTGGACCGCGCGACGCCGCCAGATCGCCCGCACCTACCGGCAGGGCCTCGCAGGCACCGCTGTGCAGGTGCCGCCCGAGTGCGACCCGGGCCATGTGTATCACCTGTTCCCCGTGCTGAGTCCGGAGCGGGCGTCGGTGCAGACGCAGCTGCTGGCGCGCGGGGTCGAGACGCTCATTCATTACCCGGTGCCCATTCCGCGGCAGCCGGCGCTGGCCGCGCTGCACCCCCGGCAGTGCGCGGTGGCCGACCGCGTCTGCAGCGAGGTGTGCTCGCTGCCGATGTATCCCGCCCTGTCCGATCAGGACGTCGATCGCGTCGTCGCCGCGGTCAGGAGCCTGTGATGCGCGTGCTGGTCACCGGAGGCGCCGGGTTCATCGGCTCTCACCTGTGCGAGGCCCTGCTCGCCGCCGGGCATCACGTCGACGTGCTCGACAACCTGTCCACGGGCCGCAGGGAGAATCTGGCCCCGTTCGAGGGCGCCCCTCGGTTCAGCTGCACCATCGACACGGTCTTCAACGAGCCACTGGTGGCCGCCATGATCGACCGGGCCGATGTGGTCTTCCACCTGGCCGCCGCCGTCGGCGTGAAGCTCATCGTGCAGGAACCCGTCCACACCATCGACACGAATGTCCGCGGCACCGAAATCGTGCTGCGGCATGCGGCGCCGGGGAAAAAGCTCGTGTTCATCGCCTCCACCTCCGAGGTCTACGGCAAGAGCACCGACGTGCCGTTCCGCGAAGATGCCAACCTGGTGATGGGCGCCACCACGCGCCACCGCTGGGCGTACGCGTGCAGCAAGGCCCTTGACGAGTTCCTGGCGCTCGCCTACTGGAAGCAGCGCCAGCTGCCCGTGATCGTCGTGCGCTTCTTCAACACCGTCGGGCCCCGCCAGACCGGCCAGTACGGCATGGTGCTGCCCACGCTGGTCCACCAGGCCCTGACCGGCGCACCGCTCACCGTCTTCGGCGACGGCACGCAGACCCGCAGTTTCACCTACGTGGGCGACGTGGTCGGTGCCCTGCTGCGACTGATGCAGACGCCGGCGGCGGTCGGCCAGGTCTTCAATGTCGGCAACACTGAGGAAGTGTCGATCCGCGCGCTGGCCGAGCGGATTCTCGGCATCACGGGCAGCGCCTCGCCCATCGTAACGATCCCCTACGACGAGGCGTATGAGTCCGGGTTCGAGGACATGCCGCGCCGCGTGCCCGATCTCTCGAAGCTCGCCGCGGCGATTGGCTACCAGCCGCAGGTGCACCTCGACGAGATCATCCAGCGGGTGGTCGACAGCCAGCGCGAGGTCAGGCCTCACGCCCACGCCACGCCCTCAGGCAGCGGCGCGCCCCGGGCCGCGGGCGTATAATCGATCCACAGGGGGTCGTGATGGCCAAGATGCGGTGTGTCGTGCTCGCAGCGGCGCTGGCAGCCTGTGGCTCCGCCGCAGATGCCCAGAACCGTGCCGCGCTGCGCTTTGCCGACGGGCGCGTCAGTGTGTCGGCCACCGACGTGCCGATGCGAACGCTCCTGGAAGACTGGGCCCGGCTCGGCCAGACCCGCATCGTCAACCTGGATCGCGTGGCCACCACCCCGATCAGCGTCACCCTCGAAAATGTGCCGGAAGCCGACGCGCTCGAGGTCATCATGCGCAGCGCCGCCGGCTATGTGGCCGCGCCGCGGGCGGTGCGCCTGGCCGGGGCCTCGACGTTCGACCGCATTCTCGTGATGCCCCCGGGCAGCGCGTCGGGCGACGCACCAGCTGCCGCCGGCGCGCGTCGTGGCGGTCAGGCCGACCCTGCAGGTCGACAGCGGATGGGCCGCGGCTTCGGAACCCCTGCGAACGACCAGGAGCCGATGCCCGACGGCGCTGACACGGGCGTCGAACCCACGCCGTTCGGCCAGCCGTTCGGACAGCCCTTCGGCCAGCCGGTCGACAATCCCTTCCAGGCCAATCCGTTCATGAACCCGGCACAGCCGCCGGCCTTCGGACAGCCGACCCCGTTCGGCACGCCGGTGCTGCCTGGTCCGACGCCTCCTCCGCTGTTCGGTCCGGTTGATGGCTCAGGCGCCATGCCGACCAACGGCCCCAACCCGTTCCTGCAGCTGACGCCCGTGCCTCCGGCAGGCACGCCGCCCGTCCCTGCCACCGGGAACCCCAATGGACTCGGAGGCGCCATGACGCCCGGAGTCGTCATTCAGGCCCCCCCACCAGCCACAGGGACGCCCGGCCGGCCGCCTGGCGGCGCCTAGGCTCCGGGCACGCCGCCTGCCTCTGTCGATGGCCGACATCGAACTGTTCTCCCCCGACGACCGTCGCGGTCTCGAACTGCTGTTCCGCCGGACGCAGGGCCACGAGGCCGCTGACCGGCTAGCGTTCCTGTGGGACTGGGAACGACGCAATCCCGCGGGCCTCGGCGGGCGCCCGTCGATTCTGGTGGTACGCGAAGGCCCCACCATCATCGCCGCCTGCCCGGTCATGCGCGTGCGGGCGGTCGTGAATGGCCAGGTGGTCACGGGCGCGTGGAGCGACGGCCCGCTTGTGGTCGGCGAGCGCCAGCGACAGGGACTCGGCGGCGCACTGCTGCGCGCCTGGGACCGCAGCAGCGGGCTCACGCTCGGGGCACGACTCACCGAGGCCACCCGGCAGCGCCTCGACGAAATGCGCTGGCCGGCGCCGGTCACCGTGCCGTGCCTGGTGAAGCCGATCAGCCGACGGGCACTGCGCCTGCCGCACTGGCCAGTCGCCGTCAACCGCCTGGTCTCGGCCCTCACGCTGCCGTTTGTGCGCGCCGTGTCGCGGCTGCAGCCGATTGCCGACGAAATCGAGACGGTCCGCCGGTTTCCCGCCGAGGTCGATGCGCTCTGGGCCGAGGTGCGCGACAGCTTCGACCTGGCCGTGTGCCGCGAGGCGGCCTATCTCAACTGGAAGTTCCTGGAAGCCCCGCACGTGCGGTATCACGTGGCCCTGCTGCGCCGCGATGGTCGGCTGCGGGGCTATGTGGTCTATCGCCACGGCCGCGAGCCGCAGGGCCGCGTCACCACGATCATCGACCTGCTCGCGCATCCCGGCGATGTGCGCACGGTCGAAGCCCTGGCCAGCTGGGTCGACCGCGAGGCCCGCAGCGAGGACGTCGACAAGGTGCGGTGCTACGCCACGCACAAGGGCTTCCGGCGCACCCTGCGGCGCCTGGGCTTCTTCGCGGTCCGATCCGACCTGGCGCTGACCGTCAAGGTCAACGCCGTCGAGGTCGCACCGGCGTTCTACGCCGACACCGAGCGGTGGCACGTGACCCTCGGTGATGGCACGATCGATCACTGATTTCCGAGAAACGAGCGTCCCATGTCCCTTGAAACCCGGCTGAGTGCCGACATTGCCGCCGCCATGAAGGCCCGCGACACCGTGCGCCTGTCGACCTTCCGCATGCTCAAGACCGCGCTGACGACGAAGAGCATCGAGAAGGGGCGCGCCCTCGAGCCGGCCGAAGAGCTGCAGGTGGTCGGCGCCCTGGTCAAGCAGCGCCGCGATTCCATCGAGCAGTTCATTGCCGGACAGCGCCCCGACCTGGCCGCGAAGGAGCAGGCGGAAATCGAGGTGCTCGAGACACTGCTGCCTCCGGCCGCCTCCGACGAAGACATCACCGCGGCCGTCGATGCCGCCGTCGAAGAGACGGGCGCCACCAGCGCCAAGGACATGGGCCGCGTCATGAAGGCCGTCATGGCCAGGCTCGCCGGCAAGACGGCCGACGGCCGGAAGGTCAACGAGGCGGTGCGCGCCCGGCTCGCGCGCGGATGACCGCACCCCGACTGGCCCGCTCGGCCGGTGTCATCGGGCTGGCCACCATGTCCAGCCGCCTGCTCGGGCTCGTGCGCGAGCAGGTGCTGGCCTACTACTTCGGCGCCAGCGACGCCATGGACGCCTTCCGCGTCGCCGTCCGCGTCCCCAACCTGCTCCGTGACCTGTTCGCCGAAGGCGCCATGAGCAGCGCCCTGGTGCCGACCTTCACCGCCACGCTCACCCACGACGGCCGTCCGCGCGCCTGGCAGCTGGCCCACTCGGTCTTCACCGCGCTCACGCTCATCACGGGCGCGCTTGTCCTGGCCGGAATCGTCTTCGCACCGGCGCTCATCCGCTTCATGGCCGGCGACTTCGCCGACGTGCCCGGGAAATTCGAGCTGACCGTCCAGCTGTCGCGCATCGCGCTGCCGTTCCTCACGCTGGTGGCCCTCGCCGCCGCCTGCATGGGCATGCTGAACGCCCTCGGCACGTTCTTCATTCCCGCCCTCTCGCCGGCCATGTTCAATGTCGCCAGCATCCTGCTGGTCGTCGCCCTGGTGCCCTTCACCCAGGCCCTCGGCCTGCAGCCGATTGTCATCGTCGCCGTCGGCATGCTGGCGGGCGGGGCCGGCCAGGTGGCCCTGCAGTGGCCCGCACTGCGACGGGCAGGCTATCGCTATCGGCCGATGCTGGATCTGCACGACCCCGCGCTGCGCCGCGTGCTGATGCTCATGGGACCGGGAACCATGGGCCTGGCGGCCACGCAGCTGAACGTGTTCATCAACACCATCCTCGCCACCGGTGAGGGCACCGGAGCCGTGTCGTACCTCGACTACGCCTTCCGGCTGATGTATCTGCCCATCGGCGTCTTCGGCATCTCCGTGGCCACGGCCACCACACCCGCGGTGTCAAAGCTGATCGCCACCGGCGAGCGCCACCGCGTCGGCGAGACCATCACGCACGCCGTCGGCCTGACCGCGCTGCTCAACATCCCCGCCACGCTCGGACTCATCGTGCTGGCCGAGCCCATCATCCAGCTGATCTACGAACACGGCAGCTTCACGGCCAGTGACACGCTGGCCACGGCCGCAGCGCTGCGCTTCTATGCCCTGGGCCTGATGGGCTATGCAGTCGCCCGCATCATCGCGCCAACCTTTTATGCCATGGGCATGAGCCGCACGCCGGTGATCATCAGCATGCTGTCGGTCGCGGTCAGCGTGGCGCTCAACCTGCTGCTCGTGCAGTCGCTCAGCTATCGAGGCCTGGCCCTGGGCACCTCGCTCGCCGCGCTGTTCAACGCCAGTGCCCAGGTGTGGATGCTGCGCCGCGCACTCGGCACGCTCGAGACCCGCGCGGTGGTCGACACCATCCTGCGGGTGCTGCTGGCCAGCGCCGCGATGAGCGTGGCCGCATGGGGCAGCCATCGCCTGCTGCTGATGATGCTGCCTGGCGATGCCCTGCTGCTGCAGGCCGTACGCCTCGGGGCAGCCATGGCGACCGGCGTCGCCGCACTGGCCCTGGCGGCGTGGGCCCTGCGGGTCGCCGCCTTGCGCGAGGTGGCGCAGCTGGTGGCGCGCCGAATCGGAGGCACACGCCGTGGCTGACCTCGCCGCACCGGTGGCACCCCGGCGGGGGTGGCTCGACCTTGACCTGCGCATCTGGAAGGTGGCGTCCACTCACCTGGTGGTGGATGCCTACACGAACCTCTACGCCCCGCTGCTACCGCTGCTCATCCCGCATCTCGGGCTGTCACTGACGGCCGCCGGCACACTCGCCATGGCCTTCCAGATGGCCAACTCGGTGTCGCAGCTGGCCTTCGGCGCGCTGGCCGATCGCTGGCGCCCCCGCGCCCTCATGCTGGGCGGCCCGCTGCTGGCGGTCGTCGTGCTGAGCCTCATCGGCCTCAGCACCTCGCCGCTGATGCTGGGCGTGATTCTGGTGTGCGGCGGCCTCGGCGGTGCGGCCTTCCATCCGCCGGCGGCGGCGCTGGTGTACCGGCTGGCCGATCACCGGAAGGGGCTGGCGATGTCGGCGCACATCTCGGGGGGCTCGCTCGGGTTCGCGCTCGCGCCGATCCTGTTTGTGCCCTTCATTGCGCGCATGGGCCTGGCCTGGTCGCCGCTCATCATGGTGCCCGGCCTGCTGGCGCTGGCCTGGACCCTCGGGCAGATTCCCGTGATGAGCCGCCCGCCCGCGCACGAGCGCACGGGCTGGGCCAGCCTCCGCCCGGCGGCCGTGCCGCTGGCGCTCGTGTACTTCACCGTCGTGCTGCGGACGGCGACCTCCTACGGCTTCATGACCTTCGCACCGACGCTGCTGACCACACGCGGCCTCTCAATCGATCAGGCCTCGAGTGCCGTGTCGCTCTACCTGCTCACGAGCGGCATCGGCGGGTTCATCGGCGGGCCACTCGCCGATCGCTACGGGGCGCCGCGCGTGATGGTGGTCACGCTGCTGGCCTCGGTGCCGTTTCTCGCCGTCGCGCCGGGCCTGCCGCCCTGGGGCTTCACCGTCATGCTGGCCATCGGCGGGCTGCTGCTGCAGTCGACGCTGCCGGTGAGCGTCACCTACGCACAGTCGCTCACCACGGCCGGGGCGGCCACGGTCTCGTCGCTGATGATGGGCGTGGCGTGGGGCATGGGCAGCCTGGCGGTGCCGCTCATCGGGCGCCTGGCCGATGCATACGGCATCAACACGGCGCTGCTGATCATGTCGGCCGTGCCCGTGATCGCCGCGGCGCTCGCCGCGCAGCTGACCCGCATCCCGACGGTCCGCTGACCCGATCGCCGGCGGTCGTAGTACGATTTTGCCGTGGCACGCTACGGCACCTTCTCGAACTACCAGATTGGCCCGGGCCCCATGGGGCCGGCGGTCACCGCGCTGCTCGTGTCCAACGTGGCCATGTGGCTGCTGGCGCTGCTGGTGCCGCAGATGACGCTGCGGCTCGGGCTGGCTCCGCGCGATGTCTTCGAGCACGGCGCCCTCTGGCAGCCGGTCACCTACATGTTCCTGCACGACACCGGCGGGCTGTCGCACCTGCTCTTCAACATGCTGTCGCTGTGGATGTTCGGCACCGAGCTCGAGCGCACGTGGGGCACGCGCAGCTTCGTGCGCTACTACCTGACGACCGGCATCGGCGCCGCCCTGCTGACGCTGGCCGTCTCGCTGGCCGTGCCGTCGCTCTACTTCACGCTCACGGTCGGGGCCTCGGGCGCGATCTACGGCCTGCTGCTGGCCTGGGCCCTGCAGTTCCCGCACCGCTCGATTTACCTGTATTTCGTGTTTCCCGTCCCTGCACGCATTTTCGTACTGGTGGCCGGCGCGCTCGCGTTCTTCTCCTCGCTCGGCGGCCCGGGAGGCAGCGTGGCACACCTGGCCCACCTCGGCGGCCTCATCGTCGGCTACGCCGCCCTGCGCACGCGCCGCCTGCGGCTGCGCGACCTGTGGATGCAGTGGCGCCGGGGCCGCTCCCGCAGCCGCTTCGACGTCTACAACGGCGGCCGAGCGCCGAGGCGCGACGACTGGACGCAGGACTGGAAGAAGCACATCCACTGACGCCGGGGGGCACGGCGCCC
>Ga0315901_10007001_pt1 | contig 13404 bp, 11 predicted proteins | sample LakEriMetagenome_10_FD_203761 | JGI IMG/M metagenome (GOLD analysis project Ga0315901, IMG submission 203761) | Freshwater fungal communities from buoy surface, Lake Erie, Ohio, United States - Buoy 2 MA116 | ecosystem: Environmental > Aquatic > Freshwater > Lake | place: USA: Lake Erie, Ohio... | reverse complement strand
GCTTCTTAAAAAACATGGGAAATGGGATGAATTTAACCGATGGAAAAATAAAGTGCTTTTTGTCTGCACAATTTTCAAGTCATGTTGGGAATTTAGTGGAGAAACCCTGTTTCATTCAATTGGTTAATTACAAATGTCTTCGAAAACATTTTAATTCATTTATGGTTTAAAAGAATTATTCCAGCACCGAACAGAGAGGCCTCATCGACCAACAAAATAACATCCTTGCTTTGCATCGCGGCTGGGTGCTGAGTTCCATTGGGGATTCGTCAGGTCATTGAAGATCGCCGCGTGGAATTGGGCGCCGTCGGCTCGACTGTAGGCTGCTCCGCAATACGGCTTCACAGGAACAAAAAAGAACTTTGAATCGGTGGCGCCAACTGATCCGTCAGTTTTATAAGTCACCCGAAATGCAACCACATTGTCAAAAAAAGACGAGACTGCGCGGGCTGCCATTGCACCCATGTTCAGTGAATATTTGGATGAAAAGAACTGATTAATATCAACAGTCGTCCAATCCGTTAAAGAAAAGTCTGAATTTGTTGTCTGGCGGCCCAATGCTCATTCAATTTTGGAAACCGCGCTCTGCATCACATTAAAAGACAGTTGTTTCAGCAGCTCAGTGCCATTAATACCCATGTCGATGCGCATTGATTGGGCGTTGTCTGCTGTCGCGTATGTGAATCGGAGAACGGGCATGTTGTTGCTGATGTGCAATGGTAAAAGATCAGAACCTGAGTTTGACCACAACGGTTGATCACGAAAGGCAAAGAGGTTTTTAATAAGCGGAATATTTTGGCTTGCGTTTCGACACTGAGGACTCAGAGCGAGCGGAATTTCGTTTTCATTCATGAGACGGTCGACCAGCAGGTCTCCTAGATTGTCGGGTTCATCTGAAAATTTTGGCACATTGAAGTAAAATTCGTGCAATTCTCCGAGCGAAGGAACCCCTGAAAGAACAAAGTTAAACTGATTTTCTCCCGACACCGCCTCTTTTGAATGAAGAACTTGCAACGGTCTTGTTTCGTTGCCGCGGTATTGAATATAGTTCCTTTTAAGGTCAGAGATTTTTCGTTTAAAGACAACCTGACAACCTTCACTTTTAGATGTGTAAGCCAGAAAAGAAAGTGTGGTTGTGTCCTTCATGAGTTTTGTGGAGTTCTGTCAGAGACAGGAGCGCTGCCCGAGCTTGTTCCTGCTCCGCCACTCGGTTGAGTAGAAACCTGACCTTGTCCTGCATTGGGGGAAGTTTCTAGGCTTACGAATATTTTCATTGACAAGTTCAGGACGCTGCATTCCACTTCCCCTTGTTTGCTGATCGATAATTCATAGCGCATCGGTGTCAGGTCAACGGCTGTTGTTCGGCTCAAATCTATCACGAGAAAATTTTTGTCCACATTTCCATTTTTAGTCAGGGGGGTCAGAAGGATTTTTATCTGAGGATTCTCAGAGCACGTTGCTGATGTGGAAAGTGAGTCGATGCGGAGTTTTCCTTTTCGGGGGACATCGAATCTGAAACGCTGACTCTTTTCGAAATCAGCATTCTTCATGGACACGGTTTTTCCATTCACAAGTTCGCTGATTTGAATGTCTTCAGCATCGACAGAACCCACAGTTGGATTTTTTTCGCTGGGGGCTGGTGCTTCATTAGATGTGGAAGTAGAGCATGAGTTTAGAAGCGTGGCCAATAGCAGTGCTGATAAAAATGATTTCATTTCTTGTTCTTTCTTCAGTTTGTTTTCGAAAAGGTTTTCGATCTGAAACTAAACTCACAGTATGAACCCGCTTTTAGTCGAAGCATGACTCATGCCAAGTATCTTGTGAAAAAATACCAGGTCATCTTTTACGGATGATGCGCTGATAGTTGTTGCTGCAGCAGAATTGAGTGCCCGGTGCGATTGTCAAAATAATCGACAGCTGTTTTGTAATTCGACAGTTCTGTTGAGGGTTTCAAACCAATTTGAATTCAAGTTTTTTCGACGTCATTAACGTCGAGACGTTGCGAGCCGCGCTTATCGCAAAAAAAAGCTCCGCCAAAATGACGGAGCAATTCAAGTGCAACTGAATGTGTGTTGCGCAAAGCGAACGGCCCTTCGAAGAGCCATGCGACTTACATATCGAAGTCGCCCATTCCGCCCATGCCGCCCATGCCACCCATTCCGCCCATGCCAGGCATTCCTGCGCCAGCACCTGCGGATTCCTTCTTAGGCTTTTCCGAGATCATCGCGTCTGTTGTCAGCAGCAGGCTCGATACGGAACTTGCATTTTGAAGCGCACAACGGGTGACTTTGACGGGATCGATTACGCCAGCAGCGATGAGGTCTTCGTAATTCTCGGTGAGCGCATTGAAGCCCCATGATGGATTGTTGTTGCTGAGGATCTTGTCGACGACAACGCTCGATTCATGGCCACCGTTGGTTGAAATGATACGAACAGGCTCTTCGAGAGCGCGACGGACCAGTTCAATTCCAGCGTTCTGCTCAGGATTTTCGCCTTTGAGAGTCCGGAGCTCAACAGAGCTTCTCAACAATGCGACGCCGCCGCCAGCAACGATACCTTCTGCAACAGCCGCACGTGTTGCATTGAGTGCGTCTTCCACGCGAGCTTTCTTTTCCTTGAGCTCAATTTCGGTGGCTGCGCCCAAGCGGATCACGGCAACGCCGCCTGCAAGTTTGGCAAGACGCTCTTGCAGTTTTTCGCGATCATAATCCGATGTTGTCTTCTCAAGCTGAGCACGAATTTCGGACACGCGCGCCTTGATGGCCGTGTCTTTACCGTTGCCGCCCGTGATGAGTGTGTTGTCCTTGTCGACAACAATCTTGCTTGCCTGACCGAGTTCAGCCAGTCCTGTGGTCTCGAGTTTCATACCGATATCTTCGGAGACCAGTGTTCCACCTGTCAGAATAGCGATGTCTTCCAGCATGGCTTTGCGGCGATCGCCAAAGCCGGGGGCCTTAACAGCGCAGACTTTGAGGTTGCCGGAGAGGCGGTTGAGCACGAGTGTTGCGAGAGCTTCACCTTCAACGTCCTCAGCAATAATGAGCAGCGGGCGAGATGAACGTGCCACTTGCTCGAGGAGAGGAACCATGTCTTTCAGGTTTGTGATCTTCTTTTCGAAAATCAAAACGAATGGATTATCAAGCACAGCTTCGAGGCGTTCTTGCTCGTTGACGAAATAAGGTGACAGGTAGCCACGGTCGAATTGCATGCCTTCAACAACATCGACGTACGTATCAATACCCTTGGCTTCTTCAACGGTGATGACGCCGTCTTTGCCAACGCGGTCCATTGCTTCAGCGATCATCTTGCCAATTGTCGGATCGTTGTTGGCCGAGATGGAAGCGACTTGCGCAATCTCGTTGTTGTTTTTAACAGGACGAGCAACCTTGCGAAGGTTTTCGATCACAACGGTCACAGCCTTGTCGATGCCGCGTTTGAGTTCCATCGGATTGTGCCCGGCGGCGAGCATCTTGAAACCTTCGCGGTAAATAGCCTGTGCAAGAACAGTTGCAGTGGTTGTTCCATCACCGCTGTCATCATTTGTCTTGGACGCTACTTCTTTGACCATCTGTGCGCCCATGTTCTCGAATTTGTCTTCGAGTTCGATTTCCTTGGCGACAGTGACGCCATCTTTCGTGATCAGCGGAGCGCCGAAAGATTTTTCAATCAAAACGTTGCGGCCTTTTGGCCCGAGTGTCACCTTAACTGCGTTGGCGAGTGTGTTGACGCCCACGAGCATTTTTTTCTGGGCGCTTTCGTTAAAGCTAATCATTTTAGCTGCCATGTTTTGTTTCCTTTATTGTTTCTGTTTGTTCTGCGGTCGAAAGATGCTGGCTTTATTCCATGATTGCCAGAACTTCTTCTTCTTTCACGAGCAGGTGTTCGTTGCCGTCAATTTTAACTTCGGTTCCGCTCCACTTTCCAAAGAGAATTCGGTCGCCCACTTTGACTTCCAACGGACGGCGTGAGCCGTTTTCAAGGATTTTGCCATTACCAACGGCAATGACGCGGCCTTCCGAAGGTTTTTCTTTGGCGTTGTCGGGAAGAAGAATTCCGCCGGCTGTCTTTTGCTCAGCTTCGACGCGTTGAACAAGGATGCGGTCATTCAATGGACGGATCGACTTTGCCATGTGTGGCCTCCTCAAAATTGATACAAACAAAGATGCAACTGCACGGGGCTCATACCCCATTCACGTGCCGCGCGAAAGGCTAAGCGGCTGCGATTGTCTGTCAATGGTGGGGGGCGACAAAGTCAGAAGTTTTTTAGCAGAGCACAGTGTCTTTACGGTAGTGGGCGTCATCAAGATGCGGATAATCGAGAGAGAAATGTATGCCACGACTCTCTTTGCGAGCGCGTGCGCATTGCACTGTGAGTGCAGCAACTGCTGCAAGATTACGCACTTCAATAAGAGAGCGGCTGGGGACCACATCCCAGTAGTAGTTCTCAATTTCCTCGGAGATCTGCCGGATGCGAGCATCTGCGCGCGCAAGGCGCTTGTCGGAGCGGACAATGCCGACATAATTCCACATTGTCCTGCGAATTTCGTCCCATAACTGGCTGACGACGACCATCTCATCTGGCTCGCATGCTTTGCCAAGCTGCCACTTGGGAACATTCGCATGGGTCATATTTTTTATGGAATCCCAAATGCGCTGAACATCTTCGAAAATGAAGGCGGCAAAAGCCAACCCTTCAAGCAATGAGTTCGAAGCCAGACGATTGGCACCGTGAAGTCCGGTGCATGCGACCTCTCCTAATGCCCATAACGATTTGATGCCCGTGCGGCCACGATTGTCAGTGACCACTCCACCGCAGCTGTAATGGGCTGCTGGTACCACCGGAATGGGTTCTTTCGTGATGTCGATTCCCAGTTCAAAGCATGTCGAATAAATATTGGGAAAATGCTGTCTGACAAAATCTGCAGGTTTGTGGGAAATGTCCAGATAGACAAAGGGTTCACCGGTCTTCTTGATTTCGGAGTCAATGGCCCGAGCGACAATGTCACGGGGCGCGAGCTCTTTGCGTGCATCCACCCGCTCCATGAAACGCTCACCTTTGCGGGACAGCAGGATTCCTCCCTCACCACGCAGAGCCTCTGTGATAAGGAAGTTTTTTTCCTTAGAGCTGTAGAGACAAGTTGGATGGAATTGCATGAACTCAAGATTTGCCACACGCGCTCCTGCACGCCATGCCATTGCCACGCCATCGCCTGTCGCAACGTCTGGATTGGAGGTATAGAGATAAAGTTTTCCATGCCCTCCTGTGGCCAAAAACGTGCATTTTGCCAGAAATGAATGCACGTCGCGTTGTTTTTCATTGAGCACGTAAGCGCCCAGAGCCCGATTTCTTGAGAAATCGGGGCATGCTTTGTCTGTCACTATTAAATCGATGCAGGTATGAAATTCAAAGACTGAAATATTCGGATTTTCGTTAATCTTCGTCATGAGAGTCTTTTGAACGGCCATGCCGGTCATGTCGTCGGCATGAATAATCCGCCGCGCGCTATGTCCCCCTTCACGCGTCAGATGATACTCAAAATCTGGGCTTTTACTGTCGGCGGGAGTGAATTGAACGCCGAGTGAAATGAGGTCCTGAATAGCTCGTGGACCCGCACCGACGACCTTGCGGACAATATCTTCGTGACAAAGACCAGCACCCGCCGTCAGCGTGTCCTGCGTATGTGCGTCGTAGCTGTCATGTTCAAGAAACACGCTGGCAATCCCGCCTTGAGCATAGCGGGTGTTTGTTTCACCAAGGGTGTCTTTGCAGATGATGGCGACCGTTCCGAGCTCCGCGAGCTTTAACGCAAGACTGGCACCGGCGATTCCGCTGCCGATGACAAGAAAGTCGAACGAGAGGTCTTCTCCAACGGACAGAAATTTTTCACCTTGCATCGAGTTGCCCTTCCTCACCTCGAATTTGGGTAGAACCCTTGCTCGTCGGTCAGCCGCATGGATATACTCCCTCGGCTCGTCCGACTTTTTTCAGAGAGGTTGACTTCTATGACACATTTTTCGACGAAACGCATTCTCCCTGCGATTGTTCTTTTGAGCGCAGGAGTGATGGCATCCTGTCAAACGACTCAAGGCAACTATGCAGATCCGGACAAAATTGAGATCGTCGATGATCGATGGAACGAGTCAGATGCTCGTCTGACGGGAGAGCAAATGATCCGATCAGCGCTGGCCAAGCCATGGTTGAAGGAATTTGTCAGAGAGTCACAGGGCAAGCGTCCCTTCTTGCTTGTGGACGATTTTGAAAATCGTACATCCGAGCAGATCGACACCAAAGCGTTGTTTGAGGCCGTTCGTAATGAGCTTCTCAACAGCGGAAAGGTTCGCTTTTTGGACGGTGCACAGCGTCAAAAGATTTTGGATGAGTACAAGTACCAGCAGTCCGGTGTTGTTAAGCAAGGCAGTGCCAAAGGGCCGGGGAAACAGCACTCAGCAGACTTTTTTATGGTTGGCGCTATTTCCAGCCAAGTTGCCGAGGCGGATGGCTATAAGACCGTGACGTATCAGGTCGAGATGCGCCTCACAAATATTGAAACATCTGAAATTGCATGGACCGAAATCAAGAAAATCAAAAAACAGTTCCGTCGTAGCCGTTTTGGTTTTTAATAAAGATGATGGCAAAATAGCTGCCCCTGTGGCATCGATGAACCAAACACTCAGAGTCAAAGGATCTTAGTATGGATAGAAATGCGTTGGTTGCAAAAGTTAAAGAAGGCATGGAAAAATCGATTAAATCGCTTCAAGATGATTTGACCAAAATCCGCACGGGACGTGCGACAACCAGTTTGTTGGATGATGTTCGGGTTGAATCCTATGGGGCACGTGTTCCATTGAAGCAGGTCGCGTCGCTGGCAACGCCTGAGGCTCGTTTGATTACTGTGAACCCCCACGACAAATCACAGCTCACTGCAATCGAAAAAGCAATCCTGACCTCAGGTCTTGGATACACACCGCAAAACGATGGCAAGATTATCCGCGTGCCAATTCCTGCGTTGTCTGAAGAACGTCGTAAAGAGATTGCCAAACAGGTGAAGAAAATTGGCGAGGATGCGAAAATCGCTGTTCGTCATCATCGTCAGGAAGGTAACGCCAAATCAAAGGCTGCGCAAAAGGAACATGGCTGGTCAGAAGATGAAGTAAAGCGCGCCAACGATGAAATTCAGAAACAGACGGATGGGTATACGAAAAAGATTGATGAGCTTTGCACGGCAAAAGAAAAAGAAATCCTTTCGATGTAAGTTCCCTTTGTAAGCAAGGTCAGGCGTTGTGTGTTGTTTCTTTGACCTGCACGCGCTTCATTGGGGGCTTTTGCGTGGAGTGCTTGCCGTAAAGAGTTGGACGTTTGAACAAGATGGCAAACATTCTTCTAAACTCGTTCTAAAGTTTTCATACACGCCTTGACGGGTTCCGCCGCAATTCAGAATCGGACATAAATGTAAGGCAGAGGAATAAAGACGCTGTTCAGACTACTAATGATTCCGAAATGAACGTTTTCCCATGCCCATGTGAAGCCAAGATAAATTGGTGCAATCGTGTTGGCTCCGAGGTAAAATAAATTGCCGCCACTCGTGTAATGATTAAACTCCACTTTGCCAGTGACTGCCGTTACAATCACAATGTTGTCAGCATCTTTATCCGTCGAGTTCGATTTAAAAAGAGCAAGGTTTGTTTTGTCACGCATACGCGCGAAACCCGCACCTAAGTCAATGGTACTTCGGCTGTTCGGCAAATCTAGACCCAATGAAAAACCACCCGCGGCGTATGTTGCGCCCGTCATTTGGTAGGTCCCCACTTGCGCCTCTGGTGAAAATCGAAAATTTGAGTTTAGGGATACCTTATACTTTGCGCCCACTGAAATTTGTCCAAAAACGAGCGGGAGCGTTGGAACGCTGATCATGAGATCGTCTGTGATTCCATACGAGAAAGTGGTAAAGCCTAGCTCAACATTTCCTTCTGGAAGGGTTTCACTTGTTCCGTTGATGCTCCGTTGTGTAAGACCATCGAATTTCGCCAGCGCGTGTGAACTGCATAATAATGAAAAGACAATTGTAAAAAGTAATCGAAATAATGGCACTTGGCGCATGAAAAGAGCCTCCATAAATGCCCTTTTATTGTTTGGGCAATGATTTGAAATTTTACAACGATCGTAAAGCCATTAAGAAAATTCTTCAAGATTCCATCTTCAGCTATTGTTCAGAACCAAAGGACGACTTGAAGGTTTCAGGCAACTTTCGTTGAGATCTTTGAAATCAACGAATAACTTCAGTGCGAATGTCTTATGTGACATTTTGAGAGTCGGTTTTTAGGAACGTCAGATCGGTGCCACGATGTCACGCATCGATATATAAAAAAAGCTCCCTCATCCTTCTCCGCTGATTTGATCTTATATCAACAGCCAGATTGGATTTTCGGGAGCCGCTTTATCTATTGTCAGAAACTTGGAGAACTTCTTTGGAGAGCTTTCAGTTCTTGCTGCTCGCAGCAATCTGCTGAGCCACTTCAGCTGCAAAGTCTCCAGTCTTTTTGTCAACTCCTTGGCCCAACTCCAAACGAACGAAGTTAGCGACTTTGAGTCCCGCAACACCCGCTTGTTTGCCGGCATCAGCAACATAGGCTGCAACCGTTTTGCTGTCGTCTTTAACGAAGAGTTGTTCGGTCAGGCAGTTTTCCTTATGCCAAGTTTCCATGCGGCTGGATACAATCTTCGGAAGTGCTGCGTCAGGCTTTCCTTGGTTCTTGTATTGTGTCCAGAAAACTTCACTTTCAGACTTCACGATATCCGCAGGAACAGCTTCACGGTTGGTGTAGAGAGGCTTCATTGCAGCAACTTGCAGGGCGACGTCTTTGGCAATTTCGCTCAGCACAGGGTTGCTGCGTTGAGCTGTGAGTCCCTCGGCTGTCAATTCGACGAGAACGCCAACTTTGCCGCCGCCGTGAACATACGATGCAACCAAGTTCTTGCCTTCGCCCAGCGTCGCATAGCGACGAACGGTGATATTCTCGCCGATTTTGGCAACAAGGTTTGTGGTTGCTTCTGCAATCGTTCCACCTGTTGTGTAGGCTGTGGCCGTCAGTGCTTCGAGCGTTGAAGGGGACTGGTTCAAAATAATTTGTTGGAGGTTTGTGACGAATGCTTGGAACTCTTCATTGCGGGTCACAAAGTCGGTTTCGCAGTTGACCTCAACGAGGTATCCACGGCCCAAATCATTTGAGATGACCGATGCCACGACGCCTTCGCTTGCGGCACGCGATGATTTTTTAGCTGCTGCAGCAAGACCGCGCTCGCGCAGGACTTTCAATGCGGCTTCGATGTCGCCTTGAGCTTCATCGAGAGCTTTCTTGCAGTCTGTCATCCCTGCACCAGTTGCTTCACGCAATTCTTTGACCATCTGAGCTGTGACTACTGCCATGAGTTGTGTCTCCTGATTCAAATGAGAGGGCACTACCAGTTCAACTGTTTTAAGTGGATCCTGTTAATACCGGATCATGAAAATTGAATAATCATCCAAAAAATGGATGGAACGTTTGCGCTGCCAGTTCGTTATTTGGCAGCGCCTTCGCCTTCGTCTTCACCGTCGCGTGAACGCAGACGTTTTACTTTGATGCCTGCGCGGCCAGCGTCGCTGCTGAGGGCGGCGTCATCACGAACCAAGTCCGACTTGCGACGTTGTTTCCCGGCGATGGTGGCATCGGCAACAAGGGTTGCGTAAAGCTTGATTGCTTTCAAGCTGTCGTCATTGCCAGGAATCACGAAATCAACGTGGGACGGATCGGAGTTGGTATCGGTGACGGCAACAACGGGGATGCCAAGGCGGTTTGCTTCGGCAATTGCGGTAAATTCTTTTTTAGCGTCAATAACGACCATGATGGATGGCAATCCGTTCATGTTCTTGATGCCGCCCAGCGAGCGATCCAGCTTGAGACGAAGACGTTCTTTGAGAGCGACTTCTTTCTTTGTGATGGAATCGTAGGTTCCGTCGGTCGACATTTTCTCGATCTTTTTTAGCTTGGTGATGCTCGCTTTCACGGTCGAGAAATTAGTCAGCATTCCGCCCAACCAGCGGTGATGGACGTGAAAGATTCCAGCGCGTTCAGATTCTTCGCGAATGATGTCCTGTGCCTGTTTCTTGGTGGCAACAAACAACACATTTCCACCCTCAGCAACTGTATTTTCAATCGCAGTGAGCGCATTTTTGAAGAGCTTTTGGGTTTTTTGCAGGTCGATAATGTGGATGCCGTTGCGCTCACCGTAGATAAACGGGCGCATTTTGGGGTTCCAACGACGGACTTGGTGGCCGAAATGGACGCCTGCATCAAGCAGATCTTTCAATTGAACATCAACTGCCATGAGAAAACTCCTTGCCGGTTTTATGGTTTAAACCCCAAGCAGGATCGGGCGATTCGGGTCGCCACCGGCGTTGATCCAGCCGAGATTCAGATATCAGACGGGTGGCTTAATCACTGTTTGCGGGAAAAGGCAAGTCTGAGATGGAGGTTTGGTCCTCAGGGGGAACCGCGGGGTGATCGGAGCCAGGGTCCTCGACTGGGATGGCCGGATGATCCGTGCCAAGGTCCTCGACTGGGGCAGCCGGATCATCAAAGGCAAGGTCCTGAGCAGTCACAGGTGGCTCTTCGGTCGCTTCGCCATTGAGTGTGGCCAGTGCCTGAGCCATCTGCTCCTGGTCTTCCGGCTTCATTTGTAGTGACCGAAGCGTCGGTAAGTCGGAGAGTGTCTTCAAACCAAAGGTTTCAAGAAACCTTTGGGTGGTCTTGTACTCCATCGGACTTCCGACTTCTTTTCTGATGCCTGCCACGGCAATCAGATCTTTCTCTTTGAGCGCTGTCAGGATGGACGAAGAGTCGACCTGTCGGATGGTGTTCACTTCAGTGCGAGTCACCGGCTGTCGATAAGCGACAATCGCGAGTGTCTCTAACGCTGATTTTGAAAGGCTCCGGGGTTTACTGGCGAATTGCTTTTTGACGAGGTCAGCAAATTCGGGACGGGTTCGCAGTTGGTATTTTCCGCCGCATTCAAAAAGAAAAAAGGCACGGGGGACATAGTCTGCTACGAGATCGCGCAAAGCAAGACGCACGTCTGCGAGTGAGACTTCGCCGATAATGTTGCGAATTTCACCGACCTCCAAGGCGTGCTCAGCCGCGAACAATATTGCTTCAACTTGCTTTTTGAGATGCTCAAAGGGTGAAAGACTTGATGCGCCCTCTAGGGTGCGAGAGACTTCACCGTCATTCAAAAAATCCATGCCGACCTCGCTGTTGAAGGACCTGACTCAATGGATACGCGATTGCTGCGACTCTGGTCAAATTGCAGGCTTCGTTTGCGAGGCCTCGCCAGCCGGATTTCTGCGCTGGTTCAGTTACTTTTTCTTGCAATACCGCAGGTGAGTTGGGCCGCTCCAATCAACGATGGTCGTGTGGTTTGGAACATCAAGAAAAGGGTCTTTGAGGGAACGATGACCTATGCTCTTCCTAGGCCTGAGCCATCATCTGCGACGATGGACGATCAGTTTTGGTTATTGCCCAATAGGGATCTTCGTGACCCAGCCATACGAGGGACCTTCAGCCGCGAACAGCGTGAATTTCAGGCCCTACGATCGGAAACAGAATGGCCGTTTGATGATTCAGGTCTTGGGGCTTTAATTGTGAAGTCCGTGTCCGTCGGTACAAGCCAGCGTGACTGTCCTGTTACTCCTCGCGATCTGAAGGGCTTTGTTGAACAAACTGAACTTCGCTCTGTCTCCTTCGAGTTCCAGCAACAAGAGCGCGTCTTGAATGTCCGTCGTCCGGCGTCTAGCCAAGTCTACGGATGTCGACTCGTTCGTGTAGATTTTGCCTTTCATCCTCGGCTAGGGAACGGAAATTTTTCGCAAAATATCGGCCAGCAGTCTGTATTTTCGGGACCGTTTTTTCCTGTCTGGAAAGATGCGCCCAGCGAGAGTCGTATCTTGTTTGAACAAGCAGAGGGACCAACTGAGCCTGAGAGCGAGTTTCTTCTGTGTACAGGATGCCGAGCGTTGGGAAAAACTCAAACTGTCCTTGAGTTTTTCCATCTGCCTCCGCCCCTGCACTTTCAAAACAACAAATCCAAAGAGATTTTTTCTTACGTCAATTTGAACTCGGTCCAGCTAGTGGAACCGCGAGAGATGAGCGAAACACTGAATGTGTTTAGAAATGCAGCACGCAATTTGCTTGAAAAGAACTTGAAACAACAGAAAAAGCCATGGCGCCTCAGCATTTCTCAAGGAGTTACGATTGAGCAGTTAGTGTCTGAGCAGGAGGGAGAAATTCAGCTTCATGCCTCCTTTGGTTCTGTCACTCCTCTGTTAACAGATTATCATTCTGCAGCTCTGTTTCGAGCTGTTGGCCGTTCCTTGGGGCGTTATCTTCTTCAAACAGAATCTGACACAGAGAGGCTGAGTTGGCAGCAGTTGCGTCAGGTGGAGACTGTGTCGCGAATTCTTGCCGAGATTTGGGTTCGTGATGCTTATCCCAAACTTTCTGCATTGAAGGATTTGTCAGGGCGACTTTCTTTTTTACCTTTTTTTCGCGCGGTCCAACAGGGCAATGCCTTTGTGAATAATGCTGTGTTTGTTGGAGCTGAGGAATCGCAAAGTCGCTTGGATTATAGTTTGTTTTCTGATTTTTATTCAGCCATGAAGGGGTCAGAGATTCTCGAGCGGATTGATATCTGCACTGAGCCCGTGATTCAGAAATCGATTCGGTTGAAGGCAGCCGAGGTCCTGCGCGGAGAATTTTCAATTTCTCAGTTTATGACGCTTTTAGAATCTATTCATCCAAAAGCGGATTGTATTATACCCATGGAGTCCGGAATTATTCCGGCTTGGGTCCCTGAAGAGCAAATTGAAATTCTTAACACCCAGAAAAAAAGATTAAAGCTTCGGCGAAAAAATATACGTCCTTCGCCGACATTCGAGTTTTTTCATGCAAGCAGTCAGAGTCTCTTGCAAGAGCCCTTGCGGCTGCGGCTGAGTGGACCAGGTCCTTTGATGAGTGAGCAACTGATTCGAACGTCTGGAAATGAAGAGTCAGTCATTGATTTGCCGAGTTCTTATGACTCCTTTCAGGTGCTGGAGCCTAATCGTGCCGTTGGCAAAGATCGTCTCAGTTATCCGCGCCCGATTCGAACTGTCCTGCAGGCCTTAGCTCTGAATTATGATTCGCGCCGTTCAGATTTGATGGTGCGAAGTCAGTTTCAGACGACTCAGGCTGGCGATGAATGGGGGCGCACGCTGCTTGCGGGATGGCGTCGTGAGGAGTCCAAAAATTATCTTGATCTGCAAGTCTCTACGCTCATTCCTTCGATCATTGTTGATACTCGTACTTCAATCTCGTTAGCCGCAACAACGCGCC
>Ga0315901_10006998_pt1 | contig 13409 bp, 12 predicted proteins | sample LakEriMetagenome_10_FD_203761 | JGI IMG/M metagenome (GOLD analysis project Ga0315901, IMG submission 203761) | Freshwater fungal communities from buoy surface, Lake Erie, Ohio, United States - Buoy 2 MA116 | ecosystem: Environmental > Aquatic > Freshwater > Lake | place: USA: Lake Erie, Ohio... | reverse complement strand
TACCGACATGCCCGGTGAGACTGCCAAATCCTGAGGGACGCTTTTCCAGCATTTGAACACAGATATTATAAAATCCAGCTGGCCTAACTCCTGATAGGGGCAAGTCAGCAGACGCAATCCATGACAAGATCGACATCAACGTCGAAACTTGTTTAGAATCTTGGCTTTGATCTAATCTTCCGCTTATAGCACGCACTACCTCCGCATTGATGGCATTGCGATCTGTGGCCATTGCTACTTTTATTCCGGCAACAAAATCGTCAAAACGCTCATCGTTAAGAGCATTGCACAAATCTTGTGTTGTAGTGCTCATCTAACTCGCATCCAAACCATAGGCGGAGTGTAGGGCGCGTAAAGCAAGTTCCAGATATTCGGCGGCGATCAACACGCTGATTTTAATTTCGGATGTCGAGATAACCTGAATATTGATGCCCTTGGCCGAAAGCGTCTGGAACATGGTTTGCGCCACACCCGCGTGATTGCGCATGCCGAGGCCCACCACCGACACCTTGACGACATTCGGATCGCTGCTCGCATCGCTAAAGCCGATAGCGGCTTGCCGCTCGCGCAGGATTTTTACGCTACGCTCCATGTCGACCTTGGGCACGGTAAAGGCAATGTTGGCCTTGCCGCTGTCGCCGACGTTTTGCACGATCATGTCAACATTGATATTGGCCTCGGTCAGGGGGCCGAAAATCGCTGCCGCCGCGCCGGTTTGGTGCGGAATTCCGACCACTTGGATTTTGGCGTCGTCCTTGGAATAGGCCAAGCCACTGACTGTTTTCGCGTCCATAATTTCCCCTTCGTCCACAACGAATGTGCCGCGTTCTGATTTAAAACTGGATAATACTTGCACCCGCACGCGATAGCGCATGGCGATTTCAACCGATCGGGTTTGTAACACCTTGGCCCCCTGGCTGGCCAATTCCAACATTTCTTCGTATGAAATTTTATCGAGCTTGCGCGCCGTTTCCACAATGCGCGGGTCGGTGGTAAACACCCCCTCAACATCCGTGTAGATATCGCATTGATCGGCTTTGACTGCCGCCGCTACGGCCACGGCCGTGGTGTCCGATCCGCCGCGCCCTAATGTCGTCACGCTACCATCGGGGCCGATGCCTTGGAATCCGGCGATGACGGGCACAGTGCCGTTTTGCATCAAGGCCGATAGTTTTTCGCCCGTCACATCTTCGATCCAGGCGTTGCTGTGCTGCGCATCGGTGCGCAAGGGAATTTGCCAGCCCAAAAATGATTGCGCGGCGACGCCGATTTCCTGTAACGCCAGGGCCAACAGCCCCACGGTGACTTGTTCGCCCGTGCTGATGATCGCGTCATATTCGCGCAAATTCGGCACGGCCGCCATTTCGCGCGCCATGGCCACCAATTTATTGGTCTCGCCCGACATGGCGGATACCACCACGGCGATTTCGTGCCCCTCGTCGCGTTGGGATTTGACCAAACGCGCGACTTTGCGGATACGCGCGATGTCGCCAACCGATGTGCCACCGAATTTTAAGACTAATCTTGCCATCACCCGATTTTAACGCTTTAACTATTTAATTCAAGTCTAAGAGTAAGCAGTAAACAGAAAGCAGAAAGCAGGGATAGCCCTTACCGCTTACTGCTTACCGCTTACTATTTACTTTACGCTGTCTGCATTACGCTTTACGCTGCCCGCCATGTCTTCTCTTAACCAAGCGACTATTCAGCATTTCACCCAGGACGCGCCGGATTGGTGGAACCCATCCGGCAAATTCAAGCCGCTGCATGCCCTTAACCCGATCCGCATGGATTTTGTGTTGACGGCGTTAAGGCAGCATTTTGCCAGCAGCGCGCCCAAAGCTTTGCGCATATTGGATGTTGGTTGCGGCGGGGGATTAATCGCCGAACCGCTTGCCAAGCTGGGCGGCAAAGTTACCGGGATAGACGGCGATCCAAAAGCAATCGAAGCCGCCAGCGCGCATGCCAAAACCATGGGCGTGGCCGTGGATTATCGTTGTGCGGTGGCCGAAGATTTAGTCGCCAGCAAGTCCGTTTTCGATGTGATCCTAGCGCTGGAAGTGATCGAGCATGTCAATCAGCCCCCTACATTTTTGCAAACGCTACGCCAGCTGTTGCGGCCGGGTGGTTTGTTAATCCTATCGACCTTGAATCGGAACACTTGGTCGTATCTGGGCGCGATTGTTATGGCCGAGCGGGTTTTGGGCTGGGTGCGCCCGGGCACGCATGATTGGTCACAGTTTATAACGCCGGAAGAAATTACCGCCATGCTGCAAACATCGGGTTTTGACGCTGAAAAACCGCAGGGTATTACGTTTAATCCCCTGACCCGATCCTGGGCGCTGTCGGCCAACACAGCGGTCAATTATATTTTATGCGCCAAGGCCCAGTAACGGATTCAGCTTGCCGTCTTTGTCCATCGCGTACAAATCGTCGCAACCGCCCACATGAGTGCCATTGATAAAAATCTGCGGCACAGTTTGCCGACCGCCCGAACGCGTCACGCATTCTTGCCACAGGCTTTCTTCGGTCTCGACGTTGATCTCACGGTACGTCTGACCTTTTTTCTTGAGCAGTTCTTTGGCCCGCACACAATACGGACAATGGGTGGTGGTGTAGATTTCAATTTGATTGGACATGGGCTTCCTCCGGTTACAATCGACAATGTAGCGCTAACAAAATCAAAATCAAATATCGTGGCAAACCCGCGCCAAGCAAAGGACGCGAATCTCGCTGGCCCCCGCCGCTAGCAACGCTTTGCTGCAGGCATCGACCGTGCTGCCGGTTGTATACACATCGTCGATCAGGACCCATGTTTTACCGGCAACATCAGTATGAAATTTTTCCGGAACGCTAAACGCACCTGTCACATTTTTTTGCCGCTGTTTGCGGTTCATCGCCACATGGGGCGTGGTACGCTTATCCCGGCGCAGCAATTCCGGCCGATGCGGGATGGCAGCCAGCGCCGACAATTCCTGCGCGATTAACGCGGCCTGATTGTACTTGCGGCGCAATAACCGGCTCCAATGCAAGGGCACTGGGATCATGCCCGCCGCGCCGGCCAAAATCGGTGCGGCCTGCGGCAACAGCATTTTAGTCAACAATCCGCGCCAGTGGATTTTATCCGCATGCTTGAACCCCAATAACAAGGGCTTGGCGGCGTCATCATAACGCAAAGCCGCGCGCGCCAAGGTAAATGAGGGCGGGCGTTCCAAACATTCCACACATAACGCCTCCGGCCCAAGGTCATAAGGAAAGGGCAAGCCGCAACAATGGCACTGCGGTGTGGTGATAAAACTTAGCTGCGCCCAACATGCGGCACAGACCCCAGGCTCGCGGCCAATTGGGCGACGGCAATGCGCGCATAAATGGGGAAGCAGAAAATCGAGTGCGGGGGCCAATGCCTCCCGCCATGGCTTGGCTGACGGAGGTTGATAGGCCGGCGCGACGGGGAGCGGATGGTCAACCATGAATTTTAGGATTATAACAAATTATGGCCGATTCCCAACCCCCGATTACGAATGCCGTGCTGGACAACGTGTTGCGCGCCAAGCGCCAAGCCAGGCATGCGCATCCTTCGCCCGCGGCGCTGACATTGCACCGCGAAATCGCCACGCGCTTGATTGATGATCTGGGCGATTACCAAAGGGATTTTCATTCGGTCGGGCTTTTGGGCGATCACGGTGGGTTGTTGCGCGCTGCGCTGGCGGCGCGCATGCCGCACAGCCGCATTGAGACCATTGCGATCGCCCCAACCGCCGATGGACAGAGCGAGATTTTAACCCTGCACCTTATGCCGTTGGATTTAATTATCAGCAATCTGGAATTGCAGGCCTGTAACGACATCAAAGGCGTGTTGTGGCAGGCGCGGCGGGCGCTTGCACCCGATGGATTGTTTTTGGCCAGCGTCTTGGGCGCGGAATCTTTTTTTGAAATGCGGCAATGTTTATTCGATGCCGAAATCGCGCTACGCGGCGGGGCGGGGCCGCGCGCGATTCCTTTGCCGGAATTCGCGGCGTTAAGCAGCCTATTCCCGGCGTTGCCCTTTGCCTTGCCGGTTGTGCATCAAGAACGATTGCAATTGGCGATCCCAAGCTTGGATTGGCTATTATCCCAAATCCGCGCCCTGGGTTACGCGAATTTTGCGCGGCAACGTTCCACCCTGCCCTTGCGTTTGGATATCCTGGCTTTGGCGCAGAAACTATATTCTGAGCGCTTTAAAAACGCCGATGGCGCATTAATCGCCAGCATCCAGATTATCTATTTGAATGCTTGGGCGCCGGCGGCATCGCAGCAACAGGCGTTGCGGCCCGGTAGCGCGAAATCTCGCTTGGCCGACGCGCTCGATGGACAGGAAATGGGCACCGGCGATTCTGCCAGACCCTAGGTTTTCAGTAAGCGTGGCAAATCCCTTAACAACGCCTCATCCGCCGGGGGGACGGGGTAGCTGTGCAAATCATGCAGTCTTGTCCAAGACAACGCCTGCCCCTCGTGGCCGCGCGGCTCGCCCTGCCATTGGGTAATATGATAGAGCGGCATGAACAAACAAAACTCGGGGCTTGGATATTCCACAAAGGTCAAGGGGCGGCAATGCGCAGGTTCGACAAAAACGCTTAGCTCTTCGGCAAGCTCGCGGCACAGCGCCTGGGTGGGTGTTTCACCGGGTTCAAGCTTGCCGCCCGGAAATTCCCATAAGCCGGCCATGCTGCGTCCTGGAGGGCGCTGCGCCAATAAAATTTCGCCGCTGTGCTTTTGCAACACAGCGGCGACAACAAACAATAATCGCGGCGTCATGCTTACTGGGTTTTCTTGGCCCCAGCATCGGCAGGTTTCGACAGATCGGCATTGGCGTCGGCTGCGGCCAATGGTTTGCCATCAATGCCGAATTTTTCGATTTTAGCGGTAGAACGCAAGTTCTTGAACAAATCGGCCAATCTCTCATCGGCGATCACGCGCTGAATTTCGGCGCGCACGCTGTCCAGTTCGGGCATTTTGCTATTGCGGCGGGCTTCGGCCTTGATGACGTGCCAACCGAATTGCGATTGCACGGGTGCGGACACTTCGCCGTCTTTAAGGGCGAAAGCGGCATTGGCGAATGGTTCAACCACTTGGTCCTTGGCAAAGTAACCTAGGTCGCCGCCATTTTGCGCCGACCCCTGATCGGTGGATTTTTCTTTGGCCAGCTTGGCAAAATCAGCGCCTTTTTTCAACTGCTCGGCAATCGCTTTTGCTTCGGCTTCGGTGGCAACCAGGATATGGCTGGCTTTTACTTCGGCTTCTGGCTTAAAATCGGCGGCCATTTTGTCATAACGCGCTTTGACAACATCGGCGGTAATAGTTTGGCCGACTTTGCGAGTTAGATATAGATCTTGGATGATACGTTCTTTGGCCTTGGCCAATTTATCGGCGACTTCTTTGTCGCTATCAAACTTCTCTTTGACGGCGGCTTGCAATACCAGCTGACCATCGATCAAACGATCTTGCAATTGGTTGAACACCAGATCGACCGGCATTTGGTTCGCGGGTGGGCGCAAAGTGTTTTTCACTTCCAGCAATTCGGCGCCCTTGATCGGCGCGCCATTAACCTTGGCGATTACGGTATCTGCGCCCAGTTTAGCATCTGCTGCCGCAGCAGCTTCGGCGGTGATGATTTTCTTGGCATCAGCGGCGGTGGCAATACCATAGGAAGCGGCGGCCAAAACGGCCAGGGTGGCGAGCACCACCAAAAATCTCTGCAGCATCGATAATCCTTTCCAGAAATTAAGCATCGGATAAAACCTTTGGGAAAATTGTTATGGCTCTTTATGTAGCACAAAACCGCAATGCCGAAAGCAGAAAATACGAAGCCTTGATATCTCTAGGCTTTGATATCCAAATGCGGTTGATCGTCGGGCGACAAGGGAGTGGGCGAAAAATCTCTGTCGATGATTTCAAATTGTGGGGCTGCCTGCGAATTTTTATAGGCGCGCAATTTCAGAAATTTTTCGGCCTGCGCGGCGGCGGCGATCAAATCCATGCCCTTGGCAAAAAAATATTGCATTAAACGTTCCCGCCAGCGGCGGCGCACCGCAGATTCGGACCAGATATCGGCCATGGCTGCGGGCTCGCCCTGATACACACGCACCGTTGATGGGGTGGGTGCCGCTCCCTCGTCTTGTTGGGAGAGATTTTGCTGGTCCAAATTATTGGCAAAGGCGCTGGGCCTGATGGCGCGATCAGCCTGTACGCGCTCATAGCTGCGGATCTTCTCCGCTTTAGGTACATAGACCGGATCGATCATGAACATATTGAAATACCGTAATATTCTATCGTAGTTTCATTATATCACAATCGCAACGATTTTGCAAGGATTGTGTCCTTTTTGGGCATTTTATTCGACATGTTAACCTATGGGCGGCCAGAATCGACTTGCCTTGGTTTTGCCAAAACTAATCCCTATATCAGCAAGGCCAGAACCTCGGGCAGCTTTGCCCACATGCTTTAGACAGCGCGTGGCTTTGATTGACTTTGCCGGGGCCAGTCATTAAGCATGGCAAGGGTTTTAAACGACAACAGCATATTCGAGGTTAGGCATGGTTTTCGCGGCAATCGCACGTAAAATTTTCGGCACGCATAACGACCGCGTGCTGGCGGAATTCCAGCCTTTGGTTGCCAAAATCAACGCCTTGGAAGGCGATTTTGAAAAACTGAGCGATGATCAGCTATTGGTCAAAACCCGCCTTTTCCAAGAACAAGCGCAAGCCGGGCGCAGCTTGGATGAATTATTGCCCGAGGCGTTTGCGAATGTCCGCGAGAGCGCTAAACGCACCTTGGGCCAACGGCATTTCGATGTCCAGCTTTTGGGCGGGATGGTTCTGCACCGTGGCATGATCGCCGAGATGAAAACCGGCGAGGGGAAAACCCTGGTTTCCACCCTACCCGTCTATTTGAATGCCTTGGCTGGCAAGGGCGCACATGTGGTGACCGTCAACGATTATCTGGCGCGGCGCGATTCCGATTGGATGGGCAAGGTTTACCGGCGATTGGGCATGGATGTCGGCTGCATTGTCGAAGGTTTGAACGACGAGGAGCGCAAAGCCGCCTATGCCTGCGATATCACCTATGGCACCAACAGCCAATTTGGCTTTGACTATTTGCGCGATCACATTGCACCCAAGTACCGTATGCAGGATTTGGTGCAGCGCCCGTTTCATTTCGCCATCGTGGACGAGGTGGACAGTATTTTGATCGACGAGGCGAGAACGCCGCTTATTATCTCTGGCCCGGCGGAGATGTCGACCGAATTGTATTATGCGGTCGATCCCATTATTCCCAAACTGGAAGCGGCCGATTTCGAGCTGGACGAAAAAGCGCGTCAGGTAACGCTGACCGACCGCGGCTCGGAGCATGCGGAAGCTTTGCTGCGCGAGGCTAAAATCCTAACCGATGGTGGGTTGTACGATGTGTTGAACACCAATATCGTCCACCATTTGAACCAAGCGGTGCGGGCGCATAAATTATTCCGCCGCGATGTGGAATACATCGTCAAAGAGGGCAAAGTAATTATCATCGACGAATTCACCGGCCGGATGATGGAAGGCCGCCGGTTTTCGGACGGCTTGCACCAGGCGCTGGAAGCCAAAGAAAAAGTAAACGTGCAGACTGAAAACCAAACCCTGGCTTCGGTGACGCTGCAAAATTATTTCCGCCTGTATCCCAAACTGGGCGGTATGACCGGCACGGCATTGACCGAGGCGGCGGAATTCGGTGAAATTTACGGGTTGGACGTTATATCTATCCCAACCAACGTACCCGTCGCCAGGATCGATCACGACGACGAAGTTTACCGCACCGAAGCCGAAAAACATGCCGCGATGCTAGCCCAGATCCGCGAGTGTTACGAGCGCAAGCAGCCGATGCTGGTGGGTACAACCTCGATCGAGAAGTCGGAGGAGCTGTCCGAGCTACTCAAGAAAAATGGTATCAAGCACGAGGTGCTTAACGCCCGCCATCACGAACGCGAAGCATTCATCGTCGCCCAAGCCGGGCGGTTGGGTGCTGTCACCATCGCCACCAACATGGCGGGGCGCGGCACCGATATTCAATTGGGCGGTAATTTGGAAATGCGCCTGCGCCAGGAATTGGATGGCGTCAGCGATCCGGCCTTGATTCAAAAACGCACCATGCAAATCCGGGAAGAAATCGAAACCGCCCGCGCCGCCGTCAAGGCGGCTGGCGGACTGTTTGTGATTGGCAGCGAACGTCACGAAAGCCGCCGCATCGACAATCAGCTGCGCGGCCGCTCGGGCCGGCAAGGCGATCCGGGGGCATCCAAATTTTATTTGTCGCTTGAAGACGATTTGATGCGGATCTTCGGCTCGGAGAAGATGCAGGGCCTGTTGCAAACCATGGGCCTTAAGGATGGGGAGTCCATCACCCACCCCTGGATCAGCCGCGCCTTGGAAAAGGCGCAGCAAAAAGTCGAGAACCGCAATTTTGAAATCCGCAAAATGCTGCTCAAGGAAGACGATGTGATGAACGATCAGCGTACCGTCGTTTATCAGCAGCGGCGGGAAATCATGGCCATGGATGATTGCGGCCCGATGCTGGACGATATGCGCGCCGAGGTGATCAACTATTTGTTGGCATCGGCGATTGCGCCCAATTCCTATCCGGAACAATGGCTGATCGATACGCTGCACGAAGAATGCCGCCGCATTTTCGGCCTAGATTTACCGCTGGTGGATTGGGCCAAAGAAGAAGGCGTCACCGAAATTGAAATCGGCCAGCGTATCACCCAGGCCATGGATGCCAAAATCGCCAACAAGCGCAGCCTGTATGGGGCTGGATTGTGGCGCGAAGTGGAAAAAGCCCAGCTGTTGCGCGTGCTGGACAACACTTGGAAAGATCATTTGCTGCAGCTCGATCATCTGCGTCAAGGCGTGCGTCTGGCCGCCTATGCGCAGCGCGATCCCATTTTGGAATACAAGCGCGAAGCGTTTAATTTATTCCACGGCATGCTAGCCCGGATGCGCGAAACTGTGACCGCCATCTTGGCCAAGGCCGAGATCAACCCGGTCGTGGTCGAGGGTTTTAAACAGCAAATGGCGATGTTGAGCGGCGGGCAGCCGATGGGCGGTACTTCAGGCAGTTTTCAATTGACGCCCAGCGAAGCCCCAAAAATGGAATTCAGCGGCCCGGCCAAAGAAGAATCCCGCAACAAAGGCGGATTGTTCGGCCAGGATAGCGACGACGGCATGAACCGTGAACAGCGCCGCGCGATGAAAAAGAAGAAGTAGGTCGGTAGTTGACGGCTATCGGTTGGCAATGATTGGTAGGCAGTTATTGGTTATTGGTGATTGGTTTTGACCCGTCATTGCGAGCGTAGCGAAGCAATCCATACACAACCATCGTATGGATCGCCACGGCTGCTAACGCAGCCTCGCGATGACGAATGGGGTATTCTTAAAAAAACTAGTTACCAGTAACCGTCAACCGCCAACCAGCAACCGACACCCATCAACCGGCCTTGCGCCCCATGGCGATGAACTTGTCGCGCCGGGCGCGGCGCAACTGCTCGGGGCTTTGCGGGCTTAGGTATTTTAGCGCCCGCTCGATCGCGTTGCTGAGATTCTGGGCGGCTTCGATCGGCGCCCTGTGAGCAGCGCCCAAAGGCTCGGCGATCACTTCATCGATCACACCCAAAGCCAATAAATCTTGCGCCGTGATTTTCAATGCTTCGGCGGCGTCTTTGGCATGCGCGGCAGAGCGCCATAAAATGCTGGCGCAGCCTTCGGGGCTAATGACCGAATACACGGCATGTTCCAACATCATGATATGATTGGCGGTGGCAATGGCCACGGCACCGCCGGAGCCCCCTTCGCCCGTGACGGTTGAAATAATGGGCACGCCCAGTTTCAAGCACGTTTCGATACTACGGGCGATGGCTTCGGCCTGGCCGCGTTCCTCGGCGTCAATGCCGGGATAGGCCCCCGGCGTATCGACCAGCGCAATCACCGGCAAACGGAATTGGTCAGCCATTTCCATCAAGCGAATAGCTTTACGATAGCCTTCGGGACGGGGCATGCCAAAATTATGCTTTAAGCGCGATTGGGTATCAGAGCCGCGTTCCTGGCCGATGACGACAACTGCCTGCCCATTAAAACGGCCCAAACCGCCGATAATGGCGCGGTCTTCGGCGAATTTGCGGTCCCCCGCCAGCGGCGTGAAGTCGGTAATCAATTTGCCGATAAAATCCTGGCAACGCGGGCGGTCCGGATGGCGGGCGATTTGCACTTTTTGCCAGGGCGTCAAGCTGCCATACACGGCGCGCAGCGCACGCTGCGTTTTACGTTCCAGCCGCGCCATTTCCTCGGCTTGGTTCAAGCCGTCGGTATGGGGCATGCGCTTGATCTCGTCGATACGGCCATAAATTTCGGCCAGCGGTTTTTCAAAATCCAAAAATGTTGCCATGGGCGTAATTTATCCCGGTTGCGCGATGCTGTACAGAGGGTTTTACACGGCCGCTTTGGACGGTTTTTTTGCCAGCGGGTGGAAATTCGCCACCGTGGATTGCAGGCGCTGTTCGCCGATATGGGTATAAATTTGCGTCGTGGCGATATCCGCATGGCCCAGCATTTGCTGCAAGCTGCGCAAATCCATTCCGCCTTCGAGTAAATGCGTGGCAAAGGCGTGGCGCACCACGTGCGGCGACAGCGCGGCCTTAGGCAAGTCCGCACTGGACGCCAACTCCTTGAGCAATTGGGCAAAACGCTGCCGTGTCAAATACCCCTGCCCAGCGCGGGTTGGGAAAAGATAGGCGCTGGGCTGCGCGTTTTTCAAAAAACCGTCACGTACGGCCAGATATTCCGCAATCGCCGCCGCTGCTGCTGGGGTTAGGGGCACGGCGCGCTCCTTGTTGCCCTTGCCCCTGATTTTGATCCATTGCTGGCCGCGCGTGACCGCCGCCAGGGGCAGCGACACCAATTCTGAAACGCGCAGGCCTGCGGCGTATAAAATCTCGAATAAACAAGCGAGTCTTTTGCCCTCGGGGCTGCGATCCGCTAGCACTACTGTCAATAATTGCTGCATTTGCGCGGTGGTCAGATAATTGGGCAAGCGGCGCGACAATTTTGGCCCGCTCAGCGCCGCAACCGGATCGACCTTGATTTTCCCAAGCCCCAACAGAAATTTATAAAACTGCCGCCACGCGCTGAGGTGCCGCGCCTGGGATGCCGCCGCCACGGTCGCGGATTTGGCCAGTGTCATCAGTGCTGATTGCAAATCATCGGGCTGCGCATCGGCCAGAGCCAGCCGGCGTTTGTTTAAAAAATTATGCAGGGTCAACAAATCACGGCGATAGGCATCAACCGTATTGGCGCTGGCACCGCGCTCGACCTGCAGCATTTCCAAAAAATTTTCTAACAACGGATCCAGCGGCGCTTTTATTGCCGCCGGTCTGCCGACCCGTTTGGCGGATTTTTTAATGCGGCCGGGCACAATCCGATTCCATTATATATCGTTGACCACCATGGTTTCGAGCGCCAAATTTTTGGCAACCGCGCCCAGCCCAAAGCGGCTTAGGGTTTCTAGCACCCGCACCATGCCATCGGCCGATACACCGCCCAAAGCCGGGCCGCGTACCGCCAGCAAACTTAACAACGCCCCCTCGCCCAAGGTTTGGCGGCGCAAGGCGGACATTAACCCCGACTGCAAAGCGGGGGAGAGGCTTTGCTTGGCGATCACGCCCAGGCTGTCGGCGCTGGGCGTAGCAGATATGGTCGCGCGGTCAAATACGGCGTCATTGTCGCCAAGCGCCCGCGCCAGTAATTCAACCCAGGCCAATTGCTGTTCCAACTCACGCGGGTTTTGCGCCAGCACCGATTCGGCCCAGGTTTTGGCCGCGCTCTGTAATGGGCGCGGCGCTGTCGGCCACGAGCGCGACAAGCGCAAATAAGGCCAGTTTTTACCCGCCTCGATACTATCTTGGCCAGTTGTCTGCAACCAGTTCTGCGCCAAATTCGATTGCCCGCTCAGGATCAGCGCCCGCACCGCTACCGGCGATAAAAATGCCAATTCTGGTTGTTGCGGGTTCAAGGTGGATAACCACGGTAAACGCGATAGGGCGATCACCCGCCGCTCTGCCTCGCCCTTGGCGGAATGCCAATGATCGGACAGGGCCAAGGCGCGCGCAGCCACGTCTGTTATTGCTTGCTCCTGTTGCCAGGCGATGGCACGGCGGATGGATGCGGTTTGCGCGGCATCTTTTGGCGGCGCAGGCGGCAGCAAGGCATAAATTTCACCCAGCTTGCGCCCGGATATGGAACCTTGTAGGGCCAATTTTTCTGCGACCTCGATTTTTTGTGCGACGCTTAGGGCATCGGTATTAAGGGCCACGACCTGAACGATGGTATCCTTGAGGATTTTAACATCCGCCACTTTTGGCTGCAATTTTGTTTGCAGGATCAGCAGCCAGTGCCACGCCTGCCATGATTCGTTGGCGGTCATAGCGGCTGCGGGCTTGCCGCCAAGGGCTGCGGTAAGCAAACGATCCCAGTCATTTTCGGCGCCTGGTTTTTTTTCGCGCCACAGCTCGTGCTGCAAACGGGCGCGGTCGTTATCGCCCGATTTTAGGGCGCAATAAATCTCGCCTTGGTGCCAAAACAAATCATTGGCGAATTCTTTGGCCAGCTTGGTCACCTCGGCGCAGGCGGGGTCCGCCTGCCCGCCGATAATTTGCGCTAACAAATAATTTTGCCGCACGCCTTGGGGTAAAATATTTTTCGGTAACGACTGCACCAATTCGCCAAACGCAGTCCATTGGCCCATTTGCCATAATTTATCCACGCGCTGCCATAACAACAAGGCGTCGCCGGGAACAAATTTTCCCGACCGCTCTGGCGGGCGGGCGGCGGACAATAGCATGTTTACTTGTAATTCCCGCGCGGATGGGGCCTGGACTTGGTTTGGCAGGCTGGCGATGAGGCGCAGGGCTTGGTCATAATTGGTGTTGCGCCACATTTCGATGGGCAGGCTGCGTTTGGGATCAGTGATACCCAGGGAGTCCAGGGTGATATCCGACAAGGTCTGCGTGGTTACGGCGGACTGAACAACGGTGACAGGCTGCGCCAAAGGCGCTTCGACTTGCAACAAAGGCTGATCCTGCAGGCTTTCCGCCGTAACCGCATTCTCTGCGGCATGGCTTGGGGCAGCGACGACCATTAAAGCAGCCAAAACAATCCGCAACGGCCCGCGCGGCCACACAATACCGATCATGCTACATCCCCAATTTTTCAGGCGGAACGGCGATTTCCATGGCTTGCTGCGGTGGCCCCGCGTTGGCACCCAACCACAATGCCACACTGGCCCCTGCTAATAAGATGATTATTAACACTATCAAGACGCGAAGGGTCATCGGAAATCCTTGGGTG
>Ga0315901_10006997_pt1 | contig 13409 bp, 11 predicted proteins | sample LakEriMetagenome_10_FD_203761 | JGI IMG/M metagenome (GOLD analysis project Ga0315901, IMG submission 203761) | Freshwater fungal communities from buoy surface, Lake Erie, Ohio, United States - Buoy 2 MA116 | ecosystem: Environmental > Aquatic > Freshwater > Lake | place: USA: Lake Erie, Ohio... | reverse complement strand
TCGGGTGCTCTGGTGTTGGCACGCACGACCACGCCGTCGTTCGCTGCCTGGCGCCGTGAAGTGGCCGAAGAAGTCGGACTTCGTCTCGAGATCGATCCGGCTGTCCTCGAAGTCGCATGGTCGCGGGCCGACGCCGAGCATCAGATCGCGCTCATGGCCGCACTCGCTCAGATCGGCACGCCCTATCGCCGCCGCACATCCGATCCGGCGCGCGGATTCGATTGCTCGGGTCTCACCACCTGGGCCTGGGCACAGGCCGGCCATTCGTTGCCGCGCAACTCGACGCAGCAATGGCGTGCGGGTGATCCGCGCACCATCGACACCGCTCAAGCTGGCGATCTACTCCGCTACCCCGGACACGTGATGATGTGGCTCGGTGTGGGCCGCGCCATCGTGCACTCACCGCAATCGGGTGAGCACGTCGAAGTGCAGATCTTGTCGGAGCGATCCTTCGAGCGCAGTCAGTTCTTCGACCCGAGTTGAACGATCACGCGCGGGCGTGAATCGTCACGATGTGGTGAAGGCCGACGGATCGGCGCTGGGGTTCACGGCGGTGGCTTCGATGAGCAGATCGGCTGTGTCGAGATACGCGAGCACGCCCAGGCCGTCGAACGCGCAGTACGACTTCTCACGGGTGATGCCGGTCGAGTCGACCACGGGGACGGTCGCACACGTCGCGGGACGATCGGCGATGGTGCGACTCGACGACTGCGAGTCACCGACTGCCACGACGGCATCTTGCTCGAGTCGATCGATCACGGCGCTCTGGAAGATGCGCGAGTTGACCATGCGGTCGGCCACTCGTGTTTCGTCGATGCCGGGGCGACACTCGCTCGTGATCGTCGAGCAGGTGGCCGTCGAACCATCGGCCGCGAACACGAACCGCACCTCGGCGATCTGGAGGCTGGTGCCCAATGCCCGGTCGACCGAAATCGAGCCGGTTGTGGATTGCCCACCGAACTTCGTGGTGACCGAATAGTCGACCCGGAAAGAGGTCAATTCCGAATCGGAAGTGAAACCGGCAGCCAGGACATCGACCACCGCACTGATCGCGGCATCGTCGATGGAGGGGATGGTGTCGTCGGTGACGAGTCGCGGGCGTTCACCCGTGATGCATCCGCCAAGTGCGGTCAGTCCGATCACGACACCAACGACGGCACCGCGACCGAGACTGCGCCCCGTCAGCCGTGTGCCGTGAGTCCGAACGTTCACATGGTGAGCCTACGCAGGTGAACCGTATTGTGACGGTGTGATCGATCTCGACGCCGCGACCTTCCTGCTGCAGTGGGCCGCGGGCGGAATGATCGGTTGTTGGTTCACCACTCGGCGACGAGAGGTCGGACTCGGTTACGGGTGGATGTTGCGCATCACATTTCTGTGCTTCGCCGTGGCAGCCGCCGCGCTCGGATGGTCGTCCGACGGGGGAGCCGCCACTCGCCTTCGCGATGTCACGAGTGTTCTCGTCGCCCTCGCGTGTGCCGGAGCCTTGGCATCGAGCATCGTGCGGCGCAAAGCCGGTGTGCGCGGGCAACTCGCGGATCACGATCGACGGAGTCAGCGCATCGCTGAAATGACGGGTATCGACCGCGACGAAGTGGCGCTCGAACGAGAGGGCCGCGAGTTCGATCCACGTCTCGATCTGGTCGCGCCCATCGTCGGAGCCGTGGGTCTGGTGGCGGCCGGTGTCGACGCGGGCGGCAACGACGGTCTCGCCATCGCGCGGATCATCGTCGGTGCGGTGTTCCTCGGTTTCGTGACCGACGCGATGCTCCTCGGCCACTGGTATCTCGTTCAGCCCGGACTTCCGCGTCGTCACGTCAACGACATCGTGCGCGCGTTCTTGTGGGTGTGGCCGGCCGAAGTGGTGGTCATGTTGATACCGACCGGAATGTTCAGCGTGTTCTCGGGTGCGGTCGACGACGGCTGGGGCGGTCAACTCGGATGGTTCTGGGCGGCCTGTGCGGTGACCACGGGAGTTCTCGGCGTCGTCACGCAACGCGCACTTCGCGAACGCTCGTATTCGGCGGTGATGGCCGCGACCGGGCTCATGTATCTCGCGATCCTCACGGCCTTCGGCACCGACTTGGTGGCGCGAGCCGTTCTGGCCGGTTGATCAGCCGATCACACCAGCCGCTCGCAGTGCCGCGGCGTCGAGCCCCACTTCGGCGACGATCTCGTCGCTGTGTTCGCCCGGCATCGGCGCATGACGACCGACGCGGGACGGCGTGGCCGAGAAGCGAGCAGCCGGACGCGGTTCGCGCGTGCGGCCAGCCACCGGATGCTCACGTTCGACGAACACCGCATTGTTGATCACCTGAGGCTGGGTCGGCAGGTCGGGAATCGTCACGATCTTCGAAGCCGGAACGTCGCATTCGTGTGCCCGCGCCACGAACTCGTCGACACCGCGTTCGGCTGCGAGTTCGATCATGAGCGGGACGAGCTGCGATGCGTTCGCGGTGCGCGCGAACATGGTGGAGAAGCGCTCGTCGGACGCGAGGTCGGGTCGGCCGTACGCCTCGCACAGCCCCTTGAACTCGGAATCACTCACCACGCCGATGGAAGCGAACCCGTCCTTCATGCGCGTCACGGCGTAGTTCTGGGCGATCGTCGGCGTGCGGTTCGCGTCGTCGTCGAGGAGAACTGCATCCATGGCCGAATCAGGCCACAGGAACGCAATTGCCGCGTCGAGCATCGCGAGCACGATGTGCTGACCCTGTGCTTGGCCACGCTCGCGTGCGAGCAATGCCGCGGTGATGGCCTGCGCCGCTTTCAACGAGGTGACCTTGTCGCACAGCAACGTGCGGAACAACGACGGCGTGCCAGTCTGCGGGTCGACCTGAACACTGGCCAGACCCGAAGCCCCTTGAATGACGTTGTCGTACACGCGATGGCCACTGGCCGGACCGTCCGGGCCGTAACCGCTGATGCTCACGTACACGAGGTTCGGGTTGACGGCCTTCAAGTCGTCGTATCCGATGCCGAGTCGCTCGACGGCACCCGGTCGGAAGTTCTGGATGACGACATCAGCGGATTTGGCGAGGGTCTTCAACACGTCGACGCCTTCCGGGCGCTTCAAGTCGACGACGAGCGAACGCTTGCCGCGGTTGTTGTTGAGGAAGATCCCGGTCATGCCACCTTTGGCGGAACCGAGATAGCGCATGAAGTCGCCGATGCCCGGTGACTCCACCTTGATGACGTCGGCACCTTGGTCGGCGAGCGTCATCGCAGCCAACGGGCCGGAGATCATCACCGAGAGGTCGAGAACCTTGATGCCGTGGAGGGGGCCGTTGCTCGTTGTCATGCGGCCATGTTCTCATGGCCGTCGAATTCTCACGCCACCGTGCTCGAGTGAGCTCGAATGCGATGGGCGAGAAGTCCCCCGATCACGGTCAACACGAAGGCGGCCGAGAAGTTGGTGACGAGCGCCGAACTCAACGACCAGGCGCCTCGGTCGGCGATGGCCACGGTTGCTCCACCCAGTCCACCCATCAAACTGAAGCCGATGCTGTCGGCGAGGTTCACCTGGCTCGCGATCACTCCGTCGCGTCCGGGTTCGGCGTGGGTCATCGCCGCAACCGACGTCGGGACGAACAGCAGACCCATGCCGAGGCCCGCCAAACACCACGTGGCGAACACGGCGGGTAGTGGCCACGAGGCATCCACGACCATCGATGTCGTCGCGACGCCCAGCCCGATCAGAGCGAAACCAAGGGTTGCGCTGCGGTCCGGTCGAACGTGAGGCATCTTCGACACGATGGCTGAACCAATGCTCCACGTGACCGCGGCCCCGATGATCACGAACCCCTGAACCGTGGCCGACGCACCGTGAATGCGATCGGCGGCCAGCGGAACGAACGAGTCGACTCCGAGAAATGCTGCTGTGGCGAGAATTCGACACATAACGATGGCGGCGAGTCCGTGCGACGCCCGCGCGACTCCCGCTGGAGACAGTTGCTTCCAGGCTCGCACGCCGACGAGCGCTCCGATGACAGCGATCGGAATGCCGATCACGTGAAGTGACGACTGCAGACCGATCGCCAAGGCACCGATGCCGGCCGCGAGTCGCACGGCTTGCATGATGCGTCGTTGGTTGTCGACACTCGAATGTTGCCCCGTTCCGACGAGGGCCGGGTTGCGCATGGCGGGCAGGGCCAGCGCGGCGGTAGCGACGACGAGTGGGAGCACCGACACGAACACCGAACGCCAGCCGAACGCGTTGGTCATCCAGCCTGCGAGTCCGGGAGCGATGAGACTCGGAAGGACCCAGCCGGCCGACACCCACGCGAAGATGCGCGCTTGTTCGTGCGACGCCCACATCCGGTTGATCACGGCGTAGGCCACCGGAATCAGTCCACCGGATCCGATTCCTTGCACGAGTCGCCCGAGCAGGACCACCCACATCGACGGTGCGATGGCGGCAATCAGTAGACCGACCGAGAACAATCCGAGTGAGATCGCGTACGGAAGCCGAGGACCGCGACTGTCGATGAGTCCACCCACGGTGACGAGGCTCACGATGTTGGCCAACGTGTAGGCCGCGAGGGTTGCGCCGTAGAGCGAGTCGCCACCCAATTCGTCGGACACCGTGGGGAGAGCAGTGATCACCGCGGTCACTTCGAACGCGATGAGCGTCGTGGCCAGAACGAGTCCGACCGCGAGTGGACCGCGGCGCTCCGACGTCGTCGTGTCGGTCAAGGCGTTGGCGCGACCAGCGGCCACGGCCGCTCGTGCTCGCAGGCGAGTGCGACATCGAGAAGCAGCTGTTCGCTGAAGTGGCGGCCGACGACCTGCAGGCCCACCGGGAGACCGTCGACGAAACCCGACGGGATCGACACCGCGGCGTTGCCGTGCAGATTGGCCGGGAACGTGAGTCGACCGTTGTTGCCGGCGCCCGCGGTGATGCCACCGAATTCGCTCGGAAGCGGACCTTCGGCGGCGAACGCGACGTCGGGATTGGATGCGGTGAGGACGAAGTCGACGCCATCGATCGGGTCGAAGATCTCGGCCATGCGGTCGTTGAGAGCGGCGCGACGCGACTCGATGCGAGCGCGAGCATCGGTGCCGTATCGACCGAGAGTCGTTTCGATGCCGAACCGCATCTCGGGAGTGAGCACATCGGCACAGTCGGGCCAGTGATCGGCCAGCGCGGCGTGGATCTCGATCATTCCGCTGATGCTCCAGGCCGCACCCATACTCGGTAGCGACGTGTCGATGTCGACGCGCTTCCATCCGAAGTGGCTCACCAGCCAGTCGATCTGTTCGGACAGTACCGACCACATGGCGGGCGACACGACGGCACCGCCCCAATCGCTCGCGACGGCGACGCGCATTCCGCGCAGTTGCTCGGCGAAGCGACCGAGTTGCGCCTCCCACTGCGTGTGGTCAGGGAGGCTGAACGGATCGCGGGCGTCGCGTCCGCTACAGACGTCGAACCAGCGCGCAGTGTCGCGAACGCTGCGCGACACACAACCTGTGTTCACCGTGAGATTCCCGAGTTGCGCATGCGGTGCGCGCGGGATGCGTCCATAGGTGGCCTTGAGTCCGAGCAGTCCCGTGAATCCGGCCGGGATGCGAATCGATCCACCGCCGTCTCCGGCGGTGGCCAGGGTGACGAGGCCGCCCGCTACTGCGGCTGCACTGCCGCCCGACGAACCACCCGGAGTGCGACCGTGTTGCCACGGGTTGTGTGTCGCGCCGTTCAACACCGTGCGCGTGACGTTCACACCACCGAACTCACTGGCGGTCGTGAGACCAGCGAGCACGGCACCGGCGCGTTCGAGTCGTTGCACCATCACCGACGAGTAGGTGGCCTTGCGGTCGGCGAACACCACACAGGCCTCGGTGTCGGGCCAGCCCTTCACCTGATCGAGCTCCTTCACGCCGATGGGCAGGCCGCCGAACGGCTGCGACACGTCGGCGCGACGCGCCGCGTCACGCGCGCGCTCGGGATCGACGAACGAGAACGAGTTGAGTCGACTCGACTCGATGGCCGCCAAGGACGCGTCGAGCTCCTCCAGCGGGTGACGCTCCTTGCGCCGAAACGCATCCATCAACGAGCACGCGTCGCCCGTCCACGGAGTAGCCGATGATTGTGACGAGTGCGTGTTCGACGACATGGATCGGACGCTAGTGCGCTCGTAGAGTCGGACGAGATGGACAGTCGACAGTTCCTCGGTCTGCAGCCCACCCACAATCCGTATCGCTGGGTTCTTCCGGTGGTTCCGGGTATCTCCACCGGCGGTGGGTTCCTGTACGGAGGGTGTGGTCTGGCTGCCGCCGTGGCCGCGATGGAAGGAACATCGGGTCGCAAAGCCGTGTGGGCCACTGCGCAGTACCTCTCGTACGCCAAGCCGGGCGAAACGATGGACATCGACGTCGTGCTCGCCGTTCACGGCCACCAGATCACCCAAGCCCGCGCGTTGTGTCATGTGGGCGACCGCGAGATTCTCACCGTCAACGCCGCCTTGGGCGATCGTGATCTCGTGGAAGCCGGGCAATGGGAAACCATGCCCACCGACATTCCGGCGCCGCACGAATGCGCCGAGCGTCCGCACGTCCTCGATTGGTCGGGGACCATCTCGAGTCGTATGGACCAGCGCATCGTGAAGGGCCGCGAACATCTCGAAGAACTTGACGGCACACCGGGTGACGGTCAGGTTCTGCTCTGGACGCGGATTCCCGAAGTGATCGAGGGAGTCGACACGGCCACATTGGCCATCCTGGGCGACTTCGTTCCGATGGGAGTGGGTCAGTCGCTCGGCATTCGTGGGGGCGGGAACAGCCTCGACAACACCATTCGCGTGGGCAAACTCGTCCCCACCGAATGGGTCTTGCTCGACATCCGCATCCACATGGTTCAGCGCGGCTTCGGGCACGGATTGGTGCACATGTTCGCCGAGGACGGAACCCTTCTGGCCACGGCGAGTCAGAGTTGCATCGTGCGGTTCTGGCGCGACATGCCCGGTCCGGGCCCCTCGGGTAAAGCGAAGTGACCCGGGTCGGCCACAATGGCCGACATGACTTCATCGCTGCCTCGTCGCAATGGCATGACCGTTCCGTTGCCCGGTCACCTTCATACTCATCGCGACAAACTCGTCGAGTTGGCCGACCTCGGCTACTCCGACATCTGGTCGGCCGAATCAGATGGTGCCGACGCCTTCACTCCGCTCACGTTGGCAGCCGCTTGGGAACCGCGCTTGCGTCTGGGTACGGCCATCGTTCCGGCCTACACCCGTTCGCCCGCCTGCTTCGCGCAGAGCGTGGCGAGTCTGGCCGACGCCGCGCCCGGTCGTTTCGCGATCGGCATCGGATCGAGCAGCAACGTGATCGTCGAACGCTGGAACGGCGTGCCCTTCGTCGAGCCGTACAAGAAGGTTCGCGACGTCGTTCGTTTCTTGAACGACGCGCTGGCTGGAGAGAAGATCGCCAAGTCGTACGACACCTTCACCGTGAACGGATTCAAGTTGGGTGTGCGGCCGGAAGTGAAGCCGAGCATTCTCGTGGCGGCGTTACGCGACGGCATGCTGCGTCTGGCTGGTCGCGAAGCCGACGGGGCGATCATCAACTGGTTGTCGCCCGACGACGTCCGCAAGGTGGTGGACGTGGTGCGGGACGCCGCCGGTGGCGCTGAGCGGGAGATCGTGGCTCGCATCTTCGTGTGTCCGAGTGAGAACACCGACGTGGTGCGCAACGCGGCGAAGTTCGCGATCGCCGCGTACTTGAACGTTCCGGTGTACGCGGCGTTCCACGAGTGGCTCGGTCGAGGCCCGCAATTGGCCGGTATGTGGGACGCGTGGAAGGCCGGTGACCGCAAGGCGGCCTTGGCCGCCATCCCCGACGAGGTCGTGGACGACTTGGTGGTGCATGGATCGCCGGCGCAGTGTCGAGCCCAGATCGATCGCTACTTCGCCAACGGTGTCACCACCAGTTCTCTGGCGATCCTGCCGCTCGACCCGGAACTCGATTTCTGGAACGCGGTGAAAGAGTTGTCGCCCAGCGCGAACTAGGCCGCTTCCGGGCTGGCGAAGCCGTCGAGGATGCGTCGCATCTCGGCCACGTGTTCGAGACCGATCCGGCACGTTTCGTCGTCGAGTGTGAAGAGAGACGCGAGATCGTCGGGCACCGAGAGGTGGTCGCGGTGGAATCCGTCGAGGGTGAGTTGTTCGGGGCGCGTGGTGCTGGCCATGTGGTCAGCCTTCCGACGGGGTGTGGCAGAGATCGGTTGCGCATCGGGCCCGTTCAGTAGTTTCGAGCCGTGACGGCTGATCAGGGGGACGACTCGCTCGACGAGCGTCGCCCGGCTTGGCCGGTCCTGCGGGCGGCCCTGGCCGCGCAGAAGTGGGGTCTGACCATCGGTGTGCTGATCGGTCTCACCTGGACCGTCGGCAAGGTCGCCGTGCCTCAGCTCACCAAACTCGGCATCGACCGCGCAATCGAAGGTGACGACTCTCTGGCCTTCTGGGCCTTATTGATCGTCGCGGCTGGCGTCATCGCCGGCATCTTCACCGCGTTCAGGCGGTGGATCGCGTTTCGTGAGAGTCGGCTGACCGAGACGCGTCTACGCGAGCGGATCTTCGCGCATCTGCTCACGCTGCACGTGGGGTACCACGACCGGATGTCGACCGGACAGTTGATGAGCCGCGCCTCGTCCGATCTGCAACAGGTGCAGGCCTTCGTGGTGATGATTCCGCTCGTCTTGTCGAACGTGGCGATGATCATCACCGTCGTCGTCCTCCTGGTGATTTCCGAACCTCTTCTCGCACTTCTCGCTCTCGCGCCGCTGCCGCTCGTGAACGTTCTTGCCAATCGTTTTTCGCGACGTATCCATCCGGCCAACATGGCGGTTCAAGCCGAACAGGCCCAACTCGCGTCGGTGGTCGAAGAGACCGTGTCGGGCGTACGAGTCATCAAGGGATTCGGTGCCGAACGAGTGCAGGCGGCCAAGTTGCGGGTGGAAGCCGACGACATCCGGCGCGAGTCGTTGGCGGCGGCGCGTATTCGCAGCCGCTTCCTGCCAGCCATCGACTTGTTGCCGGCCATCGGTCTGGTCGCGGTCCTCGGCGTGGGTGGTCACCGGGTCATCGATGGTGGAATGACCATCGGCGATCTCGTGAAGTTCAACGCGTACATCACGATGCTCATCTGGCCGCTGCGCAACATCGGTATGACGGTGGCCCTCGGTCAACGCGCAGCGGTTGCGCTGGAGCGAGTGAATCAAGTTCTGTCGACACCGAGTGCCGTGGCTGATGCAGCGGTTCCTCGTCACCTTCCTTCCGGGGGTTCGGTGGGAGCGGTCGAGTTCGATCACGTGTGTTTCGGTTACGACTCCGGGTCGCGCATCCTCGACGACTTCCACGTGTCGATTCCCGCTGGCCACGCCGTGGCCCTCGTCGGCGGCACGGGCTCAGGTAAGTCGACCGTCGTTCGATTGCTCACGCGTTTCCACGACGTCGACGCCGGGGCCATACGCATCGACGGTGTGGACGTGCGCGACCTCGAACTGCACGAACTTCGGCACGCGGTCGGCATCGTGTTCGAAGAGACGTTTCTCTTCAACGACACCGTGCGCGCCAACATCGCATTCGCCCGCCCCGAAGCCCCGATGGTCGACATCGAGCGAGCCGCTGTTCTGGCCGGCGCCCACGACTTCATCCAGCGGCTGCCCGATGGGTACGACACGATCCTCGGCGAGCGCGGCTATTCGCTGTCGGGGGGTCAGCGTCAACGGGTGGCCATCGCTCGTGCGATCGTTTCCGATCCACGAGTGCTCGTGCTCGACGACGCGACGTCGGCAGTCGACCCGTCGAAGGAGCACGAGATCCGCGACGCGATGGCCACGGTCATGAAGGGCCGCACCACGATCGTCATCGCGCACCGTCCGGGGACCATCGCCTTGGCCGATACGGTGGTTCTCCTGGACGGCGGGCGAGTGGCCGCGGTGGGAACCCACGATCAGTTGCTCGCAACCGACAGTCGCTACCGCCAGGTTCTCGCGGCCTGGGCCGTGCGCGACGACGCCGGCGACGATGACGCGCCCGTCCCGTCACCCGAAGCGGCCCACGACGTGGCCACCGGCGAGATCGTGCGTTCACGGGCGTCATCGCCCGATGAGGGGCAGGTCTAGATGTGGGGCATGTCAGCCATCAGCGACGAGGACCGTCTCGATCGCACCGAGACGGTCGGGGTACTGCGGCGCACGTATTCGTTGGCTCGCGACCAACGGCGTCTCATCCTGATCGCGTTCGGCTTGGTGGTGATCAGCACGCTGGTGTCGTTGGCCGGGCCAGTTCTCGTGCGCTTCGGCATCGACCACGGCATCAAGGACCGCAACGGAACCACGCTCAACGTGGTGGTCGGGTTGTACGTGGCGGTCGTGATCGTGGGGTACGTGGTTGGTCGACTGCAGTACGTCGCTATCAACCGCGCCGGTGAAGGATTTCTCCGCGATCTGCGCCTCTTGGTGTTCCGCCGTCTGCAACGGCAGTCGATGGCTTTCTTCGATCGCGAGAAGGCCGGCGTACTCGTGTCGCGAATGACGGCCGACATCGAGTCGATGAGCGAACTCATCCAGTTCGGCCTGTTGCAGTTCGTGTCGTCGTTCCTTCTGCTGTTGATGTCGACCGTGCTGTTGTTCGCCATGTCGTGGGAACTCGCTCTGGTCGCCTTCGCGGTGTTCCCGTTCATCGTGGTCGCTTCCATTCGATTCCAGCGCCTCTCCAACCAGGCCTACCTCGAAGTTCGCGAACGAGTGGGCAACAACCTGTCGACTCTGCAGGAGGGCATCACCGGGGTGCGCGTGATCCAGGCTTACGGCCAGGAGGCGGCGTACAGCGCCAAGTTCCGCACGACCAACCGCGCGTTGTTCGGTTCGCACATGCGGAGTGTGCGCGTGAGCACGTGGTACTTCGGCCTGGTCGAGTTCGCGGGCATCGCCGCGACCGGAGCGATCATCGGCATCGGCGGTTGGCTCGTGCACCGTGACGAAGTCACCCTCGGGACAGTCACCGCGTTCATTCTCCTGCTGGCCAACTTGTTCGATCCGGTGCAGCAATTGAGCCAGCTCTACAACACGGTGCAGTCGTCCACGGCCGCCCTCAACAAGTTGTTCGCGATCATCGACGCGGTGCCCGACGTGAACGAGGTCGACTCACCCACTCCGCTGCCGCGGCGAGGTGCGATCGACGTGCGCGAGGTGACCTTCGCGTACCAGGGAGCCGAACGCCCAGCACTCGAGTCGGTCACCATGTCGGTGGCCGATGGTGAACGTCTCGCGCTGGTGGGTCCCACCGGAGCGGGTAAGTCGACGCTCGCCAAGTTGATGGCTCGGTTGTACGACCCCACGCGCTCGCCCACATCGGGCCTCACCGGAGTCGTGCGCTTCGGAGGGGTCGACCTTCGCGAAGCGTCGTCGAAGGAACTGCGCGAACGCATCGTGGTGGTTCCCCAGGAGGGTTTCTGCTTCAGCGGTTCGATCCGCGACAACGTGCGCATCGCGCGGGCCGATGCGACCGACGCCGAGGTGGAAGACGCCTTGGCGTCCATCGGCGCGCTCGAGCGATTCGAGCAGTTCCCCGAAGGCCTCGACACCGACGTCCGCGAACGCGGCTCGCGCTTGTCAGCCGGTGAACGACAGTTGGTGGCGCTGGCGCGAGCGGCACTGGTCGACCCGGCCGTGTTGGTGCTCGACGAAGCCACCTCCAATCTCGACCCTGGTACCGAGGCCGAAGTCGAAGCCGCGCTTGAGCGCCTCATGCGAGGCCGCACCGTCGTGGTGGTGGCCCATCGACTGTCGACGGTGCGTCGAGCCGATCGGATCGCGGTGGTCGATCAAGGTCGTCTGGCCGAACTCGGAACGCACGACGAGTTGGTGGCGTTGGGCGGACGTTATGCGGCGTTGGCCGCGGCGTGGGAACGTAGCCAGCCGACGGTCTGAAGGTGCTGCGCGCGGCGCGGCTCAGTCGCGCTCGAAGACCAGGACGAACTCGAGCAATCCGTTGTCACCGGTGGTCACGAATTGATTCGACGGATTCGGTATGCCGTACTCGGCGAACACGATCGGGATGTTGCCGAACACCCCGACGCGACCGTTTGAGTATTCGGCAGTCAGCGGGAAGGTGACGGTCTTGGTGGTGCCTCGCAACGTGAGGTCACCCGTGGCCTCCACTGTGATCTGCTGGCCGTCGGTTGGGATGGTCCCGAAGTCGATCGGCTGAGTGATCACGAACGACGCCGTCGGGAATGTGGCCGCGTCCATGATGCGACCGGTGAATTGGCCGTCACGGCGAGAGCTGTCGCTCTTGATCGAACCGACCTCCACCGAGAAGCCGCCCTCGACGACCATGGTCCCATCGATCGTGATCGATCCGTCGACGGCGCTCGTCCGGCCGACGCCTTCGGTGTCGACTCCGCCGAGAACCTCTTTCACCCGGTAACCGAGGGTCGACTCGGATGTGGCGACCCACACGCCCGAGACACCGTCGGCAACCGTGTCGGTCGTGACGGTCGCGATGGTCGTGTCGACGAGGGCGGCTGAGAGATCGTCGGTGGAGAGTTCGTCCTCGGGCTTGTTGATGACCTTGGTCCAGAGCAGGATCGCGCCGTACACGACGGCAACGGCCACGAGGGCGAGAACGACGAGTCGAACGACGAGCTTCTTCATGGAATTCTCCGGATCTCTCAGCGAGCGACGAAGTACTTCGCCTGAGGATGGTGGCAGATGATGGCCGACGTCGTCTGCTCGGGCTGGTATTGCCAGCCGGTTTCTTCACTCACCTGGATGCCCAGACGTCCGGCTTCGAGGAGGCGAGCGACGGTGGCGTTGTCTTCGAGATCGGGGCAGGCCGGGTAGCCCCACGAGTAACGACCACCGCGGTATTGCTGACGGAACAATCCACCGATCGACGGTCCGTCTTCGTCGACGAAGCCCCACTCACTGCGGATACGGCGATGCCACAACTCGGCGAGTGCTTCGGCCATCTCCACACCCAGACCGTGAACGAGCATGTACTTCTGGTACTCGTTGGCCGCGAACAACTCGGCCGCACGATCGCTCACCGCGGCACCCATCGTCACGATGTGGAACGCGGCGTAGTCGGGTTCGGCTCCGACGGGACGGAAGAAGTCGGCGATGCACATGAACGGGGCCTGGCTCTGGCGCGGGTAGTGGAAACGGCACGCCTCGGTGGTGCGCGACTCGTCGGTCCAGACCACGAGGTCGTCGCCATCACCGTTCACGCAGTAGTACCCGTACACGACTTGCGGCACCAGATAGTCGCCGGCCTTGGCAGTGGCGAGCTCACTGCGGAACACGGCGCGAATACGCTCCTTGAACTCCTCGTCAGACTCGGAGCCTTCCGGGCGGTACTGCCACTGATTGCGGAACAGAGCGGTTTCGTTCACGTACTCGGCGA
>Ga0315901_10006995_pt1 | contig 13411 bp, 10 predicted proteins | sample LakEriMetagenome_10_FD_203761 | JGI IMG/M metagenome (GOLD analysis project Ga0315901, IMG submission 203761) | Freshwater fungal communities from buoy surface, Lake Erie, Ohio, United States - Buoy 2 MA116 | ecosystem: Environmental > Aquatic > Freshwater > Lake | place: USA: Lake Erie, Ohio... | reverse complement strand
CATGGTGGCCAGGGCGGGCCGCAGGGTGCGGAACGGGGCCTGGTCAGGGTTCGGGGGTGTCGCAGTTGGCGGCGCCGACGGCGCCCGAGCTCGAACCGGCGGACACCGTGCTGGTGACCGGGTCCCATATGAAGGTCGCGGTGAAGGTGGCGCAGCGCCAGCACGTGCGCTCCGACGAGGTGCACACGACACGGAACGTGACCTGGACGGTGTAGGGGCCGGCGTCGAGCAGCGAACTGCCCCGTCCGGAGGTCGCGATACGCACTCGGTTCTGGACGGTCCACGAATCGGTGATGTCGTTGGCGCCGCCGCCGTTGAGGACGACCGTCGTGTTCGTCCCGGGTTGGCTGGTGACGTTCCATCGGAACTGGTCGACCCGGGTGGAAGCCGGGCACGTGATGCTCCTGTAGGCGTCCGTGGTGTTCGGGACGAGCAGCTGGACCCAGCCGGGCGCCCCGGGCGCCCCGGGCTGCGCGGTGATGCCCATGTTGCCGCCGATGACCCCGATGGGGTCGTCGAACGGGCTCGGCTGGCAGCTGACGGTGCCCCCGTCGGCGAACGCGGTGGACTTCAGGATCAGGGGCGACGCGAACGCGACAGCGGAGCCCGCTGCCAGCTTCTTCAGTGCCTCCCGCCGATCCACCAGACCCACCACCTCTCGCCAAGGTGATGAGAGCTTACCTCAGAGCGACGTGCGTGGCAGCCCCGATCGTGCCTCCATTGCGGCCACCGCTCAGCCGTTCGCGGAGAGGAGCGACACCACCGCGGACCGCGCGGCCGGGCGGTCTGCGGCCGTGCGCACCCCTCCCAGCTCGACCGCACTCGCGGCTGCCTCGAACCACTCGCGGTGCACGCTGCGCGCCGCGAGCGCGGCGAGGGTCTCGGCGTCCGACATCGCCTCGGCTCGGAACGCGACGACTCCCGAGAAGGTGAACCGGCGCTCCATGTCGACGCCTGCGCCCAACGCATCCGGCACCACGATCTGGTCGCCGTCCAGCAGCACGCCCCAGCTCACGATCTCGCGCACGCCGGCGGCCGTGAGGTCGCGGTCGGCCACCAGGTGCGGGCGCGGGGTGTCGGTGAGCACGGCTCGTGTGCCGTCGGTGAACAGGCGAAGCTGCACCCATGGACGCGCGTCGTCCGCGGTGCGCTCGTGGATGCCGCCGAGCACGTCGTCGAGCGCGGTCAGCACGTCCTCACGCGCGCCGCGTGCGAGCACCTCGCTGCCGTAGCGCAGGTGGGGCAGCGACCGCACTGCACGTCGGTCGGTGGTAGCGGCCTGCAACTGCACGACGAATGCCGGCGCGGTGTCCCTCAGTCCGGGCAGCATCGAGTCGTCGAGCCACGGCTCGTACCGGTCGCGCAGGTGGGCGAGCTCGTCGGCGTCGGCCGCGCCGACCACCACGAGCGTGTCGCGTGCCGCGCCCACGCGCAGCACCATCGTGTCCGCCCGCACGGGGCGGTCGACGGGCGGGCCTCAAGTGTCGGGTGGGCAGCTGACGATGCGGCTGCCGTCGCTCGCCCGTTCGGGTTCGAGCGTGAGCGTCACCTGCGGCTGATCACCGGCGCCGACCAGCAGACCGAGCTCGGCGAGCTGGTCCAGCGCTTCCAGCACCTGCGGTCGTGCCTCGGCGGCGTCCACGCCGAACACACCGGCGAGCTCGTCGATCATCGACGCCACGGTGGTCTCGCCGTCGCAGCACACCCACACCGCACCGGCGGTGGCGTTGAGCCGGTGGATCGAGCGGGTGGCCGCCCGGAACACCACGGCCTCGCCCTCGAACAGGGCGGTCTCGGTGTCGTCCACGCAGCGTGGCAGCGACTCCTCGGTGAAGCGCTCGCCCGCCATGTGACCGGAGTGTAGAGCGAGGGCGGTTCTACGACTCCCGGTCACCGTCGCCGCTAGCTTCCAGCGGGTGCCGGTGCGCGTGCTGTGGGTGATCAAGGGGCTGGGGCCCGGCGGCGCCGAGACGCTGCTGGACGCGGCCGCTCGGGCGCACGATCGCTCGCGGTTCCACATCGAGTGCGCCTACGTGCTGCCGTGGAAGGACCACCTGGTGGGGCGGCTGGAGGGGGCCGGGGTGCGTACGTCCTGCCTCAGCCTGAAGCACACCGACTGGCTGTGGCCCTGGCGTCTGGGGAAGCTGATCCGTGAGGGCGAGTGGGACGTGGTGCACGTCCACTCGCCGCTGCCCGCCTCGGTGGCCCGTGCCGCGGTCCGATCGATGCGCGGGCGCCGGCCGAAGGTGGTGACCACCGAGCACAACGCGTGGGGCACCTTCGGCACGCTCACCCGTGCGGCGAACCGGGGTACGTTCCGTTGGAACGACGCGGTGTTCGCGGTGAGCGACGAGACGCTGCAGTCGATGCAGGGTGCGGGCACGGCGGGTGCCGTTGCGTTGCGGCACGGCATCGACGTGGCGCGCACGGCCTCGATGGCAGCGGAGCGCGATGCGGTCCGTGACGAGCTCGGCATCGGCGCCGACGAGTTCGTGATCGGCACGGTGGCCAACTTCCGGGTGCAGAAGGACTACCCCAACTTCCTCCGGGCGGCGCAGGTGCTGCTGCAGCAGCGACCCGACGTACGGTTCGTGGTGGTGGGCCAGGGCCCGCTCGAGGCCGACACGCGTGCGCTGGCCGCGGAGCTGGGTGTGCACGAGCGGTTGCTGTTCACCGGGTTCCGCCCCGATGCGGTGCGGGTGATGAGCGCGTTCGACGTGTTCACGCTCGCCTCCAGCTGGGAGGGTCTGCCGGTGGCGCTGATGGAGGCGCTCGCGCTGGGCCTGCCGGTGGTGGCCACTGCCGTCGGCGGGGTGGCGGAGGAGCTGACCGACGGCACCGACGCCGTGCTGGTTCCGCCGAAGGACGCTGCTGGCTTGGCGGCTGCATGGGTGCGTGTGCTCGACGATCCGGCGCTGCGGGCGTCGCTCGCTGCGGCGTCGGTGGCGAAGGCACCCACGTACGACGTGAGCCGTGCCCAGCGGGTGGTGGAGGAGACGTACCTGCGCCTGCTGTCGGTGACCGACGAACCAGCTGCAACACCCGAGCCGTCGAAACCCAAGCAACGTCGGTCCACCGGGCTCGACATCCGCCCGGCCACGCCCGACGACCGTGCGGCGATCCTGGGTCTGCTGCGCCGGTCGCTGGGGTGGGACGACGATCCCCGGTACGAGCAACTGTTCCGCTGGAAGCACGAGCTGAACGCGTTCGGCCCGTCGCCGGCGTGGGTGGCCACCGACGGCGATCGTGTGGTGGGCGTGCGCATGTTCATGCGGTGGGAGTTCGTGCGTGGTGGCCAGGTGCTGCGAGCCGTGCGGGCGGTGGACACCGCCACCGACCCCGACCACCAGGGTCGTGGGTTGTTCACCGCGCTCACGCTGCACGCGCTCGACGAGGTGGCAGCCGAGGGCGTGCACTTCGTGTTCAACACACCCAACAGCCAGAGCCGCCCGGGCTATCTGAAGATGGGATGGCGCGAGGTCGGCCGGCTGCCGGCAGCGGTGCGCCCGCGTTCGCCGCTGTCGTTGGCGAAGATGGCGAAGGCTCGGGTGGCCAGCAGCCACTGGTCGGCCGATCTGTCGATGGGGCTGCCGTTCGACCGTTGGGCCGAGAAGGCCGAGGTGCTGTCCGGACCCCGTGATCTGCCGATCCGGATGCTCGCCACCAACACGAGCGACGCCTTCTACCGCTGGCGTTTCGGCGGTGATCTGCTGCGCTACCGCGTGGTGGAGGGCCGCGACGGAGCGGTGGTGGTGCGTGGCCGTCAGCGGGGCCAGGCGCTCGAGCTGGTGCGGCTCGCCTCGTTCGGCCTCGACCCCGTCGCGGCGGACGCGGTCACCAACACCGCGCTGCGGCGGTCGGGTGCCGACCACGTCATCCGCCTCGGTGCGCCCGACCCGAAGCGTGGCTTCCTGCCGCTGCCCGGTGGCGGCCCGGTGCTCACCTGGCGCGCCGTGAACGAGCACGGCCTGCCGCCCCTGTCGAACTGGTCGCTCACCATGGGCGACATCGAGCTGTTCTGATGCTCCGATGAAGGTGCTCGTGGCCCTCGCGTCCGCCAACCGGCGCGGCGCGGAGATCGAGGGCACCGAGCTCGCCCGCCAGCTGTCGGCTCGAGGGGTGGAAGCAGAGGTGGTGGCGCTCGCACCGTCCAGCGGTGCGGTGTCGCTCGACGTGGAGGTGCTCGGCGCTGCGCCGCTGTCGACCGCGACCCTGCGTGCGCTGCGCCGTCGAGCGAAGGGCTTCGACGTCGTGATCGCCTACGGGTCCAGCTCGCTCCCGGCCTGTGCGATCGCGCTGCTCGGTTCACGAGTGCCCTTCGTCTACCGCTCGATCGGCGATCCCACACAGTGGTCGCGAGGCGGCCTGCACCGGCTGCGGACGGTGCTGCTGTTCCATCGTGCGAAGCGGGTGGTGGCGTTGTGGCCGGAGGCCGGTGAGGCGATCGGTCGTCTCTATCGGGTGCCGGCGAAGCGGATCGTGGTGATCCCCAACGCCCGAGACGAAGCCGTGTTCCGCCCTCCGAGCGATGCCGAGCGAGCGGAGGCTCGTGCCGCCTTCGGGTCGACCGACGACGCGACGGTGGTCGCGTTCGTCGGTGCGCTGAGCGCGGAGAAGCGTCCGCTGCTCGCGATCGAGTCGGTGATGCAGGTGGACGGCGCGCACCTGCTGATCGCCGGCGACGGTCCGCTGCGGGGCGAGGTGGAGGCCGCTGCGAGCGACAGCGGAGGTCGCGTGCACGTGCTCGGGTCGCTGCCCGACGTCCGCCCGGTGCTGTGGGCGAGCGACGTGCTCGTGAACACGAGCAGCACCGAAGGCATGCCCGGCTCGCTCATCGAAGCGTCGATGTGCGGTGTGCCCGTCGTGACCACCGACGTCGGTGCGGTGTGTGAGGTGGTCGGTGCCACGAGCTCGGTGGTGGAGCCGTCCGCGAGCGCCGAGACGATCGCCGCCGCGGTGCGAGATGTCGCAGACGGGCCCGGCACCTCTGCGGCGGACGCGCAGCGGTTCTCCTGGGGCGCAGTGGCACCGCAGTGGCTGGGTGCGTTGGGTGACGCCGCCCGCTGAGCGCAGCTCAGGGGTAGGCGCGCAGCCAGCTCTCCAGCATCAGCACGGCCCACAGGCGGTAGTCGTAGTTGCGGGCGCCGGAGCGATGGTCGGCCCAGGTTCGCTGCAGGGCCTGCCCGTCGAGCCAACCGTTGGCGACGGCGTGCGAGTTGCTCACGAGATCGCCGGCCCACTCCTGCAGCGGCCCGCGCAGCCAGGTGGCCAGCGGCGGGTCGAAGCCCATCTTGGGACGCTGCACGATGTCGTCGGGCACCACGCCATCGAGCACGCGTCGCAGCACGAGCTTGCCGACGCCGCCGCGGGTCTTCACGTCGAGCGGCTGGCGCCACGACCACTCGAGCAGGCGATGATCGAGGAACGGTGATCGCACCTCGAGCGAGGCGGCCATGCTCGCCCGGTCCACCTTCACCAGCATCTGATCCGGCAGCACGACGGCGGTGTCGGTGAGCATCATCGACTCCACCGGGTCGAGCCCGTCGATGGCCGGTCCGTGCGGGGCGGACCATCCGGTGGCGGTGAGAGCGGTGGCAGGCCACACCTGCGCGAGCGACTCCCACAGCCCGTCGCGATCGGCGTGCATGACGGCCGCGGCCTTCTGTGCCTTGTCGCCGAGGTTCGGGAGCCGGAGACGTACGGGGAGCACGCGGCCGATCCCGGCGCCGATCCGGTCGACGGTGGCGGGTGATGGCGCCAGCAGCGCCCGCCCGACACCGCGGCGCACCGGGGCGGGCATCCAGCCCACCTTGTTCCAGAGCGACGCCCCCAGCGCGTGGCGGTTGTAGCCGCCGAACATCTCGTCGCCGCCATCACCCGCGAGGCACACGGTGAGCTCGCGCTTCGCGGCTCGGCAGAGCAGCAGGCTGGGCAGCATCGACGGATCGGCGAAGGGCTCGTCCCACACGGAGGCGAGCGTGGGGACGGCGTCCAGCACCTCGCGCAGCGGCATGTCCACCGACGTGTGCTTCGTACCGAGGTGTGCTGCCACGCGGTGTGCGTGCTCGCTCTCATCGAAGCCCAGCTCGGGCATGCGCACGGTGAACGTGCGGATCGATTCGCTCACGGATGCCTGCTGTGCGAACGCAGCGATCAGGCTGCTGTCGACGCCGCCCGACAGGAACGAGCCGAGTGGCACGTCGCTCTCCATGCGCAGCGCCACGGCGTCGGCGAGCAACGGGCGGAGCTCCTCGGCGGCGTCGTCGAGGCTGCGCTGGCCGGGCCGTCGTGCGATGGCCGTGGCCACGGTGTCGCGCAGGCTCCACCACTCGCGTTCCTGCACGATGACCCGGCCGTCTCTCAGGCGGGCCTCCACCAGGTGACCCGGCGCCAGCTGGCGGATGCCGCGGTAGATGGTGTGCGAGTGCGGAAGGAAGCTCCACCGCAGCAGTGAGTGCACGGCGGCGGGATCGACCTCGGGCCGGAAGTCCGGCAACGTGCGGAATGCCTTGAGCTCGCTGGCGAACAGCAGGCGGCTGCCTTCGTCGAACCAGTAGAGCGGCTTCTCGCCGAGCCGGTCTCGGGCGAGCACGAGCGTCTCGGTCTGTCGGTCCCACGCCGCGAAGGCGAACATGCCGTTCGTCGCCTGCAGGGCACGATCGACACCCCAGCGGTCGATCGCCTCCACCAGGGATTCGGTGTCACTGTGACCCCGGAACGAGACGCCACTCGCCTCGAGGTCGCGGCGCATGGCCCGGTGGTTGTAGATCTCGCCGTTGAAGACGATCACCCAGCGTCCCGATGCGCTGTGCATCGGCTGCGCGCCGGCCGGACTGAGGTCGATCACCGACAGGCGTCGGTGCCCGAGACCGATGCCGTCCGAGCCCCACTGATCGCCTGCATCCGGCCCTCGATGCGTGATCGCATCGGACATGGCGCGTGCGTGCCGAGTGAGGTCAGCCCCGCCAAGCACGCCCGCCACGCCACACATGACGCAGAGCAGGCTACGCCGTGGGAAGACCTCCCAGAAACGGCGCGATCGGGGGGTGGCCCAGAGGGATCAGTGGCCGGCGATCACCCGGCGGTACATCTCGACCGTGCGCTCGGCGCAGACTTCGATCGTGTACCGCTCGAGGAACAGGCGGCGACCGCGCTCCAGCGATTGCGGATCCCGCTTCCGCCGCAAGGTGGTCTCCAGGGTGGCCGCGAGTGCCTGTGAGTTTCCGAGCGGGACGAACTCGGCGTGCTCTCCGAGCACCTCGCGCAGCACCGGCAGGTCGAAGCACACGACCGGACATTCGACGGCCAGTGCTTCGATCACCGTTCCGCCGAATCCCTCCCAGAGTGACGTGAACGCGAGCACATCGGCAGCCACCATCAGATCGGCGACGTCGTCCCATCGACCGAGCAGTGTGACGACATCTCCGAGACGGTGGTGCTCGATCGCCTGCGACACCCCATCGGAGTCATTGCCCTCACGTCCGGCGATCAGCACCCGGATCGGCACGCCCCGCTGCTTGAGTTCCGCAGCCGCTTCGACGAGGTGACTGAACCCTTTCTGCGGCTCCACTCGCCCGACACCGAGGATCAGCCTTGTCTCGTCATCGATGCCGAGCGATCGGCGAACTCGGGCTCGACGCTCTGCGGAGTGCTCGCCGAGCAGCCTTGCGTCACGCGCTCGATGGATCACCTCGATCTTGCTGGGCGAGATGTGCAGTCGAGACGCCATCACGGAACCGACGGTCTGACTGATCGCATGGAATCGATCGACGAACCGTGCGGTCGCGATGTCGACCGCCTGCGCAGCCCGAAGCTTCGCAACCGGCACGCCGGCTGCGATCTGCCGCGGGCCGTACATCTCGTTGACGAGCGACGAGATCACCGGAGTCCGGCACAACGCCGCCGCGGTGCGGCCAGCGATGTCTGCCTCGTAGAGGGTGGTGTGGACCATCTGGGGGCGCAACTCGCGTATCAGCCTCCGAGTCGCTGCGACTCGCTGCCGTCGGCCGCCTGCGTCGAACATCGGCCAGAGGTGGGCGCCCGCATCCAGAAGTCGCTCGGCTACGTCTCGGCGATCGACATAGAAACCGACATGAAGTTCGACACCGACAGCAGTCAGCTGAGGCGCCACCTCGGCCAACGAGGTCTCGGCTCCACCGCCCGCGAGGCCGTCGATCAGATAGAGCACACGCATGCTCGAATACTGGCTCTTCGCGATGAAGCGTGGGTGGTGTGATGTCGGGTCCCTGTCGATAGGGGTCCACCAGCGCGGCCAAGGGCCTCGCAATTCTGCAGATGTCTGACGTCTGACAGGAGGAGAGGCCCTTGTCCAGTGTTCACGGTATCGATGATGCGACCGCACTTGTCGGCATGTCCGAGCTTGTCGTGCGTGCGCAGGTGTCGCGCGATTGTGAGTGGTGGCTTGCGGTGGAGACCCGGCCGGGTCCGCGGTGGTGTCCGGGGTGCGTGGTTCGTGCGGTTGGTCATGGCCGGAGCCGGACCGTGGTGCGGGATCTGCCGATCGCCGGGGTGCCGACGGTGTTGGTGTTAGCCCGTCGCCGGTTGCGGTGTCCGGAGTCGTTGTGTGAGGTGCGCACCTGGTCCGAACACATCGAGCAGATCGCGCCTCGAGCGTCGCTGACCGAACGAGCGCGGGAACGGTTGGCGTCGATGGTGAACACCGATGGGTTCTCGATCGCGGCCGCGGCGGTCGAGTTCGGGGTGGGCTGGCACACCGCCAACGCGGCGGTGGCCGAGTACACCGACCCAGCGGTTGACGACCCGGCCCGGCTCGATGGGGTGCGTGGGATCGGCGTCGACGAGAAGCGGTTCTTGAACGCCACCGTCGAGCATCGCACGGTGTTCACGACCAAGATCGTCGATCTGGACCGTCACCGCCTGTTGGACGTCGTGAAGGGCCGCTCTCGTGACGTGATCGCTGGCTGGCTGACCGAACGCGGCGACGTCTGGTGCTCCCAGATCACACTCGCCACGTTGGACCCCGCGGCGGGCTATCGGGCGGCGCTCGTCGAGCACCTCCCGAACGCGACGCTGGTCGTGGATCACTTCCATGCGATCAAGCTCGCGAACACGGCGATCGATGACATCCGTCGCCGCGTCCAGAACGACACGCTCGGGCACCGGGGCCGCAAGGGCGATCCGCTCTACCGCGGCCGACGCGTGTTCCTCACCGGCATCGACCGGCTCTCCGACGACCGGATCGCTCGGATGTTCGACATGCTCGCCGACGGTGATCCCTACGGTGAAGTCGGTGCGGCGATCCTCGCGAAGGAACTGCTCCGCGAGGTCTACGCCGCTCGCGATCTCGCTCACGCCCGCCGGCGGCTGATCGTGTTCTTCCAGCACTGCGCCGACGCCGATGTGGCCGAGCTGACCCGGCTTGCCCGCACGATCGAACGCTGGCAGACCGAGGTCCTCGCCTACCACCACACCGGCCGAGCATCCAACGGACGCGTCGAGAACATCCACATGCTCGCCGAGAAGATCCGCCGCAACGCCCACGGATTCACGGCTCTCCGCGTTTCAGGGTTGGATCGTGGGTAGGAGGGTCCAGTCGGGTCGGCCGGCGTAGAGCAGGCAGCGGATGCGGTGGTGGCGGAAGTTCACGAGCCCGAACGCGACGCGCTTGATCCGTTTCGCCAAGTTGTTGATGGCTTCGGTCGGCCCGTTGGTGACGTGCGAGCGATGCCACGCAACGATCTGGGCGGCCCAGCGTGTGATGGTGCGGCCGAGCCGGCGGACCTCGATCGGCATCTCCGGATCGGCGAAGTCACGGCCAATCTCCGCGACCCACTCGGCAGCGAGCGCCGGGTCGGTGTGGTCATAGATCTGACGCACAACCTCTTTCGCGTTCCATGCGAACCACACCTCCTGGCGAGGGTCGCCGGCGCGCAACAGACCAGTCATCCGTTCGTGCTGCGCGTCGGACAGGCGCTCACGGGCGATCGACAACCGCCGTCTCGCCCGCCACAACGGGTCGTCCCGGCGCCCGCGATGGCCGAGGGTCTCGTTCTGCACCCGGCGCCGGCACTCATCGAGCGCGGTGTTGGCGAGCTTGACGACATGGAACGGATCGGCGACCTGCACCGCTGTGGGAAGCATCGTGTCGAACACCGTCCGATACGACGCGGACAGATCCAGGGTGGCCCACTCGATCCGATCACGCCACGCCTGATCGCGAGTAGCGAGCCACCGGCACGGGTTGACGCTGTCACGACCCGGCACCACGTCGAGCAGTTGTCCGCGGCGGACATCGACGATCTGGGTCGACCACAACTGGGTGCGGAACCTGCCCAACTTCGCGAACAACGTCTCATCCAAGCCGAGCGCGGTCACGGCGCCGATCCGGTCCGGGTGATCGATCAACTGCTCACCAACAGCAACGACCGCGTCCATCACCGCATGCCAACTGCACCCGAGATCGGCAGCGACCTCGGCGACGGAGCGGCCGTGCCGGCCGACTTGCACGGTCACCCACCGAGCAGCTCTCGTCGTGAGCAGACAGCGGGACGTACCGATCTGCGGATTCTCGTCGCACCAGCACACCCCGCACGCCGTGCAGCGCCAACGCTGCTTGCGCCACGCCAGCCGCGTCGGCCGACCGAACACCGGCAGATCGACCAGCACCACCTCGCGAACACCATGACGATGCACCGGTCCATCGCACGAACACCCCGGACGATCAGCGTCGGCGGTGACGACGACACGCAGCCACGACGGCCAGTCGCCGACACCAACCACGACCACGTCGGGCAGGCCGACCAGCAGCGCGCACATACGCGTAGCATCCGTTTCCAAGCAGGGGCTCCTCGACACTCGACGACTTCAGACATCGCTGAGAATCGCAGAGCCCCTGCGCCGCGCCCGGGACCCTCGCGTCAGATCACCCAACCCTCAAACGCGAAGCGCCGGATTCACCAACCACCACCACTACCGCCGCCGTCTCATCGGACGCCTCGGCATCACATGGACTACCGTCCCAACCCGCAGAATCCGAGGCCGTCAACCACGCTCAGTCGCGTAGAGCCCAAATACTGCTACAACGTGGTACGAGCCGAGGCAGAACCGCATGATAGACACGCCGCGACATCCGATTGTGGAGGTTGGTTCATGCGGATCTACTGGTACTGGCCGCACCCGCACCGGACCAAGAGCGGCCTAGCAATAGCTGTGCAACGGCCCGGTGACGACCTAGTGGTACAAGCGTTATCCGCCTACCGTGGCGAGAACTTGCCTCCGCTAGAGGACGGCTACAGCGTTGTTCGCGACTTGCCAGATCCTGCTCCTCCGGGCCGGTCGGACTTCTCACGAATCAAGCGCACCTGGGTCACTGCCAGAGCCAGGCGCGCCCAATTGGAGAGCCGATTCGACATTGCTCACATCGAGAACCTCGTCTACTGGTCAGATCCATTCGACCTCAGGGCTGCACTTCGGGGGACCCCGAGCGTAGGTGTCGTACACGACGTCTGGCCCCATCATTCACGCGTCCCAAGGATGATCCAGAGAACGCTTCATCAACGCTTGTATTCGTCCGTCGACCACCTAATTGTCTACCACGACGCCCTCAAGCAGAAGCTGGGGAGCGAGTTCGGAGTCGACGGCAGTAGGGTCTCCACCCTTCCGATACCGATGCCATCGCCAATTCTTTCTCCCAAGATCAATCGACACGGCCCGGTTCGCGTGCTGTTCCTTGGTTCGTTTCGACGTAACAAGGGAATCGGACTGCTCCTCGAATCAATTCGTTCAATCGGAAACGATCCATCGATAGAGTTCGTAATCGCAGGCGCCGGAGAGCCTGAACTGGAACGGCTCGTCTACCAGGCAAGCCTTCTTCATGGCAACATCACAGCCGAGATCGGTTGGTACTCTGAATCTCGAAAACTCGAGCTACTCTCCTCATGCGACTGGCTAGTGCTGCCGTACTCTGACTTCAACTCCCAGAGCGGCGTTCTCAGGGATGCCTACGCGGCCCAGAGGCCGAGCGTTGCCTGTGATGTCGGCGCGCTCGGGCCAACCATTCGTGAGGAAGGAACAGGAATCTTGGTTCCTCCCAACAGTTCATCTGCTCTCGCTGAGGTGCTTGCTTCGCTGGTCCGTGTGAGTGCCGAAGATTACGGTCCGGCACTAACGGCAGCGGCACAGAAGCACTCGGAGGCAGTCGTCGGCAAGCAACTCAGACAGATCTACGAAGACGTCGCGAAGCTCGACCGGAGGACGTAGGTGACCGATGAAGCCAAACTTGACTGTCATCATTCCTACGAGGGGTGAAGAGGAGCGGAAGCTCCTTCGCGCAGTTCGCAGTGTCGTCGGGCCAGAGGCCGTGGTGATCGTCGTGTTTGACGGACGTGAGCCCTCGCCGACCACCGAAAGCGAACTCCATGAGCTCGGGGTTGTCGTGCTCAAAAGTGCGAGCGCTGGCGCTAGTGCGGCGAGAAATCTAGGTGCAAGACACGCGTCGACCGACTGGCTCGCGTTTATCGATGATGACGATGAGACCAATCCTGGATGGCTGTCGTTCCACGGCACGGACGAGCCAGCCGAAGTCGCCATCCGTTGTTCAGGCGCAGTGCGTGTCTCGGAGGAGGGAGCCGAGATCGGCCGCATGGTACCGACCCCTCTCGGACCATTGTACGGAGAGGCCACGGGTCTATTTCTCGCCGGAGCCTTCTCGGTCAGGCGGGAGTTGTTCGAGCAAGTTGGTGGATTCGATAGCGCCTATGAATTCGGGGAGAACAATGACCTCGGCATGCGCCTATGCAGACATGTGAACTCGCGGATGCTTCGGGTGGAAACCACCTCGGACCCGCTGGTCCGCATCGAAGTGCGACCTGCGACGCAACGTCGACACACGCCTGAGGCACTTCTACGCTCCGCAGAACTTACCCTTCACTCCAACAGCGAAGTCTTCAACGTGCACCCCTCGCAGGGGGTCGGTCTGCATCGGATAGCCGCCATGAACGCACTCAAACTAGGAAGGCGGAGGATCGCTCTGGAGCACATGCGGAAGGCAGTCCGTCATAGCAGCCGGCCGTTGCCCGACGCATTACGACTGTTGCTTTGTGTGATTCCAGGGGCGCCTCTTCTCGCCAGAAGGTCCGTCGACAGACGAGCCAAACATCTCGCACTGTGATCATGACCGGCGATAGAAGGAGAGCGTGGGCGTCCCCGTCAGTGGACCATCGGTCTTTGTCGAGAGTTGAGGATCACTGTGAGTGTAGTTGACACCGAACTTTACGTTGCGTGTCGAATCTCTCCCCCGATAAAGGGCTCTCCGCGTTTCAGGGTTGGATGGTGGGGAGGAGGGTCCAGTCGGGTCGGCCGGCGTAGAGCAGGCAGCGGATGCGGTGGTGTCGGAAGTTCACCAGTCCGAACGCGACGCGCTTGATCCGTT